>Ga0182013_10006710_pt1 | contig 12919 bp, 9 predicted proteins | sample 612S2MmetaG_FD_120487 | JGI IMG/M metagenome (GOLD analysis project Ga0182013, IMG submission 120487) | Permafrost microbial communities from Stordalen Mire, Sweden - 612S2M metaG | ecosystem: Environmental > Terrestrial > Soil > Wetlands > Permafrost | place: Sweden: Stordalen | collected... | reverse complement strand
GGATCTTTTCCGTAGGTGGCCTGAATCTGCAGCAAGAGCATCATCTGCAGCGCCGTGATGACGACCGTATCGCCCGCCGAAGCGACGGCGCCGAGCACGACGCCCACGATCGGAATGTGATCCACGACTGCGCTCGCCAGCGCGACCTTCAACGCGTTTCCTGAAGCGTCGCGGGTGAGCTTAGCGGCGGCCGCCTCGCGCAGGGGACAGAGGCGCCGGCCGACGGCGATCTCGACGCCGTGCGAACACTCGATGAGATGCGGGAAGACCGTCTTTCGCAGCGCGTCTCGCGAGATCTCCGGCACGACGTATTCGGCCCACGAGCCGGGCGCCGGCGCGGAAGCCGGGGCGCTTGGCACGGCGGTGTCGTCGACGGTGAGCGCGAGAATCGGGAGTTTGAGCGGCTCCAGATGCGCGAGATGTGCGTCGCTCGCGTCGGTTTTCCGACCCAGGAAGACGATCGCCCGCGCGTCGGGCGCGGCGCTCCGCGCGGCCGGAGCGTTCGAGTCGAGCGTTTCCAAGCACGCCGCGGCTTCGAGCGCGAGCGCCTCGTCGGTTTGGCCGGAGAGCATCAGCGCGCGGAACTCGGCTACGAGCGCGGGATCTCCGCAGAGGAAGAAACGGAACGGCTTGCGCACGTGGGCCTGCACCTTGCGTACGTCCACGCCGCTGCTGACCATTTTGAACAGCGCGCCCGCGCCCATGGAACTCGCCACGACGTCGCCTCCGGCTAGCTTCCCGAGCCGCCCGGGTGCATCTCCGTCACGGGGTTGTCGGTGTAATCCAGATAGACCAGGCCCATGAAGATTTCGAGCGGCCACGCGTGCATGCCGTGCTGGTCGGCCAGATCCACGATCGGCGTGTTCGTACGCTGCGATTCGGCGATGATGGCGGCCGGCGTGCTCTTGATATCGGCCGCCAGAATCGTCGCGGCCGTGACCTCGCCCGGAGTGAGGTTGTCTCGGAGCATCGTCGCGTAATCGATTCCCGGGAATCCGAAGCGCTGCTGTAAGGCGTCCTGCAGCGTCGCGTAGCGTTGCGGAGACGTACCGACGCCGAGCATCGAGATGCGGACCCCGAGTTGGCGCGATCTGGCCATGTTGTAGAGTTGCGCGGCCTCGGAAGCCGAAGCCGCCGCCGCGTCCATCGACGTGGACGCCTTCTTCATGAGCGGAAGCAGATCGTCGTAATCCATTTGATTGATGTCGCCGGCGAAGTCGACGTGCGTGTGACCGAGCTGTTTGAGGAACTCGTCGAGGTCGCCGATCGATTGGTCGAGCATCACGAGGGAGGCCCGGCCGGCATCGACCGAGCGAAGCATGTCGCCGTCGGCCGCCGCCAGCTGCGCGAGCATCGAGGGATACGATGGCAGCAGCGCGACGGAATCGGCGGGAATGGGCTGGGCCGCGAGCGGCGCCTGCATCTCTTTGAGAATATCCGAATTCTCTTTGAGAAGACCGCTCTCTTTTTCTTTTTCGAGAGAGCCGACGCCGTCGATCGCCGTGCTCGAATCGGAGATCGCGCTGTTGATCGCGCGAGCCATGCTGTTGAGATTCTTCAGGATCGCTTCGAGCCGAGAACCGTGCCGTACGTTGACGTTGCTGAAATCGGGAACTTCGTACTGAATGTCCTGGAAGCGCATGTTCACGGCCTTGATTTGGTCGCGGCCTTGGTCCCGTCGCGCTTGAATCTGAACTGCCGCCTGCGCCTGCGTCGCCTGCGCGTCCTGCATCGAAGCTTGCAGTTTCGTGAGGTTCGGCTTGGTCAGCGTGACGCGGCGTGCCTCGACTTGGCGGAGCGCGGCGATGCGCTGCGTGGCTTGAGCGCGGGTCGCGGCGTCGCCCTTTTGCGCGGCTTCGGAGAGCGTCTGCTCGCTCTTGCTCGTGAGCCCGAGGGCGAGCTGGTCTTGCCCCAGGTCGAGAAGCGCTTCCGCGTTGCCGGGATCGGCTTGCAGCACGTTCGACAGCGCCAGAGACGAATACGAATAGCGGTCGCGCTCTTCGTCGCTTGCCGCTTGGATCAGTTTCTGGTTCTCGGTCGTCTGGGTGGGATCGAGTTCGGGATAGCCGACCAAATGCTTGATGCGATCGCTTTCGCCAGGGTGATCTTGAAGATACTTGGTGACGAGATCGCTGTGGTCGCTGTTCAGGGCGCCCAGATGCTGCATCATCGTCACCATCGCCTCGGGGTCGTAGCCGGCGCGGGACATGAGTTGCAGGCCGGTGCGGTCGGCTTGAATTTCTTCGGCGCGCTGGAGCTTGGCGACCGTCGTGGCCTCGACGAGGTTGCCAAATTGATAGATGAGCGGCGAGAAGATCGACGCGATGCCCAGGATCATGTTGATCGCCTCTTCCTTGGCGGGCATCGTGACCTCGTGGCGCCGCTCGATGTGGCCGGTTTCGTGGCCGATGACGCCGGCCAACTCGTCGTCGGACTGCACGAAGTCGATCAAGCCCTCGTTCACGTAGACGTAGCCGCCCATCGTCGAGAACGCGTTGATGTCGGGATCGCTGATGATTTTGATCGAATAAGGAACGTCGTACCGGGCGCGTTCGGCCCACAGTTTGTTCGAGATGCCCTCGACGTACGCATTGAGAAGCGGGTCGTTTTCGACGACCACGCTCTCGACGATCTGTTGATCCTCGGAGCGACCCATTTGAATCTCTTGCTCGGTGGAAACGGCTAAAGCCGGCACGGGGCACATGGCGCCGATAAGGGACACGATGACGGCCAGCGGAGCGATGCGACGAAACATACCACGGCTTTCTTTTAAAAACGGGGCGGCACGGCCCCCCGTTCACCCCCGAGCCGCCTGTCGGGCGGCTCCTGACGCGGGCTTACGGGTGCTACTTCTGCGAGGGCTCGAAAGTTGCTTCCGGCGCTCTTGAAGTCGCAACGGACGAGGCTGCCAAGACGTTACGGCGCGGAACTGTGTATTGGATGTGGATAAGCGGAAGAACTTGCGAATCGGGTGTGGATGGCAAAGGTTCGCCCGTTTTCCCGTAGGAACCCCGGGCCTGATAAAACGCGGGCTGGCCGGAGACGAGGGTGACGATCTTACGGGGTAAGGGATTGGGGCTGGAGCTCGCGCTGGACGGTTGCGGCTTCGATGAAGGCCTGGCGGAGCTGGAGGGACGGCTTTCGGACCGCCCCGGCTTTTACCACGGCGCGGCGCTGGTCGCGTCGGTCGGCGCGCACCGGCCGAGTCTCGACCAGCTCGCGCGGCTCGAAGCGATTCTCGGGGCCGGGGGCGTCCGGCTGACCGGCGTCTCGGGCGTCGAGTCGCTGGAACCCTGGGCCCGCGAGCGCGGCATCGCGTTCCAACTCGTCGAGCCGAGCGCCGAGGCGGAGGCCCGCGAACTGCGGGCCGAACAGACGCGCCGCGAGGTCGAGCTCTCCGACGGCGCACGCTCGCTCGTCGCGGACTTTGCCGGAGCTCGCGCCGACATCGCCCAGCGGCGCAAGCGCGGCGAGACCAGCGTCCGGCGTCTCGAGCCGCGACCGGCCGCGCCGCCGCCGCCCCTCACGCTGGTGGAGCCGGCGCCGGCGACGCTATACCACGTCGGCACGCTACGCGGCGGCCAGGCCCTCCACCAGATCGGAAACGTCGTGGTGGTTGGGGACGTGAACCCCGGCGCGGAGCTCGTGGCGACCGGCGACATTGCGGTCTTCGGACGCCTTGCCGGCGTTGCGCACGCGGGCGCGCAGGGCGACGAGAAGGCTCGCATCTACGCGCTCGAACTCGACGCGACGCAGCTGCGCATCGCGACCTGCATTGCGGCCGATGCGCCGGCGCGTGCGGGTAGAGCGCAGCCCGAGGCCGCATCCGTCGAAGGGGGCCGCATCGTCATCGCTCCGCTAAATGCGTTGGAGCACGCCGCCGAAGGGGAGAGAGCACGTTGAGCGCGCGCAAGATCGTCATCACGTCCGGAAAAGGCGGCGTCGGAAAAACGACGACGACCGCGAACTTGGGCGCGGCGCTCGCCATGCGAGGGCGACGCGTCATCCTCATCGACGCCGACATCGGACTTCGCAATCTCGACCTGGTGCTCGGATTGGAAAAGCGCATCGTGTTCGACTTGGTCGAAGTCGCGGACGGCCGGTGCCAGCTCCGGCAAGCGCTCATCAAGGACAAGCGCTTCGAGTCGCTTTCCGTGCTTCCGGCCGCTCAGACGCGCGACAAAGACGCGATCACCGCCGAGCAGTTCGCGTCCATCGTCGCTCAGGCCGCGGAGCAGTCCGATTACGTCTTCATCGACTGTCCGGCGGGCATCGAAACGGGATTTCGCAACGCCATTGCGGGTGCGGACGAGGCTATCGTCGTGACGACGCCGGAGGTGAGCGCGATTCGCGATGCCGATCGCGTGATCGGCAAGGCCAGCGAACGCCGCATGCCGGTCCGCTTGATCGTCAACCGGATTCGTCCCGAGATGGTTCGCACCGGGGACATGTTGTCGGTGGACGACGTGTGCGAGGTTCTCTCCGCGGAACTGCTGGGCGTGGTTCCGGACGACGAAGAGATTATCGATACGACCAATCGCGGCGAACCGATCGTGCTCGACCAGAGCAACCGCCTCCGTGGAGTTTACGACAAGATCGCGCGGCGGCTCGAAGGCGAGCTCGTTCCCTTTTCAACGTTCGACAATCAAAGCTTGCTGGGCCGGCTCTTCGGCGCGCTCAAGGCGGGGTAAGAGAATATGCACGAGCTCAAATCTCAGGATGGCGGCGCCGAAAGCGCCGAAGTCTCCGCGGCGGCGGCGCCCGTCACACTCGGACGCGCGATCGTGATCACGTCCGGAAAAGGCGGGGTCGGCAAGACGACCACCACGGCGAATCTCGGCACCGCGCTGGCGCAGCGCGGAGCTAGGGTCGCCTTGATCGACGCCGACGTCGGTCTGCGCAACTTGGACATCTTGCTCGGACTCGAGAGCCGCATAACGTTTCATCTGCTCGACGTCTTGGAAGAAAAGGCGACGCTCGACGACGCGCTCGTGGCCGACAAACACAGTCCGTCGTTGTTCTTGCTCGCGGCCGCGCAGACGCGCGAAAAGGACGAAGTGGATACCGAACGGATGCGCGCGCTCGTCGAGCGTTTGCGGGAGCGCTTCGACTACGTGCTGATCGATTGTCCCGCGGGCATCGAGATGGGTTTCCGGAACGCCGTCGTCGGCGCGGACGAAGCCATCGTCGTCTGCACGCCGGAAGTCTCGGCCGTTCGCGACGTCGATCGGGTGGTCGGCCTGCTCGGAAACCGCTTCCAGCCGCAACTGATCGTCAACCGGTTGCGCCCGCAGCTGGTCAAGAAAGGCAAGATGCTCTCCGTCGAGGACGTGAATTCGATCTTGCACTTGCCGTTGCTGGGCGTCATCGCCGACGAACCCGAAATCGTCGTCACGACCAACCGCGGAGAGCCGATCGCGTTGCAGCGCGAAGGCCGGACGGCGTCCGCTTATCGCGCGATCGCCGCTCGCATCGCCGGGGAAGACGTTCCGGCGCCGACCGTGGAGTTCAAGGAAACGTTCTTGTCGCGAATCGGATCGCTCTTCGGAGGCTCCCGTTGATGATCGACTTTTTCAAACGCCTCTTCGGTCAAGGGGGTTCGAGCTCGACGGCTAAGGAGCGTCTGCGCCTGGTTCTGATGACCGATCACATCGCGCTCGCGCCCGAGATCGTGGACCAGATGAAGCGCGATCTCGTGGACGTGATTTCCCGTTACGTCGAAGTGGATCGCGACAAAGTCGAGGTCAGCTTCGAGCGCGAGGACAAGGCGCTCGCGATGATGGCCAACATTCCGATCCTCTCCGTAGCCAGGCCGAACCCGCCCGCGCGGCCCGTGCAGGTTCCCGCGCCGCCGGCTCAGGCCTCCGATGCGCCCGCCCCAGCACCGGAAGCGCCCGCCCCGGCATCGGCCGCGCCCGCTCAGGACGCGCCGCCGCCTCAATCCGCGGAGCCCCCCGAGACCGCGGAACCGCCGGCAGCGTCGCAAACGCCGCCGGTTCGGCGGCGGCGTCGCAAGAAGACGCGCGCGACTGCCGCGGCCGGCGCGGCGCTTGCGCCGCATGCCGCCCCGCCCGCCGTCGCGGCCGGGAACTAAGAACGGACCGGTGTCCGGCTCGCCGCCCGGCGGCGTAACCTACGAGCGCGGCGCGTTCGGCCGGGCGGCGTCGGACCGGTACTACCGTTTGTTGCAAGAGCGCGTCGTTTGGAAGCAGGAGCGGATCGCGATCTTCGGCCGCGACGTTGCGATGCCGCGCCTGACGGCGTGGTACGGGGACGAAGGCGCTTCTTACACCTACTCCGGTCTTCGGAACGATCCGTCGCCGTGGACGCCCGAGCTTGCGGAGCTGCGCGACGCCGTCGCGGCGCGGCTAGGGCACCGGTTCAACAGCGTCTTGCTCAATCGCTATCGCACCGGCCGCGACGGCGTCTCCTGGCACTCCGACGACGAGCCCGAGCTGGGAGACGAACCGGTCATCGCATCGCTGAGCTTCGGCGCGACGCGCCGCTTCTTGCTGCGCGACCGCTCGACGCACGAACGGGCCGCGTCGCTGGAATTGGAGCACGGCAGCCTGCTCGTGATGCGGGGACGATCGCAGCGCGTTTTTCAGCATTGCGTTCCAAAGGATCCGCGCGCGACCGGCGAGCGAATAAACCTGACGTTTCGCACGATTCTTCCGGGCCGCTAATGGCCGACTTCTTCCGAGATCCGGGTACGCGGAGATTCCTGCGCAACGTCAACTGGCCGCTCGCCGTTTCCAGCATCCTGATCGTCTGCATCGGGATCGCGTCCATTCAGTCGGCCGACCTCCACGCGCCGGAGGCTGCGGGAGAGTTTCACAAACAGATTCTCTACGCCGTCCTGGGCGTACCGCTCATGATCGGCGTCGCGCTCGTCGACTACCGGAATTGGCAGCGCTGGGCGCCCGCGCTCTACGTGCTGAACCTCGCACTGCTGCTGTTCATCTTGCGCGGCGGCCACAGCGCGCTGGGCGCGCAGCGTTGGATCTCGCTCGGTCCGCTCGGAACGTTCCAGCCGTCCGAACCGGCCAAGCTCGTACTCGCAATCGCGCTCGCGGCGGTGCTGTGCCGCGATTCGTACGAGCGGCTGCAAGACCTCTGGAAGCCGTTGCTGACGGTCGCGATTCCCGCATTGTTGATTCTCAAGCAGCCGGATCTGGGAACGTCGCTCGTTCTGCTTGCGATCTTGACGACGCAACTCTTCTTTGCGCTGCCCAAGTTCGCGGACTTCGCGATCTACGCCATGGGCGTGCTGCTCGTCGCCGCGGTCACGGTTGGAACCAACGCGATTCTCAAGCCGTTTCAAAAGGCGCGCTTGCTCGTGTTTCTCAATCCGAAGGCCGATCCGCAGGGAGCCGGCTACAACTTGAATCAATCGAAGATCGCGGTCGGCAACGGCCAATGGTTCGGGCGCGGCTTCCATCAGGGCACGCAGACGCAGATGAATTTCGTCCCCGAGCATTCGCGCGACTTCATCTTCACGGTCTTTGCCGAAGAGTTCGGCTTCGTCGGAGCGCTCGTGCTGGTTTGCCTCTACGCCGTCATGCTCTTCGGCGGGATTCGGTCGGTACTGGCCGCGCGCGATCGCTTCGGCTTCTTGCTGGCGAGCGGACTGGTCGCGATGCTGACGTTTCACATCGTGGTGAACGTCGGAATGACGATCGGCATCATGCCGATCACGGGCATTCCGCTTCCGTTCATGTCGTACGGGGGATCGGCGATCTTGACCGACTTCGCCGCCATCGGCATATTGATGAACGTCTACTCGCAGCGCGACCGCGACGTCCTTGGAAACGCATAGCCCGTCCGGTCTTTCCGTGCGCGAATTCCGGGGAGGGATCGGCGAGAAGAGTCTGGAGGAACTGGGTCCGGGCGCGCGGTTGAGTTGGCGGGATCCGCTCGACCCGCTTTCGCTCGCTCGCGTCGCCGGGTGGCTGGCGGCAAGGCCGGCCGCAAGCGTGCGTCTCCACGGCCGTGCGGTCTCCCAACTGCCCGAGCTCGCGCACGCGCTGCCGGAAGTCCTGACCATCGATGCGGCCGGATCGAATCTCTTGCCGCCGCTGCGGATCGGTCGCGTCCGGTCGCTCGAGATCGCGGGCATGCCGGACGATTTGGCCCGCGTTCTGGATACGTTTGCGGACGTTCGCGCACTGCGGCTGGCGGCGCGCGGCGAGCCGCTGCCGCCTGGCGCGCTGGACGGCCGCGAGCTCCGCGTTCTGGACCTGAGCCGCGTGGGCGCCGGACCCGATCTCGCCGCGCTCGCCGGTCTGACCGGCTTGCGTTCCTTACGGCTCTACCGCCTCGAGGGCTTCACCCGGCTCGACGGCGTCGAGCGCCACGGCCTTCTGGCCGAGCTCGCCCTGGCCGGTCTCGTCGGCGTGGACGATCTCGAACCGCTGGCCCGCCTCCCGGCGCTCGCCGCCCTGGAGCTGACCGGCATGTGGCAGCTGGATTTGCCGGCCGTTTCGGTTCTCGAGCGCCTCTCCCGTCTTTCCGCGCTGAGCATCGACATCGGAGGGCGGCGCAAGAACGTCGAGGTGTACCGCCGCCTGCCGCTTCCCCGGACCGGCTCGTTTGGCAGGTCCGGCTTCGCGGCGGCGTGAAGGGACCTCAAGCCGGGCCGAAGTCGCCCGAAAATTTTTTCTCGAGCGGCCCTGCGCCGCAGCCGAGCGTCGCCCGCTCGATGGCGATCCCGGGGTAGTCCCCGCCGGGTCGTCGTCGCGGAGGATCCGAAGACTCAGCTCGCGCGGCCCTCAACTAAAAGCTAAAGGACTACTTTGTCAACCGAGATTCTGATCTCGAGCGACCCCTGGGAGAACCGGGTCGCCATACTCGAGGGCGGCGAGCTCGCCGAACTCTACATCGAACGCGACGAGCGCGTCATCGGCTCCATCTACAAAGGAAAAGTTCACAACGTGCTGCCCGGCATGGGCGCGGCGTTCGTGGACATCGGCCTGGGCCGGAACGCCTTTTTGTACGTCGACGACATCAACAAGCAGCCGCTGAACATCGGCGACGTGGAGATCACGCACGGTCACAGCGGGTTCACGATCGGCGAGAAGGTCAAGAAGGGCGACGACGTTCTGGTCCAGATCGTCAAGGAGCCGCGCGGTCTCAAAGGCGCCCGCATCTCGACCAACATCTCGCTGCCGGGCCGCTACTTGATCTTGATGCCGACCGGAAAATACTCCGGCGTCTCGCGCAAGATCGAGTCTGCCGACGAGCGTAACCGCCTCAAAGCCGTGATGAAACGCATCCGGCCCGAGGGCATGGCCACGGTCGTGCGGACCGCCGCGGGCGGCGTGAGCGAAGCCGAGCTGATCGCCGATCTGGGCGTGCTGATTCGCATGTGGCACGGGATTCTGGAAATGTACAAGCGCGCGGCCTCGCCGTCGCTGCTTCACAAAGACATGAATCTGGTCTATAAGGCCGCCCGCGATTTCATCACGGCCGACGTCGACCGCGTCCTGATCGACGACGAAGACGAATACCGCAAAGTACGCGAGTTTCTCCAACTGCTCGGCCCGCAGTACCTCGACCGCGTCGAGCACTATAATTCGGGCCGCGACCTCTTCGAAGACTTCAAGGTTGACGACGAGCTGCAGAAGCTCATGAAACCCAAGATCAATCTGCCCTCGGGCGGATCCATCGTGATCGAAACGACCGAGGCGCTCACCGTCATCGACGTCAACTCGGGTAAGTTTACCGGCGGAAAAAACCTCGAGGATACGATCGTCAAGACCAACGCCGAAGCGGCCGCCGAGATCGCCCGCCAGGTTCGCCTGCGCGACATCGGCGGCATCATCGTGGTCGATTTCATCGACATGTCCTCGGAGTCGTCGCGGAACAAGATCGTCAAGGTGCTCGAGGACGGCTTGCGCCGCGACCGGACGCGCGCGACGATTCAGTCGTTCTCCGCGCTCGGGCTGCTCGAATTCACGCGCAAGCGCATCGGTAAGGACCTCGGAGCGCAGCTGCGCGGCTCGTGCCCGACCTGCAGCGGCCTGGGTACGGTCATGTCGTCGCAATCCGTCGCGATCGAGACGTTCCGCCGCATCGGGGAGGACCATCGCGCGGGGAACGGCGAGATCGTCGTTCACGCCGCGCCGACCGTCGCCGCGCAAATGGAGTTCTGGTTCGACGAAGAGTGTCTGGCGCTCGCCAAGGAGATCGGAAGCGAGATCCACGTTCGCGTCGACCCGATGCTGCATCCGGAAAAGGCGCGCGTCGATCGCGTCGTCGCCTTCAAAGAAGATCGTTCGCAGGTGGTGCGCGTCGGCGACGAGCACGAGGTCGAGCTGCTCTCCGGGCGCTTGCCCAACGCGACGTCGGCCGCCGCCGTGGTCAACGGACATCTGATCGAGGTCGAGAACGCCGCGAACGTCGCCGGCAACACGGCGCGGATCCGCATTCTCGACGTGGACGACAAAGAAGATTACGTGCTTGCCGAAATGGTTTCGGCCGTCGATTCGGGAGCGAAGAAAAAGCGCCGTCGCGGCGGGAAACGCAACGTCGAGCCGACGGCTGCGGAACAGACCAAGGCGCTGCGCGAACTGGCCGAGGAAGCCGCAAAGCAAGCCGAGGGGCGACCGCCGATCGGCATCACGACGATCACGCCCGAAGAGGAAGCGGAAGATCGTTCTTTGGCCGCCGAAGTGCGAGGCGAACGGCAAGCGGCCGCCATCATCATCGCCGACGGAGGCGTGCACGCGCCGGAAGCCGGGGCGACTGCGCCTGCGGCCGACGGCGAACGCACCGGGCGCCGCCGGCGGCGTCGCCGCCGCGGACGCGGCGGAGCGAGCGGCGCGGTGCAGGGCAACGGACGCATTTCGCCCGCGCCGCCGGTCGCTGCCGGAGCGCCGTTGCTCGATGACGATTACGAAGACGAACCCTTGCCTGCATCGGTGCCTCCGCTGGGCGGAACCGGCGCCCGGCCGCCTGCGGCTGCCGGCGACGGAACCGGACGTCGCCGTCGCCGTCGCCGGCGCGGCCGGGGCGGCTCCGGGAACGCCGCGGGCGCTCCGCTGCCGGGCGCAACGCCGGGCGACGGTCGCACGCCCGTGCCCGATCGCCATATTTTCCGCGTCGGGAGCGGCGGCGAAGCCGAGCCCACCGGGACTACCGCTCCGCGCGAACCTTCACGTGCAATCGCTCCCGTCCGGCGCTCCAGGCCGCCGGCCGTCGAGCCGCCTCCCCCGAGCCTGCGCGTTCCGGAGGAGGAGCCCAAGGGCGCCAAACCGGCGCGCCGCCGGCGCACGGCCGCCGCACCGCGCGTAGCGTCGGGCGAGATCGCGACGACGCCGATCGCCGCGCTGCCGCCCGCGGACGCGCCCGCCGCTTCGACGCGGCGTCCTCGAAAGAAAGCTGCCGCCACGGCGGATGCCGTCGCGGACGCACCCGTCGAAAAACCCAAACGGACGACGCGCGCGAAGAAGGCCGCTCCCGAGGACGGCCCCGCCAAGCCCGCAGCGCGAAAGCGGTCTTCGACGTCCGAACCTAAGACTGGTACGGCAACGCGTTCCCGCGCCAAGACGGGGACGACCGCAAAACCGAAAGCGTGATCGCCGGGCGGCGGCTGACGTGAGCATCTTTCTCACGTTCTATGCCGCCGCTCTCGCGCTGGTTTATCTCGAGTTCCGCGAGCCGGGCACGCCGGCCGCGCCGCGTACGCCGCCCTGGCCTGCGTGGATGTGGTGCGCGATCCTCGTCGTCACGTACGCGATGCAGCTCGGCCTGGTCTGGTATGCGGCAACCGTGATCTCCGGCAGCGAGCCGTGGCGCGGGCTGCTGCCGATCGGCGTGGCCAGTCACGACGCAAAACATCCCGACGCAACCTCCGCCGCTTTGCTCGCCCTGGGCGCGCTGCAATCGTTTTCGCTGCTGGGTTTGTATCGCAGCGCGGCGCAACGCCGCGTGCTGTTCGCAGGGGCGGCGGCGCTGCTGCTGCTCTCGATGGCTGCGCCCGCGTTCATCAGTCCGGATCCCTACGCGTACGTCGGCGACGCGCTGCTCGGGTCCGCGTCCTACGCGCCGCCGCATAGCGACTTGCCCGGTGAGTTCGCGCTAGTCAATCGTTTTTTTACGACGCCGATGCTGCCGGCGCCCTACGGTCCGCTCTGGATCGCGATCGCTCGCCTGGTGGCCAATCCCTTTCCGTCGCTGCTGGGGAAGCTGCTCGCGTTTCGCGCGCTGGGCGCCGCGTCGTTCGTCGCGCTCCTCGCCGGCCTGCGCGCGCTGCGCGTGCCGCGCCGGATCCTGGCCGTAGCCGCGCTCAATCCCGGACTCGCCATGCAGTACGTCGCGAGCGCGCACAACGACTTGCTAGGCATCGCGGCGATCGTGATCGCCGCGGCGCTGCTGCGAAGAAACGCCGTCGCCGCCTGCGGCTTGGTCGTCGTGGCGGCGCTGATCAAGCTCCCGTTTGCGATTCTCGGATTGCCGATCCTCGCAGCGGTGCCGCGGCGTGGCGCCCGGTACGCGTGCGCTCTCGCGATCGTCGCGGGCGCCGTTGCCCTCTCCTGGTTCGGCGCCGGCGCCGGCTATTTTCAAGGCCTCGCCGTGCACGTTCCGGAAGTCGGCTTCGTGCATCTGCTCAACGCTGCCGTGAGCGTCGCGGCGCTCGTAGCCATCGCGGTTGCGTTCTTGGGCGGACGCCGCCTCAGGAACGCCGTGTGGCTGATGCCGATGATGGGATCCTACATTGCGTCGTGGTACGTCACGTACGGCGTCCCGTACGCTTTGGCGCGGCGTAGGATTCTCGCTTCCTTGCTGGTGCTGATGCCGTTCGCCGCGCTGCTGCTCGACGCGAAGTTCATGCGCGAGTGGACCTACGCGGCGGTCGTTCCCGCGATCGTGATCCTCGCGATCGCGGCGCGGATAAGGATCGAGCGCGCGGCGACGT
>Ga0182013_10006707_pt1 | contig 12925 bp, 10 predicted proteins | sample 612S2MmetaG_FD_120487 | JGI IMG/M metagenome (GOLD analysis project Ga0182013, IMG submission 120487) | Permafrost microbial communities from Stordalen Mire, Sweden - 612S2M metaG | ecosystem: Environmental > Terrestrial > Soil > Wetlands > Permafrost | place: Sweden: Stordalen | collected... | reverse complement strand
ATTGGCAAGGGCTGAGAGGATGGCCGCAGGCCCGGATCCAACTCATCAAGTAATATTTACTAACTCTTTACACGGATTCCCAAAACCAAATCCGGCCGCCGCACGTTTATATAGGCAGGAGGACACGGAAATGAGACACTTTCTGATGGCTGCGGCGCTCCTGGCGGGCGCTGGCGTGGCCGCCGCGGCCGGCAAGCAAGCCGCCGCCAAACCCGAGACGGATGCCGCGCTCGCCAATAGCGTGCGCCACGAAATCGTGATGTATGGCAAGTACTCTATCTGGGACGATGTAGGTATCGAAGTATCCAATGGCACAGTCCATTTGACGGGCGTTGTGACGCAGCCCTATAAGAAGGCCGCCATCGACCGGCTGGCCAGGAATGTCGCCGGTGCGGCCCAGGTGCAGGACGATATCCGCGTGCTGCCGCTGTCGCCGAACGACGACCGCTTGCGACTGCGCATCGCGCGCGCCATCTATGGCGATCCGACAATGACCAGATACGCGGTCGAGCCGCTGAAGCCGATCCACATACTGGTGGAAAACGGGCACGTGACACTTACCGGAATGGTCGCCAGCGAGTTCGACAAGCAGATCGCCGGCACGCGCGCCTCCACGGCTGGAATGAGCTTCGGCCCGATTGTGAACCGCCTCGTGGTAGAAAACCCCGCCACAAAGAGTTAACCGCCCGATACCTGCCAAGACCCCACCTTACTGGGCGGCCGCGGATCGAACCCGACCGCCCGCGTCCTTTTTGTCTCCGCGATTCCGATACCCGCCGGTACGAAGATCCCTGCCTTCACTACGGAGACACAGAGAAAACATGGAGAAGAGCTAACTTCTGTGGCTTCGATCTTTGAATCAGTTTGTCTTAAATCTCTCTTTGCGTCTTGGTGTCTCTGTGGTGAGTCCCTGTGGCGAGCTGAACTCGTGCTCGCGCCGGCAGGATGTTCTCTGTGCCCTCTGTCACCTCTGTGGCCTCCTTCTTCGAGTTAGCTTTCTTGAGCTTTTCTAAGCTTTTCTCCGTGTCTCCGTGTCTGTGGTGAATCCCTGTGCCGAGCTGAATTCGTGCTCGCGCCAGCAGGATGTTCTCTGTGCCCTCTGTCACCTCTGTGGCCTCCTTCTTTGAGTTAGGTTTTCTTGAGCTTTTCTCTGTGTCTCCGTGTCTCTGTGGTGAATGTAGTTGTTTCTCATCCCGAGGCGCCCCCGCCCGCTGTTACAATCCCAATTACGATGAAACTTTTCCTGGGCGTCGACGGCGGCCAATCCAGCACCACGGCGTTAATCGGCGACGAGCATGGCCACATCCTCGGACGCGGCGTGGGCGGACCGTGCAACCACGCCACCGCCGCCGAGGGCCGCGCCAAGCTGGAACGCGCCGTTTCCGCCAGCGTCGCAGCCGCGTGCCAGGAGGCCAATCTGGATGCCCGTACCGTACACTTCGCCGCGGCTTGCTTCGGCATGAGCGGCGGCCCGGACGACAAGCAGGAGATCCTCGCGGCGGTGTTGCGCGCCGACCGGCTGATCGTCACCCACGATGCCGCGATCGCACTTTCGGGCGCCACCACTACGGGGCAGGGAATTGTGACCATCGCCGGCACCGGTTCCATTGCCTTCGCCCGCAACGATGCCGGCCAAACCGCGCGCGCCGGCGGCTGGGGCTACGTCTTCGGCGATGAGGGCGGCGCGTTCGATATCGTACGCCAGGCGCTGCGTTCTGCCCTGCGCATGGAGGAAGGCTGGGGACCGCCGACCGTCCTCCGCCAGGCTCTGCTCCGCGCCACGTCGTCGGCCAGCGCCAACCACCTGCTGCACGCCTTTTACACTCCCGAGTGGCCCCGTTCCCGTGTCGCGACGCTGGCCTCCCTGGTGGACACGGTGGCCGCCGAGGGGGATGCGGTGGCCCTGCGCCTCCTCGAGAATGCCGCGCAGGAACTGGCTCTACTGGCGGCATCCGTGCGCGCCCAATTGTGGCGGCCCGGAGACGCTGTGGAAGTGGCCTATATCGGCGGCGTGTTTGCCAGCCAGGGGCTGCTGGAACGTTACCGTCTGCTGGTGGAACTGGAGGCTGGCAGTCGCTGCGCGGCGCCTCTGCGGGGACCGGCTGAAGGAGCGTTGCTGGAGGCGATTCGCGCGCAGGCGGTATAATTCATTCACTACTCTTATTTGGGAGAAAGCTATGCGCCGAAACATTTGTTTCGCTGTCCTTACCGCCGTCTTTTTGACATTGGCCGCACAGGCCCAGCAGAAACTCACTTCCGTGGAGGGCATTACCGAGTACGCCTTCCCCAACGGACTCCACCTGCTGCTGTTTCCGGATAACTCCAAACCCAAACTTACGGTCAATATCACTTACTTAGTGGGATCGCGCCACGAGGGTTATGGCGAGACCGGCATGGCCCACCTGATGGAACATATGCTGTTCCTGCGCACGAAAAGCGGCAAGGACATCAAGAAGGAACTTACCGACCACGGCGCCGACTGGAACGGCAGCACCTGGTACGACCGCACCAATTACTTCGAAACCGTCCCCGCGTCGGACGAAAACCTGGCCTGGGGTATCGGGCTGGAGACCGAACGCATGACTGACATGCGCATCGAAAAAGAACTCCTCGATACCGAAATGACCGTAGTGCGCAACGAGTTCGAGATGGGCGAAAACAATCCCTTCAACATGCTCTACCAGCGGACCCTCGAAGCCGCCTACAGCTTTCACAACTACGGAAAATCCACCATCGGCAGCCGCTCCGATATCGAGAACGTTCCCATCGAGCGCCTGGCCGCCTTCTATCGCAAGTACTACCAGCCCGACAACGCCCTGCTGACCATCGCCGGCAACTTCGAAAGCGCCCACGCGTTGGACCTGGTGGCGAAATCCCTGGGCGCGCTTCCGCGTCCCGAGCGAAAGCTGGACAAGACGTATACCGTGGAGCCCACACAGGATGGCGAGCGCGAGGTGACCCTGCGCCGCGTGGGCGACAGCCAGGCCGTGATGGTGGTCTACCACACCCCCGCCGCCACGCACCCCGATTCCGCCGCGCTCGAAGTGCTCGCCACCATCCTGGGCGACACACCCTCAGGCCGGCTCCACAAAGCGCTGGTGGAGAGCAATAAAGCCGTGGGCACGGGCGCCGATCAGTTTCAGTTGCACGACCCCGGTTTCCTGATGGCCTCCGTGCGGCTGAAACAGGACCAGTCGCTGGAAGAGGCCCGCGCAATCGCTCTGAAGACCATCGCCGGCGTGGTGAGCGAGCCGCCCAGCAAGGAAGAAGTGGAGCGCGCCAAGACGCGAATCCTGAAACAGGTCGATCTGGATTTAAACAACTCGGAATCCATCGGCGTCACTATCAGCGAATACGCCGCGTCGGGCGACTGGCGCCTGTTGTTCCTGGATCGCGACCGCGTCAAAAATGTGACCGGCGACGACGTGGCGCGCGTGGCCAAAGCCTATCTGAAGGATTCCAACCGCACCGTCGGCGTCTTCATTCCGACCAGGAATCCCGACCGCACCGAAGTGCCGGCCGGACCCGATCCGGAGGCGCTGCTCAAAGACTACAAAGGTGGCGCGCCGATTGCAGAGGGCGAGGTGTTCTCCCCGACCGTGGCCAACATTGAGGGCCGCGTGGTTCGCAGCAAGCTGGCCGACGGTGCGCGCCTTGTGCTGCTTCCGAAGAAGACCCGCGGCGGATCCGTGCTGGCTGAGGTGGGGCTGGAGTTCGGAGACGAACGCGCGCTGTTCGGTAAGGGCGCGGTGGCGCAGTTGACGGCTGCCATGCTCCTGCGCGGCACGAAGGGCAAGACGCGCCAGCAGATTCAGGATGAGAGCGACCGGCTGAAGGCGCGCATCTATGTTTACGGCGGCGCCGGATCGGTGACCGCCCAGATCGAGACGATTGAGGCCAACCTGCCGGGTGCGCTACGCCTGGTGGCCGAGATCCTGCGCGAGCCGGTTTTTCCGGAAACTGAGTTCGCCCAGTTGAAGCAGGAGCGCATCGCCTCGATCGAGTCCAACAAAAGCGAGCCGCAATTCCTGGGCCAGGTGGAACTCCAGCGCCTGCTGCACCCCTACCCACGGGGCGACGTCCGCTACACCGGCACCGCGGACGAGCAGATCGACGACTTGCGTAAGGTCACGCTGGACGATGTCCGCAAGTTCCACGCGCAGTTCTACGGGGCGTCGCATGCGATGCTGGCGATCAACGGCCAGTTCACCCCCACGGACATGCAGAAGCTGGCGGCCGGCCTGCTCGGCAACTGGCAGAACCCCGGCCCGTTTACGCGAGTCCCCAACATCTATCGGAAAGTGGACGCCGTCGACCGGAAAATCGAAACCGCCGATAAGCAGAATGCCCTGTTCGTGTCGGGCATGAACATTCGGATGAAAGACGACGACCCGGACTATGCCGCCATGATGGTGGCCAATTACATCTTCGGCGGTTCGGGAGGCTCCCGGCTTTTCAAGCGGATCCGTGACCGCGAGGGCTTGAGTTATGGGATCGGGTCCACTTTCTTCGCTCCGACCATGCAGGACGGCGCCAGTCTTACGGTGTACGCCATCAGCGCTCCGCAAAACACTCCCAAAGTGGAAGCCAGTTTCCGCGACGAGCTGGCGCGCACCGTGAAGGACGGATTCACGCCGGAGGAGGTGGCCGCCGCCAGGAAATCGTGGCAGGACGAAGAGATGGTGAACCGGTCGGACGATTACGGACTGATGTCGGAACTGCTGGGCGACGAGCGTTATGACCGAACCTTCCAATGGCAGGCGGAACTGGAAGCCAAGGTGGCCGCTCTGACGCCGGATCAGGTGTCGGCGGCATTCCGGCGGTATGTCGATCCGGCATCGCTGATCTTCGTCAAGGCGGGCGATTTCAAGAAGGCCGGGGTATTGCAGTAAGGCAGGCGCGGGGTAGCCGGCAAACACCAAACCCAATATTCACCACGGAGACACAGAGGCACAGAGAAAAATCAAGAATGTCGTCAACTGACATTGATGTCGCGTGCTCGTCCTGGTGATTTTGAGGCCACAGAGGGGACAGAGAGCACAGAGAAAATCCGCTGCGGCATGGCCGGCAACAGCCCGAAGTCGGGCGGCGGCTGCAAAACTGCCATCGCTGGGCAATTCGTGGAGTTGCTTTTCTCTGTGTCTCCGTGCCTCCGTGGTGAACAGTCCGAAGTCCGGCGGCGGCTGCAAAACTGCCGTCGCTGGGACAATTCGTGGAGTTGCTTTTCTCTGTGTCTCCGTGCCTCCGTGGTGAATGTCGTTTTCCTCCCGTGCCGAAGTCCGGCCGGCGGCTGCAAAATTGCCGTCGCTACTGAGTCGAAGGTTGTCGGAGTGCAGCATCGCATCCCGGCCTCACCGCAGGCACTTCCGCATCTCGACCACGAAAGGATGCCCCGCAAAGTAATTGCCATATGCCCGCTGAGCCGCGACCAGACCCTGGCGCGCGGCCTCCGCGGCCTCGTCCTTTCTTCCCGCGCCGCTCAACAACTCCATCAGGCGAACGTAGATCTCGACGCTGAGATCGGGTTGCCTGTTCATCTCCTTTTCCTGCACGGCGAGGGCGGATCGCAGATGCCGTTCGGCGGCGACTTTCGACCCGCATCGGGCTTCCACGATCCCCGAGAAAAGGTCACGCCTGATCCGGTCGACCGATGCGACGGTCGCGGACTCCAGACGCCCTTCCACACCGTGCATGCGCGCCAGCCCGCCCGGATTTCCGGCGAGAGCCTCATACGCGGACAGTTGCAGGGCCAGGTCATCGGGTCCCATAAACGCCGCCCGTTTGCGGGTGGCCAGGTCCAGCGCATCCGACATCAGCCTGACCGCCTCCGCATAACGGCCGGCCACATCTTCCCCAAACGCACGGGCGTACAGAACCGGAACGATCTCGATCTCCGGTTCCTCTTTTCCGCGAAACGCCAGTTCCGCCTCCCGGAGGATGCGCTCGCCACCTTGCAGATCGCCCTGGCGAAGGCGAAGCATTCCCAACCGGCTGCTCATGATTGCCTGAAACATGGGCTGGTTTGGATGAGGGAATTGACTGGCTTCCCGGTACATTGCTTCGGCTTCCGGCAACGGTTCCCCGGCGTTCACGGCCATAAAGGCGGTGTCGTGCAGCACGGAGCCGAGCACGCCGTGGTCCAACACACGATAGAGCGCCACCGCCTGGCGGCATGCCGCCAGCGCTTCGGCGTAGCGTTCTTGAAAGGATCTGGCATCGCACAGGTTGGAATAAAGATTGGCGGCAATCCTGGGAGCGCCGCCGCGAATCCGCGGAAGCAGTTGGAGCCCTAGAAGCAGTTGCGCTTCCCCTTTCGCCGGCTCGTCGAGCATGGCATAGGTAAACCCCAGCGTCGAGCGCAGGTCGGCTTCCGCCTCGGGATCGTTACCTAACGCGTGGCCCACCCGTGCGGCGGCATTGTCCAGAATGTCGCTGAACTGAATGGCGTCGTGCTTATTACGCAAAGGGCTGTACCAGTAAGAGGCCGCGGAAAGAAACGTGTCCTTGGCGAACTCGCTGACCCTCTGGGCGCGTGCGGTCTGGGCCCGCGCCTGGGCGGTTTGATAGACCGAGACAACGGTCAGGCTCGCCAGCGCCACAGCCGACAGGCCCGTTGCCGATACCGCAAGCCAGTGACGGGCGGCGAATCTGCGAGCGGCGTACCAGGCGGTATTCGGCCGCGCCTGAATGGGACGTCCCTCGCAAAAGCGCTCCAAATCCTCTTTCGCCTCCCGCACCGATCCGTACCGGCGGGCGGGCTCGCTTTCGAGCATCTTCAGCAGAATGGTCGACAGATCTCCCGCGATCTGCCGCCGCAGACGTTCCCGGCTGGCCGAACGCTCCGCCGCCGCGCCTTCCGACACCACCTGCACCGGCGCACTGGCCTCGCGTCCGTTCACCAGGCGATCCACCGCATCGGCCGTCGACTTGGGATTGCCGAACGGCCACGCGCCGGTCAGCAATTCGTAAAGGATCACACCCAGCGAAAACACGTCGCTCAGGGTGTTGACCCGCTCCCCGCGGAGTTGCTCCGGGCTGGCGTAGCGCGGAGTCAGCGAGGCGAATTGGGTGACCCTCCCCTCCGGATCGCGCACCAGTTTGGCCGTGCCGAAGTCGAGCAGCTTGACCGTGCCGTCCGCCGTGACGAGTATGTTGGCGGGTTTCAGATCGCCATGCACAATCAGGTTCTGGTGTGCGAACTCCACCGCGTCGCATACCTGAAGAAAGAGGCGGATTCGCGCTTCTATGGGCAGCTTGCGGTCGGCGCAGTACCGGTCCCAGAGCTGGCCTTCGACATATTCCATCACCAGGTAAGGGTCGCCGCCGGACGCCACTCCGCCATCCAGCAGGCGCGCGATATGGGGATGAGCGAGGGCGGCCAGCAACTGGCGCTCGTTGCGAAAGCTGCGCACGAATTCTTCGCCGGCCAGGTGCGGGGCCATCACCTTGAGCGCGACGGTCTGGTCGAACTGCCCGTCGGCGCGCCGGGCGAGATATACCGCGCCCATGCCGCCGCTGCCCAGCAGCCGCTCGGTCTGGTACGGACCGAAGCGCTGACCGGCCCCCGGCAATTCACGTTCGTCGTCATCTACGGTGGGGGCGTCCAGCCCGACTTGCTCGCTGAGTTCGCCATGCCTCCGGTCCGCGGCTAGAAGGGAGCGCACTTCTTCGCGAACCACCGGATCGTGTTCAGCCTGCGAGTCGAGCCATGTTTCGCGGTCGGATTCAGGTTGTTGCAGCGCGGAATGGAATAACTCCTCCACGCGCCGCCAGAGTGGATCCATGTACGTGCCCTCCAAAGAGCGCTATTTTTCGGGACGGAGCTCGCGGCAAAGCCAGGCGCAAGCCAATCTCATATCGCGGTCCACGGTGGCCTTGGACAGGTTGAGGATGCCCGCGGTTTCTTCGGCCGTGCATCCCAGGTAGACGCGCAGCTCGAGAATCTTTGACTTTCGGGAATCGATCTCTTCAAGCCGCGACAGCGCGCGGTCTAAATCGAAGGCATCTTCTTCCCGCTCCCCGAGCCATCGGATTTCCAGGGTAAAGGGCAGGAGGCGTCCGGTCCGCCGCTTCTCGCTGGCGCGCGCACGGGCGTGGTCGGTGAGAATCCAGCGCATGGCTCGCGCGCAAAAACTATAAAAATGTTCCCGGTCCTTCCAGTCCGCCAGTTTCGCTCCGGCCAGGCGCAGGTACAATTCGCCCACCAGCGCGGTGGGTTGGAGCGTGTGGTCCGGCCGTTCACGGCGCATGCAGGCGCGGGCCATCAGCCGTAGGCGATCGTAGGCTAGCGACAGCAATTCGCGGAAAGCTTCGTCGCGCCCATCGCTCCATTTGTGCAGCAATACGGTAATATCGCCATCGGCGACCGGCGCAGAATTCATACCCCGCGTTCCTTGGGCCTTCGCTATAGACGATATTATACAGTCTTTTTAAGATCCGTTTACCTCTATTTGACGGGGGAACCGGCATCTCATGGCTGTACCTCATGCACGGGAAGCGGTACCTGGCGGCAGAATGACTCACGCGGGGCCGGACCCGCTATGCTTCGGTCCGTTCCGGAGTGGGGGCCAAGGCAAGCAGTTCCAGTTGTAACCCCTCAAACAGACCCACCAGGCGGGCGACGGAATCATGTCCCACATCCCACCGGTAGAGCAGCAATTTGCAGCGAACGCGAAAAATGCCGATGGCGAACTTTACCCGGCTGTCGACCAGGGAGCGGATGACATCGCGACGGTCCCACTGCGATTGCACCGCCACCAGCATCAGCGCCTCGGAGGCCACGTGAAAATCGTGTTCCAGGCTTCGGAGATAGCCGCGGAATACCTGACAGCGTTGTCGGCGGAGGCGCCTGACCAAGGCAGGGGTAGCACCGGGCTGCGAGCGCAGGAAGCGGATATCTTCCTGTTCCAGCAGGCGGAACATCGGCCGGTAGCGATCCACGGAGAGGTCCAGGACCCAATCCATCGGGAGCAGGGAAGTACGGCGCCGCAGAGTGGCGATGTGGTGATATAGCAGGGTCCAAACTGCGGTGAGTCCTATCGCCGGCGCCAGCAATGCCATGAGCGTGGCCAGTGTGAGAGTCATGGTAAGTCGTAGCCCAAAATGCAGTATGGACCGGATCCATGCGGCTAGATAGTTCTGTAAGTACTAGAGTAGTTTGGGAAAATCGGCAGAGTACTATTGGTACTCAAGCCCGGAATTTGCCGGTCGGCGGGGCAGGGAATTCGGATGCCGCCAGCTACAATCGTGACTCCGCTGCACAGGGAAGATATCGGGTCCCGCCAGCGGTCCCATCGAGTTAGTACTGTGGTTGGGAAAATGCAATCCGCCAGGGTAATCGTGAGTCTCATGGTTCCCATTGTGCGCGCCTACCCACACTTCGAACACCTTACCGCGCGATTTCGAGCGCGACATCAAGGCTGGGCCCGGGCCGGCAGGACCGTACACCGGCGCTGCTTTTACGCCGGCATAAGAAACTGAGATGCCGCCCGCGCGCTCACAGCCGCTGCAGCCAGCTTGCCAGCGCTCATCGCCAACGGCCGCGCCTCGCCGCCCACCTGGGCGGCATAGCTGCGCGGCCGGCTTCCTTATTCCGGCCGCAGCGAAACGACGCGTTGCGCGCGGAGTGAGCGCTGGCGCTCAGCAGCCTGGCTCCCTTGCTGGTGGTACTAGGTGCTCTTACTTACCTCCCCGCTTGGCCTTGGTCGCGTGTCCTCCGGCCTGGGCGCGTGCGATGCGCTTCTCGCGTGGGATCTTGAGGCGGAGGCGCCGTGACGCTTGCTGTCGGTGCGGCGGCCTGTGCGCTTGGCGATGCGGGCGAGCTAGTTGGTGCGGTCGCGTGGCTTCTTGCGCGGGTCTGGGCGGTGTCGGCGTGGTATGGGCGTAAGTGGTGTAACTGCGGGGCCTTTTTCCGATTTCGGCCCCGCGCTGGTTTTACTCCTTTGGCTTGGGCATCTGGCGCATGAATTCGCCGAACCCGGAGACGAGTGAGGCTATGCGTTCTTCCAGCAGCTTGTTGGCGGCCCGGGACTCTTGGGCTAGCTGCGTGATGGAGGTGCGGGACTCTTCGGCGAGTTGCGTGATGCGCGCTTCAAGGCGGCTGTCTGCCTCCTGGGTTTCCTCGCTCATTTGGAGGACGCGCGCCCCGAGTTCGTTCAGTTGGCGCTGTGTGTCGCGCCAGAGCGCCTTGTATTCGTCGCGGTCTTTTCGGCGTTCCTCGGCGATTCCGGCGGTGAGGTGCTCGATGCGGTCGAATCGTTCTTCTGTGGTCATTGGCGGCGGTTTCTTTTCTGCTGGGTGTGTGGCTTCCCTTGGTCTGATTGTCTCACTGTGTGGGGGGCAGGCTGCGGCGCCCCTGAACCCCCCGGCGTTCGCGCGCCGCAAGTATTCCTCATCGCCGGCCAGCGACCGCGAGTTGCACGAGCGGGGCGCGCGGGCGCTTCGCGGCCTGGCTCCGGTGGCGCTGGTACTAAGTGCTCTTGCCTGGTTGGCGTGGTGGGGGTGTAAGTGGAGGAACTGCGGGGCCTTTTTCCGATTTCGGCCCCGCCCCGGGTTGTTTTACTGGGGCAGAATGTCCGGGAGATCCAACGCATCATCGAGGGCGGCCGCTTCAAGGTTGCTGGCGAACGCCACAAGCGTCGCAAGCCGGCGGGATTCCGGGAGCCTGCGGATGACGCTGACCTTGGCGGTGTTGGCAAATCGCGCCAGCGCATGAAGCCGACCCGTGGGAATGCGGTTGGCCGCAGAAAAAGTAATCCCAAGACGGCGGACTTCTTCCACGCGGTCCAATGCTCGAACCAGCTCGGGAGCGCTCCTGCGATAGGGTCCCTTGCGCAACCGGTCGAGCAGCGACTGGTGTCCGCTTTCCGGGATTGATAGGAGGGTTTAGCGGCCCCACGGGACGATCAGCGTGCATTGAGGAACCTCCCCGTGATATGGTAGCTGCACCCATGACTCGACTGAGAACTGCGCTTGTATCAATCTGTGCTCTATGGCTTGCCTTGCCGCCGGCCGGATACGCCGCCACGCTGAACTATATGGTCTTGGTTGATTTCGGAGGTCTGATCGGGATCTCGGCGAATGGCACGGTAGTTTCCAACTTTCCAGCAGGCGGCACATCGACCATCAACGGAGGCTATGACCTTACGGTCGATAGCCAGGGCAATTACATCATTGCAGCGGGGCGGCTCGTAAAGGTCACTCCGGGGGGGGTGGGCTCCCTTATTTACTCCAACAACAGTAGCGATTTCTGGTCGGTGGCGATCGACGCTTCAGGCAATTATATAGTTGCCGACGTCGGCAATAATCGGATCGCGCGCATCTCTCCGGGAGGGGTCATCACGACGGTGGCGCCGATTCCGGTCCTAAGCCCGGCAACGGACTATGACGTGTATGTGCGAGTGGATCAATCCGGCAATTACGTAATGGCACAGGACAGCGGCAACAACAATATCCCCAACTTGCACGTGTACCGCATCACACCGTCCGGCGGCATGACGTCGATAACGCTAAGCGGGTATAGCATTCCGTCTTTCAGCGCGGTAGGCGGATTGGCTTTCGACGCGACTGGCAACTATGTGATCCCCGATCCGGTGAACTCTCAGATCTATAGTATTACGCCGGCCGGCGTGGTATCGCTGCTGGCCTCCGGTGCACCGCTGAGCCGCCCGTACGGAATTGTCCGCGACCCCTCCAACGGAAACTACATCGTTGGCAATCTCAACGCTGGTACTGTGATATCGGTCGGATCGACTGGCTCGCCGATGAATACGCTGATCTCCGGGAGCCCGGTTACGTATCCGCTGGCCATCGCCCTGGTTTCCCCCGCGGGCCCAATCACGCCCCCGACGTTCAGCCCGTGCGACGTCCTACATGAGGGGACCACAGACGTCGCCGACGTGCAGGCCATGATCAATGAGGCATTGGGCGACACATCGCCCGCCAACGATCTCAACGGGGATGGCGTAGTCAACGTTGTGGATGTCCAAATCGACATTAATGCGGCCCTAGGTTTGGGGTGCTTGGCAAGCGGCGGCGAGACAACTCAGGCATCGCTGCCCACCATCGCGGCGGTAAGGAACGCCGCCAGCTTCCGGAGAGGTCCGGTTTCGCCGGGCGAGGTGGTCGCTCTCAGCGGCACGGTTCTCGAATCGAGCGGGGCCGAGGTGTGGTTCGATGGGACGCCGGCGCGTTTGGTCTATGTGAACCTCACCCAGATCAACTGCGTCGTGCCTTCCGAGGTGCAGGGCAAAGGGGCGTCGTACATGCAGGTCTGCTATCTGGGCGGGACGTCCGTTCCTTTTTCTCTCGGCGTCAATGCCAATCCGGGGCTTTTCACGGCGGATGGCTCCGGCAGCGGCCCGGCCGCGGCCTTGAATGAGGATCAAAGCGCCAACTCCCCGGCGAATCCTGCGGCCAGAGGGAGTACCGTGGTGCTTTTCCTGACCGGGGACGGGCAGACATCGCCTGCCCCGGTGCCCATCGGCGGACAACCACCGTCGGTAACATTCTATGGAGAAGCGCCAGCCGTGATTTCCGGAGTGATGCAACTCACTGTGCAGATTCCGACAAATGTTCTCCCCGGCGATCTTTCGGTCTCGGTTACCGTTGGCGGGAACACTAGTCAGAGTGGCGTGACGGTGTCCGTACGGGAATGACGAACGCGCCCCGAGTAACTCCCGATAGGTGGGCTTATCGGAAACTTGCCCGACTCACTGGCGGATCACGGAATCTGCAAAATTCGGGTGACCTTAACCCGGTTTTCCGTGGTGCGGGTCGTCTTCCATGAGTTGTGCGAGGGCGAGGAACAGTCTGAACTGGCCGTATTTCAATTGCCGGGCCCAGTTGGCTGAGCCGCTTGAGCATCGGCTGCTGGGCCGGCTTCTCAACTTCCGATAACGGATATTATGTAAACTTTAACAATTCT
>Ga0182013_10006706_pt1 | contig 12926 bp, 9 predicted proteins | sample 612S2MmetaG_FD_120487 | JGI IMG/M metagenome (GOLD analysis project Ga0182013, IMG submission 120487) | Permafrost microbial communities from Stordalen Mire, Sweden - 612S2M metaG | ecosystem: Environmental > Terrestrial > Soil > Wetlands > Permafrost | place: Sweden: Stordalen | collected... | reverse complement strand
CGCCTGTACCAGTTCCCTCCACCGGCGCAAACGTCCGCCGGGCCCCGTCAGGCATTACCCGCGCTTTCCACGATCGGCCCGCTCCGCTTCCTGCCGCATTCAGCTAAAATGAGAATTGCTGTCACAATGATGCTCGATTTGACAAATGCTGTGGCGGCAGCTATAAGCAGGCTGGTTTTAAGTGCCGCTGTTCCATGAGAAATTACAACCCAAAGCAGTTTTCCCCCATCCTTGGCGTTGCCCTGGTGCTGGTTTTGTGCAGTAACACACCGCAAGTTCGCGCGGGAAATCACGTCATCGCTTGGGGCGCTGGAACCGTTATCGCCGATCCGCCGGATCAAAATGACTACGGTCAATCCAGCGTTCCGGCCAATATCACTAATGCCGTTTACGTGGCAGGGGGTTGGCGTCACAGCCTGGTTGTGAATGCAGACGGCACCATTCAAGGTTGGGGGGACGATACTTTCGGCCAGCAGGATTTTTCAGCCAACACCGATGGTTACCTGACTGTCGCCGCCGGCTTGTTGCACAGCCTGGCGCTGAGCGCGGCTGGATTGGTGGAGACGGCGGGCGACGATACTTACGGCCAGATTGACGTGCCCACCAACCTCGCGAACGTCGTGGCGATCTCCTGCGGATTTTACCATAGCCTAGCTCTAAGAACGAACGGCACGGTAGTCGCATGGGGCGCGGGGCTTACGAATGCTCCCGCCGATTATTTTGACTTTGGGCAATCAATCGTGCCAACGAACCTTTCGGGAGTGGTGGCCGTCGCTGGTGGCGGATATTATAGCCTGGCTCTAAAAGCAGATGGCACGCTACAGGCCTGGGGTGACAACACTTATGGCCAGACCAGCATTCCCGCCGGTTTAAGCAACGTCGTAGCGATCGCTGCCGGTGCGGCTTACGGCCTGGCGCTGAAAGGAGATGGGACCTTGGCGGCCTGGGGCGACAACACCTATGGCCAGACCAGCATTCCCGCCGGTTTAAGCAACGTCGTGGCCATCGCTTCGGGAGGATGGCATGGGATGGCGTTGAAGAGCATTGGAACGGTGGTGGCTTGGGGTGCGGGAGTTGGAACCAATGCTTATGTGGATTGCAATCAAACCACGGTCCCCAACGGCTTGACCAACGTGGCGCAGATTTCTGGCGGCGCAGTGAACAGCTTGGCTTTGGTCGGCGCCGCTCCGCCGGTGAAAGGGGCTTTCTTGTCCGGTGCCACCCTCGGAACGAATGGCTTCCGCGTGTCGCTACCCGCTCGCAGCGGGCACGTTTACCGTCTGGAATATAAAACTGCCTTAACAAACAGTAATTGGACGGCTTTGCCGCTCGTGGCAGGCAGGGCAGGGACGCTGGAATTAAGTGATCAAACTGCGGCGGGCGAGGCACGATATTATCGGGTCCGTCGGTGGTGAATGAGTGCCTCTCGTGCCTTGGAATGCCGCGGTGGTGAAATGGCTCTCTTCCCTCCCCGGAAATGGCCTCGGAGGATCGTCCACGTCATAGTTGTCACCCAATCGTAACATCCACGCTGCCGTTTGGTAACATTGGGTTTCTAGCCTCACGCGTCTCGTAACCAAAACACGAAGAGAGACGCATGATAAACCGCCGAGCAAAAAAAACAACTTTGATGGGGAAATGGAGCAATCGGGCAGCTGGCGGCGCAAGTGTGCTGGCGTTCATGGCTCTAGCCAGCGGGGCTTCGGCCCAATCTTCCGACCCGCTGCTGAACGCTTTGATCAAAAAGGGGATTTTGTCCGAAGACGAAGCCAAGGCCATCAAGGCGGAGGCTGACGTCAATCAAAGCAATAACGTGGCAGTGGCTGACGCCAATTGGAACAAGTGGAAGATCGGCAACGCAATCAAGAACGTGGAATTGTTTGGCGACATCCGCATGCGTTACGAGTATCGCTCGGCGGAAGGGCCGGACTCAAGCAGAGTCGAGTTGGATCGCGGGCGTTACTCCCTGCGGTTGGGATTGCGAGGAGACGCTTTTGACGATTACTACTATGGACTGAGGCTCAGTATGGCTTCCAATCCACGGTCGCCCTGGGTGACATTTGGAACTTCCACGAGCGGCACTCCCTACCAGGGGCCGTTCGGAAAATCCACCGCGGGCGTGGACGTGGATCAACTTTATATCGGCTGGCACAAATCCTCGATGAATTTCACCCTCGGCAAAATGCCCAATCCTCTGTTTACCAGCCAGATGGTCTGGGACCCGGATTTGCAACCGGAAGGCGCGGCGGAACGTTTCAATTACAGCGTCGGGAACGTGGATTTCTTCGCAACCTTCGGCCAATTCTATTATGCGGACGCCAATCCAACCGAGGCCTCCAGCGGATTGGGTTTTAACGGGGGGTTGTATCAGCGGACCGATCCGCTTTTCGAAATCGCCTGGCAGGCGGGGTTCAAGTATAATTTTACGACGAATGTCACGGCAAAATTGGGCGCGACGATTTACCAGTATGCGGGTGTCACCCAGAATGTGTCCCCCTATTTCGGCGACGCTTATGTCGGCGAGGGGCAATACCTCGGCCCTTCGAGCGGCTTGGCGAACGGTTCCAGCGGCTACGGAATAAACGGCCCGATTCTCAATGGTGGCAACAGCAGCATCGGCTTTCCCAACAACCAGGTCGGCGTGAACCACCTGCTGGTGCTGGAAATTCCGTTCGAGTTCAATTTCAAAATCAGCCGGCTCAACGCCCGTGTTTTTGGGGACTTCGCCTACAACCTTTCCGGCGCGGAGCGGGCCGAGGCCGCCGCCGCCGGGTATGGGAATTATCTGGCTTATGAGCGCCAACAAGGCAATTCGGTGTCCGTAACCGCGTTCCCGGCGCAGCGCCACGACGTCAAGGCCTACCAGATTGGATTTGCCATCGGCAACAAGGACTGCCTCGGATTGGTCAACGGCTCCGTGAGCAAGAAAAACGCCTGGGAATTCCGCACTTACTGGCAGCACATCGAGCAATACGCGCTCGATCCCAACCAGATCGATTCCGATTTTTTTGAAGGCCGCGAAAACCTGCAGGGCATCTCTGTCGCCGCTGCGTACGGATTGTCGGACAACGTGATTGGGACGGTCCGCTATGGCCACGCCAGCCGCATCAACGGTTTGCTCGGCACGGGCGGCAGCAATCAGGATATTCCCCAGATAAATCCAATTTACGATTACGATATCTTCCAGATGGACTTCACCTTGAAGTTTTAAAACGCATGATTTCGCCCGGCAAAATATTTTTTCGGCTGGGCCTGCTGGTGTGCGCGTGTCTGGCTTTTCTCCCGGCGCAAGGCCAGTCAATCAATTTCAGCACCATCGCCGGAAATGCCGGTTACGGCAGCATGGATGGAACGGGACCCGCCGCGCGTTTTGATTATCCGCAAGGAATCGCCGTGGACAGCCAGGGGAATGTTTATTTAGCCGATTCAGAAAACAACACCATCCGCAGAATCACCCCACAAGGCATGGTGAGCACCATCGCCGGTTCGCCCGGCATGGCGGGAAAGACCGACGGAACCGGCGCTTCCGCGCTTTTCTCCGGGCCGCGCGGAGTGGCCATTGACGCCTCCGGGAATTTGTACATCACCGACACCCGCAACTATACGATCCGCAAACTGTCTCCAGCGGCAACCAACTGGACGGTGGCGACGCTGGCCGGGCAGGCGGGCGTGGGGGGCACAAACAACGGCACCGGGACCAACGCGCTTTTCTTTTCGCCCGGGGGGATTGCCGTGGATCAATCCGGCCGACTGTATGTCGCCGACACACTAAACCAAACGGTGAGGCTGCTCACACTCACAGGTACGAATTGGGTGGTGTCCACAATTGCCGGGACGCCTCGCGTCACCGGTAACACCAACGGCACCAATACCAAGGCGCTCTTCTCCCTTCCCTCGGGGATCACGGTTGACGCCTCGAACAACGTCTTCGTGGCAGACACGGGCAACAGCGCGGTCCGAAAAATTGTCCCCTCCGGATCCAATTGGATTGTCACCACTCTCGTCAGCAACCGGGTGATCGAGGGAATCGCCGTCGCCGGGGCCAACACGCTGGTGGCGTCGGATGGCGCGAACAATCTCATCGTGGATGTTTTCTATTCCGGCGAAATAACGAATCTGGCTGGCATCGCGGAGGCTTATGGCGGCGCCAACGGCGCGGGTTCAAACGCGACCTTCAACTTTCCCCAGGGCGTCGCGATGGATAACCAGGGCTACGTTTATATCGCGGATTCCCTGAACAACATCATCCGCAAAATCACGCCGGTTGGAATGGTCAGCACGCTCGCGGGACTGTCGGGAGGTCCCGGCTACGCCGACGGCTCCAACGCCCTGGCAAGTTTTTATTTGCCGCGCGGCCTCGCGACCGATGGACAGGGAGGAGTTTATGTGGCGGACAGCGGAAACCACATCATCCGCAAGGCCACACTGGCGGGCACAAACTGGGTGGTGGAAACCCTTGCCGGATCTGCGGGAAGTCCGGGCGACGCCGACGGCACCAACGACAATGCGCAATTCGCAGCCCCAAATGACGTCGCGCTGAGCGGCAACAACCATCTGTTTGTCGCCGATTTGCTCAATAACGAGATTCGGGAAATTATTCAGTCCGGGACTAATTGGAGTGTGACCACGTTCGCCGGACGGTCAGGCGTGTTTTATTCGGGCAACATCACCAATCTTGCATTCGTGACCAATGTTGTTCCCGGCGCGACCAACGTGATCGGCTACACCAACATCTCCTTTGCCTTCACTAATCACGCCACGATCACTAATTATTCCGGCGTGGTGACGAACAGCACCGCCAACAGTACCAATGTGGAGTTTGTGGTGACTAACATTCCCGCGATCACCAATCTGGTTGGGGGCTCGCCGGTCCTGAACACCAACCTCACCGAGAATTTGTTCACCCTGACCAACGTGGTCCACTATCTGGACGGTTCCGCGGGGCTGGCGCTTTTCTCACAACCTTCCGGCCTCGGCTTTGACAATTTCGGCAATCTCTATGTGGCTGATGCCGGAAACAATTGCATCCGCAAGATCACCACTGCCGGACAAGTATCCACGTTTGCCGGGTCGGCCCTCACGAACGGCGCAGTGGACGGACTCGGGACCAACGCGCTTTTCTTTCATCCTTCCGCGCTGGTCCTGGACGGCACGGGTGATGTGTTCGTGGCGGACACGGAGAATTGCACCATACGCGAAATCACGCCTGCCGGACAGGTGACAACTCTCGCCGGGCGGGCTGGATTTTCCGGCGCCGCCGACGGCACAAACAGTTCCGCACGCTTCGCCTCCCCGCAGGCAATCACGATTGACAACTCGGGAGACCTGTTTGTCACCGACGCCACCTTCCACACCATCCGCGAGTTGACTCATGTGGGAACCAATTGGGTCGTCACCACCGTCGGAGGCGTTGCGGGCGTTCACGGGAGTTATGACGGCCTGGGCACGAACGCTTTGTTTTTTGCCCCTCAAGGCCTCGCGATGGACGCGAGCGGCAATCTCTATCTGGCGGATACGCAAAACAACACCCTTCGCCTGGGACAGCCCGCGCAGGTTGTGCCGCCGGCTGTGCGAATCACCCACTCTGCCGGCCAGGTGATTCTTTCCTGGCCGGCGTCTGCGGCTGGTTACACTTTGGAGACCACCGGGAACCTATCTCCGGGCGCCGCGTGGGTTCCGCTCACAAACGGCGTCGTCCTATCCGGCCCTGATTATGTGTGGACCAACCATCCCGGCGCGACGAACGCATTTTATCGGCTGCATGAAAGATGAAAGGCCAGCTTGTCTCGCCGGCGTGACTCCACGCTGGAAGATTGCAAGCAGTAGAGCGCAGCCTTTTGACCCGGCTGATTATTTGACGCGTATAACGGACAACCGAAAGAATGTAGTTTGGGAATGGCGCAAACTCGTTTTGAACAAAGGAGGCCCTCCCGCCCATGCTTGGTGCTTTTCTTGTTGTTGACAAAAAGCTTGGTGGCAAAGGCGACAACGGGAATATCCCCAAGCTGCCGCCCTGTTTGCGGAGCCCGAAGCGACGGGCAAGTCCAGCAGGATGCGCTGTTACGAAACACAAACGTTATGAATCTGTCACATGCCCTTTCTTCCGCCGGCGTTATGCTGGGCCCATGCGTGAACCCAAATTCTCAGATGCGCCCTGTTTCGGAAAGGAATTCGATGCGGCCAGCAAAATCTGCCGGGTTTGCCTGGCCAACAAACTTTGCCAGCGCAAATATTTTCGCGCCTTCGCCGCGCCGGGGCCGCTCGTGCCCGAACCCACCTCATCGCTCCAACTGTTGCGGCGGAAAACTTCGTTTCCTCCGCGCCGGCTTTCGATCCCGATGAGACCGTCCGCTTGAAACGCCGCCGCACACATTCAGTCCGGCAGACCGGTGTCGAGAGACTGGCCTGTCTCGGCGGCGCGATGATGTTGCTGACCGGCGCCCGCGCGACGGCGCAGGATGCGTTGTGGGGTTCACTCGCATACGATCAGGCAGCCAAGCCGCGTGAGAACGCCACCACGAATCTCGGCCCCGAACAAACGCATCTGGGTCCGGTGCAGGTTTCGCTTGGCTGCTATGGCGAGGTGGATTTCACAGACAATGTCACTTTCTCGGAAGTTGATCAACAATCAGACTTCATCCTGCGCGGTGGCGGAACGGCGAGCTTTTCGTGGCCGGCCACGCCGCAGTCGGAGGTGACCCTCAATACCGGAGTTGGCTATATTCACTATTTGCGAGATTCCCAATACGACAACCTCGAGATCACTCCCAATTCGCTGTTGAATTGGAATGTGTTCATTGATGATGTTGCGCTCACGTTTTACGACCAGTTCGGTTACTCACAAAGCGTGGCCGGCCAGCCGGCCCTGACCGGCGTGTCGCGGTTTCCCATATTCGACAATACCCTTGGCACGCGGATAAATTGGACGCCAGGCCAGTGGCTGTTCCAAGCCGGCTACAGCTATGACGAGAGCCTGCCCGGCTCGTCGGCTTTCTCATACTTGGAACGGACGACGGAGAACATTTTCACGCGCGCCGCCTGGCGGTTTGCTGAAAATACCCAGGTCGGCCTGGAAGCCAGCGGCAGCTCGACCAGTTATCGTCTCGCCACGCAGAGCGGCAACACCAGCGTTAGCGTGGGACCCTTTGCCGAATGGCAGGTCACGCAGGCCGTTCACGCCACGATCCGCGGCGGGCCGACTTTCTATTTCTTTGACTCCTCGGGAGCGGCAAACCAAGGCTCCAGTCTCGGTTCTTATTACTTTGAGTTGCAAGTCGGCCACCAGATGAACGAATTTTGGTCGCAACAATTGTCCGTCAACCGGGAGGTCAGCCTGGCCTTTAATCAAGGGGGCAACTACCTCGAGTCACTCACTGCCAATTACACCCTGTCGTGGGCGTTGACGCAATATATCAACTTGACCGCCAACGCGGGTTACGCGCATGGCACACAAACTTTTCAGAATTTCGTGTCCCTGTTCCCCGGGTTCGGTCTATTGCTGAACCAAACGGAAAATTACGATCAATACTCCGCAGGGCCGACGGTTTCATGGCAGGCCACCTCCAAACTCTCGACCAGCTTGAACTTCACCCATTACATACGGGACTCGAATCTTCCCGGAAGAGCCTATACCGCAAATATCATTTCGTTGAAGGTCAATTATGCGTTTTGAGAACCGCTGGTGTTTCGATTGTTACGGATGCGTGAATTTGGCCGTGCGGGCACTTTTGCTGCTTGCCACGATCAGGATTCCTTCCTAGTACTGTGACCGCGAATTTTCGATGCCTGTGCGAAACGGATTATTCCACTCTGCCACCACCCGGGTTTGGACTTGTTTAATTTGCGTCTTTATGAATATGCCACCAGACAGGTGCAGCCAATGTGCAGGCCAAGCAAACGTCCGCTCTCGAAATGCAAGCGCGCTGCTGCTGATATGCTTGCTCTTCGCGGTTGCACCGCTCATCTCCGGGTGTCAGTCCCCGCCGGTGTTCCCCGATTCCGGCACGCTCGCCGACCGGGTTGTAGCCCAGCCTCCCGACGCGCGGACCACCAATTACGCCACCAACATGCTGCACGAAGGGGACGTGGTCACCATCACGTTTCAGTACTCGACCAATTTCAACGCGGCGCAGAAAATCGCGCTCGATGGAGCGCTGAATCTGGACAGCGTGGGCCCGGTGAAGGCTGCCGGCAAGACGGTCACGGAATTGCAAACCGAACTGGGCCGGTTATACAAGCCGCTGGTCAAGGATGATGTCATCACGGTGAAGATCACCGCCTCCGAAAACAGCGTCTATATCGCGGGCGCGGTGATCCGACCGGGCAAAGTCGTCATGGAGCGGCCAATGACCGCGCTCGAGGCGGTCATGGAAGCCGGAGGTTTTGACCCGAGCCGGGCGAGGCTGACGGACGTTACGGTGCTGCGCATCGAGGATGGAAAACAGAAGACCTATCGGCTGAATTTGAAGCGGGCGCTTCACGGCAAGGATGAAAAGCCGTTCTACCTGCAACCATTTGATATCCTGAACGTGCCCACCAAGACGTTCAACTTCTGACAGTCCTCCGGCTCGGCCTGATTGAACTCTCCGCCCGCGACGCTCCTGCGCTCGGGGAGAATCCCTCCGCTCCGCTCTTACGTTAACTTTAGGTGACTGGCCGTGCTGGAATCCAAAGCCACCTCCCTAAAACTCTTCTATTAATCTTTCCATCAATAACTAACGAACCAGCATTACAATGTCCGAACTCTTGCCCTCACAGCTTCGACCATGTCTTTCTGGCTCGCACAGGTTGTGTTTAGCTTTCCTTTCTGAATCGGCAATTTGCCGCATCCGACAGTGGAAATAGAAAAGGTTGTTATCCACTGCCGGGCCAAAATCCGAACGGCGCCAGGAACGAAAAATATGCACGACATGGAAAACAATTCGAACCGGACGGATGACGTGATGAAATTGGGGGCCGCTGTGTCAGGCAGGTACGACCTTCGGCCTGACCAAGATCGGCTGGCTGGCTGGCCAGCCTCGAAAGCGTGGTTTTGCCTGCGGACGCACCCCAAGCATGAGCATATCGCGGCGGCGCAACTCCGGGAGGAAGCGGAGATCGAGGTTTATTTGCCCAGAATCCGTTTCAAACGCGTGACCCGCTCCGGCCCGGCCTGGGTGACCGAGGCGCTGTTTCAAAACTACCTTTTCGCCCGGTTCGATTTGCTGGTTTCGGCTCGCCGGGCGCAGGCCGCGCGCGGGGTTCGCGGCATCGTGCATTTTGGCAGTCGTTGGCCGACCGTCCCGGAGGCGGCGATTCATGAACTGCGGGCCGCCATGGAAGGCCAGGAATTGCGCGTGGTGGAGGACACCCTCCAGCCCGGCGACACGGTGCAAATCGCCACCGGCGCGATGCACGGTCTGGAAGCGGTCGTAAGCCGGGTGATGCCGGCGCGGCTGCGAGTGGCCGTGCTGCTGGACTTCCTCGGACGGCAAACGGCCGTCGAGCTGGATCGCGGCCAATTAATGGTCGCGGCGGCCGAGGGCCTGCGGCGGGCCTGGATTTCCAGGCCAGAGGCGGCTGCCCGTCCCGTTGCGACGCTGACTTGAGAGGAACCTTATGAATAGCCTCGTTAGAAAAATGCTGGTCTTCTTGCTGGTGATGGCTGCGGTGGCCGCCACCGGCTGGTTTGGACGCAAAGCGTACAAACACGCCACCGAGCGGCGCGCCGTGGCGGAAGCCGCGCAATTTCTGGAAAAGAAGGACCCCCGCAATGCCGCGCTCTGTCTGCGGCGCGCGCTCCAGATCAACCCCATAAGTTTCCCCGCCGCCAAGCTCATGGCGGACATGCTCGAGTCCGCCGGAGCCCCGGCGGCGGTTGGCTGGCGGATTCGCGCGGCGCAACTCCAGCCGAACAACCCGACCAATCGCCTGCTCTGGGCGCAGACCGCCATAAAATTGCGGGACCTGAAATCCGCGAACGACGCCTTGGGCGGCTTGGATGAAAAATCCAAAAGTTCCGCCTTGTATCACAAACTTTCCGGCGCCCTGGCCTGGAACCTCGGCAAGGTTGACGAGGCTGAAAAGCACTATCACGAAGCTCAGCGACTGGAGCCGGACAACCTGGCGATCGTGCTGAACCTCGACACCATGGGCCTGGCTTCCACCAATCTCGAAGTCGCCAACGCCGCCCGCGCGTCGCTCGAGCGCCTCGCCACCAACGCCGAGTTTCGCATTCTCACCCTGCGTTACCTGGCGATAGATGCCGGCGAGCACAAGTCCTACGCCAAGGGGATGGACTACTATGCTGAGATCATCCGTGATCCCGCGGCCAGCATCGGGGACGAAATCGGTTACTTGCAGATGCTGCACTTGGGCAAAGGCGCTCATTACTCAACGTGGCTCGCTTCCCTCAAGCAAGAGGCAACCCACTCGCCGGACAAAGCCTTCGCGCTGGGCAAATGGATGGCCGTGACCGAAACCCCGACGGACGCCCTGCGCTGGCTTGAGACATTGCCGCCAGCCATTCAAACCAACCAGCCCGTGCCGCTGATCATCGCGGACTGCCACATCGCCCTCAAGGACTGGAAAGGAATGCTCGCCCTCCTGGACAAACAAGATTGGGCCGAGGCAAATTGTTTCCGGCTGGCGCTGGTATCGCTCGGCCAGCGCTCGCTGCAACAAGACTCGGCCTCGCAGGCCACCTGGCACAAGGCCATGCGCATCTCCGCACACCGGCTGGATCGCTTATCTCGCCTATCCCAAGTCACGGGCACCTGGCATTGGGAAGCCGAAAACACCGAGGTGCTCAAGGAAATCATCGCCGAATTCCCCAAGGAAAAGTGGGCGACGGAGCAGTTGATCAACAAGTATTACGCGGCGGGCAACACCCGCGAACTGGCCGATTTGGTCGCCAAAATCTACGCCTCCGACACCTCCAATCCCCGCTCGAAAAACAGCTTCGCCAACCTCTCCATGTTGCGCAAGGCCGACCTGGATGAAGCCTACCGCCTGGCTCGCGAGGCCTACGACAGTTCGCCCGAGAATCCCTTCTTCGCTTCCACCTACGCTTACTCCCTGCTCTTGCAGAAGAAACAGGATGAAGCCGTCAAGGTCATCAGCAATCTAAAACCGGAATACCTGAAGATCCCCTCCGTCGCCGCGTATTATGGCGTCGTCGAAGCGCAATCCGGACACAAGGACCTGGCCAAAGCTCCCTTGGAACGCGCCGCGGCGGCCAAACTATTGCCCGAGGAAAAGGAAATCGTCCGCCTCGCCATCGCGCGTCTGTAATCCAGCTTACCGGCAACGCCTCGGCGCGCAATGGGGAGTAAGCGACGGTAAAGTGTCCATATCCGAAACCAACCACAACCTGCGGTGGTATGATAATTTCACAACCACAATTTTCCAGCGCCAGTCATTTAATTTAGAGCGCATTTTTCGGCTACATTCGGCGCCAAATCGCGCTCAATTTTTCTTCGCCGTCATGCAGGTTCGCGACGGCGAATCACACCCGCCCAGCTTGTCCCGCCACAGCTTCTTAGCGACGGCAGAGATGTCAATGAACCAACCTCCTACTACAGTCCGAATAGTAGCACATCCAAATCCTTTCGCAAGCCGGCAGCGAATCAAAGTCGGCGAGGTACAGCGCGGTAGTGCCAAACTTTTCAAATCGAGACATCCCTGCCTGCAGTTCGAACACAAAGGGGTCGGGCATGCATATTGACATATATTTCACAGGGTGGCATTGTCGCAAGCGTGGCAGGACTTTCTGGTATTGTATTTCTGCGTGCGTTTCGTTACTTCATGCGGCGCGGGGTCGGCGCGAAAACAGCGGCGAAAATGGGCTGGCGTCGGAGCGCGCAACGCGGGTTGCTTTACAGAAGAACCGAAATATGCCATTATGCATGCCCGACCCCTTTATGCATGCCCGATTCCTTTACGCGCAAAAATACGGATATGATTTCGTACTGGGGATTAGACCAACCACACAACTCTCGGAACCGCTGCAGAACGCGCTGGCATTGATACAAGCAACAATCCAATATTTGCCATGAAATCTAACAAATTCAAAACAGCGTCCGAATTCGTTGCAGAATTAAAATCTGATCCAGTATTTATGAATCGCAAACGAGGCTTTGAGGAAAAGCGAGCTGAACAGGTAGAGCAGAACCGCCTAATTGCTTTGCCTATCCTTGAAGAATTGAGGGAAGCTGGCTTTGATTTTGAATCACTGCATGAATTACAACACAGCGGTGTTAGTTACACGATGGCAATTCCAATCTTGCTCAAATGGCTCCCGCTGATTACTAACGAGAATGTTAAGGGAGCTATTGTTTCACTGTTGGGCGTGCGTGGTGCGAAACCAGCGGCGGTGATTCCGCTTATCAATGAATTTCTTAAAATATCGGATTCTCATTCGGGCTTGAAATGGGCTATTGGTAATGCTTTAGGATCCATTTCTGACGATCGTGTTTTTGATACAATTTCAGAACTTGTGCAGAATCCAGGGCATGGAAGGTCCCGACAGATGCTTGTTCTAGCATTTGGAAAAATGAAAAATCCAAAAGCGGTTGAAATTTTGATTGGCCTTCTTGACGACGAAGATGTCTCCGGTCACGCAGTAACAGCGCTTGCTAAATTAAAATCAGATAGGGCACTGCCCCATCTCCAACGCTTTGCCGAAGATCCAAGAACTTGGGTTCGGCGAGTGGCTAAAAAGGCGGTGGCTTTATCATATCATAAAGGGGGCGTAAAGGGGTCGTAGCTGAATGGCCCTTAGATAAGGCCCAAAACTTTCTTGGTCAAGTGTTACGGTCGGGTAAGCAGCAATTCTCATTTTGGTTTCAATTGGTCCGGCGGACAGGAGCGTGAGAGTCGTCAGCGGGGTTTGCTGGCTCGCGTCACCGAAATGTCACCTTTGTCACACAATTGTAACTTGTACTTTT
>Ga0182013_10006705_pt1 | contig 12927 bp, 15 predicted proteins | sample 612S2MmetaG_FD_120487 | JGI IMG/M metagenome (GOLD analysis project Ga0182013, IMG submission 120487) | Permafrost microbial communities from Stordalen Mire, Sweden - 612S2M metaG | ecosystem: Environmental > Terrestrial > Soil > Wetlands > Permafrost | place: Sweden: Stordalen | collected... | reverse complement strand
ACGCGTTCAAAGTGCCGACCGACCCAGCGAAAGGACGCATTGCGGAATTGCGTCCGGAATCACGGCGCGAATAAAATCAGCAATGCGCGGCGATGGCGTGAATAAGACGGGCTAGATAGTCGCGTCGCTTAGGGCCCCTATCCAAGACAGCCTGCATGATGGCTTTGCCTGTATCGAGTATCACTTTCGTTGGATTCGCGACAATAAATGTGCCGAGGGCCGATCCCATGATGATCACAAATTCCCATGGTTGCCAAAGCACGATCAGATGGCCGCCTAGGGCGGCGAACCCGCCCAACATGCATCCCATTGTAACCATGAGACCCAATACAAAGCTCATTAAATGGCTCCTTTAGCATGCAGTTGATCGCGCTTCACTGGTTAAAGTGGGCACCTTGCGTGAGCCTTTACGTCGCATGAATGCTTCCTTTCGGGCGTGGGTTACGATCGGTGCAAATGGGCATAAGCGACATTATCAAGGACGCCAGTTTGGCATCCGGTCGACATGCAAATCGGGGGTTCTTGAAGACTATGGAATTAGAAAACGAAAAACAGCGGGAGTTCAGGCATCAAGGAGCCACATCCGCGCGCCGCTATATTCCTGACTGTCACGCGAACGTAAAACCCTTGCGCAGATGGAGCAGTTGTTTCCGCATGGAGCGAGTTAGTGCAGACGTTCAATGCCCATTCCTGCATTTGAAACCTGGTGAGAAAAATTAGCCGTATCGTTTAAGTAGCTTCTAACGTCACACATCTCCGAAATGTTAAGAAAATGATCCTCATCCTAGAAGTCGTTTATCCGCATGTCCGCGATGTCGATAAGGCGGTTTGTCCCTGCCTGCGATTAAGAGAATCGCTTAAAAGCTCATTGCTCGATCAGGCAAAAAAAGGGCTTGCCTTCTAGGTTCATTGCACAATGCTCAGATACGTCCTTTTTCCAGTCTCAATTAGTGCGCGAGGTGATTCATGCTGCGGACGCTGAATCTACTTCAATGCGCTTATCTTCACGGCGTCGCAGAGCTGGGGTTAGGAAGCGGGGGGGTTATATGTAAATGTCGGAAATATCCCGGTTAGCCCCACGGTCCGCATCCACTTCATTCTCTGCGACATAGCGTCCATTCTTCGGGGGGGCGTTCGTTTTGCGTTGCGGCGACTCCAAGTCGCCTCCTGTCGCCGTTGGCCACGTACCAGATTCCGATCCATCATGCCGAGGATTTGCGTGAGATTCTCCGGCGCCATTCGAATATACATCGCTACCAGATGCTGAAGTCGGGTCAAGATTTAGCAAGAGGGATTGAATCCTTGCTCCTGTAGACTCGACTGCTTTCCTGAGCTCATCCTCGGAGGTTCTCAAGTCAGCAAGCACGTTGGAGCTGACTGTGGAAATCTGCATACTGACACCTTTCGGTTTGAGCGTGATTTTCAGCTTCAAGGGCCCGTATTGAGAGAGGTTGAGATCAATCAAGAAGGTCTGATTTGAGTTTGGCCGAGTGAGATATGCTTGTTCCATCGATGGTATGGGCAGTTGCTGCCGGTCTGCATTTTTCGGAACGGATGAAGTTGTCGGACTGTCACCGTCGAGTCTCTGGAAGCTCGTTGCCTGTGCACTTTGATCCCCGAAGACCCTGGTATTTTGGAAATCGGCCGCGGACCGGAAAATCGACGTAGATCCCCGAGTGGCAGCTGGCTCAAGCTGCATATTAGCGTCTGGCGGGAGGGGGTCTTTCGCCGTCTCATCATTGTCTACGGATATCGACGTGAGCGCGGCAGCGGGCATTTCCCTGAAGCTTGATTTATTAGTCCGCGCAAGCGGTGTTATGTATTTAGCCGTTCCGTCGCGAGTTGCATCTGGTCTTGAGGATATTTGAGCTGTCGAATCTCGAACGGCCTGGTTTCGGATCAGCCTTTGATTAGGCGATTCCTGGCCGGCGTTGGAGATTGAGGAGCGAGCAGTCCCGAAGGTCTTTTCATTTGATGGACCAATCCCGATTGGGGTCGAATTGGCGTCCGTTATAAATGTTCTAAACCCAAGGCCATCGATTTCAGCTTCAGCTTCAGCATCAATTGAATGGCGAACAACTTCCTCTTCCGAGTTTTGCTGCGCGCCGACTAATGTAGGCGATGCATCTTGCGAGGGTTTTATTCCAGCATCTGCTCTTGTCAGAAAAAACTCCGAGGATCCGGAATCTCGGAATAAGCCAAATTGCGTTGCCAAATACATTCTTGCTCTTGAAAGCTCCATCAAGGTGCTTGACGGTTGGTTCTCCCGTTTTTTTGGCTGAGCATTAGGAGCGCCAACGAGTGGTACGCCGCGTCCGCTGGCATCGCTCACTTCTTTTGGCTGGGTCGCTAATTCAACGACATCAACGATAGACTCAAAATCCTGGCGGTGGGGGGCTCGCGGGTTTGACCCGGACATTGACCCTTTGTGGGCTTCCGGAAGCATTTGGGCAGATGACGAACCCAGCCCAGGAGCGATCTCCGTCATCGTTGCATCGTCCTACTCAGCAACTCGTCTGAATCTCGTAGCGCCGTCTGAATTGCTTCTGAAATCCCAGAATTGAGGCCTCCATCACCCGTAGCTGGCCCGTCAGACGACCTCGCTTGAAGCAAGAGATCCTCTTGTGCGCGGCGCGCTAATTCAATCTGACTCAATATCGCGATGATAAAATGTCCCAGCTGGCGGTCCGCTTTAGACAAACCTGATTCCTTCTTATTGAGATATATTGATGCGTCGACGTCCTTCGCATTCGTTATTGCATCCAATAACTGCTCGTGGAACGCGATGCGGAGCCTTTCCGCACCGGGTTGAGTGAGCAATTTTGCCTTTCTAATTTCCTCACGCGCGACATCAACACGAGCTGAGAGAATAGCCCTTCGTGATACATTCATATGGAGATCGACCCGGCTCTCAGCCGGAAGGGATCCCAGGATTTCTTCCAACCTGCTTGTCCTTGCATATTCACGAACCAAGGCGCTCGCGAATATGGCTTCCCGCATGCCATCCCAAAATCTCGGCGCGAACGGGGACTTGGAATATTTTGTGGCATACTTGAGCCCAACCTTCTCTATGTCATCGTTCTCCTGGGTGGGGTCGAGTGTAAGTAATTCGCGTCGTAGCGCGGCTTCCTCAACCAAAGAGTCTGGCATCAACAGACGTGCAAATCTCAAATTCCGGCGAGCGGCGCCAGAATCGGTTTTCATAAGCAAGCTGCCCTGAACCAGGAACAGGTGGCCAGCGACGGAGGGCGGAAAGGATCTCGCATCCAAAGAACTCAGCGAACCTGTCATATCGGCGGCGCTACCCTCGGCAAAGGCGAGACTCGGCTCAATCAATGCCAGATGCTTCTGAACGAACAAGCCATTTCTTACTAAAGCGCGAACCGGTTCTGCGTTTCCACCGCTCAGCAAATAGACTGCTACGGCCCACGCCGCTCTGTCACTCTGCAATTCCTTGGCGGAAAGCGACGGCAACAGGCGCTCGATTTGTTCCATCTTCTTTTCGACACTGTGACGTCCGTTCATGTCACCAACAACCATGCGATACTGCGCCAAGGTCAACTGTCTTACGAGGTCAATGATTTCGTCGCCGAGCGCCTGAGTTGCGAATCCGAAGCTGGCAATGAACGCCACCACGGCAAGTAGCTCCTTCCGAAAAATCATCGCTGCGCTCCATGTATTAGAATCTCGATGCGCCGATTGACGTCGGCGTTGGGATCCGCTGGCGTCTTGGGGCGATGGTCCGCGTAGCCCGAAATGTTTAACACTCGCGCTTCTGGGAGCCCTCCTCTTTGCAACATGTAATTCACGACATTCGCTCGGTCGGACGAAAGCCGCCAATTATCATATGCGGATGATTTGAAGGAGCGACCGTCGGTATGACCGCGTATTTCGATGTCACCAGACTGCTTCGTCAGAATCTGCCCAATTTGCGACACTATGCGGACTAGTTGAGGGCGGGGCTCGATCGAGCCGATTCTGAACATCGAAAAGTTGGCATTGTCTGTTAGATTAATAAGAAGACCCTCATCCGTGCGAGAAACGGTGAATTGGGGCGCTCCATGCTTGGCTGCGGACTCAGCGCGAATGATTTGGGCGATTGAATTATCCAGCGCCGAAGCTCGGGTATCCTCTGACGCTCCGCTAGCCGTCTCCGTCGAGTTCTTCTCCGATGACGGAGAGGCATCGCCGGGAGAACCTGCTCGTCGCTTCAATATAGGGTCGCTGGAGGCCTTCTCAGCGGCTTCCCCCGAGGAGTTCATCTTGAGCTCTGCTTTCGCCTTGGGCGCCGGCTCCGCAGTGTTCGCTGGTGAACTGTTGCGGTCGAACGGATCCTCAAAAACGTCATGTCTCGGAACAAGGATTTGAGGCGCAACGCGAGGTGACGGCTCCCGCTCCGCTAACTTGTCGAGAATCTTCAGAGGCTCCTCATGCAGCGCTGCTTCCACCGAGTCTCGGACCGCTGAATTTGACTGCGTTGAGCTGGCGGCATTTTCGCCTCCAAAGTCGCTCTTCTGATTGCTTTTGCCCTGACCACTTTCGCTTGGATCACGCAGGCCTTTAACATTTAGGCTCGAGTTCACCAGCTGAACAGGGTTGAAGTATTGGACAATCGCAGCCTTAGTCTCTTTCGTTGTCGAATTTATCAGCCACATTACCAGAAAGAACGCCATCATCGCCGTCATGAAGTCAGCGAATGCCAGCTTCCACACTCCTCCGTGGTGATCCTCTTCGTCGTCATCCCTGCGTTTGCGGACAACAATTTGGCCCTGGAAATCCTCGTTATCCATCAAGAAACTCCGATCTCGTCGATCCGGTGGAGCCACTCCTGCAATCGTGTTACTAGCGTCGTCGAATCAATCGAAGTGCTAATCTCGATCTGATCGCATTCAGACATTTGGAATACGATATTTTGTAATTCCAGCTTTTGACCAAGAACCCTTAAGAGGTCGCCCGGCCCGGATATCTTGATCGCCGGGCAGTATCGATTTGCAACGAGGGCGCCTATGGTCGAGACGCAATCATCCAGGAGTTGATCGATGATGTGACGACGAACAAAGGGCGCCATTACGCCTTGGATAGAGTCACATAGTTCCACAGTAACTTGATTCAAAGACGACTTTAACATTACGGCCAGGCGTTCACTTTCCTCTTCGGTCCATCGCGCACGCTCCAGCGCTACATGATTGGCGAATGCGTCTGGGTCGACATTGCGATGATCGGGACAATCTGTTCCCCTGTCTTCCGCTGTTGGGGTCAATGGAAAATCATCGGGCTGCAGAGTTTCGCAATCCGAAGTTTCGACAAATGGGGGAGATTGTGTCGAGTCCGGCGAATTCTCCTGATCAGGCTCTTGAATCCCAGAATCGAAGCGCTCCAGATATGACGAAATAGGATGCAGCCTCATGCTGTGTCCTCGGAGCGCATCCATTGTTTTAATAGGGCCGCTGCGTGAGTCTCGTCAGAATTGATCAATTCCTCCAGCCCACGCCGCGCAGCCTCAATCTTGCGCGCCCCTGAGTTGGCGCTCAAATCCGGACTGCTCGGCGCGGGGAGAGATTCTGGCTGCGGGCCTGAACGGTCTTGAGACAAGTTGTTCGTAAGGAGAGGTGGTGGCCCCGCTTCCGCCCGCGGATTTTCGATGAGGAGAGCCCGCGTCGCCGGACGCAGTCCAAATATTACCATCAGGATTGAAATTGCTAAAAAAGTTCCCGCGCTAATAATTGAACCAAGATGACCGCTCAGAATATCGAAGGTTCCTTGCCCTTCAACCGGAGACATCTCGTGCTCATCGAACATAAAGTCAACGGCGGTAACCTTGAGCGTGTCTCCCCTTTCCTTCTTGAGTCCAGAAGCAGAGATGACAAGCTGCTCGATTTCCCTCATGCGCTGCTCGATCACGTCGGGTTTCGGAATTTCCTTGTTCGGAGCAGCGAATGCAGAACGGTTGACAATGACTGCGATTGCAAGTCCTTCGATCGCATAGCCTCCGCTAACGGTCGTAGTAGATTTCGAGGAGAGCTCGAAATTCGTCAATTCCTCGCTTTTCCTGTTCTCGTCGCTAGATTGCTTCCCATCGCCGGGCGCCTGCTGGCTTTGTGGAATGTTGCGCTCCGCGCTCAAAGCAGAGGAAGCGCTATTGTTCTGTGACGCGGAGTTCTCCTTTACGGTTCTCACGGATCTCTCGACTCTAGAATCAGGGTCGTAGATCGTCTCGTTTACCTGCTTCCTGTCCGTGTTTATCCTGGTACGGACCGTAACCTGGAAATTTGGCAGCCGCAGATAAGGGGCAAGCGTTCGTCTTATATTGTCCTGAATATCTTTGGAGATCGCCTTCTCCATGGATAATGTCTTTGCTGGAATTGCGTCCTCTATGTCGCCATCCGTGGTAGTCAAAATAACGCCGTCCGTATTGAGAACGGTCACCTGATCGACCGTCATGCCAGGCAATGACGCCGCGACCAGATGGCGTATCGCCTGCGCGGATCTGGCGTCGTCAGGCCCCTCGGTGCGGATGACAACCGAAGCCGATGGCGCTTGCTTGGCGCGACGGAAAGTGCCTTCGTCGGGCATGACAAGATGGACTCGTGCGGCCTTCACGCCTCGGATCAATTGAATTGTTCGTGCGAGTTCCCCTTCCAGTGCGCGTACGCGAGTAACCTCCTGCATGAAGGAGGTCAGCCCTAGGGCCCCAACCTTGTCGAATAGCTCATAGCCAACATTTGCGCTCTGCGGGAGGCCTCTCTCGGCAAGCAGCATTCGGGCTTGCGCGCTCTGGCCGAATTGAACCGATACGGTGTTGCCCTCTGGATTGATGTCGAAAGGAATCGAGGCCGTTTTCAATACCGCTCCGATTCTGCTGACATCCTCCCTGTCCAGCCCAGAATATAGAATTTCGAAATTTGGTCTGGAGAGATAATAGGCTCCGAATCCCACAACTCCAAAGATCAGCAAAAAAATAAGCGAAAGAGCAGCAAGCCTCCTGCCGCCAAGATTGATTAGATTCTCCCACAAAACGTTCAGGTGTCGCATCGCGTGCAATTCATCCCCAGCAAATTACAGCGGCTACCTTGTAGTTGGAGCCTTGCGCGGGAGTTGCGGCAAATATGAAGTGACAGTGAGCACGCTGAATCTAAAATAGCGAGAGGACCGCACGGGGAAGGCGCGGTCCTCATTCAATTGGCCTGAACGCCTCCTTACTGGAAGAGCTTCAAAATCATCTGCGCGTTTTGATTGGAAATCGACAGCGACTGGATCCCCAGCTGCTGCTGCGTCTGCAGCGCCTGAAGGCGCGTGGAGGCTTGGTTCATGTCGGCGTCGACCAATGCGCCGACGCCAGTGGTCAGAGCGCTATTGAGCGACTGAAGGAAGTCGTTCTGAGATTCGACGCGTGACTGTGCAGCGCCCAGAGTGGATGCGAAATTCGTAAGACCCTGAATGGCCGCATCCGCATTGTTCAGCGTGTCGCTGAGGTTTGAGCCGGTGCTTCCTGTTGTTGCGGCGGCGCTCAGTGCGTTAGTGAGAGCCGTGCTGTAGACTCCCGCGCTTGAAATGCTGAACGCTGTAAAGTCGGTTGCCGCCTTAGACCCAGTCCCCGAAGCAGTTTGCAAAAGTCCTGTGCCAGTGGCGCCACCAGTCGTGGGAGTGACGAGGCCAGCGCCGAGGTCAATGCTAATTGTTCCAATGGAGGAGGCTGTTACCGTTCCTGCAGCAGTGTTTGTCGAGGTCTCGCCGTCGTTGTAGGTTGCGGTAACATTCAAAGTTGCGCCTTGGGAGCTGTCAAGCAGATTGACGCCATTGAATGACGCTGAATTGACAATGGTGCTTAGCTGGGCGCTAAGCTGAGCGAGACTTGTGGCGATCGCCGCCGTGTCAGCTCCTGAGTTCTGCGCTTGGGCCAAGTCAGTCTTAATGCTGTTCATGACCGTGATCGCGCTGTTCACGGCGGCTGTCGCGACGTTCAGCTGCGAGTTAGTCTGACTCAAATTGCTGCTCAATTGCGTATAGACGCCTTGGTCAGACGTCATCGTCTGCGCGATAGACCATGTGGCGGCATTGTCCGCCGCGCTGCCGATAGCCAGACCTGAGGAGATTTGATTCTGCGTTGTCGCCAGCTCCTGCTGGGTCATGCGGAGCGACTGGAGCGCGGTGAGAGCGGTGTTGTTTACAAGAATGCTGGACATGACTCGTCTATCCCTTCTGGGTACGGAATATTTCTTCAGGGACATACCGGAATTCCACCGGTGCGACGGATAGGCGTCATGCCTCGGGCGTTCGCCCGATCCGAAGTATTATTGGAGAGACTACGCCATCAATTCGAGGCCACTCTCCAAGCGTCCCGGGTTTAACTCAATCTCCCGGTGATGGCGAGACGCTAACTCAATCCTGTTTAATAATTCGCTAATTCCCGAACGTCTCGACCTCGATCTCGTCTCAAGCCCTTCTGACAAATAGCAGTCGCTATATTTTCATCCTCTGGACCGGTGAAGTCGAGTTTTGATTAATTCCCATAGCTAGCAGCGTCATGTCTCACGTCCCCCTATTTATTGTCGACGCTTCGAACGACGGCAGATTCTCTTTTTCTCCAAAAATGAGACTAGTTGACGAGTCTTGAACGTTAGGCGTTCGACAACCCTATAAGCGGAGCGGCAAGCTTCGAAACGGTTCGTTCGCGTAGCTTCAGAGGAGGCCAAGCGATCGATTCAAATCAAATGAACAAACATATGTTTCGGAATTGTGAAAAGAACATGCTGCTAGACGGGGTGCCAGTCAGCGCCGTCTCCGCAAGGAAATGGCTGATTTTCGCTATCCGATTGATGACTAACAAGCCCAAACTTGTCAGTTACCGCGTCATCGCCGAGCGAAAATTGACGCCGAACGAACGTCGGCTCGAAATGAGAGGTCCCACGCGCCTTTGGTCCGGAAAGATTCTCGATTCGAAGGACCATCTCCTAACGGAGTGTTCTTTCCAGAATAAAACATCATTGGGCGTTCGCTTGATTCTAGCGCGCGATGTCATTGTTCCAAAAAGAATCCAGCTTTACGATGACAGGCTATGTCGCCTGTTTTGGATTGAGGTGGTTTGGCGAAGTCGTCGGGAAATTGGTTGCAAGCTCTTGCGGACGCCTTGCAGGAAAGATCCGCTATTGCTTTCGCGCCTGAAGCATCGCTTCTACGCTGTTCGGTAGATTTCCGTAAACTGATTGAAGACGGCGGGACTAGGGTGATCATCAGGTCAGGGAGAAGCTTTTGTGGCATTCCAGTGCAGTGCGCCACGCTTACGATCCAGAGCCTATCTGGCCCAATCAAGCGCTTTCCCAGATGGCGGAGAACTCGCATTCTGTTGTGCGACAAGTTTCCTGAGCCGAACATCACTCATTGCCGGGGCCTACATCAATCCATAAAGGAGGATAGCCCCCCAAAGTATGCGATCGAATTGGCAGGAGCTGATGACCATGTTGTCTAACGGCCGAAGGTCGGGAGAAGATGATGCGAGGATTTGACGTCAAATAAAGCAGCTACGATAGGGGCCGAATTTAGGTCGCGAATATCAAACGTATCCATCGCGGGATCGCCTTGCGCGAAACTCGTGTGAGCTGCCTCGAGAGGGATGACGATTCCAAAAAATATTGTATTCATCGTGTTCTCGTTACAAATAGAATCAATGCGGAATGACTTGCCGCGGAAGGCAGAAACATGTCTCCACGATTGAAAGACCTCATGCCACGCCAGACTTCCCGGCTTGCATATCTTGCCAATCGTTCGTCGGGTTCAGGCTCGCATGGCATGAGCAGAGGAGAGCAGATTCTGGTCATGGCGGGCGTAACGTTAGCGATAGGATCAACCGCGTTCGCGACGCGAATGATTTCCGATAGCGCCTACAGGCCGCAATTCTCTGGATTGGAACACCTTGCGATTTTTAGCAAGCCAGCAACGCACACGCTCGCTCAATCGCGGGTAAAGGGATTGATTGCTGACCATTCAGCTATTGACTATACGCCCGTCGGCGCGATCAAAAAGTCGAAGGGCGCAGCGGAAGGCCTTTCATTACTGGCGGCCGCCTCGAATTCCGCGCTTATTATCGAGCCATAGGGAAGCATCCGCCGCGTTGCCCCCGGTTCCGTGCTGAAGGGGATCGGGCCTGTATCCGCGATCGAAAAGCGCGGGAGCAAATGGGTGGTGATCACGGCTAGCGGCGCGGTCATTGAATAATATTTTGGGATGTCCATGCCGCCAGAGCATGAAGCTCGTCGACCGACAATGCCCGCGCACCTTATCTCAGTTGAATGATCGCACAAGGTTGCCAATAAGGAGGTTCCAGCCGTCAATCAGAATAAAAAACAGAATCTTGATTGGCAACGAAATCGTAGTCGGCGGCATCATCATCATACCCATCGACATCGTCATGATCGCGACAATCATGTCTATCACAAGAAACGGGAGGAGAATTAGAAAGCCGATTTCAAAGCCGCGTCGAAGTTCGGATATCATGAACGCGGGAATTAAAACCTGCAATCCAGGATTCTTTTGTTGGACTATCGTGGTTTGGCGCCGGGAAAGTTCCTCCAGCAATTGGATATCCTTTTCCCTGACGTTGGCGACCATGAAGTCTCGGAACGGCGCGGATATCTTTTCGAACGCTTCAAGCTCGGAAATCTTGTTTTCAGTGAGCGGCCTGAGACCGTTTTCCCAAGCGCGTTCGAATGTTGGGGTCATAACGTAGAACGTCATAAACACAGCCAGGTTGATTAGAACAAGATTGGCGGGCGTGCCTTGCAAGCCGAGACCTGTTCGCAGAAAAGAAAGCGCCATGGCGAATCGTGCGAAGCTGGTGACCATGATCAGGAGGCCAGGAGCAACGGAGAGCACCGTCAATAAGGAGACCAGTTGAATGATCTTCCCGGACGCAGATCCCGCTCCCATTGGCAGGAGTGAGCTTAGGTCAAATCCATCGGCGGATGCGACGGACGGCATGAGAACGAAAAACATGCTTCCGACCACTGCGATCATTGGGTCACCAATGTCTCTATAATCAACTCGCGCACATGTCCATCAGAACGAATAGAGGCACGCTCATTCAAATCCTCCCTGAGCCGCCTTAAACCCTCTGCGCCCTCTATGGAGGCTAACGTCTCTGTTCTCAAGAATGCAACCGTGTCCGACACAATTTGCGCCACCATGATGTCAGGCTGTGTAACCAGCGACGTGTCGTAGACGATAGACGCTTGCATGCGAATCCATGCTTTTTCCGGACTCGCAAGATTCGTCACTATTGGGGGCAGTTCCTTTAATTGAAGCAATGGCGTCCGTGCGCCCCCATTTTCGAAGCCATTTTCGGCGTCATGCGGCTGGCGCGCTTCACGTGATAAGGCAGATGGCAACGCAGCTTCGTCGTCATTGCCTATCCCAGAAAGAATGGCTGGGCGAGATGTCGTCTTTGTCATAAGCATGGCGCCCAGGAGTCCGCCGCAACCTCCAACTACAATTGTCAATAAAGTAACTGGGACGATCGTCCGCTGCATCGGTAAGCCTTGCGAGTGGGCGCCTTTATCGGTAGGTGGCATGTCTTCGACGACTCCTAGAACGGCGCCGCGACATCATAGATCTGTTGGCCAAGGGCCGGCTGTTGCACCTCGGTCAGCCTGCCTCGTCCGCCATAGGAGATGCGCGCTTCGGCGATTTTGTCGTATGCGATCGTGTTTTCCTTGGAGATATCGCGTGGACGAGCAATGCCCCCTATGGTCAATTCCCGAAGTTCGAAATTGACTCTGATCTCCTGTGAGCCGCTGATTACAAGGTTTCCATTAGGCAACACGTCAGTGACTATCGCCGCAACTGATAGTTTAATCTGTTCCGAGCGATTAATGGATCCTTGGCCATTGGTTGTGGAACTGGACTGGAGATCATTGTTGATCGTTCCTGACCACTTATGCTCCGATGGAGCGGGAGAGGAACCTGTGCCGGGAATGAAGTCGAACAAGAACGACCAAACGCTTTTTACTTCCGAATTGCGTGACCTGTCTGTCGTGTTCCCAATTATGGCTTTGTCGTCGATCGAAATGTTGACAGTAACAACGTCTCCAACACTCATCGCGCGTAAATCGCGATAGAGATTAATCCGATTCTCGTCGATGATCATTCCCGGACTCTGTTCCGATGTGTGACGCGACGTTGCAGGCAATTGCGGCTGTTGATGGTGCAGACCAGCGCCGATTGGCGACATATGCGGTTCGCGGCCCAAGTCGCGTGGATCCAGGGCGCATCCTGAGAGTGCAAGAAGGCAGAATATCGATGGAAGGTTCCTCACCGCTTTTTGTCGCCATGCTTCAAGGACGAGAAAAGCACAATCTTCTTGGTAAGCAACGACGCATGAAATGTATCCATTTCATTCAAGATCGCGCTGGAGCTTTTCGGCCTCAATTTTATTAGAATCGCGGCGGCCGACTCATCATCCAGATTCGCCAATTGCGATGCGGCAGACTCCGGCTTCATCTTGGAATAGATATCAATGACCGTATCATCCGCCTTGTTCGTGAAGGCGTCATAACGGTCCAAAAGTTCTTTAAGCTCTTGTCGCCGCGTCTGGATTTCCGTCAATTTGTGCTCAAGCCTCTGTTCCAGTTCGGAAAGCTTCTTTTCCTGGAAGGCCATGCGCGCTGCAGTCGCGACGTTTGCAACATTAACGCAGTTTTGCTGAAGAGCTGTATCTCTCGATGCGTCACTCGTCGACGAAGCGACTACTCCGGGTGTCTTTGTTCCAGCAAGAGCGAGTGGGACAAATATGGACAATACTGGCGCACCAATGAGCGCGATGGGAATAAATCCCAAGAGTGCGCGTGAAAAATGTCTCGGCATGATCTAGCCCGTCTTATTCACCCAGCGGCTTAATTTAGCTGGCGGATGTAGCGTAAGATATTGATTTAGTGT
>Ga0182013_10006704_pt1 | contig 12927 bp, 9 predicted proteins | sample 612S2MmetaG_FD_120487 | JGI IMG/M metagenome (GOLD analysis project Ga0182013, IMG submission 120487) | Permafrost microbial communities from Stordalen Mire, Sweden - 612S2M metaG | ecosystem: Environmental > Terrestrial > Soil > Wetlands > Permafrost | place: Sweden: Stordalen | collected... | reverse complement strand
GTCGAGCCAGCGATCGCTGAGAAAGTCGCAGTACCCGTCCGGACGGGTGGACCAAGCCGTCGTGGGAATCGTATTGATGATTTGGCTAAGATTACGCTCGCTCGCCTGTAGGGCTTCCTCAGCGCGCTTGCGATCCTCAATGTCGACGTTTGTACCGAACCATTTGACGATGTTGCCCGCTTCGTCGCGCAACGGGTTGCCCAGAAACAAGAACCATCGATAGACTCCGTCGAAACGCCGCATGCGCGCTTCGGTCCTGACCGGCGTGCCCGAAGCCAGGCACGAAAGCCAGTTCTCCCTGAGCCCATTCAGATCATCGGGATGTATCGCGGTCCCCCATCCCCAGCCGCGCACCTGGTCCGCCTCGAGACCGGCATAGTCGAGCCACCGCTGGTTAACAAAGTCGCAGTAGCCGTCGGCACGGGTCGACCATGCCGTCATGGGAATCGTATTTATAATTGAGCTCAAATCGTGATCCGGCGACAGCATGATTTCCTCGGCGCGCTTCCGGTCATCGATATCGATCAGCAAGCGAAACCAGCGTAGGATGTGACCTTCCGTATCCCGCAGGGGCAGCCCAAGGACGTTAAACCAGTGATAGGTGCCATCCGCGCGGCGGTACCGACTCTCTACGTTGTACGTTTCAGACGCTTCATGTGCCGCGATGATCTGCTGCATATCATCCGGATGAACGAATTCGGAGCCCTTCCAAGATTGCAACTCGTCGAGCTCGCCGAAATACTGCAGGGTCGCTCGATTCAGGCCTTCGACGTCACCGGAGAATGTGGTAATTATGATAGGGACCGAAATGCCATCAACGAGCGACTGAAGAGTAAGCTCGCGTTTTCGTAAAGCCTCTCGAGCCCGCTTGCGGTCTTCAATATCGGTATTTAGTCCATACCATTTGACGATCCGTCCCGCCTCGTCGCGCATCGGACTGCCGGCTATGAGGAACCAGCGATACTCTCCATCGAACCGACGCAGGCGTGCTTCCATCTCACCGGGCTTGCCGGAGGCAAGAATGGAATTCCAGCGTTCTACCAGTTCAGGCTGGTCTTCGGGATGGGTCGCGGCCTGCCAGCCCCAACCAGAGGCTTCCTTAGGGCTGAGTCCCGTGTAGTCGCACCACCGCCCATTGACGAAATCGGCCTCCCCAGTTGGAAGCGCGGTCCACGCTAGCCCGGGTAAGACATCCACGACGCGGCTGAGCTCACTCTCCATTCCTGTCCCTCGTAGCAATCGTCGCAAGGTTATCCGCTACTCTCTGAGAGCGCCTTCACTTCAGTCTGGCCGTTCGCGGAAGTCTGGCCGTTTTCAGTCAGGAGTGACGACTGCCCGAAGGCGGCTAGCGAGCGATGTGTAGCTACTCGATGCCTTCCCGACAGAGGCCGGCATTCCGATCGAGAGTCTCGACGAAAGCAAGGTCACAACCTAGTTTAAGGTCACAGCCTAGTTTTACGACATCGCCGTCGTGCATGACAAGCTCACATTGAGAGGGCCCGCTCGGCGACCATTCCATCATGCCGCGGAACGATTGCGCCGTCGGCAACAGCCTTTACGCGAAGACATTTGCTGCAGATGAGACGATCCATGTCGGTCGACCAGCGACGCGGCCCAGGACCGGCAGCCCAAGGCGACGATCGAAAGAGAATCGATCCTTGGCCTCAGCCAATACCTTTGTACAATAGACGGTTGCGGGTAAGAAAGCTTATCGTCGGTGTCAGTCAAACTCTGTACGAAAGCGGGGCCGTTTCCGGGCCTAATTCGGGATTTCCGGACGGAGAGAGCGACTTTGTCAGCCAGCGTTCGTGTAGCTACGTCAACTCAATAACGATCGGACACGGATCACTGCTGCGGGTGGCAGACTTTTTGCTCCGGCGTCGAGGCGGGCCGTGCAATGATCTGCGCATTTGTGAGCGCCGGTAAAGCGGCGATCATGGCGCTCACCGCAAACCACTTGAGCGGCGAGCTCGATCCGAACAACAGACAGCAAGCTGACAGCTGCGCAGCGGTTTCCGGTCGGCGTGAAGTCACGGAGCGTTCCATACGATTTCAGAGTCTAACGGCGATCAGCGGGAGGGCGATTCGTTCAGACCCCCTAATTGTCCAAGGACGAATCGGCTACAAGAGCTAATTTTTGGTGCGGATACCGTCGCACACACTTCGTCGACGATTGATGAATATTCGCCACGTTCTCCTGGTCGGCAACCGCTCTTCGACTAGCGTTCGTCGCCCATCGCTCGTTCAGCCCCGCGAACGCCCCCAGCGCATTGCGGCGCGGACCCCTCATGAGCTCAATCGACCGCTGTCCCGCCTACCTGCCGGCACAATCGAAGCCGCAGATATCGATGTCTGACGATGGGGCAACGGTTTTCGTCATCGATGACGACGTTTCCGTCCGCGAAGCGATCGAAGGGATGGTGATATCCGTAGGCCTGCAAGCCCAGACGTTCGCGTCCGCGAAAGACTTTCTGCAGAAGCCTCTGCAGGACGTGCCTAGCTGCCTCGTGCTCGACGTCAGACTGCCGGGGCTAAGCGGGCTTGATTTCCAGCACGAACTGAACCGAGCAAACATTCGCATTCCCATCATCTTTATCACCGGCTTCGGTGACATCCCAATGAGCGTACGGGCGATGAAGAGCGGTGCCGTCGAGTTTTTGACCAAGCCTTTTCGCGACCAAGATTTGCTCGACGCGATTCAGCATGCCCTCGAGCGTGACCGGGCCATGCGACAACAGACTTTTCAACTCGCTGCTTTGCGAAAACGCTTCGAGAGTCTCACTGACCGCGAGCGCCAGGTAATGGCTATGGTCGTGGCCGGCAAGCTCAATCGGGAGATCGCGGCTCAGTTCGGGACAAGCGAGATCACCGTGAAAGTGCAGCGCGGCCACGTCATGCGCAAGATGCAGGCAGAATCGCTTATCGACTTGGCGAGAATGGCTGAGAAGCTCGACATTCAGGGTCGTCAATAACCGTCCGCCATGCTCGTCCGCCCCATATGGCTCCCCGTATACTTAGGGATACGACAACTCTCTGAGCGCCATTGAGTTTATCGATAAGCCCTTCGATGACGGCTTGGTGTGGTGATTTCGCCGAGTGCTTCCCGCTCGGCGCCGACCGGCATGCAATGATCATTGGCGACGTCGCCGGCCGCGGTCCGGCGACGGGCGCTGGCGCCGACGCCCTTCGATCGCATGCTCGCAGCGTCATGACGTCGCAAGAACCAGTGCGAACGGCGCTCGATAATAATTGACGACTTCTTCAGTCGCGCCGTCATGAGCGAGGCAGTCCCGCTTGCAAGTCTCTTTCTCGCCGTCGCTGACGCAAAAGAACATGTTCTCGAGTATTCATCGGCGGGCCACGAGCCCGCCTTGCACTTCACGTCGCCCTCGCAGCACGAACATCTTGGCCCAACACGGCCGCTGCTCGGGCTTCATGCTCTCGCACGCTCCGACTGCCGTCAGTGGCACGTCACCTTTTTCGTCGAACAGTGTTCTTGTGGTCGTCGCGGACGGCATCACCGAAGCACGCCGATATGACGCCGACGAGCCGTGCTTCTTTGGCAGCAATGGCGTGGCGCGCGCGTACGCGGTTGCGCGGCGGACGCGGCAAGACCCTGCGCGCGCAATCAGCGAGGCAGCCGTTCGGCACGCAAATAGAGTTATCCGCGACGACGCCACGCTTTTGTCCTCGGCAGAGACTTAGCGTAAGTTATTAACCCCGGGAGCGACGATGTTGCGGGTCAGCCCAGACCAAGTGGCCCGGCTGTTCGGCTCATCTTCTTCGCAAACGATGAACCGGCTCTGCGCCTTCTCAGCAGCCGCCCCTTCCCTCCTTGGGCGACCCACTGGATTTCATATTCTGCCCTGTTCTCCGCCGCCACTATGAGTTTACGTACGGCCCGCGCTCCCAGTTGCTCCGAGATTGGGCAGCCGTAAAAACAACGTAATATGGACGTGCGCTCGGAGAGTAATGTATAATCTTGCACGATTGCGACGATTGCTGCAAGGGGCGGGAATGGAGACAGAGCTCAGCCGCGTCGTGGATTGCTTACCCGGTTTGGTGTGGACCGCACTGCCGACTGGGGAAGCCGATTTCGTCAATCAGCGCTGGTGCGAATACACGGGACTCACCGTGGACGAAGCCTACGGTCACGGGTGGCTGGCGGCAATCCATCCCGATGACCTCGCAGGACTGCTTGCGGGCCGGCAGTCCATCCTGAATTCCGGTGAGCCGCTTGAATTGGAAGCGCGCATGCGGCGCTTCGACGGGGTGTACCGCTGGTTCGCTTTCCGCGAGCGTCAAGTGCTCGATCGGTCCGGACAGATCGTCAAATGGTGCGGCATAATCACCGACATTGAGGAACGCAGGCGCGCCGTGGACGAGTTGCGCGAGCGCGCGAGTCAATTTCGTGCGATTGCTGACTGCGTTCCGGCACTTATCGCGGTGATGTCGTCGACGGGCGAGGTCGAAAACGTCAACCGCCATGTCCTCGAATACTTCAACGCGACACTCGATGAACTCAAAGGGTGGACAACCGGTGACATCTGTCATCCCGATGATCTTCCCGCCGTGATGGCTGCATGGACGCGATCGGTAAAGACGGGGGAGCCATACGATATCGAGCAACGTGTGCGCCGCGCTGACGGCGTGTATCGCTGGTTTCACATGCGCGGCCTGCCGCTTCGGGACAGTGAAGGCGGCGTGACCCGCTGGTATGTGTTGCAGACGGACATCGACGATCAAAAGCGCGCTGAGGAGGCTCTCCGCGCGAGTGAGTTCAGTCTTCACCAGATTATCGACAGCATACCCGGACTCGTGTGCACGATGAGTCCCTCCGGTGAGGTGGAGCTTTTCAACCGGCAAGTCTTGGAATACTTTGGCAAGACGCTTGAGGAATTGAAAGGCTGGGCAACCAGCGAAGCTGTTCATCCAGATGACCAGTCTCGCGTGGTCGCTGCTTTTGCAAATTCCGCAACGGCCGGAACCCCGTACGAGATTAAATGCCGCTTCCGCCGAGCCGACGGCGTTTATCGGTGGTTCCAGGTGCGTGGCCTTCCGGCTCGAGATGCGGATGCTCGTATCACCGTCTGGTACGACCTGCTAACCGATATCGACGATTTAAAACACGCCGAAGATGCGATTCGGGCAAGCGAACAAAATCTCAAGCAGATCATCAACGCGATTCCCGCATTAGCCTGGTCCGCTCGTCCGGATGGTTCCGCCGACTTCTTCAACCAGCATTATCTCGACTACGTGGGCCTCTCCGCGGAACAGGCGAAGGATTGGGGCTGGACGGTAGCGGTTCATCCTGATGACCTCAACGCTCTAACCGGTGCGTGGGAACGCATCATGACTGACGACGAGGCAGGCGAGGTCGAAGCTCGACTGCGCCGGTTTGACGGAGCGTACCGCTGGTTTTTGTTTCGCACGAATCCGCTGCGCGACGAATTCGGCAACACCGTCAAATGGTATGGGACAAACACCGATATCGATGATCGGAAACGGGCGGAGGAGAAGCTTCGGCTCAATGAGGCATTTCTCGCAAAAGGCCAACGCCTAAGCGTAACGGGTACCTTTTCCTGGCACGCGGACACCGACGAGATTGTGTTTTCGGAGCAACTCTATCGCATATTCGATTTTGAGCAGGATGAGCCCGTGACGCTGGAGCGGATTGGTGGCCGAGTCCATCCGGAAGACATCTCGTTATTGTCTAAAGAGATCAGCCAGGCGCGAACCGGCAGCAATGACCTTGATTTCGAAATCCGCCTGCGAATGCCGGATGACTCGATCAAGTACCTGCATACGATAGCCTACGCGACCCCGGACCGCAATAGTCGGTTGGATATCATTGGTGCCGTTCAGGACATCACCGAACGGCGCCTCTCGGATGACGCGCTCGGAAAAGTTCGTTCTGAGCTTGCCCGCGTGGCGAGGGTCACCAGCCTCGGAGCATTGACGGCGTCGATTACGCACGAAATCAAGCAGCCGCTATCGAGCATCATCCTCAATGCCGGGACGTGCCTGCGGATGTTGTCCACAAATCCTCCAAACGTCGATGGTGCGCGAGAAACCGTGCAGCGTATCATTCGTGATGGCAAGCGCGCGTCCGACGTAATGACGCGATTGCGCTCACTCTTTGCCAAGAAGGTCGGCGCCAGCGAATCGATAGATCTGAATGAGGCTGCGCGAGAAGTCATCGCGCTCTCGTGGGGTGAACTTCAAGCAAATCGGGTGATACTGCGCGACGAGCTCGCTACCGATATCCCTCACGTCATAGGCGACCGCGTTCAACTTCAGCAAGTCGTGTTAAACCTGCTGCTGAACGCCTCAGATGCGATGAGCCGCATCCACGATCGTCCGCGTCAAGTAGTAATCAGGACGCAACGCGACGAAGGCGGTCGTGTTCGTCTGAGTGTGCAGGACGCGGGCGTCGGGATCGAGCCTGAAGCCGCAAACAAACTCTTCGAGGCTTTTTACACCACAAAGGACGGAGGAATGGGAATCGGTCTGTCCGTCAGTCGCTCTATCATCGAAAGCCATCGCGGTAGAATTTGGGCATCTTCGAATGACGGCCCGGGAGCCGCATTCTCGTTTTCCATCCCGTGCGGGCCCGATGGGGCGGCGGGGCCAACTACCGATGGCGTAAACCGGCAGTCTGCCATCACGAATGTCTGATCCTCGACATCGTGATGCCATTCATGACACCACCTCGCCGCCCATGACACTACCTCCCCGCGGCAGTTTGTTTCCGCCGGCCCCGTGTGCTAGCGATACGCCGAGCCCATCTCGCCGCGGTCAGGCGCGTCGCATCGGACAACTTGTTCGGGGGGCCTGATGGTGCGCCAGGGTCGGCAGTTGGGATTTCGGCAGGCGCTCTCGCCGCCGTCGCTGCGAATGGCCCATTTCGCCCCCGGCGTGCAAGTGAGCTAGAGATCCAAGACTACTTCACTTTTGGGAACCGAGCAGCAGATCAGCACATTGCCCTTAGCGGCCGGCTGCAGGGGCACCGGCTCGTAGCTCACTTCACCGGAGATCAAACCGCTCTCGCACGTGTGGCAGACTCCGGCGCGGCACGACCAGCGCGTCGGCACATCGCAGGCCTCAGCAAATTCCAGGAGACTCGGAAACTGCGGACTCCAGGGAACGTTCAGCCCGCTGCGCGCGAACGACACGATTGTTCCGGATCCGCGCGGAGCGGCCGGCTCGTGCGGGGCCGGTCGCTGGGCGGCGACGATGCCGGGATTGAGCGCGGGACCCGAACCGAACACCTCGCTATACATCTGCTCCACGGGGAAACCCGCTGCTGCCAGATCTGTTTTCATATCGGTTAAGAACGCCGCGGGACCGCAGAGATAAAACTCGCTGTCTTTGCTGATGCCGAGCTGTTCGACCAATGCCGCATCCACGTGTCCGACAGAATCAAAGTCGCGGCCGGGGCGATCGTTGTCGTTGGGTCGGCTGTATCGAACATGCGAACGTGCGTTGGAAAGTCCGCTCAGGAGCGTTCGAACGTCATCGGCAAACGGATGCTCGGCACGGTTGCGCGCTCCGTAGAGCCACCATACGCTGCGCTGCGAGCGTGCTGCCACGAGGGCTTTCAACATCGCAAGAACCGGGGTGATTCCGATTCCGGCGCTCGTCAGTACGGCGGGCCGGTCTGAGGCGCGCAGAACGAACGAGCCGCGCGGTGCACTGATCTCAACCTCATCGCCGACCCGAGCCCGCTCCGAAAGATAGCCGCCCATCGATCCGTTTCGTTCGCATTTCACGCCGAGCTCGTAGCGGCGAGCATTCGCCGTTCCGGCCAAGGAATAGTTTCTCATGATCGGAGGCGACGCCCGTAAAACGTGTGCCCGCAGGACGATGAATTGGCCTGGTTGCGCGAGATCGAGTTCGCCGTCGTCCGCCGCTTCCAAGCAAACCGACATGACCTCGGCCGTGAGGTGCGAAAGCTCGGCGATTCGAGCCGTTCGGAAGCCAGGCCGGGCATGTGGGGAAAGATCGGTCGTTGCAAGACCCGGATTCCCCGTTGCGTCAGCCGGTTGATCCAGAATGGCTTGCAACGACATGCGCCAACCCGGGCTGAGCGCCGGGATCTGCAACGCCTCCCGAATCTTCATCCGATCGCCGTGCGGCCGGTATAAGAGCGCATCCACGTCTGCAACGGTCGGACTATCGTTGTTCCTGAAGATTAGCTCGATTGCATCTCCGACCGCAACATTGCCTTCCTCGAGTACGCGGAAATAAAATCCCGGCCGGCCTTCTGCGACCAGCCGGGCCGGCATTTGAGTGTCGTTCATCCTGATGCCGACTCGGTAGCACGTTACGCGCGGCTGAGTGACCTCGAATACGGCGCTGCCGATGCGGAACCGATCTCCGATCCGCACTTCGTCGTCCGGCAGACCTTGGACCGTAAAATTTTCGCCGAACTGACCCATTGTGAAATCCGTGCGTTGCAGCGTGCGCGCCCAAAACTCGCAGGCTGACGTCTGATACACGAAGACCGCGCGATATTCGCCGCCGTGTCCGGCGAGATCGCCTTGGCCATCACCATCGATGTTCAGGCGGCGAACGGTTTGTAAGCCGTCGACAGCCTGCTTCCAAATGCCGGTGAACACGCGCTGCCCACGCCATTGCACGTCCTTTGGAAGACCAACGTTGACGGAAACGAGCTTTGCCATAAGCGGTGAGGACTCCGGTCACGGCAACGGCGCCAAGTCCCGGGGGGACGCTGAGCGTTACCGATGGTATCGTACTTCTTTCATTGCCGGCGCCCTCGCGAAGGTACACCATGCTTCAACGAGCGTCCATTGTACTTTGGTGTCGGATAGCCACTGCGGATTCATATGTGAACCGAAACCGGCGCTCCGGCGGCCATCAACGTGGAGGATCCGACTCACGGCCGTCCTCGCGTTTTTCACGTCACAGCTTGTGCGGCGGTCCTACGTACGGGAACTCGGCGAGCAGATCAGTATGGGGCCGAAGTCCATCTCCTGTTATCTTCCCGTTCGTGAGCACTGAAAGGAAATGACCGGAGGCGTCGTCGGTAAGCGCCCGGCCGTTGCTCGGGTACGATGCTTGCCGCCCAGGCTGATACGGCAACACGTCGGGCAACAGAGTGGCCGCGACCCGCGTTGCTTCCTCGAGCGTGTACCCGCCCGCGTGCTGCAGCGAATGCGCGAAGACCGCGACGAACCGCGCATCGTTCGCCGGCTCTCCCCCAATGTACGCACTTTTCTCGTCCCCGGCAAGGAAAGGTTCCTGCGAGGCCAGCGCGCCTCGGTCCGCCTGAACCCAACGTCCGGACGTACCATCCACCGTTCGCCCCCACAGTCGAAGGTTCTGCGATCCCAGTGTAGAGTTGGGCACTTCCAACACGATGGAGCAGACGTTCTTGTCGCTGAAGAAATCCTGACCGGTGAAGTTCAGGTTGTTGATAGCGCCAAGTGTGTCGAAAAAGAACGGGTCGCTGCGCCACCCTGCGAAAAAACGGTGGTCGCCGGCGTTCGTCACCTTTGGCTCGCGCCCCGTCGAGACCGGCGCTCCTTCCAGAATAAGCACGCCGTCCTCACCGGTGCGATCAGGCCGCACGCCGTCAATGCGGTGCACGGTTGCAACCTGCTCTCCTCCGTGTGAGGTCGCGAAGCGCACGCTATATGCGATATTCGCAGCGGCATCACCATCCGTGTCGATCATCACCTCATACAACGCCTTGGTCGCGAACGGTACGGTAGTTGTAGGTCCTTGTGGGTTCAAGCCGACGTACGGGTGAACATCCATGATCAGGATCGATTTGCTAGCATCACCGGGCTTCGGAAACACGAACAGATCGGTGAAGTTCAGTCGCGCGTCCGCATGGGGAAACGCGAAGTCGGGACCCGAGTAGTGGTGGGACATACGTCACCTTCTCCTACGCAATAAAATGCCGCAGAATAACGTTCCGGATCTCGGCAGCGCCCAAAGGCGCTCTGTCCGCGATGCTCTCGCAGGGCCCTCGCGTTAGGGATTCAGTCGTGATTGCCAATCGGGCGGGACTCGTTCTTGCGGCGCCGGCGCTAGCTGATCCGCAGGATGCCATCGGGGCTCGACGAGTCGTGGCCCGGGGATGAATCTCTCGTCGGCATAGTCGTAGAACCACTCTTCGCCAGGCTCAAAGCTCGCGATCACTCGGTGTCCGGTCGTTCCAAAGTGCTTGAAAGCATGCCGGCTCGGTGAGCTGTCGCAGCAACCGACGTGGCCGCAGTGTGCGCAGCGACGAAGATGAAACCACCGCCCGCCGGACCGAAGACACTCCACGCATCCCGTTCCCGACGGCGCCTGCAACGGGTCGATGTCGCTCTGAATGTCGCTGACTGCGCGAAAGTGGTTAGACATTGTCGCTCCTATATCGCTCCTTTGATTCTGTCGTCACGGCGGCGGCATGATACCGTGTTCGCCGACGACGATTTGGGCCGCCGCCAAAAGCCCCGCTCAGGCGTAGCGCAAGGATCATCTGAGGATGCGACCTTGCGTGCTGTTGATGTCAGAGGCCGGCATCCGCTGATCGAGCGGCTCGGCGACCGCCGCCACATGTTACTGAGCTGCATGCCGCTCCGTCTCGCAATCGCGCTTCAACCGTCGACAGTCTTTTGAAGCATATTGGAGATGCCGTGCGGCGGCGATATTTTGCGCCACTTCAGATAGCAGCGAATGCGACTGCGAACGGTTAGAAGCTCCGGCGAGCTTCACCGGTGCAAAGAGAGAACGGGCGCCCCCAGAAACGCGAGCAGCGCTTTGTTTACTTCGTCGGCATGGGTCCACGTGATGTTGTGCGGCCCGCCATCGACGGTAACGAACTGGAGATCCTTGATCAAGCCCGGCAGGCGCGCCGCGGTCGCCTCATAGGGTAAGATGCGGTCGGCGTTGCCGTGGATGAGCAACGTGGGAACGTCGATCTTCGGCAAGTCGGCACGGAAGTCGGTCAGCCAGGTATCGATGCAGGCCCAAGTCGCATATGCGGACGCTCCCACGGCAGAGATGAAACTACTCTGCCAAGCCTGATCGCTGATACGGGTCCCGGCGTAGGTGTCGGTATTGTAGAAGTTGTCCAAGAAGCCCTTGAGGTAGGCCGGGCGATCGGTGACAATGGCCGCCTTGGTCTGATCGAACAGCGACCTATCAAGGCCTTCGGGGTTGTCGTTGGTCTTCAGTAGGAACGGGGGAATCGCACCGATCAGGACCGCTTTCGCCACGCGCCCCGACCCGTACGTGCCGATATACCGCGTCACTTCTCCGGTGCCCATCGAGAACCCAGCCAGCACAACATCGCTCAAATCGAGATGCTCCAGCAGCATCTTGAGGTCGGCTGCAAACGTATCGTAGTCGTAACCGATGGTGGGCTGACTCGACGCACCGAAGCCCCGTCGATCGTAGCTAATGACCCGGTAACCAGCCTCGAGGAGAACGTGCTCTTGTTTCTCCCATGAGTGGCCGCTGAGCGGAAAGCCGTGAATGAGAACCACCGGCTGACCGCTCCCATGGTCTTCGTAGTAGATGTCGATGTCGGTGCCGTTTTCTTGACCGACGGCGAAGGTTGCCAATACTTTACCTCTTTCATGCGGCGTTGCGGCGCAACGTTGTCTGCGATTGTGCTTCTTTCATTGACCAGTGCTCTCGCCACCATCAGCGTATCGGATCTCACCCATCACCAGCGGCGCGGATTCGAGCTGAGGCAGAGCAGCCCACGATATCAAAACGTCGCCCATCCGGCCGAGTGGCGAGCAATACCGCGTTGACTCGAAATGCCGCGAGACGCGTATACGATCGCGAGCGCTTTGGTAGCCGTACGTTATTGCGAGTGAACTGCCGTTCGCGCTGTTCGACGCGACCGGCCCACATAGACGCCGGCTGCAGTTTGTTCGGTAGCCGACGATGAAACGGTGAGCGCGAACGCCGCCAACCAACTCGCCAGTGGTCTTTTCCCTCGAAAGCTTGTTGTTGCGGGTCCCGCACTTCTTCCGAGTCGGACTGCGATGCTCGGCGGTATCACGAGGATATGCCACGCTCCAACGAACGTCCATCATACTTTGGTGTCGGTTAATCATCGAATGCGTCCGCTCAGCTTTCGGCGCAGATAAAAGCTTCCACGCCGGCGATAACTCACTCGCAGGGCTCTCCAGCGCCAGCATTCGTGCTGCAAGAGCAGTAGATTGGCGGCTCGTCCGGGTGGAAAGCGCCCCAAGGCGCTCTCGCTTCCTTGAGTGCTGCTTCGCTGCCGTATCCTGCGACTGCTCGTCGCCGCGCTCGGGACTGCTTGTCGCCGCGCTGGAGCTTAGCGTCCCGACGCGCGATAAGCTTGACCGGCAGGCTGTCGACGATCCTAGACTCGCAGGCTGCTGAAAAGGGCGATCGCACTCACCGCGCGACTGAGTTCGTTCCAAGCGGGCTCTCCGTGACGGTCGTCTTCGGCAACCGCACGGGGCGGTACGATCGACATCCACTACTTTGGCATCGATTGCAGTATCTGGGACAAGCTACCCTCCGCATCTGTTGGCGTCGGAGTCACATTTGATACCATCGCACAATAGACTCACCTTGAAGCTCGTGGTGTAATTAGGGCTGCCAGAAACGTGACCCCCGGCCTCGCTCACGGCGAAAGCGGCGGCCTGAACTGCGCTCCGCTACACTTGCGGCAATCGCGACGTATGTCGGAGTGTGCAGGCCATTCGCCGTCAGTCGTGCCGGCCACGAAGCAATCGTTCTCGTCAGACCAAAGACAGGGAGTAATCAACGCTGATGATTGGGACTAGAAGTACTGCGTTTGCGCTGCTTGCCATCGCCGTCGCTGCGTTTCCTGGCGGGTGGAGAGCCGCTCAACGTGCGGACTCCAAACCGAGCGCGCTATCGGGAGTCAATGACCGCTTTACGGCGGAGAACAGCCCTTGG
>Ga0182013_10006701_pt1 | contig 12932 bp, 13 predicted proteins | sample 612S2MmetaG_FD_120487 | JGI IMG/M metagenome (GOLD analysis project Ga0182013, IMG submission 120487) | Permafrost microbial communities from Stordalen Mire, Sweden - 612S2M metaG | ecosystem: Environmental > Terrestrial > Soil > Wetlands > Permafrost | place: Sweden: Stordalen | collected... | reverse complement strand
TGTAGGCCGACACCGCGGGTGGCAGCTCGGGCGGGGTGGGGGCCGGTCCTGTGCCGCCCGGCGCCAGTGCGGGGTCGGCGTAGATGATGTTTTGTGGCTTGGCCGCGGGCTGCAGGTAGGGGTTGATGGGGACGGGTAGGCCGTTGAGGCTGGTCTGTTGCAGGGCAGGGCCGAGGTATTGGCCGCATAGTTTGCCGGTTTCGGATGAGGTGACATTCTCGATGGCGCCGATTGCGCCGCAAAATAGGTTCGTGAGGTTCGAGAATGGGCTCATCACAAAGGTTCCTGTCACGCTGCCGCTGTCCGGGTTGTAGATGTTGTAGCCGTTAGCGATCGCATTGGGTGCCACGTGCAGCAGATTCTCGAGGTCGGTGCGGTGATCGACAAGGTTCTGCGTGACGTTGGCTAGGCGTTGGATCTGTTCGGCGGTCTGGTTGCGGCTACCGGCGATGAAACGTTGGACGTCGCCGAGCGTGCTGGATAGGTTGGTTAACGCGGCGTCGAGATCGGAGCGACTTTCGTCGAGAACGCTGGTCAGGGTGGCGAATCGGTTTTGGAACTCGACGATTTGGGTGTTGCTGTCGCGCAGGGCGGTTACGAAGGTCTCGAGGTTGCTGATGATGTTGACGATGTCGCCGCCGCCGTCGGCCAGTATCCGCGCGGTCTTGGACAGCTCGGCCAGTGTTTGACGGAATTTGTCGCCGTTGCCGGCTAGGGCGGCTGCGGTGCTGGTGATGAACCGGGATACCGACGTGCTTGAGGTTTGTTCTTGGGGCCCCAGATCAGTGGCCAGTCGCTTCAGCTGGTCTTTGATCTGATCCCATTCCACGGGTATGGCGGTGCGGTCGAGAGAGATGACCCCGCCGTCGCTCATCGTGGTTCCCCCACCGGATTCGTAGGCGGGAGTCAGTTCGACATAGCGTGCGGCGACGAGGTTTTGGGCAACGATTACGGCTTTGGCTTGGGCGGGGATCGGTACATCGTGGTCGATCGTCAGCGTCATTCTGGTTCGGGTGCCCTCGGGGTGGATGCTGTCGATACGTCCGACGATCACGCCTGCGACCTCGACATTGTCGCCGGGGTAGATCGCGATGGCTTTGGTGAAGTAGGCGGTGATCGACGTGGACCGGAACACAGTGTTCCGGAGCAGCACTGCGATGCCGGCAACGAGAACTACGACCAGGACGGCGGCAGCCGCACGTCCCAACGGTTTGCGGCGACGCGATAGCAAATCTGGTCGGATCATCGGCTTCCACCGGGAATCCCGTTGTATGGCCAGGGGAATTCAGCGCGGGGTCCCGCCTGGTCGGGCGGCTGCCCGGCGTCGGTGCCGCGACGGAATCCGAAGTAGTAGTCGAAGAAGGGCTGCAGGGTTTCGGGCACCAGCATGTTGGGGACGAACGCGCTGTACGCGTAGCCGCTGGCAACGGTTTCACCTTGGGTGATTTGGTATTTCGCTAACCCTGGGAGGGCTTTGGCGATATTGTCGCGGTTTTTCTCCAGCATCGCGGTGACCGAGTTGAGTCTTTGCAGGGTCGGCGCCAACTGCTTTTCATTCTCCGCGATCAGTGCGGACAGCTGCTGGGACAGCGCGGAGGTGTTGGCGAGGATGTCGACGATGGCTTGCCGGCGTTGCGCCAACACGCCGATCAGATCGTTGGCGTTGAGGATCAAGGTGTTGAGTTGGTCGCTGCGTTGTGCCAAAACATCAGTGACTTGACCGGTGTGCTTGAGCAGTTCGGCAAGGGTGGTGTCACGGCCGTTGAGCGACTGCGACAGCCGGGTGAGCGCCTGCAGTGTTGGGCCGAGCTGCGGGGCGATTTGGTCCAGTGTCGCTGAGAGGGCGTCCAGGGACTGATTCAGTGATTGCGTGTCAGTGCCCGCGGTGTTGGTGGTGAGGTCACCGACTGCTTCGGTCAGCGAGTAGGGCGAGGCGGTGCGTGTGACCGGGATGATGCTGTTGGGTCGCAATGTGTTCGCCCCGGTTGATTCTAGGGTGATGATCCGTTGTCCCAGTAGTGATCCGGTGCGGATGTGAGCGGTGGTCGCGGAGCCCAACGTAACGCTGCTGTCGATGCTGAAGGTCACCAGGGCTTTCCCGTCGCGCAACGAAACGTCGGACACGCTACCGACTTTGACGCCGGAGACCTTGACGTCGTTGCCCGCGACTAGCCCTCCGGCGTGGGAAAACAGCGCCTGATAGCGGACTGTTGTCGCCCAATTCAATAACGATTCGGGTTTCAACCCGATTGCCACCACCAGGGTCGCCAGTACGGCACCGATGAATCCTGCTTTGATGAGATGTGTTCCGCGGTATTTGAGCATCAGGGCTCTGTGCACCTCCCGGTTTCTTGACTGAACCATGGGGCCACCACGGTGCGGCCCTGGAGGTCGGTGGCACGTATCGATATCCCGCATATGTAGTAGTTGATGAAGCTGCCGTAGGCGCCTAGGCGGATGAGTTTGCGGTAGTTTTCGGGCGCTTTACCTAGTGCGGCGTCGAGCTTGTCCTTGTCGTCGTCGAGCAGTGGAGCCAGGCGATTGAGCTGGTTGACGGTGGCTGTCAGCGGTACCCGCGCATGGGTGAGCAGATCGGCGATGGAGGCGGTGCCGTTGTCGAGGGACTGGATCGCTGCGCCGATCGGGTCGCGGTCTTCGGCTAGGTCGGTGATGAGCCGATGCAGCCGTTCGATAGCGCCGGAGAATTGTTGGCCGTCTTTAGCCAGCGTCCCGGCCACGGTGTTGAGGTTATCGATGAGGCGTTCAACGGCATCGCGGCGATCGGCTATAGCTGTGGCAAATGATGACGTCTTGGACAGAATTGATTCCAGGGTTCCGCCTTGTCCCTGGAACACTTGGATCAGCGACGCGGTTAAGGCGTTGACGTCCTGGGGATTAAGGCCGTGGATGACGGGTTTAAGGCCGCCTAACAGCAGATCCAGATCCAGAGCCGGGGCGGTGCGCTCAATGGGGATCTGAGCTCCAGCGGGAAGTAATCGGGTCGATCCCGGCCCGTCGACCAACTCCAGATAGCGGTCACCAACCAAATTGAGATAGCGCACAACGGCTTTGGTGCCGGTGGTCAACGCCACGTCACGGTCGGTATCGAAACTGACAACGACGGTCTTGTTCGATTGCAGCGACACCTTCGCTACAGTGCCCACTCGGATGCCCGAAACCCGGACTGAGTCACCGGATTTCAAGCTAGCGGCGTCGATGAAGACCGCCGAGTAGTCTTCGGTCGACCCGGCTCGGTACTGACCGAACACCACAAACAGAAAAGCCGTCATCACGCTCATCACGACAGCGAACAGGCCGAATTTGATTGCCGGACCCACGGTAGCGCTCATCCCGGTTGACCGATCTGCGCGGAATTGCGGGGTGGCCCGTCGATCGGTCCGAACAGCTTCTGCTTGAGCCAATCGGAGTTGGGTATGATGCCCGGGTTGCCGTACTGCCACGGATTAGCACCCACGTCGGCGACGACGAACTTGGGTCGCATCTGAAACGGCATGTCGGGCAACCCGATCTCGGCGCAGTGCGAATCCCCCTTAGCCGCCACCTTCGGCAGGTTCGACGGGTAGCGGTAACGCTCGATACCCAGCCCGAAACTCAAGGAGGCCACCACACCGGGAACCGGCGAAGGAGCACCATCAACGACGGGCCAGATACCCGCCAAGCCACAGTAAAGGCTTTCGTGGTGGCGGCTGAGCACATCGGTGGTCGGCACGAGTAGATTCAGCACATTGCTCAGGGCTTGGCGGTTGGTGCCCACGACATCAGAGCCAATGTCGCCCAAGCCGGCAGCGCTAATCAAGATCGCGTCCAGCTGCTGTTGCTGGCTGACGATCGTGTTACTCAACGTGGTGGTGTTGTCGATGATATTGGTCAGATCCGAGGCGGCATCGGCGTAGGCGTTGACCACCGTCGGCGCGGCCTCTAAATCGTGTTCGAAGGTGGGCAAGCTGGGATTGAGTCGCTTCAATAAGGCATCGAGATCGGAGAATGCCTCGCCGATCTTGTGTCCGCGGCCACTGAGTGTCGAGGCGATCGCATCCAGGGTGGCGTTGAGCTTTCCCGGTTCGATGGCCGACAGCAACGATGTAAGTTGCTCGAATAACGTATTGAATTCCACGGTCACTTGCGAGGCGTCGAGCACACGCCCGGGCTGCAGCCGCTCCACGTCGGGGTGGGTGGGCAGGCGCAGCTGGACGAACTTATTGCCGAAGACGGTCGTGGATGCGATGTCGACACCGACATTGGCCGGGATGCGGTGCATCTGATCGGGATCCATCTTCAGGTGCAGTGCGGCCTGCCCGTTCGGGCGTTCTTCGATCCAGGCAACGGTGCCGACTTGGACACCCAGCAGCTTGACCTTTGCCTGAGGATTCATCACCAGCCCGGCGCGGGGCGACAAGATCGTGATCGGAACCGTCCGTATGAAATCGCCGCGAAACATGAAGACGCACACCATAACCACACAGGCAATCGTCACCACCGTGACCAGCCCTGCCACCACCCGCACCGCCGAGCGCCGCACCCGTAATCTCACCGCGCTAACGCCAGTACCGAGTGCGTCTGTTGCGTCGAATCGCGACCGACGTTTTCCGCACCGGCCGTCGTGCCGGCGCTGAAGTCGGCGCTGTTGCTGTCGCAACCCCCGACACTGCGCTGGACTCGGCTGATCCAGCCCCTGTCCTGGTGGTAATGAATGGGTCTCCTTCGGTGTGGTTACTGCGGGATCAGTGGAGCGACCGGTGTAGTGGTCGTTGCGTGCACGAGCAGTTCGGCAAGCTCTGCAGGCCGGCTCAGGAACGGGGAATGCGAAGAATCGATCGTCAGCGGTTTAACGCCAAGACGTGTGGCAACGACATCGGAGAGCCACCGCGGCTTTGAGCGGTCCTGCAGGCAGCGGATATAGCTGCGGGGCAGATCGGCGGCCCAAAAACGTGGAACCGATACCGGCGTTGTCGTCGTATCGCCGAACCGTTCCGGGCACAAGCGCTCAAACGCCCATCTAGCGGTTTGCTCATCGCAGTCGTGGTAGAAGTACTTCCACGCTCCCTCGAACCCAGCGAAGCTCATGGCACCGTCGTCGGCAAAGTTCAAGTAGGACAGCATTTCTCCGACGTCGGCGTCGAAGGAGCCGTCTTCGGAGTCGCGCATCGCCATCGCTTCGGGATAGGTGCGTCCTTCCCGGGGCAGCGCGGCCGCCAGATAAATGACGTGGGCGAGTCGATCGGTCGCTACGTCGGCAGCCAGCGTGATGTCAAAACCGCCGCCAGAGTGTCCGACCAGGACGTCTCCTGGTTGTAAAACCGCGACGATAGCGTCGCGCCGGTTGGCAAGGTTGGACTCCTCGTGCAGACGATCACCGTGGCCGGGAACGTCGACCGCCACCGCGTCGTAGCCCAACCGGTTCAATTCGGGGATGGTCCGCTCCCAGCACCACGCAGCGTGGAAGCCACCGTGCACGAGAACGAAACGCATACGCTTTCCTTTCACGACAAAGGTGTCCGGGCCGATGTGCGAGCGGTGGTCGAGGATTCAAGCCGCTGTTGCGCACAGCGCACAAGGCCAGTACCGCCGGATGGTCAGGTTTATTTGAACCCCAGCCGAATTCGGCGGCGCCCGCCGGACCCGCAGATGCGCAGACCGCTCGCGGCGATGACCAAATCTGAAGCGTGCACGGCCAGACCCTCGCCGTATGTGACTCGACTCATAGCCGTCACACTAACACCGCTTCTACGGATGTAGAAGGAATTATCTACTTTTGTAGAAAAGGCTTGACGGCGCCCGATCGCTTAGTCGGCGCTGATATCTGAGAGGCGGTGTGGTCACACCTGGCTAGCGTGCACATGATGAGACGCTGCGACGCCGGCGACCAGTGCATGCAGCAATCGAGTCAGTTCCTCGGCGGTTTCTAGGCGGGGGTCTCCAATCACCTGGCGGACCATCACACCATTGAGGAACGTCGTGACTGCGTAGGCCTGCTCCTCAACGAGCGCGGGGTCAACCGGGCCGTCGAACGGCACCTGCGCAACAGCCTGTTCGCTCAATGCAACGAAACCCGCAATGTTGTCCTCGAGGGTACGTCGTAGCACGGCATCACGGCGGGAGTGGAAAGCCAGTTCGTAGCGCGCACGTGACCGATCCAGACCAACTCCGGACGCCGACCGCATCACCATTTGAGCCAGCAGGGCCAACGTCGTCGTTGCGGTCTCAGACTGCGGCAGCTGTCTCGTCACCGCCTCGAATTCGGCGGCATCTAATTCGGCCACCCGCTCGGCTGTTGCCTGCAATAACGCAGAGCGGGTCCGAAAGTACGACGACGTAGTGCCGTCGGGAAGCCCCGCCTGTCGTTCCACCTTGCGGTGCGTGAGTCCCCTGGCGCCCTCCAGAGCAAGGATCTCAATCGCGGCATCACACAGGACCCGCCTGCGCTCCTCAACATTAGGTTTCCGCTTCATAGCAACGCGGGCAGTGTAACCCAGCCCAACCGCGGCTCCCGAGACTTACAAACAAGGTAAACCCATGATCCGAACAATGGCGAGGTTGTGCGTACTAACCAGCAATAATCCGGCGGCGCAAGGCGGCACTGGTCTGAAACCTGACGCCGCATGAGGCGCGCAGCAACGGCGCCCAGGGCATCCACCAACAGCGCTGCGTGGATGCCCGCCGCAATGTCTCTGCGAGGGAGGGCCCCCCAGCCGGGATTGCGAGATGTCCCCAAACAGGGAACTACAGCCCCCGGCCGGCCACAGCCTCACTGTCAGCCATTAATTGCTTCAAATCCGAGATCCAATACATCAACCTGTCGTGCGGGTCACGATGGCTTTTCGGGCCAGTGCCCACGGTGCGCCTGCGCGTACGCGTGCTCACGCTCGAATCCAATTCTGAAGCGGCTTCGAGGGATGGCGATAGAATTGACACACGCACTTGCAAGCAGTGGTTTTCACGTTCGCCTTCGTGATGAAGCTCCCAGTTGCGGCGGGGGCTTCGCTCGTTACTGAGCCCGGAAATGCGCGATGATCTGTGGTCGGTGCTTGGTCGGTGAATCCGCGACACGCCGTGGTCTCGGTTGGTGCCGGATGGCGTTATATTGCCTATTCAGAACACCTTTCGGGACCACGACGAGGAGGGCTTGCAGGCTCTCCTAAAGCCGGTGTCACAGGTTCGAATCCTGTCGGGGGCACTAACTGTTGATGCAGGTCAGCGGTGGTTTTCAGGTGCCCGCCGACTGGTGTTGGTTTGTTCTGGTCGGTGCCTTGGTCGGTGATGGTGTGGCATCAGATGACCCATCCTGGCGGGCGATAGTCAATCGTGCCGCGGCGTCGAGTCGGGAAGCGATGCCGTCCAGGTCCGTCGGGAGCGAGCCGCGTCCTGGTTCAGCGTCGTCGCCGCTGATTCGTGGCTCGACGCGCTCTAGCGTAGGCAGCGTATCCTGCAGACTTGGCTGAAATTTTGGTAGTTGAGCGGATGACCGTCGGTAGCCGGGGCGCTCGCCGACTCCCGAAGAATCTGCCGTGGGACATCCCCGGACGCGATCAACTCGAGCAGGCGCTGCACAACGCCGGACTGGCCATCATCGCGGTCGAGAAAGTCGACGAAGCACCCTCACCGGCTAATCCCGGCGCCGATCACAAGTCTCGGTTGCGCGCCGAGTTGGAGGCTTTGGTCAACGACGCCGACGAATCCGAGCTGGCGCGGCTAGAGGACGCTGTGACGGTATCGCCGGATGACGGCCTCAATGAGCGCTTCTGGGGACCGGCGCCAGACTCGGTGACCGCAGCCGAGGCAGTCGTTGCCGAGCTCACCGAGCAGTTCGCGCAACGACGCGACCTCGCCGCGAACAGCATAAGCAGAGAAGCAGCCGCCGAACTACTCGGAATCAGCCCGCAGAGCGTCACCGACAAACTCGAGTCACGAAAGCTTGTCGGTATCAAGGTGGGCCGTGAATGGCGGCTGCCTCGTTGGCAATTCGACCCAGACAACACCACCGGCACGCTCCCCGAACTGAACGTTCTACAGGCGGCCTTTCCGGGCGGACCCGTGAGCCTCTCGCGATGGATGATGCGACCTCACCCAGAATTCGACGGGCGCACCCCGCGCGAGGAAACGATCGCGAACGGCAGCGCATCGGTCATCAACGTCGCGCGCAACCTGACCGCGGCCGGATGGTAAGAAAGCTCGGCCCACCCTCACGCCCGCTACCTAAAGCGAAACGGCTCTGGCGGTGGAACCCGCCGCTGCCCTCAGCGCGCCGGTGGTGGTGTCGCGTGTATCACCAAGGCACCTACACACCCGACGGCGTTACCTTCCGGCGATACGGGCCAATGGCGCGGTTTGACCACCACCACCCCGCAGACCCCCGGTCGTTGACACGACGGGCCGACGAGTCCTTTACGTCGGTGAGGACGTGGCAACTTCGGCATGCGAAGTATTCGGCGACGCGGGCATCGCCGCGATCTGCCCTAATTACCGGGTTGCCATCATCGCCCCCACCACCACCCTGGCGATGTTCAACCTTGCAGCAAAAGGCGCGGCCATGGCGATCGGCGCGCTGCCGGCCCTCGGTGACGGCAACGAAGCCCGCTCATTAACACAGCAGTGGGCCCGCGCCATCTACGAAGACCAACCCGCTGGACTCGGAATCACCGGCATTCACTATCGCTCGGGCTACAACAGCGGCCAGGCTCTAGCACTATGGGACTGCGATGCCGACGTCGAAGTCGTGCGCGACGACGATGACCATCAACAAGACATCGCGCTCGGCGACCCACGAATCCTTCCGCTCCTGCAGGTCCAGCTGCGCCGACGCCAAATCGGCATCACCACAGTGTCTTCCAGCGAATGCAACGAGTGCAAGAAAGCAGCACTCGACCCCTGACACCGCCACCTCGCCAACGACGCACTCGCCGAACAGAACCAGCACCCTACCGACACCGAACGCAAATACATCCGGTCAACGCGGGTCAGCAACGTTTTGTCGGCGGCAGGTCAGCGATTGACGGCTGCAGCTACCTCGGCCACCCTCCCGACCAGATCAGATGGTGCTCGCTTTCCACGACCAGCGATGATGTTAAGGCGAATCACCGAGCAGAGGCAAGCATCTCGGCGATATCGACGAACTTCACACGGGTCGGCCTGTTTCGGCGCCTCGCCTAAGTTCCTCGGCATCAGTGGTCTGCCACTGTCTCCCCATCACGGACCAGCCGCCACTTCCGAGCTTCCCCGATGTTGCGGCTACACCGTCGTGCACTTCGATCGCGTCGGACTATGTCGGCCTGAGCGTAAACTCGTTGCCCTGCAATGTGACGAACGTTAGAACCGACCAGCGTTGCTCGCCGGCGCCCCCCACAAAGGCACGACCTAAATCCCACTCGACCAGCAGCAACTGCACCGACACCATACTGCTGATCAGCGCTACCGATCGCATCGAGCTGCTGTGGGCCACAGTGGCCAGGGCTCGCTGCGGAACAGGCCGCCGTGGTGTCGACGGGATGTAGCCGCCTTTGTCGACGACGATCAGTCCGATGCGGGAGAATCCTTGCGCAGCTCGAACTTTGAGGCCATCTCAGCCGAGTCCTGGTGCGAACGCGACCTACCAGCCGGGTGCTTGAGGCCGTCGAGCAGCACCGCCAGATAAACGTCACGTCGGGCCGGTGGATCACCCGTTAGGTTGCGCGCGTGCAGCATCGCGAGCAGCAGCCTACGCAGATCATCGTTTTTGATGCCGCGCCTAATCAGGCGCGCCCGGCGAGCCCGAGTCAAAACCATATCGACTGCACCGGCGAAGCCGGTCAGCATCTGCATCGTTTCCAGGCAGGCAATCTCCTGACTCTCGAGCACTCGGGCCAATTCGGGTCGCCGCTCCAGGCACTCCCAGGATCGACCGATGAGATGCCTGAGCGCTCCCGCCGCATTCTCGATCTGTGCGGCGTCGGCGGCGATGCCGACCAGTTCGTCGAAGCCGCTTGCCGCGGCCGCTTCCAGCAATGACTGGGTCGTAGGGAAATGTCGATACATGGTGCCCACGCCGACGCCCGCCTCCTTGGCGATGTCATTCATCCGCAGGCTGGCCTCGCCGGCGCGGAGTTTGGCTTTGGCCACCTCGAGGATGCGATCGCGATTCCGCAGTGCATCACTGCGGATGTCGGCAGCCGGGGCGGTGCTCAACAGCTCCACCACGGAATCGTAGCGGAAAGACGCTGAACGGATAACTCATCCGGTTGTGCTAGTGTCGTCGAAGACTAACCGGATTAGTTATCCGACTAACGGACCTAGCCATCAGCGATGCCTTGCTAGTGAGATCAGAAGGAGCAGGCGTGATCGACGATATCGACGTCGAGGATCTCTCCATCCGCAACAGCGGTATCGACCGTTTGGTCACCGTGGTCCGGCCAGGTTCGCCGGCCCCCGACGCGGCGGCCGTCGTACTCCTGCACGGCTCCAACCAGACGGCACGAAGCTTCCGGAAATTCACTGGCAACGCATTCGATGGGTGGGCCAGCGAGCACGGGGCGGTGTTGGCCTACCTCAACGGATACCGCAAAAACTGGAACGACGCGCGACGGGAATCGCGGTTTCCGTCGCGTGCGCGCGGTATCGACGACACCAACTTTGTCACCGCCACCGTCGATGCCCTCACACAGCGGCTGGCACTGACCAGACCCAGGGTCTTCGCTGTCGGATACTCAGCAGGTGGGTCAATGGTGCTGCGCCTCATCCACGAAATTGGCGCCCGACTTTCCGGTGCTGCAGTGTTCTCTGCAGCACAACCCGTTCCCGACAACTTTATGACATTTCCCGAGCCGCCTGTGCCAGTCCGGGCGATGTTCTTCCATGGAACCGCTGACAGGCTCGTGCCCTACGACGGTGGTATGGCGAGCCTCTGGGGACTGCGGCCTCGGGGAAAGGGCTTGTCCGCCTGGCAGACCGCCGAATATTACGCGAGCCGCAACGGCATCACGGCAGCACCCCAAACAGCCGAGGGCGACGGCGTCTCGGTCACCCAATGGCATCAGCAGGAGCGAGAGCCCGTGTCCCTGTACACCGTGCCCGGCGGTGGACACACCATTCCCGGGAAAAAGCGTGCCCCACGAATCATGGGTCGCACATCCTCGGCCGTCTCAGGTGCCGCCGAGGCGAGCAGCTTCCTGTTTACCTGACGCCAGGAGCAAATCCGAAAGGTCCACACCCGAACCGACACCAACGTCAAGCACGGTTGTATCCCGAAAAACGACACGAATCTCGGACGAATCCCTGATGACACTAGCTAAGACGACTTACAACGTCCGTTCAGAGGATCGGAAGATGACACGCAATAACAGGCATCGCGACACGTTTTAGTCTGAGAGGAAACCTTGTGACCGTTACGTTCTACGTCCTGACTGCGGTGCTGGTCGTGCTCATGGCGGGCCCGGCTGCACTTAAGCTCACCGGTGCCGAGTCGATGCGAAAGGGCGCCGAACATTTTGGCATTCCGTGGCCGCGTTATCGACTAATCGGTGTTCTCGAGGCCGCGGCAGCGGTCGGCGCCGCGGCTGGCATCATCTGGCGCCCAATCGGACTGGCTTCCGGCTTCGGTGTCGTGGCGTTGATGTTAGGCGCGTTGTTCTTTCACATTCGGGCCGGCGACAAGGCCGTCGCGTGCGCCGGCGCTGTAGTCGTGCTGCTTGCCGCCGCCGGCTACCTGTACGCCGGGTGCAATCGGCCGAGCAGCTCCCAAGCCAGCGCCACTGCCGAAGTCGGTTCACACACGCGGACACAGATTGCAGGATGTCCTATGAAACCGCCGGTGCGCCTGACACGTTCGGAATTCCACGGCATCCGGGGCAGTCGTTCGCCTGCCACAACCCCGGGGACAGCCGAGCAAGCAGGGTTGTCGACCGAGGTCGGCTTCACGTAGTCCTGGACCGGGCAAGGACGTTGGCAGCCAATTCATCAGCCCGGATGCCTGGAACGCTCGCCCCCAGTTCGACCAGCGCAACCGGAGGTCGTTGAGCCCGTGCACCCCTCCAGAGTGCTCCGTCGGGGTGCCCACCACCTCATAGTCAGGAATGCGTTTGTGCCACTCCTCAAGCAGGATGACCATTTCCTGGCGCGCAAGATGCGATCCGAGACAGCGATGGGGCCCTGCCCCGAACGCGAGATGCCGAGTGACGCCACGATCGAGGTCGACACCGGTCGCGTTCGCGAATCGCTCCTGATCGCGCCCGACGCGCTCAACGGGAAGAGTGCCATATCACCGGTTTTCAGTGGGCAGCCGCGAAAATCCAGGTCTGTGGTGACTTTCCTCGTTCATGTCGTAGCTCTGATCCGGGACGTCGGCGTTCGTTTGCGGGCCGCCAGCTACGCGACAGTTTCATCTGCGTAGTGGTCGGTGTACCGGTGCGGTAGCCCGTTCACAGCACTGATTGGCGACCACCGTCGACAGGGACCACGGCACCGGTGACGTAGGTCGCCTCGTCGCTGCAGAGGTAGGCGATGGCGTGGGCGACCTCAATTGGTTGAGCCGCACGGCGAAGCGGAATGGCGGCGGTGAGGGTGGGCAGCATGTCTGCCATAGGCTCGCTAGCTGGGGTGAGGGTAGGTCCCAACGCGACAGCGTTGATGCGCACGCCCCGAGGTCCGTATTCCGTGGCCCAGGAGCGGGTCAGCGATTCCAGGGCTGCCTTGGAGGCACCGTAGGCGGCCATGCCAGCCATGCCGCGGGACGCAACCATCGTGGACACGTTCACGATGGTTGCGTCGCCGTTTCCCGCCATCGCGGGGGGCATACGCCGCGGTCAGCAGGAACGGTGCCTCCCTGCGTGTCAGGGTGAGTTGAGTCCACTGGTTCACAGCAAATCGGCCTGACGCAGGGCGAGATACGGATCGGCACATCATGACCAGCGCCACGATTGCCTCGGTGAATGACAATGAACGGA
>Ga0182013_10006698_pt1 | contig 12934 bp, 11 predicted proteins | sample 612S2MmetaG_FD_120487 | JGI IMG/M metagenome (GOLD analysis project Ga0182013, IMG submission 120487) | Permafrost microbial communities from Stordalen Mire, Sweden - 612S2M metaG | ecosystem: Environmental > Terrestrial > Soil > Wetlands > Permafrost | place: Sweden: Stordalen | collected... | reverse complement strand
TGTGGGAGAAAGAACAGCGGTGGGAGCAACAGCAGGAGCAGCAACAGCAGGAGCGACAACGGGAGATCTTTCTCTGGGCACAACATTGGGTTGTGCCATGTTGAAGTAAGCACGAGCTTTAGCCAATTGATCGGCATAGGTTGTAAGATAATTAGCATCAAGTGCTGCAAGAGCAGCCTCATAACTCTGATAATTATCAGATGTGATACGAGGCTCATAAGACCCAACAAAATAGGTAGTAAATCTAGGTTTACCTCTACCAGATGTAGGAAGAGGAATCTTGACGACCTTATTTTCACTAACAAGTTTACTGACATCAAGGACACTCTCTTGAAAGTTCGAAGCGGCCAATTTATCCAATCTTTCTTTCAGACTCCTAGCTCTTCCTGATTTGACACGGCCAGTTCCTCCTTCTTTCTTACTAGTACCAGTAACGTATGGAGTAGCCTCCTTTAGATGTTGAGCAAACCAAAGAATTTGTCCTAAATTATATACTCTAGCAGTTGATTTCTTCGCTGATTTCTTTCCCATTGCTGCATAGGCATCTAATTCTCCTTTGATATCTGCTTGAACTTCAGCAGAATTAAAATTGACAGGGGTAATAGCTTGAGTGAGCATTAATTGGATAGCGCTTGCGTCACGGAAGGATGGGACGTCTCCAGCCATAATAGCAGCGTAAATGGCATCTGGAGTTCCAGTCAATCGAATGGGATAAACTTGCTGCACATTGCTGGCATCATTAAAAACGAAGTTACGAATGTAAACAGTATTTTCCTCTCCTGGTTTTTCCCATGTTCTTTTAGCTCCAGAAAGATGTCTTACAGCAGAAGCCTTGCCTCCTACATGGATATAAGCAAATTTAGCAGCAGCTTTCTGTGCTTTCTCTAGAGACCATTTAGCACTTCTTCCGACTTGAGCAACTTTAACAGTTGATGGTTGTGGTGGTTGTGATGCGACAGACATTGTTTCTATTATAAAATTCTTTATTTAAGCGTATTTTCTTTTGATTGATTTATAGTGACAATAATAAATAAAGATTCAGTTAAGATTGTATTTAGTAAAGTACGCTTTTCCTTTCTTAATAGATTAATTTTTTCCTTCTAAACGATCTATTTTAATATATCAGTTAAAATGACAGACACGACGGAAACTCGCTGGTTCAAAATTATAGTTTTCGTTGCCAGTGGATTTTTTGCTGGTCTATTTTTAGCAGATATAATTTATTTTAACAGACTTCGGAATGGCGGAACAATTACTAACGGAGAAGCAGTTGCTATGTTATGGTTAAATGCGATTTTATTTATAATTGCCATAATTATTTTCATCTGGGCATTAATAAGATTATTAACAACAACAGAAACAAGAGCAGCAGTACAAGAAAAAGTTACAACTTATCTTAATCAACCTGGTCCAGTATATCCAGTTCAAACACAGCCTGTCGCTGTACAAGTGCAACCTGTCGCCATTCAAACACAGCCTGTCGCTGTGCAAACACAGCCCGTTCCTCTACAAGTTAGTTCTCCAACATTTGTTTCTACTAGTAATCCTCAATATGCGGCAGTAACATCTAATGCTCCATTACCTGCCCCATTAACTGTGTCTCGATAAATAGTATAACAAGTAACAAATCAAAAAATCGGATATAATCACAATTATATCCGATCTATATTAACCTTATTCGTTTACAGAGTAGGTATAAAATATATCTCAGGATCATTGCATCCTTCACACATCTCCTTCCAAACAGCATCAGCAAATTCTATGCTTTCTCTCATGTTAACTACTTTAAAATCCTCTATGGTACAATAATGACCTCTTAATTCCAATTGTTTATATAGACGTATTTGCGTTCCCATACTAGATGTTCTTTCTTTTGGTAAAATGTTATATATCATCTGAGTTTTATCATAATCGGACATTATTACCTCTTCTAATTTAGAGACATCAGGTGGTATCCAACCGAAATATCGATGACCTATTAGATTGGCATCTTCATAGAAATCATTGTATCCTATTCTCGACAAAGTATCAATTAACATAGCAAGATTAGTATTGCCTGTCTTTCCATTTTTCCTTACTGGTAATTTCTTAATTTCTTCTCCAATAGGAAGACCCCTTCCTGAAAAATATCTATCTAAACTTTCATACAGTTCTTTAGGTGTTTTATCTTGTTGTTTGCATTGATATCTTGCCAAAGCTTTACTGAAATTATCTCTATCTTTGTACTCTGAGTGAACGGAACTTTCTCCGTGATTAAGCATAACAATAATAAACCTTTGACTACCACAATCGGAATTAGGGCATATTTGCATGCCATTTTCATCGATCAAAACATCATCCAGGGGAGTTCCACATCCAACACAGATATTAGGTATATCCATTTCTCTTACAGATTCGAGATTAATGTATTTCCTCGCCAAATCTAGGAAGCTTCCGATAACTCTTAAACGAGGCATTTCTTTCGCATCAACAATCTTATCCACGTTATTCTTGTCGAATGATACTCTAGTGACAGCTGGACCTATTCTCTTGTATTCTGTTATGAGAGGAATAGCCTTAGCTTCGTATTCTGCTATTCTTGTCCCGTCCTTAATACAAGCTATCTCATTCTGTAACTTCTTGATATTCTCCATAGAAATTATCCTATCTAATACTATTTGGGGTCTCTTAATATTTGCTTCTTCTTTCTGTAATTGTGCACAAAGAGTTTGCACCTTCTTTGTTTTCTCTATTCTTAATTTACGCAATATCATATGATGAACATTAATAATATTATAATCGTTGTTATAGATTGCTAAGATATAATTAGGAACATCTTCGATATCTTCTCCTGATATCTGATCGTCACTTACAATAGGAGATCTACTATTTTCACTGATTATACCACGATTAGCAGGTTGAGTAGTTATATTTACATGATCAAGGGTAATAGATCTTACTGATTTAATGGATCTCACGGACTTAACCATTTGTTGTGACAGCATTTGTTGTGACGGCGTTTGTTGTGACGGCGTCTGTGAAAGATTAGCTGGTCCAATTGAATCTTGTAATTTTGATACATTCTCATCTATACTCCGTTGTGACGAAATAGGATTAGCAGGTTCAGCATTAGATTCCCCTTTCTGTGATAAATCTGGAAGACAACTTGTCGATTTTATCTTAATGCTAGAGATCGAACAAATTATCTTAGATGTTCCTCCTCCAATAATATTTTCCGGTTTGTTTTTCTCTTCTTTTTCCATTAATACCATTTAATGATAATGGACAGTCTTTTATGTTACATTTTAAAAAGTAATCTACTCCTTATCCTTAGCAATTAGATGAGGCATTTTGACATAAAACATATAAAGGGCGTAAATTAATAATACAATAGAAAATGTCTGCAAGACAGATTTAATGTGTCTTTCTACTGATAACCAATCTCTATTAACCCAAATATCAATGAGAGAAAAGAGAGTAATAATAATTGCTAATACAATAATAGTGGTGAATCTTGAATTATCACCAGTATAATCTCTGTTCATCCATGTTAACAATGGTAGAATTATTAACAAACCCACAGAGAGATAATCTGATTGGAAGATCTCTTCTTCTATATCAAGAGTGACTTCTGTTGCATTAATATAACCGAAAAAGAAAACCACAAATGGTAACAATAGAATGATCCATCCGATTATATCAGTACAATATAGAGCGAAGATAACAATGATAATACCCCAAACTATTACACCAAGAAGATAAATGTATTGAATATATAATGCTTTATCGTCCTTATATTTTTGTTTCCATTTACACGGTTCTTTATCATCATCTGGTTTAACATGACTTTCAAGTTTTTGCGGAAGAAAAGGTTCCATTTAAAAATAATAATTATTAATTAAAGATATTCTGTTATATTTAAATGTCTGGTATCAACATAGTATCAAAGGATATAATTTTGAGGAAGAAGTTGATAAGAGAGTCTCTCCAAACATGTGCCGAATTAAATAGCAATGATATTAGCTTCGCTACTGATGTCATATCGATAGATTCAGACTCAATCATGACACTCTTTATTTTATTCGTGAATAAAAATATCACTACCTCTCGATATGCTCTTACTTATAATCGAAGAGTATACCATGCTATCAAGGAAAGGAATATAGGATTACTTCAACAATTAGTCTTATTCAACGAAAATGCAAAGACTATCTTTGTCGAAGCTTTTGATAATAAGCTTCTTTCTGATGTTGAGATAGATTCTATTACTAAAGTGATGCAATTAGAATATTCTGCCATCTTCAACGCATTGAAAAGTTTATCATTAAATGACGATATTGTCACAGAACAATTGATACCTCATTCGAGAGAACTTCGTTATGATCCAACTTTTAATAAATTATATAATAAGTGTTATTCTGATGCTTGTCTACGAAAAGTTGAAGAAAAAGGAGACACTCCCGGAACAGCTCTATTAGGAGGAGAAGGATTTTCAAGTTCCAAAATAATGGTAGTCGATAGATCTCCTAATGGTCTTCCTAATATTTATTCATTTGATGCTCTAAATTTAGCCAAAAATATTGTTAAAAGCGGTGTTTGTGTTAATCCGGTTACAAAAGCATTATTCTCAGAAGAAGCTTCCAAGATAATATGTGATAAATTATCAAAAGAAATTAAGATGTGTAAACGATATTATAATATGTGATATTATTGAAGACTACGTCATAAAATAGTAAAACTTCTATTAAAAAAAAAACTATACATCGATGTATAGTTTTTTAATGATCATCGATGTATAGTTTTTTTAATGATCATCTTGGAGAAGAGATAATAACCTTCGTTTCAAAGTAATAATCTCTTCGAGTCTTTCCTCTAATTTTCTTTTCTTACGAGGCTCTTCATCAGATTCAGATAAGTATATTGGTGTAAATCTAGACTTTCTTTTCGGTGGAACATATTCTGGTTCTGAATCAGATGAAAGAATTATCTCATTGTCACTACCACCCTCTTCTTCCTCAATATTACCACCCTCTTCCTCAATATTACCATCCTCTTCCTCCTCTTCCTCAATATTACCATCTTCCTCCTCTTCCTCAATATTACCATCCTCTTCCTCTTCCTCAATATTACCATCCTCTTCCTCTTCCTCTTCTTCCTCCTCACTATAGACATCTTCTTCGACTTCTTTTCTTCTTTTATCTGAGATATGATTAAATTTGGGGTCTGGCGTTAAACCGAGAACTTCCTGAATGTTAAATTGTGTTATCATTACACGAGGAATCAGAATAAGACCTTGTTCTTTCTTTCTATCATATATTCTATTGGCACACTTGGATATCTCGTGATCCCAACCATTCTCTTTACATTCTTTTCTCCAATGTGAAGAGCATTTTCCTTCCAATCCTTTTAGACATGCCTGTTTTGAAAGATTTCCATTACCACATCTTAATAATGAACCGCTAACTTGATCTTCTATTGAGTTATATTCTGAACAAAATGCCGCTCTATCATTCACTGGTCTATTGATAGTTGGATGAAAATCACAGTCACGTAAATGTTCATTAACACTGATTATTGTTTGAGACATCGCTTTATATTAACTATTTATTTGTATGACGTTTTTTATTTTATAATATTGGAATCATTTTTACTATTCGTTAAGAGGATCATGGATATCAACAGACGACTCAATTTGCATAATCCTCTTAAACATATTAGTTATTGTTGCCTCTGATATCTCGGTATCATTTCTAAATTGTTTCATATCGACCGATATTCCGTTAATGAATTTGTAATAGTGAATTATACCAGCAGCGACTGTTTGTGGAAAGTTTTCTTTGAGAGAAGGATCTCTTTCAAGGACAGATTGACCTATTTTCATAACATCTGGTATATTATAAGGATTAATAAATTGTTTAGAACAAAGCTCAGGAAGAATATCTAAACAGGTTTTGAACTTCATCGGTGATTCATACCCAGTTTGTACTTGAGAGAAAGAAGATAACGCCTTTGTTATATCGCCGGGTTTTAATCCTATATCTTTAGCTAGAAGTTTTGGTATACATTCAAGTCCCAATTCCCTATGCGCTGAAAGAAGACACTTGAAAATTAACTGTTTTCTTCTGTTACTTCTATGTGTACCAACGTTCATTATTGTGAAAATATCGTTCGCTTTATTTCTAACTTCAAGGGGAAGATCAATATTCCATCTAATCTTCTCAAGATCTGGTAATATACTCTTGGCAGCCTTTTTGTATTGAATTTCTCCCCATTCTCCTTGATAGCTAACATTGTTTGTTGATAATCCGCATTGAGGACAATTACCATTCTCATCCATATCATCATGAGGACATATATCTTCTTGTAGGACTATTTTGAGTTTGACTGGACCGGACATTGTATTGCAATTAAATTTGTTTAAAATGGGTTAAGTTTAAAACTATTATCTATTAATTGTAAAAGAGTTAATCAAAATGGCGGTCAGTGTCAAAAGAAATACACTTACTGATGCTATGGTAGGAACAATCCGTACAATGTTAACACTACAACCTTCAAGTTCTAATTATTATCACCCAAGTCAATCCTTTCATTCAACACAATTGGCTAAAAATAAACCTGTCACATTCTATCTTTTTGATAAGTGCGAAAATCCGGATGAATCATTCGTTCATCTTCCATACTTATTTGCTAGTGCTCTTCTACAAATAAGACCTAATTCTCACATAGAATATCCATTATGTGAGATTCATTTCACTGGTTCCCTAAGAGGTCCAACTCCAGAGAAACCACAACAGATTGATCAATCTCTCGTATGTAAAGAAGCAATGGAACATTTATCGAAATATGGAACTACTACTATTGGATTACCACCTGCTAGTGGTAAAACAGTCATCGGAGCATATCTCGCGTCCAAGATATCATTACTTGTTTGTGTCTTATGTCATAGAGAGGTTATATTGAAACAATGGAAAAAGACGTTCAGCGATTTCACTACAGCTAATTGTTGGATCGTTGGTGAAAACGATCCACCCTCAATAATACAAGTAATAGTGTGTTTGGATGAGAGAGTGCACATTATTCCAAAAGATTTAAGAGACAAAGTAGGATATCTTATCATCGATGAAGCGCATGCATTCTTTACTACAAAGCATGTAGAAGGTCTTCTGTCATTTCATCCTAAATATATCATATTGGAATCTGCCACATTAGAGAGAACCGATGGAATGCATACAATGGCATATGCATTGGTAGGAAAACATGGAATATTCATCAAGCAATACAAACCATTCATTGTTACCAAGCTTAATACTCTCATTAAGGCAACAAGACAATCTAATAAGTATGGACCTGGTGTTGATTGGACAGTTCTCAAACAATCACTCTTATATCATGATATAAGAAATAAGCTTATTGTAGAAATCATCCTTGCAAATAAGGCATTTAAGATAATGGTTCTAACCAATGAAAAGGAACATGTCGATATATTATATAAAATAATTAAAGAAAGAACAATTGGTACCGGGTATACAGTAGATTATATGAGAGGTAATAAAGGTTCTTATCTTGATTCGAATGTATTAGTAGGTACTATACATAAAATGGGAACTGGATTTGATGAAGCTACCGCTTGTCAGGATTACAAAGGAAGACCAACAGATCTTGTCATTATTGTTTGTTCAATAAAAGAACCTCTTTTACTCGAACAGGTTGTTGGTCGAGGATTTCGAGCAGACAGACCTAATATTATCCATTTTGTCGATGATGATCCTACCATTATTAAACATTGGTCACTCAATCAGAAATGGTATCTTGCCTCTAATGGTATTATAAGAGAAGAGACGGTTCAATATAATTAAAAATAAAAAACATAATATATAATTTGAGTATTACATATTATATAAAAATGAACATTCCCGGTCTTTCGTATATACCAAACTTCATCATGAAGGAGGAAGAAAAGAATATTGTTTCATGGTTAGATTCATCTGAATGTAAATGGTCAAATGAATTGTCTCGTCGCACTCAACAATATGGATATTTGTATTCTTATTGTTATAAGAATATAAGTGATATAATACAACCACTGTCAGGTCCTATCGAAGAGATCGCTGATAGATTATTGAAAGAAAGTATCTTTAATGAATATACGCAGAAACAAGGAATATCTCCTCATATTGATTCTAAATCTTTTGGACCAATAATAGCAAGCATTTCGATGATATTTCCTTATAATATGATCTTTCACAATATTAACGACACTAACGATGATAGAGTGATCCTTTTATTAGAAGAATGTTCTCTTCTTCGAATAGAAGGCGAAGCGAGATATTTGTGGAAGCATGGAATACTATCTACTGTGAACTACACAGACAAAAAGGATAATAAAACAAAGAAATCAGAAAATTATCGCACAATAACTAATTAAAAATTCGACATTATGCTATATTTTATTATATCATAAAATGAGTCACTGCAAGAAGTGCGGAGAACACAAGAAACATTGTAAATGTAACATAATTATCGATTGTAATGATGAAAAGAACCATTGTAAGAAATGTGGATCAAGGAAGAATAAGAAGAATCGATGTGGTAAATGTAAGAAGAAAAAGAGTCATTGTAAATGTGAAACAACAATAGAGGTGATATGTCCGGCGTGTAATAGTACTGGTCCTTCTGGACCACCAGGTCCTACTGGTCCTTCTGGATCAGTACCACAGTTTAATGGTTTATCTATTGAAAGCGGAACCATATATACAACAGGAGCAACTTCTCTCACTTCAGGTCCGTCATTTAATATTTTTCCTACTGTCACTGGTTCATATCCATTAACCGTGACAATGTCTGGAGGATGGACAGGTACAGATCCTAGTGCTGCTATAGCTTATGCGGCAATTCAGGTAGATGGTAATAATATAATAGGATCAGAATCAATACCATCAGAAGGAGTAACCGCTGGTGTTTTTATTTGGAATATTACAATGACTTCTCTTATTCCAGTTGTTGGTAATACTGTAAATAATATAGATATACTTCTCGCAACGGGATCCACTGGTAACCAGATCCTTTCTGTTGATAGAATTAATTATCCATTACAACAACATCTAGATGCCATTATTACTTATTTATAATTTTTAAAATTGTACATTTCAGTACAATTCTTCACATGATATCGTATAAGATTGGTATTGAAAAGAGTGATCATCCATTCAGACCAATGAGAATATTAAATCTTATTAAAAGATTTAATAAGATTTAATATTAATAAGATTTAATGTTAAATCTTATATTTCAATACCAATCCTTCTCATTATCATGTGGTGGATTGGTATTGAAAAGAGTGTTTATCTACTCGGACCAATGACAATAATATTAATATTGTATTAATATTATTTTTTTGAACTTGTATTACATAGAACAGAACTTAATATTCTGTTTAATTCTATCTCTGTCGCCGGGATCCATCCGAGATTCATGTATTAGTGCTTTTTCTGATAGCATTTTACAAGCGGGTTTGTCATTAGCGTAGAAGGCACATACTGCTGTTTCATCATAAAACTTCCAATCATGAATATCTTGGTCAACGAAAAGACTATCACCAGGCTTTGGTAAATCGATAAATATCTTACCCCAGAGCCATCCTACCATGAATAATTTATTTAATCTTGCTGTTCTCACCAGATAATATGGAGCCTCTAATCTCTTTGGATTTACATCGATAGCTCTAATAAAATATTGTAAAGCCTTTGCTACCTTTGTTGGATTACACATTAAGGTTAAACGTCCTGCTTCAAGATAACTTATATATCTTTCTTCAAACCAACCACCCATTTCTGCCCTCTTTATGTAATATTTAATAGCAAGTTTATGCTTGACGTTATCTCGATAACTCTGAGCGAGATAGAACACATATCTTTCGTTATTTGGTTCATCAAGAAGACCCTGTTCAAGAATAAGAGCATCCTTAAGATATTTCAGCGGATCTTTGTTACGGGAACCCTCTCTTCCTGAGATAATATAACCACCTGTTAGTTTACCAACCGTTGGTTTCCAATCGCCATCTGGACAAACATATTCATGAATAATGGAAGCCCATTTCCATCTTTTGACACCAAGTTTATCAATCTTAATTAACCACGAGTAAGGATATTTAATAATGGATTGCGTCATATCAATGATATAATTATCTGCGGTGAGTTTCTCCTTATTAAATTTGTATGGTTCTACTTTCTCACTCTTAAGAGTATTATCTGCATCCATGAAAAGAAGATACCAAGTATCAGTATTGGCCTGATGTTTTTCTGACCATTCTTGAGCAGTCATTGGTCTGTCTATTTTAATTATTCCTCCTATCTTTTCCAAGAATGACTCAGCGTGTCTAATCGCTTGAGTTCTATTAATATGAAAATGTACCCACGGTTGACTTATCACTTCTCCCGGAAGATTCTCCTTTTTCATAAAATCATTGATAATAGAAATAGTCTTATCAGAAGAACCCGTATCAACAATAGCGACAGCATCAATAAGATGTCTTACATTCAATAAACAACGTTCTATTACATGCTCTTCATTCTTCACGATCATGTTAAGACACAACTTTACCACCATTTTATTTACTCCTTTTCTTTTATCGTTTATACTAATTGAAAATATAATAATATATAAAATTCTTCTGTGTATCATGGAAAGATGTCATTCGAGGACTTCAAGATAGGTGAATGTATTTACACCCGTTTGTTATCATATAGTGGAAGAGAAGAAAAAGGTAAAATTGTCAGCGATCTATTTGGATTAGGATCTGGATCAAAAGGATATGATGTAATGTTATTGAAGAGTGTTCCGGTAACACACGCATTACCACCTCGCACAATAAAATACAAAGATTGGCATAATAAAGAACAAGGTAAAGGAGATTATACCAATGACAATGGTATAATAGTTAGATTACAAGTGGTTTTTATTCATTCCTATCTTATAATAAAGAAAATACCTGAAGCAATATATTTGAAATGTATTAGTATACCTGAGAATATTATCTTTCGCAATGCTCTCAAAAGACTATGGAGCAATTTAATTTTTCGTCATGTTGATATAGTAAAGTTATCTTTTGATAATATTCTAAGTATCACCAGATCATCTATCGATGAAAACGGTAAATACAATGAAGAATGCGCAACATCTACCTCAGACAAACAGTTATCTTCCCATGAGATCTCATTGATAGGAAAGAGTATATCTGTCACTTACTCTTATTATTTTGGATTTACTAAACGAGAATGTCTCAGCGATAATGATCCTTATGATGGATTACCTATTTTCTTTGCGAAAACATCATATAATACTCTTGATTTTACAATATTAAAGAATTGTCAATTCGGTAAGTGTCTCAACTTTAGGGGAGGACACACCCCACCACAAGGAAATCAATATGTCTGTGGTATCGTGAAGAGGAATTCCAAGGGACTACATTTTACTAACTGGTTTATCGCTTCGCCAGAATTCTTCTCTTTCTGGAAGCTTATTATGAGTGATTCTTGGGAAAGATTATCACCTGCTGTTATCTCTTATCTTTCCAAATCTCATTATTGGGATTACAGATATGATGATAATCTCACCGTAAAAGAGAAACAAGAAAGGATGATCATTCCAAATCACGAATCGGATAGTTACGACAGGATGGCGAAGTTTATTTTCAACGGAGAAGAATTCGATCAGGAGTTTATTGATCATGTAATATTATGTTAAAAACTATCACATGATAGTTTTTTCCCTCTTTAAAATTAATCATATAATAAATAATCTTAAGAGTAGTTTTAAATAATTCTGTTATAGAGTAAAATGGCCACGTTAGAAAAATCCGTCCCGTTAAATTCTACTCCAGTGTCTCAAGCATCTCTTACTGGTTTGATAAATTCTCAATCACCGGTAGTTAATACCTCTACAATTGCACCGACAATTAATCTCCCCAGTATGAGTAAACCTTCATTGCAGATGTCTCCAGTAAGAACAAGCGGCACTGTCTCTGCTCCACGATTATCTATACCGATGCAAGCTAGTCCTGTTCTTCAATCAACTCCAGTCTTATCGCAGAAACAGTCGAGTCCTGTTTTACAGTCGCAACCGGTCCTTCAATCAACTCCAGTTCTATCACAAAGACAACCGAGTCCCGTTTTACAGTCACAACCGGTCCTTCAATCGACACCAGTTATGTCGCAGACACCAGTTCTATCGCAGAGACAACCAAGTCCCGTCCTTCAATCAACACCAGTTCTATCGCAGAGACAACCGAGTCCTGTTTTACAGTCACAAGGACAATTAACTGCTCCGAGACAAATAACACCACTTCCAACCTTCGTACCTTCTAATCAAATAACACAAAGACCATTAACTCCAGTTAGTCAAACTTCAGTTAGTCAAACTTCAGTTAGTCAAAGAGCGCCAACACCAACATTGTCATCTGTTTTAAATTCTCGTCCACCAATGACACAATCGGTTAGACAAATTCCTGTTTCGCCATTAACACAACTCACCAGACCCCTTTCCCCTACTATTCCGACAGAAGAAAGAAATATTACTATAAGTGATAGTATCAAGGGTGTCATCGAGAAAAATTCTGTTGAATATACTCTCGTTAATAATGGCTATATTCCGAAGGATAAAATAGTAACAAAGAATGGAAATGGACAGATGGGAGCACTCTATATCAAAGCTATTAATTCATTTGGTCAAACCGTCTTTGTTGAATTGGATGATGAAGGTTATGTTTCGACAGATAAAGATGATCTTACTATGGTAAGAGAAGAGAAAGCTAACGATATTCCCTATTCCATTAAGATGGGAATAGCAGAATGTATGAATACAGAGGTATGCGGTGTGGCTTTTGATTGTAATGAATCAATTTGTACTATGATAAGACAACCAGATAGTAATACACCAAAAGAAGAAAACTTTATTTATA
>Ga0182013_10006695_pt1 | contig 12936 bp, 11 predicted proteins | sample 612S2MmetaG_FD_120487 | JGI IMG/M metagenome (GOLD analysis project Ga0182013, IMG submission 120487) | Permafrost microbial communities from Stordalen Mire, Sweden - 612S2M metaG | ecosystem: Environmental > Terrestrial > Soil > Wetlands > Permafrost | place: Sweden: Stordalen | collected... | reverse complement strand
TAGGAACTCGTCGCGCTCATTGTGAAAACCTGCTTGAGGCTGACGGCGTGTTCGGGGTCGATCCAGATGGTCACCTTGGAGACATTCTTGCGGACGTCGGGATATTTCGCAGTTAGCTCCAGCTTCTCAGTCTTTGTACCGTCGATCGTCTCGGGGCCGAGGTCCGCGATATCCCACTTTGCCTGGAGATCTTTGCCGCTGGCGCCCATGCCTAGGATCACATAGCTCTCATATTTGCCCGCTTTGGAATACGTTGTGACCTGGTTCTGCAACGGCTCAAACAGCTTGAATTCACCGCCGATGTAGGTGTACGCCTTGCCGGAGGGCTTGCCGTTGTGCTCGCTCATGTGCACGCCCATACGCACGGCGTTGCTCTTGCGGTCGTAGTACACCACGCCTTTCTGAACATCGGTGTCGGGTATGGGATCGGTGGAGATGTTATCGAATTCGAAGTCGGCGGAAGCGGAATGAAAATTCGCAGCCGACGCATCGAGGCGATCGAGAACACTCTTCAAATTGATCTGAGCCTGGACGAGCCGCGCAGGCACGATCAGGAAGGCAACGCTGAGAATTCCCGGTACCAGGTGCTTGAACTTCAAACGCATAGATTCCTCAGAGGTTTGGATGCAGCCGAAACCGAAAGGACACAATCGGTTCTAGCGGTGCGCCCAAACCTTCCACGCCACGTTGCCGTTGGCATCGGTAACCGACTCCCAGCGTTCCACAGAGACGGCATCGCCGATGACCGGTTCAATGGCCTTGCGCAGAATCTGGCGAACTGCCTTCTCCGAAGCGCCCACCGGAATCGTCAGGTCGCTGGCCTGCACGGTAATGATCAGCCCGAGTCCTCCGTTACTGACGACCTGGATGGGATGCGTCAGTCTCGCTGTAGAAGATGGGGCGTCGCCATAGTTCCAGCCGGGAATATGCGGCGTAAGAAAGATGAAGAGCAGTATCAGCGTCACCATCACGTCGTAGTGAAAGCTGCCGCGTGAATAGGTCCAATAAAAATAGCTCAGCAAAACCTGACGGATGGTGCGGCGCGGTTGCGGCTCCTGGCGTGAATCGGGTTGCGTGGCTCGAATGGCCGGGTTGAGGGAGGGCATCAGTATTCCTTTACTGCCGTTGCTGCGGCTCGATGCGTTCCAGGCCGCCCATGTAGGGGCGCAGCGCGTGCGGAATGAGCACGGAGCCATCGGGCTGTTGATAGTTTTCAAGGATGGCCAGCCATGTGCGGCCAACGGCCAGCCCACTTCCATTCAATGTGTGCAGAAACTCCGGCTTGCTTTTGCCGCCTTGCACCGCCGGCCGGTACCGTATGTTGGCGCGGCGCGCCTGAAACGCTTCAAAGTTCGAGCAGGACGAAATTTCGCGGTAAAGTTGCTGGCCTGGAAGCCAGACTTCCAAGTCATAGGTCTTCGCGGAAGAGAATCCGGTGTCGCCTGCGCACAGCAAGACTCGGCGATAGGGAAGTTCGAGCGCTTCGAGAATCTCTTCGGCATCGCGCGTCAACTTTTCGTGCTCCGCATCGGAATCTTCGGGCCGCGTGAACTTCACCAATTCCACCTTCTGGAATTGATGCTGGCGAATGATCCCGCGCGTATCTTTGCCCGCCGCCCCTGCTTCCGCGCGAAAACAAGGCGTGTAGGCCGTAAGGCAAATCGGTAGTCGCGCCTCGTCGAGAATTTCATCGCGGTAGAGATTCGTCACCGGCACTTCGGCGGTGGGAATAAGATACAGGTCGCGGCGGTAAGACAATGCTCCTCGCGGGACTGTTTCCGTATGAACGTGTGAAATGCCCAGAAGCTGGATTACAACGTTCCAGCCGTGAACCTCCTTCACCTCGAACTGGCCGTTGTGGCCCAGGGCAAGGACCTTTTCTCCAATCACCGGTGCGTGGTGAATATTTGACTCGAACCCATCGATTGGAACCTTAAACAGCTCCTCCTCAAATTTCGGGAGCTGTCCGGTTCCGTACATCGAATCGCCATTGACCATGAAGGGCGGTAGGACCTCGGTATAGCCATGCTTCTGAGTGTGGAGGTCGAGCATGAAGCTAATGAGGGCGCGCTCAAGTCGCGCGCCTGCGCCAATGTAGACGGCGAAGCGCGCGCCCGAAAGCTTGGTCGCTCGATCAAGGTCGAGGATTCCGAGAGCTTCACCTAGCTCCCAGTGGGGTTTGGGTGCAAAGGTAAATGTGGGAACCTGGCACCAGGTTTTTACGGTGACGTTTTCGGCCTCGGATTTGCCGGCTGGCACTTCGTCCCGTGTTAGGTTTGGAACTCGGGCGAGTGATACGCGCAGCTGCTCGTCGAGTGCTGCTGCGGTCCGGTCCAGCTCGTCGAGCTTCTCCTTCAGGATGCGCGTTTCGTCCATCAGCGCGGTGGCGTCCTGCCCCGTCCGCTTCAGAGCGCCAACCTGTTGGGAGAGCTCGTTCCGGCGTGCCTTGGATTGTTCCGCGAGAGTGATTGCTTCACGACGGGATTGGTCCAGCGCCCGGAAATCTCCGAGCAGCGCAGCCGGGTCGGCGCCGCGCGCGCGAAGCTTTTCTTCCACCAACTCCAGGTTGGCACGGACAAATCCCAGATCGAGCATAGCTCTTTTAGTCTACCCGACTGGATGGACACACCGCGCGAGCCGGACCTCCTGGGCTATTCTCCTTTGGCCCCTCGGGGGCGAGGACGTCGGTCATCGCGGTCAGGCGGGCTGGTTCTCTCTGTCAACCTGCACTTTGGGACCCGCATCGAGTTGTTCCTGCCATCCGGGGAGACGCTGATCGCCGGTAATCAGGCGCGCGCCGCGTGTGAAGGTGAAATACGTCCACATCCAGGTGGCAAGAACCGCGATGCGATTGCGAAAACCGATGAGGAAGAAGATGTGTACCGTGAGCCACGTAAACCACGCGAGAACCCCGCTCATGTGGGCTTTGAACGGCCACTTCACGTCGGCGACCGCATCCATGCGGCCGATCGTCGCCATATCGCCCTTGTCGAAATAGCGGAAAGCCGGGCGCGGCTTTCCCTTCAAGTCCGCGGCAATCAATTTGGCGACGTGATCGCCCATCTGCATAGCCGGCTGCGCCACGCCGGGAATCTGTTTTCCGTCTTGCGTGAAGTGCGCCAGATCGCCGAGCACAAAAACGTTTTTCAGGCCAGCGGGGTTCAGATGCTCGTCCACGAGGACGCAGCCTTTTTTGTCGAGCTGAACGCCCGGCGTCGCCTGCAACATTTTTCCCAGAGGCGAAGCCTGCACGCCGGCGGCCCAAAGCGTCACCACCGATTCGATTCGTTCGCCATTTGCTTCGACCCAGCCAGAGCCGACGCCAGTCACCGGGCAATGTGTTCGCACTTCCACACCCAGCCTCTTCAGTGTGGCTTCGGCCTTCACCGACAGGTCTTCCGGATACGCAGCCAGCACGCGCGGGGAACCATCCAGCAGGAGTACCCGCGACTTCCGTGGGTCGATGTGGCGAAAATCGCGCTTCATGTAAAGCTGCGCAATGTCGCTGATCGCACCGGCCAACTCAACCCCGGTGGGTCCACCGCCGATCACGACGAAGTTCAATGGCGGATGCCAGCCGTGTTCGACCATTTGCCGCTCTGCCAGTTCAAACGCCAGTAAAACACGGCGGCGGATCTCGATCGCGTCTTCAATTGTCTTGAGCCCAGGAGCGAGCGGCTCCCATTCAGGGTGCGCAAAATAGGAGTGCGTCGCGCCTGTGGCCAGCATCAGGTAATCCCAGCGAACGTGTGCGCCGCTCGCGAGCGTCAGCCGCTGCGCGGCAACGTCGATTTCCGTTACCTCGTCCATCAAGACTTCGGTATTGGGTTGATTACTAAAAATGGTGCGGATGGGCTGGGCAATGTTTGCCGGGGAGAGAACCGCCAAGGCGACCTGGTAGAGAAGTGGCTGAAAGGTGTGGTGATTACGTCGATCGATGATGGTTACATTGACCGCAAGGTGAGCCAGCCCCCTGGCCGCATGGATGCCCGCGAATCCTCCACCCACGATGACGACGCGCGGGTGCGTTCCCGCCTGGCCTCTCGGCGCATTCATTTCGTCTGCCAATCCTGGTGCCTCCCTACTTGCTTATGGGATGCGCGACGCGCGGATTGAGTGCAGAATTCGTAGGCCGTCAGCCCACCAACTCACGTTGCACGAGTTGCGGTTTTAGCTCGCGCACGTTGAGGTCGGGCGGGGACATTACAGTTGGAACGTCCTCGAAGATGTGGTCCGCTGGGCCGATGGGCACGGGCTTATAGGGCAGGAAGATGCGGAAGCTGGAGCCGCGAATTGGGTTGCGTTCCGCCCAGATCCGCCCGGAATGCTGATGAACAATGGTGCGGCAGATGGCCAGGCCAAGGCCTGTGCCACCTTTTTGCCGCGAGTCGGATGCGTCCACCTGCTGGAAGCGCCCGAAGATGGTTTCCAGCTTGTCGGCGGGAATTCCGCGCCCAGGGTCGACCACGGAAATGGTGACGCCGTTCGCGTCGGGCCGCATGAGGACGGAGACCGTCGAGTTGCGCGGCGAGAACTTTACGGCATTTGAAAGCAAATTCGTGAGCACCTGCAGGAGCCGGTCAGGATCGGCCGCAATCTCAACCTGAGTATCGTCATGAATCAGGTGCACTCCTGCGCCGTCCGCCACCGGAATCATGCAGTCGATTGCCTGGCGCACCGTCTGGCTCAGTTGCAGTTTCTTGAAGACCAACCGTTCCCGGCCACTCTTCAACCGCTCCAGGTCAAGGATGTCGTTAATGAGCCGCACCAGGCGGTCGGAGTTGGCCAGCGCGATGCGCAGGAGGTTCGACGCTTTTTCGTTGTACGTGACCAGGCTTCCGTGATTGAGAAGACCAAGCGCACCGCGGATTGCCGTCAACGGCGTGCGCAGCTCGTGGCTGACGGTGGAAACAAATTCGTCTTTAAGCCGATCGAGGGCGTAGCGCTGGCTGATGTCGCGGAAGCTGAGCACAGAGCCGGAAAGGCGGCCATGATCGAGGATCGGCGTCAAGGCGAAGTCCACCCGGAACGGGCTGCCGTCGACGCGGTAGAACGTATCTTCGCCGGAGTTGGCCATCAGTTGCAGCCGTCCGGTTGCGCGAAGAAAGGCGCAATCTTCTCCACAGCGGCTGTCGGCGGGAGCGAAGCCGTGGAGCAATTCGTGAACTTGTCTGCCCGCCAAACTCGAGGCCGCACAGCCAAGCAGGCTTGCCGCGGCGGGGTTGGCAAAGCTTACGAGACCCGTCTTGTCGAGCCCGCAGATGCCGTCGGCGACGGAGTTCAGAAGAATCTCCTGTTGGCGGTAAAGCTTTTCTGCCCAGTTGCGTTCCTGGGAACGCGCCAGAATCTGCCCGAGCGATGCCGCGACCGTTTCCATGGTGGTCATCGACTCGCGGTTCTCGCGAAGAGCGAAGTGGCAATAAAACTCGAGAATAGCCAGCACCCGGGTTCCCAGCCGAACGGGGACCGCACACCCTGAGACCATGCCCCGCTTTACGGCAGCCTGGGAATGAGGATCGGAAGCCAGATCCGAGACCCAAACCGGATGTCCCTCTTGCCAGGCCCGGCCCGACATGCCCGAGCCGGGCGACATGGTCAGCCCGATGCTGTCTTTGAGGAGAGACTCGGTGCGCCGACCCGGAGCACTCCAGCCGGAACAGAACTCCAGCCGGTTTTCTTCAGCGTTGACTTCCCATTTGAGGGCCGCATCCCAGCCCTGGGCGACGCAGAGAGCTTCAAGGATCCGCATCGCGGCCACTTCGGGCGAGGTATTCTCGCCCACAATTTCGCTTACGACCCGTTGCAAAGCGACATGGCGCTCCCGTTGAACGAGGAGGCGGAGAACCAGGACTGCGGCCGAGGCGCCGGAGATGAAATAGAGCCACTCGTTGACGCGGGGGTCGAGAGTGAGGTTGTGCGTGAGCACAGCGCAAAGGCCAGCAAGCACTAGACCCGCGAGCGCAGGGTAGACAAACGAGAATCCGCGTTTTACCAATTGCGCATGCCGTTCGCTGCTAGTTGTCTTTGGCCCGGTGTACGGGTCTGTAGCCATTTCTCCCCCAGAGAGCCGCCCAAAGCGTCGCTTGCCAAAAGCCGGCTGATCGTTGCGCCGTCGGTCAAATATTCGGGAAAACAGTAGGAGATCTGCAACTGAAGGGCCATTACTAATGGACAGTGTCCTCTTTAATTATCAATCACTTAGCCAGCTAAACCCCCAGTAAGGTGTTAACTCCCGTATACAGTCAGGACCGGGCGATTACAGGGCGGCTACGCTTGCCGGCTTTCGCCAGCGAGTTCGCGGACAAGTTCCTTTGCCAATCGGTCCCTGGAGGGCGAAAGGAGAAAAATTAAGGGGAAAAGACCCTGTGCATGCGCCGCCTGGGGTTTGGTGCGCTGCATTTTTAAAATCCATAAGATAATCATTATCTATAATTTGGAGCGCGCTATTTCAACATTTTATTTAGCTATCGATCGAATTGGAGTTGCCTCGCGCACAACTCGGAATCGCCTGTTGAATCTTGCCGTTTCGCGAGGGGTCAGCCAGTGATTAGATCTCGGGATAGAAATCGAAGAACGCGTCGAGGCTGCGCTTGAGCTGAGTTTCGATTTCCTCGCGAGACCCCTCAATGGTGTGCATCGTCACATGAGCCTGGTGCCCATTCGCCAAATGCAGCGTTGCATCCTGAATCGATGTCACTTCCCCCTCGGGAAGCAGCCGGAGTCCGTACACTAGAGTGAGATTGGCCATGCTGAATATCATATTCAATTCCGCGGCGTTTCTGTTCGCGCCTGGCCAACGGAGTGTGTCATGAGCAATGTGAGCCGGCGAGACTGGCTGAAAGGCGCGACCGCGGCCGTGGCCCTCGCGCAGGGTGCGAGTGGATTGCGAGCGTGGGCAGTCGCTGAGACAATGCCGCATGCCCGACCGGCGAAAGCGGACCGGCATTTCACCAGCGCGGCCGTGGAAGCGCTGATCCCACGGATTCAGCACGGCATCGGCGACCCCGCCGTATCGACCATCTTCGAGAACTGCTTTCCCAATACTTTGGACACGACGGTATTCGCCGGGACCTTCGACGGCAAGCCAGACACATACATTGTGACCGGCGACATTGACGCCATGTGGCTGCGCGACTCGTCGGCCCAGGTGTGGCCCTACCTGCCCCTGGCGAAAGAGGACGAGCCGCTCCGCGTTCTGCTGGAAGGCGCGATTCGCCGCCAAGCCCGGATGATTTTGCTGGACCCGTATGCCAATGCATTCATGCGCGACGAAAAGGCAGCCCCACTTTCCTGGGCCGTCAACGACAAGACGGAGCATCATGCGGGCGTCGGCGAACGCAAATGGGAGATCGATTCGCTCTGTTATCCGCTTCGGCTGGCCCACGGCTATTGGAAAGCGACTGGCGACACGCGGCCCTTCGACGCGCAGTGGAAAGAAGCTGCCTGGACCATCGTCCGTACCTTCCGCACGCAGCAGCGTATTGAGGGTCCCGGGCCCTATTCGTTCCAGCGCGAGACGTTCGGACCCAGCGATTCTGTGCCGCTGGGTGGATTCGGGAATCCCGCTCTGCCGGTTGGCATGATCTTCTCAATGTTCAGGCCTTCGGACGATGCCTGTATTTATCCGCTATTCGTTCCGGCGAACATGTTCGCTTCCGTCAGCCTGCGCAAGCTGGCCGAACTTGCCGCCAAGGTTCTCAAGGATGCAAAACTCGCTTCCGAATCCACTGCCCTTGCGGATGAAGTGGATCGCGCCGTGGTGCGATGCGGCAAGACCCACCATGCCAAGTTCGGCGAAATCTGGGCGTATGAAGTTGATGGCTACGGCAACGCACTGATGATTGACGACGCCGACGCGCCTGGTCTGGTCACGCTCTCGTATCTCGAATCCTGCAAGCAGGACGATGCTCTCTACCAGCGCACGCGCGCCTACGCACTGAGTGACAGCAATCCCTACTTCTGCCGCGGCAAGGCGGGCGAAGGCGTAGGCAGCCCGCACGAGGGAATCAACACCATCTGGCCCATGTCGATCACGTATCGCGCCATAACCGCCACAAACGACGAGGAGATTCGCCACTGCCTGCGCATGCTGCGCGACACCACGGCCGGGACAGGCTTTATGCATGAGTCGTTCCACAAGGACGACGCCACGCAATTCACGCGGCCGTGGTTTGCCTGGGCAAACACGCTCTTTGGTGAACTGATTCTGAAACTGGCTGCGGAGCATCCGGCGCTTTTGGCGGGCCCGCTGGGCTAAGCCGCGTGCATCGCTCTTGCGCTGCGTCCATCTAAAATTGAAACAGGAAGAATCCATGACCGACATTCGCGATACAGTCATCCTTGGTTCGGGCTGCGCCGGACTGACTGCAGCCATCTATACCGGCCGCGCATCCCTGAACCCGCTGGTCCTTGAAGGACACGAGCCCGGAGGTCAGCTCTCGATCACCACGCTGGTCGAGAATTTTCCCGGATGGCCGGAGGGGATCCAGGGACCGGAACTTATCGACAACATGAAGAAGCAGGCCACGCGCTTTGGAGCCACCTTTCAACTGGCGCACCTGAACAAAGTTGAACTGAGCTCGCATCCGATCAAGCTGTTCACCTCGGCAGGTGAGATTCATACGCGGACATTGATTGTGGCTTCTGGCGCCAGTGCTCGCTGGCTCGGGATTCCCAGCGAACAGGCGCTGATCGGGCACGGCGTATCCAGCTGCGCCACGTGCGACGGTTTCTTCTTTCGCGGCAAAGAGATTGCCGTAGTTGGCGGTGGCGACTCGGCCATGGAAGAAGCGCTCTTCCTGACGCGCTTTGCTTCCAAGGTCACACTGTTGCATCGCCGCGAAAGCTTTCGGGCCTCGAAGATCATGCTCGAACGCGCCATGGCGCATCCCAACATTGAGTTCCGCACCAATACTCTGGTGAAGGAAGTTCTCGGCGTGGAGGAGAAGGATGTGCGCGGGGTACTGTTGGAAGATGTGACGACGGGCGGCGAGAGCGAACTCCCGATCAGCGGACTTTTTCTCGGCATTGGCCACATCCCGAACGCTGTTTTCTTTGGCGGACAGATGGATCTCGACGAAGACGGCTACATTAAGACCACCGGGAACGTCTTCACCACGCATCGCGGTGTCGTGATCCCGGGTGTGTTTGCGTGCGGCGATGTGCAGGACCGACGCTATCGCCAGGCCATCACAGCGGCAGGCTCCGGCTGCATGGCAGCACTGGAAGCCGAGAAATATCTTGAAGAGCGTGGGCACTGATCCGGAAGTGGATGAAGGAGACACGCGATGGCCGAGATTTTCCCCGGTCGCTACGCTGCCCAGACGGACGAGCCGTTTGTCGTCTTCCTGATTGGCATGCGCGTGAACCGCCTGTTTGCGCTAAGCAGTTGGATCCCTGTGGCGAAGGCCATGCCGCCGATGTTGGCTGAACTCAAGCGCAATCCGGAACTGGGCCTGCTGCATTTCGAGACGCTGCTCTATTGGCGCGGCGTTGCCGTCGTCCAGTACTGGCGCAGCTTCGAACTGCTCCACGCTTACGCGCACGCTCGTGATGCCGCGCATCTGCCCGCATGGGCGGAGTTCAATCGACGCGTCGGCGGCAACGGCTCGGTCGGCATCTGGCACGAGACTTATACCGTGGCGCCGGGGCAATACGAAACCATCTACGCCAACATGCCGCGCTTCGGCCTCGGCGGCGCCTTCGGATTCCAGGCTGCATCCGGCCGCCTCGAAACTGCACGCTCGCGGATCAATCGTGGAAGCGCCAAAGAACCGAAGCCGCCCGCAGAGCAAGGAAGCCATGACAACGCTGGCTGAGAATCTCGCTCGGCTCGAAGACTCGATCGCCACCGCCTGCCGGCAGACGGGACGCAATCGCAGCGAAGTCGAGTTGATGGCCGTCTCAAAAACTTACCCCGCCGAAACGCTTCTCGAAGCGCAGGCGCTCGGCCTGAACCTCTTCGGGGAAAACCGCGTTCAGGAATTCCAGAATAAGGCTCAGCCTCTAACGGAGCTTCGCGCCGCTAACTCCGCTTCACTCCGCGTCCACCTTATCGGCCACCTGCAATCCAATAAAGCTGCGCGCGCTGCCGAACTTTTTGACGGCATCGACTCGGTGGACAGCCTGCGCCTGGCCGAGCGCCTCAACGAGGCTGCCGGAAAACTCAACAAGCGACTGCCAATTCTGCTTGAAGTCAAGCTGAGCCGCGAAGAAACCAAAGCCGGCCTCGATCCTGAATCTTCAGAGGCCGCAGCTCTTCTGGAACGCTTGCCCGATTTCGCGCACTTGCAAGCCCTGGGCCTGATGACCATCGCCCCCTGGGGGGTAGCTGAAGACGTAACGCGGGCATGCTTCCGTAGCCTGCGCACCTGGCGGGATCGCTGGTCGGGCACCTATCCGCGGCTCAATCTCAACGTGCTATCCATGGGAATGAGCGGCGATTTTCCTCTTGCCATTGCAGAAGGCGCCACGCGCATTCGCATCGGCACCGCGCTCTTCGGCAAGCGTCAGCCCTGGACAGGGCCGCAATAATGTTGCGCGCTGTTGAAGGCGGAGTGACGCTCGCCGTCCGCGCCCAGCCAGGCGCAAAGAAGACTGCGATCACCGGCATGTATGGAGAAGGTGCAGCCGCCCAGCTCAAGATCGCCGTGCATGCTCCGCCCATCGACGGCAAGGCTAACTCCGCGCTGACAGCCTTCCTGGCGGATACCTTTGGCGTGGCGAGGAATCGAGTGGAACTTATCAGTGGTGAGTTATCGCGGAGCAAGGTCTTTTGTCTTTTTGGAATTGACCTGAAGGTAGCGCACTCAACTCTTTCGCGGTGGACTTAGCGTCGGGAATGCGCGTTCGCCGCGGCCAGCGCCTCTTCCGGCTCCGGCCGCACACGAAAGTCCGCATGCGCTTCTGCGAAAACGACGCGCCCATCGCGCCCAATCACATACGTAGCCGGTAGGGGGAGCTTCCAGCTTTTCTCGCCATTCACAAAGGGAATATTCACCAGGATGGAAAGATAGTGAGCGCGGTGATACTCCGGCACTGTGTACACCAAGCCGAACTTCTCCGCCACCGCGTTGTCAGGATCATGGAGTACAGGGAAGGGAAGTCCATGTTGCCCGGCCATGAAGTCGCTCTGCCGCTGGCTTTGAGGACCAATCGCCACCATCAGCCCCTCGCGCTCGCGTAGGGTCCCATAGAGGTCGCGCCAGGCCTCAAGCTCGGTTACGCAGTACGAGCACCAGCGCCCGCGAAAGAACTTGATGACCAGCGGCCCCAGCGCCAGCAAATCCGCCGAGCGCACCAGCCGCCCGCTCGCATCTTTCAGCGCAAACTCCGGCGCTGTCGCGCCCAGGGGCAGAATTTTCTCTTCAATGCCGGACGCAAACAGCTCCTCGACAGCTTTCTCGCCAATCGCCAGCCGCTCGGCCTGCACCAGCTGCCGCGTGTTGGCCGTGATCTCGTCGAGTTGATCTTGCAACGTCGTGGTCGTCATCTTAGTTCCCGTTGCCGATGGTACGCGTGCGGACCGCCGGCAGTTCTCACCGCCCAAATTTCTGTTTCCCGCCCATGCCCATGGCGCCGAGGCCGCCGCGCATCATGTTTCTGGCTAGTCCGCCTTTGCCCATTTGCTTGAACATCTTGGCCATCTGCGCGTATTGGCGCAGCAACTGGTTCACATCTTGCACGCTTGTGCCCGAACCCGTCGCAATCCGCTTGCGCCGCGAGCCGGAGATGATCTCGTGATTGCGCCGCTCGATCGGCGTCATCGAATTGATGATCGCTTCGAGCCGCACGAACTGCTTTTCATCCACGCTCTTCGACGCTTCCTGCAGTCCCGCGAACGGACCCACCGACGGGAGCATTTTCAAGATGCTTTCCATCGAGCCCATCTTTTTGATCTGCCGCAATTGGTCGCGGAAATCTTCGAGCGTAAATCCGTCGCCGAGCAGCGCCTTCTTGGCGAACTCTTCACTCTTTTTCCGGTCCAGCGTCGATTCGGCCTTTTCGATCAGCGACATCATGTCGCCCATGCCGAGAATGCGCCCGACAATGCGATCGGGATGGAACGGTTCGAAGGCATCCGGCTTTTCTCCGACGCCGATGAACTTGATCGGCTGCCCTGTCACATGCCGAATCGAAAGCGCCGCGCCACCGCGCGCATCGCCATCCATCTTGGTCAGCACAACGCCTGTGAGCCCCAGCCGCTTGTGGAAGTCCTCGGCCGAATTCACCGCGTCCTGGCCGGTCATGGCGTCGGCGATAAACAAGATCTCCGACGGGTTCAGCAGTTTCTTCAGCCGCTCCATTTCGCCCATCAGTTCTTCGTCGATGTGCAGGCGGCCTGCCGTATCCACGATCAGCGTGTTGCAGCCCATGATGCGCGCTTCGCGGAGCGCTTCTTTCGCCAGCCTCTCCACTAGAGCCGATCCTGCTGCCTCGCCTTTCAGGTCGCCTTCGTAGAGCTTGGCATCAATTGACTTGGCCACGACTTTAAGCTGCTCGCGCGCTGCCGGCCGGTATACATCGACCGACACCAACATGGGCCGATGGCCGCCCTTTTTCAGCCACGCGGCCAGCTTGCCTGAAGTGGTGGTTTTGCCCGAGCCCTGCAAGCCTGCCATCAGGATGACCGTGGGCGGCTGCGAGGCGAACTTGAACCGCGCCGTATCCTTGCCCAGCAGCGCGATGAGTTCGTCGCGGACGATCTTTATCACCTGTTCTGAAGGCGAGAGCGCTGTCAGCACCTCGGTGCCCACGGCCTTGGTGCGAATGCCTTCGATCAGGTCGTTTGCTACGTTGAGGTTGACGTCGGCTTCAAGCAACGCCACGCGAATCTCGCGCAGCGCCTCGGCAATGTTTTCTTCGGTGAGCGTGCCTTGCCCGCGAAGGGTCTTGAAGGCGCGCTGTAATTTGTCTGTAAGAGTCTCAAACATAGGT
>Ga0182013_10006690_pt1 | contig 12947 bp, 11 predicted proteins | sample 612S2MmetaG_FD_120487 | JGI IMG/M metagenome (GOLD analysis project Ga0182013, IMG submission 120487) | Permafrost microbial communities from Stordalen Mire, Sweden - 612S2M metaG | ecosystem: Environmental > Terrestrial > Soil > Wetlands > Permafrost | place: Sweden: Stordalen | collected... | reverse complement strand
TTTGCTCCCTCGCGTATCGCGCGCCACACTGCGCGAAACCGAAGGAAACGCCAATGACGTCACTCCCTTTGCCCGCCGCCCTCGACATGCAAGGCAAACGCGCTTTGGTCACCGGCGCCGCCAGCGGCATCGGCCGAGCCACCGCCCTCGTCCTCGCGCAACTGGGCGCCGACCTGACCCTCGTCGATCGTGCCCCACTCGATACGATCCAATCCGAAATCATCGCTCTGGGCCGAACCTGCGATATCGCCCAGGGAGACCTGACCGACGACGCGTTTCTCAACAGCTTGTTCGCGGGACCGCGGCTGCACGCGCTCGCCCATTGCGCGGCGATTCTCGAAGCCAGGGACTGGCGGAAAGACCCGAAGTGGCGCGACCGGTTCCACCGCGTGATGGACGTCAACGTCCGCGTCCCGCTGGAGATCGTGATGCGCGCCATCGACCACATGGCCGCCCACGGCGGCGGCCACATCGCGCTGACCGGATCGGTCGCCGGCAAAACCGGCGGCACGTCCGTCAATACGCCTCCGGATTATTCCGCCTCGAAAGGCGCGGTGCACGCGCTGGTGAAATGGTCCTCTCGCCATGGCGTCGGGCACGGCGTCATGGTCAACGCCGTCGCCCCTGGCCCGGTCGATACCCCGATGGCGAGCGGTTCAAACCTCGGCCCATCATTGCCTCTCGGCCGCATGGGGCGCGCCGAGGAAATCGCCTGGCCGATCGCCTTCCTCTGCACGCCCGCCGCGAGTTACCTGTCCGGCGCGATCCTCGACGTGAATGGCGGCGCCTTCGTGGGGTGAGTTACACGTCCGAAGGAATGACGCACCGGTCACCCATCCCGTCATGCCAGGGCCTGACCCTGGCATCTCGTGATGCAAGCCCCGTTATCTCACATATAAGGCACGAATTCCGTGCAGGCCGATCCTCGGGTCGAGCCCGAGGATGACGTTGAATATGCGTTACGGCCGAGAGGCAACGTCAACGCGGTTGGGATTAAACTTTCGCCGGGGCCTTGCTCTCCGCCAGATGATCGAACCGCCGCCGATACGTTCCCAACCCTTGGGTCTGCGACCGCAGATCGATGATCAGGTCATGCAATTCCGCCTCCGGTACCAGCGCGACCACGTCGTCCCAGCCCGGCCATCCCTCCCGCTCGCCAAAGCCGAGGATCTGCCCGCGCCTTCCGGTCAGCAGCCGTTGCGCGCGCGGCGTTAAATCGTTCGGCACGCTGATCGTCACGTGATCGATCGGTTCCAGCAACACCGGGTCGGCTTTCGCCAGCCCCTCCCGCATCGCGATCTGCGTCGCCGTGCGAAACGCCATGTCGGAGCTATCGACGGCATGAAACCCGCCATCCGTCAGCGTGACCGAGATATCGACGACCGGATACCCGAACGGGCCTTTCTTCGCCGCTTCCTCCGCCGCCTCACCCACCACCGGAATGAAATTGCGCGGCACCGACCCGCCGACCACCTTATCCACGAACAGGAATCCCGCGCCCCGTTCGCGGGGCGCGATGTCAATCTTTACGTCAGCGAACTGACCATGCCCGCCGGTCTGCCGTTTCAGCCGGCCATGCTCATGCACCGCGCTCTTGATCGTTTCGCGATACGCGATCGACGGCCGCCGCGTGGTCATCTTCAGGTTGTAGTTCTTCGCCATGTGCTCGATGGCGTTCAGCAGATGCATCTCGCCCTGCCCGTGCAACACCGTCTCTCCGGTTTCGTGATCCTGAGTGACTGTCAGCGCCGGATCTTCCTCGGCCAGTTTCCGCAGCGCGTCGGACAGCCGGACATCGTCCTTACGGTCCGCCGTGGTGATCGTCAGAGCGTACACCGGCGTCGGCGCCGGCGGGAACGGCAACGCGTCCTCCACTGTCCCCAGACCGATGGTGGCGCCCGTCGGCACGCCATCCAACCGGCCCAGAGCGACCACGTCGCCGGCCACGCAGGACGGTGATTTAGACAGTTCGCCATTCACAAAATGATAGATTCCACCCAGTCGCGTGCCGCCAAGCGTCACGCCGTCCTTGATCTCGCCGCGCCAGATCCGGGCATACGACAGCTTCCCGGTATGGCCCGCGTACTCCGTGCGAAACACCTGCGCCAATGCCGTTCCCTCGGCCTCGATGCCCTTGCGGTCGCAGGTTTCCGCCGCCGTCGGCGTTTCATGCCGCAACGCTTTCCATAACCGCCGCACACCGTGACTGGCCTCGCCGGCGCCCAGCATGACCTCGATCACCGCGCCGGCGAGCAGGTCCTTGCGCATGTCCAGATAGAGTTCCTCCGGCGTCGGCCTGATGTCTTCCAGCACCTTTTCCAGCAGCGCATCGTCATGATCCGCCAACGTTTCCACCAGACGGCCACGCTCGGCGGCTTCCTCGGCCATCACGGAATCCGGAATGCGGATCAGTTCCGAGGCCTGTCCCTTGCGGTAACGATACGCCCGCTCGCTCATCAGATCGACGTAACCGGCGACCCGCCCGCCATCCAGGATCGGCATCTGCCGCAGCACAAGAGGGCAACCGGCGTAAGCCTGTAACGAGTCGATCACGTCGGCGATCGAACCGTCGAACGTATCGATCTTATTGATCAGTACGATGTGGGGCACCTGCTCGGCTGACAGCGCGCGCAGCAGCGGTGCGATGGTGGTCGCGCGCGCCGGATCGGGCTCACACACGACGACCGCGATATCGACCAAAGCCAAGGCGGCATGCACTTCATGCGCGAACTCGATCGATCCTGGGCAATCAAGGATTGACCACGCTTCGTTGAGGAAACCGCAATGGCCAACGCGGATCGATGTGGTCGCGGGCCGGTTCCGCGGATCGGCCGGTCGTTTCACCGCCGCCCCGGCGGCCTCCATCAACGCGTCGAACAGCGTCGACTTGCCGCTGCCCTGCGGTCCCACCAGGGCCACGGATCGAGGATTGTCGCCGTTTCTGCTTTTGGTCATGACCGCGCCTCCTTCATTCGCGAAGGCACTGTCCGGGTTCACGCCCCGTCATGGGCACCCGCAGCGCCCCCCACGAAGAGTTTAGCGCCAATTCGACGGGAGGCGAGTCCCCATGGTTCAGCCGGCCTCGTCCAGGCCGATCGTTTCAAGCCGAGTTGTGATCTTCGCCAGCACCCGGTTCAACGTCGCGATCTCCGTTTGGCTGAGCGTGTCGAACAGCATGGCCTGCAGCCGCATCGCCAGCGGCACCATCGCCGCGTGCGTGGTCGTGCCTTTGCGCGTCAACCGCAACAATCGCCCGCGCCCATCGCTCGGGTCCGGGCTCTGCCGCAGCAAACCTTTCGCGACCAGGCTCTGCGCGGCCCGGCTGACCTTGACCTTATCCATCCCGGCATGCAGTCCCACCGCGGTTGGCGACAGCGTACCGTGTTCCGCGACAACGGCGAGCGTACGCCATTCCGGGATTGTCAGGTTGAACGATCCCTCATAATTATCGGCGAAGATGCGAGCGAGTGACTCAGTTACAACCGCTAGTCTGTATGGTAGAAAGTCGGCAAGGTTAAATTCCGCCGCACGGACGGAGTGCGTCTTGACTGGTGGCATGAAGAACCCCTCTCCCGGGCGAGGCATTCGTATAATATCGTTAATGTGGAAATCAAGCGGCAAACGGGAGATCCGTCATGACACCTGAAACACCTGTGTATTTATCGGGGTTCGGCAACGAAAACGCCACGGAAGCCCTGCCGGGCGCGCTTCCCACCGGGCAGAATTCCCCGCAAAAACCAGCGCTTGGGCTGTACGCCGAGCAAGTGTCCGGCACGCCGTTTACGGTCCCAAGAAGAGAGTCAAGACGATCCTGGTTGTATCGTATCCGTCCTTCCGCGGCGCATCCGCGATACAAAAGAATTGAATCAGATTTTTTATGCGGCGCGACATCTGACCCGACACCCAATCGCCTGCGCTGGAATCCCTTGCCGAAACCTGGCTCCGCGACAGATATGATCGACGGATTGGTGACGATGTTGTCAGGCTCTGAGACGACAGCGACGAATGGCGTCACGATCCATCACTATTACGCGACCCAGGACATGCGACGGATCTTCTGCGACGCCGACGGCGAGTTGCTTTTCGTTCCACAACTCGGCCGCCTCTCCATCGACACCGAACTCGGCCGGCTGAGCATCGCGCCCAAAGAGATCGCCGTCATCCCACGCGGCATCCGCTTCCGCGTCGCTCTGCCGGATGGCGAAGCCCGAGGCTACGTCTGCGAAAATCACGGCGCGATGTTTCGCCTGCCTGACCTTGGACCGATCGGCGCCAACGGTCTGGCCAATCCGCGCGACTTCCTGACGCCCGTCGCATGGTATGAAGATCGCGACGAAAAGACGGAGATCGTGCAGAAATTCATGGGGCATTTGTGGGCCACGACACTCGATCACTCGCCGCTCGACGTGGTCGCGTGGCACGGCAACCTGGCACCCTATCAATACGACCTGACGCGATTTAACACGCTCGGCACCGTCAGTTACGACCACCCCGATCCGTCGATCTTCACCGTCCTGACCTCGCCCACGCCCACGCCAGGCGTCGCCAACATCGATTTCATTTGTATCGCCGACCGTTGGATGGTGGCCGAGCATACGTTCCGTCCACCCTGGTTCCACCGCAACGTGATGAACGAATGCATGGGCCTGATCGAGGGCGCTTACGACGCGAAACAAGGCGGGTTCGAACCTGGCGGCATGTCCTTGCACGGCATGATGGCGGCGCACGGACCCGACCGCCCGAGCACCGAGCGCGCTATGCATGACGAGCTACAACCCCGGAAAGTCGCCGGCTCCATGGCCATCATGTTCGAAACCCAGCAGGTCCTGCTGCCCACGCGTCACGCGCTGGCCAGCCCTCAACTGCAACCGGACTACGATGCCGTGTGGAACGATCTGGGGAAAACTTTCACCGGAGCAACCCGATGATCGATGAGACGCACGACCCCGCGCGCGCCAGTTGGGTGGAGTCCGCGAGCGGTCACGCGACGTTCCCCATCCAAAACCTGCCGCATGGCGTTTTTAGTCCCGACGGAGGCACCCCACGCGGCGGCGTCGCCATCGGAGAGAAAATTTTCGACATCAGCGCCGCGTTGGAAGCCGGTTTGTTCTCGGGCGTCGCGTTGGAAGCCGCCCAATCGGCGAGTGGCAGAACGCTGAATGGCTGGTTGGAAATGGGGGCGGACGCGCGGCGCGCGTTACGGCGGCGGATCGGCGCGTTGCTCGACGCCGGGAATCGCGAGGCGCGCGATCCGCCAGTGCTGCGCGATGCCTCGCGCTGCGTCATGCACGTGCCGGCACGGATCGGCGACTTCACGGATTTCTACGCCGGGATTCACCATGCCCGCACCGCCGGCACGATCAGCCGTCCGGAAAATCCGTTGATGCCTAATTATAAATACGTCCCCGTCGCGTATCACAGCCGCGCTTCCTCGGTGCGCGTTTCGGGCGGCACGGTCCGCCGGCCCAACGGCCAACGCAAGCCGCCCGACCAGGCCGCGCCCGATTTCGGTCCCTGCCGCAACCTCGATTATGAGCTTGAGCTTGGCGTTTGGATCGGACCCGGCAACGACCTCGGCACGCCGATCCCCATCGCGGACGCACCCAGCCACATCGCCGGTCTTTGCCTGCTGAACGATTGGTCCGCGCGCGACATCCAAAACTGGGAATCGCAGCCGCTGGGTCCCTTCCTCGCGAAAAGTCTTTCCACGTTCATTTCGCCCTGGATCGTCACCGCGGAGGCGCTCGAGCCCTTTCGCATCGCGCAACCGCCGCGGCCCGAGGGCGATCCGGCGCCGTTGCCTTACCTGAACGATCCCACCGATCAGGCCAGCGGCTGTTTCACCATCGACTTCGACGTTTCCTTGCTGACACCGGACATGCGCGCGGCCGGCCTGGCGCCGTTCGTGCTGTGCCGTTCGAAAGCCGCCGACCTTTACTGGACCGTCGCGCAGATGGTGGCGCACCACACCTCCAACGGCTGCGACCTGCGGCCCGGCGATCTGTTCGGCAGCGGCACGATCTCCGGCACCGGCGCCGGCGCGTCCGGCTGCCTGCTGGAAATGACCCGCGGCGGACGCAATCCCTTCACGCTCCCCACCGGCGAAACACGCACCTATCTCCAGGACGGCGACGAGGTGATCTTCACCGGCACGGCCCATGCCCCCGGCTGCGTTTCCATCGGCCTCGGCGAGTGCCGCGGCACGGTGACACAGGCCTTGCCGCTGTCCTGACCGCGTCCCATCATGGCCCGGACAGCAGAGGGCCGGGAACGATGGATCTCGTGGTACGCAACGCTCGCCTCGCCAGCGCACCCGAGGCACCGCCGGTCGATATCGGCGTCACCAATGGCACGATCGTCGCCGTGCAACCGGCCCTGAGCGTCGAGGCTCCGTCGTATGACGCCAAAGGCCACCTCGTCTGCGCCGGCCTTGTGGAAACCCACATCCACCTGGAAAAATCCCGCATCATCGATCGCGTCGCGCCGGAGACCGGACGAGCGCCCATGGCCATGGAACGCGTCGCCGCCGTCAAGCACAGCTTCACCGTCGAGGACGCCTATCGCCGCGCGGCTCAAACCCTGGAAGGCTGCATTAAATTCGGCGCCACGCGGATGCGCCCGCACGTCGAACTCGACGGCGGCGTCGAACTCCGCACCTTCGAGGCCGTCTCCGCCCTCAAACGCGACTACGCCTGGGCTATCGATCTTGAACTCTGCGTATTCCCGCAGGAGGGACTGACCAACAATCCCCGCGCCGACGCGCTGCTGGTGCAGGCGTTGAACCAGGGCGCCCGCGTGATCGGCGCCGCGCCCAACTTCGATCCGGATCACGCCGGGCAAATCCATCGCGTGTTCGATCTCGCGCGAGAATACGACATCGACATCGACATGCATCTCGATTCCGGCAACACGCCCGACGACATGGACATCGAACTGGTCTGCCAACTGACCGAGAAATACAAGCTCGGCGGCCGCGTCGCGATCGGCCACGGCTGCAAGTACTCGACGATGAAGGTGGACGCGTTCCATACGCTGGCGAAACGCATCGCCGACGCCGGAGTCGCGGTGACGTCGCTGCCGGCCACCGACCTGTTCATGCAAGGCCGCGATCAGACCGAGAACGTCCGCCGCGGCGTCGTCGATGTGAACGACCTGGTGGAGCACGGCGTCAACTGTTCGATCTCCACCAACAACATCCTCAACCCGTTCACCCCGATGGGCGATTGCGCGCTGATCCGCATGGCCAACCTGCAGGCGATGGTTTGCCAGATCAGCCATCCGCGCCGGCTGCGCGAATTGTTCGCCATGACGACGGAACGCTCGGCCCGCCTGATGAACCTGAAGGACTATGGCATCGCCGTCGGCAATCCCGCCGACATCGTGATGTTCGACGCCCTGACCCCCGAGCAGGCGGTGGCCGAGAACGCGCCGCCTCTGGTTGTCTACAAGCGCGGCGTGCGCACCGTGACTCGTCCGCGCGCCGAACTACATCGTCCCGGAACGTAATCAAAAGGAAACGACCATGAAAATATCAGGCTTCGAGGCGATCACGCTCGCCATCCCCGAAGACGATCCTTTGGCCAACATGCCGGAGGAAGCCGGTCGCAAACGTCCCGTCGTCGCATTGAAGTTGCGCACCGACAGCGGCATCGAAGGCATCGGCATCAGCTTCTATGGCGGCAAGATGACCGGCAGCCTGCGCAAAGCCGTCGATGAGCTCTCTGAACTCACCGTCGGCATGGATCCGCTGCGGATCGAGGCCATCACCGAGAAATTGCGCAAAGGCACCGGCGATGCCTGCGGGCCGGGCGGGATTTTCACCCTCGCCGCCTCGGCGATCGATATCGCGTTGTGGGACATCAAGGGCAAGGCGCTTGATCAGCCGCTGTGGAAGCTGCTGGGTGGTCATCGCGATCGCGTACCGACCTACGCGTCGGGTTCGCTGCGCCGCGGCCTGACCGACAGCCAGGCGCAGCGCGCCGCGCAAATCCTGGTGCAGAAGGGCTTCAAGGAGATGAAGACCCAGATGGCGCTGCCCGGAAATCCCACCCCGGCCGAGGAAGTCCGCCGCGTCCGCGTGGTGCGCGAAGCGATCGGCCCCGACATCAAACTGATGTGCGACATCAACCAGCGCTGGCGCCCCGAGCAGGCGATCGACATCGGCTCCCGCGTTGAGGATGTCGGCCTGTTCTGGCTGGAAGACGTCACGGCCGCCGACGATTACCAGGGCCTCGCGCGGGTGACGGCGGCGTTGAAGACCCCGATCGCCGGCGGCGAATATGTATACGGCATCGCACCGTTCCGGCAGATGATCCAGAATCATTCGGTCGATATCGTGATGATCGACATCGTCCGCGCCGGCGGCGTGACGCAATGGATGAAGATCGCCGGCATGGCGGAGGCCTTCAACCTGCCCGTCGTCAGCCACGTGATGCCGGAGATCCTGTTGCATCTGGTCGCCGCGATCCCGAACGGCCTGACCGTCGAATACATGCCGTGGATGCTGGCGCTGTACGAAGAAACCCCGGCGATCGAGGACGGCATGCTTGTGCTGCCGGAAAAGCCCGGTCTGGGCCTGAAGTTCGACGAAAAGGCGCTGGCGTCGTTCAAGGTCGGGTAATCGTTGCCTTTGGTCCGGAGGATTGCTATCAATATCAATAGCAATCCTCCGGACCGTCCCTCATGCCGACCGAACAACTTCTGCTGCGCTTGCCGGAGGACCTCGTCCGCCGCTTCCGCCGAGCCGTGCCCAGTCGGGAACGCAGCCAGTTTATCCAGCGTCTGCTGGAACAGGCGCTGACGACTGGCGACAGCGACGACGATCCGCTTTATCAGGCCGCCCTGGAGGTTGAACGCGACACGACCCTCGCCGCCGAGATGGCTGACTGGGAAACCACGACGCTGCGAGACGGACTGAACGAGGCGGATGGTCCCGCGCACCGCGCGTGAGCGAAAGCGAGACACCGCGCCGGGGCTCGATCTGGTGGGTCGATCTGGACCCGACGCGCGGCGCCGAAATACGTAAGCAAAGGCCAGCCGTGGTTTTAAGCGCCGACGGATTGAACCGTGCTCGGCGCACAGTCGTGGTGGTGCCGTTATCGACTGGTCCCGCGCCTCGCCCCCCCATCAATGTGGCCGTACCATCGGCCGGCGAGGGATCGGTCGCGGTGTGCGATCAACTCCGCGCGGTTGACCGGATACGATTACGGCGCCGATCGGGCATCCTGTCGCGCGCGGACCTCCGGACGGTCGAGGACGCCGTGCGCGCCGTACTGGTGCTGTAACGAAGGCATCCGTCGCCCCTTAACATCCTCATTCCGGCCCAGGAATAACTTCCAACGTCCAGACGCCAGTCCGAAGCCGGGAAGCACGCGCCGCGCGTTCCCGCCATCTTCGGTACCGCGCCCGCGGCCAGGCCTGCGCCGGATACTCTACCGTCCGCGAAATCCCCCACGCCGCCACGATCGCCAGCGCGGCGGTCAGTAACGCCGCGGCATCCGGTGTCACGCCCACCGCTTCCAACCGCGCGATCACCGGAAATCCCATCTCCTGATGCAACAAATAAAGCGGGTACAAAATCCGGCCCAGAAAAACCAACGGTGCCAGCAGCGACATCGGCAACGGCCGTATCGCCAGCCACACCGCCACCGCGCCCCCCCAACCATCCCCACATACCCCATCCTGGGCAGCGGGTTCAGTACCGGCGGCCGCCGAACAGCGTCAGCGCGAAGGCCAGCCACAGCACCGCCCAGGACGCGATAGTCGCGCGGCCGGTGTAGTGGCGGGACAACATGATGCCGATCACGAACAACTGGCAGAACGGCGCGGCGGTCAGTTGCACGAGCGCGAGGCTGTACCGGTCGGCGCCGCCAAATCGTAACGCGAGACAAACGCACAGCCAGATCGCGCAACTCAGTTCCGGCCCGCGGGGACGCACGCCGAAAAACACGCAACCCGCGAGCCCGTAAAACGCCAGTTCGTACAACAGCGACCAGTACGACCCATCGATCGGACTCGTATCGAACAATGCCGGTGCCATGCTGAGGTTCGCCAGGATCGAGCCGGCATCCTGGTAACCGAAACCGCCCAACGCCTCGCTCACCAGCACCGTCAGAATCAGCGACGCCAGAAACGCCGGATAAAGTCGCGCGAAACGGCACACCAGGAAATCCGCCAGCATCCGGCCGCGCTCAAGCGTGACAGAGATGACGAAACCGCTGATGATGAAGAACAGCCGTAATTGCCATGCGGGACGATCAGACTGACGCCGGGCGACGGGTGCCCGCCCATGACCTGGCTGTACCAATAAATATATTGGTACGCAATCACTCTGACCGCCGCCAGGCCGCGCAGCGCGTCCAGGCCCGCCAGCCTGTGGGAGGCCGTGACGTCGTTCACCAGCCGCGCCGGATGTCCGCCATCTCGTGACTTTCGCGCAATTCCGCTGCGTCCTGGTAACAAGATGCGTGCCGCGGCCAAATAAACCACGCGGCGGACTGGCCGCTGTAACGGCCTCGACACGTTGAGGCGGCGATACGGCCCTCCACCATCACCCCACCGATCGCACGAAGGGACCCAGGCGGGTTTGAGCATCGCGACCACGCGTCCGACAGCGTCCTGGATTGGGCGCGTCGCCGAGACAGCCTACACTCACGCGCCCCTGGCCGTGTCGCCGGTGCCTTGCGTGTTCCTCAGCCTGTTGCTGTGGAACCGGCCGGACGTGCTGATCTCCTCGGACTCGCTGTTCCCGGCCGAGTTCGTCTGGAACGCGCTGCACCGGGCCGATCCATGGACCGGCTGGCAACTGCCGCACATCCCCAGCTTTGTCCCCGATCTGTTGCTGAACGGCGTCGTGCAGGCCGCGACCGGAGACTGGCGTCTGGCGATGGCGGTCTGGGTGTTCGTGACCCTCGTCTGGCTGACGGCGATTGGAAGCTGGCTCACCGCGCGCCTCGCTGGCGCGGGCGGCGCCGCGGCGACGATCGCCGTCGCGGCGTTATTGCCGCTGGTGATGGGCGCGGCGTTGATCGAGCAGGGCCACATCTGGCGACCCTGGCTCCTGATCCTGGTGCCGTACACACATGGCGGGCCGTTTCTCCTGGCGCTCAGCGTGGCGGCGTTGGCCCACCAGTCGTTGCGAAGCCCAATCACCGGCAGGCTGGCTGTCCTGGCTTTGCTGTCCTGCGCCGCCAGCCTGTCCGATCAACTCTGCCTGTTCAGCCTGGTGGCCCCGCTCGTCACCGCCATCGCCGGCGCGCTGCTGATGCGGCGGATAGCCCAGGGACCAGCGCCGCGCGTGCTTGCCGCGGTCGTCGTGGGGGGCCGCGATCGGCGCCAACCTGGACCGGATGCTGTACCGCCAGGCGATGCCCAAACCCTCGGTCGCGGACATGCTGGCGCACGCGCATCGCTTCCTGACCGGGCCCGGCCAGCACACCCTGATGCCGCTGCTGCTGCTCGTCGCGCTGCTGGCGCCAGGCATCGCGGTGTGGCGCCGCGGCCCGCGAGGCTTCCTCGGCGATTTCTGGCCTGTCTTCGCGGCGACCAGCGCGATCGGCTCATTGGCCCTGACCATGGCGATGTATCTCGACACATGGTCGTACCGCTACGCGTTGCCTTTGCTCTGGTGGAGCTTCTTCCAGGTCGCCGCGCTATTGTCCGAGGCGCTCGGCCGTTATCCCGCGGCGCGTCCGGCCGCCGCGCCTGGCGCCTGTCTGCTGCTGTGGTTGCTGGTGCGGCAAATGTGGACCTCGCCGGTGCCGCGCCTGTTCGATTGGACCACGCCGTTCGCCACCTGCCTGGAACAGGAGGGTCCGCGCGCCGGCCTCGCCGATTACTGGCTGGCGCACCAGACCAGCGCGGCGACCGGCTGGCGGCTACAGATCGACCCGATCTTCGACACCGGTGAGGCGCGCGTCTGGGGCAATAACCGAATGTGGTTCACCCACGACATCCACGACGATACGCGGCGGCCCTCGTACCGCTTCGTCGTGATGGATCGGCTGGCGCCGGACGGAATCGCGCGGGCGTACGGGCAACCGGACCGGGTCCTGACGTGCGGGGCATCGACGATCTGGGTCTATGAGGGTCCTGACGCTCTTTGGCGTGGACTGGTGCGGGCGTCGCCCCTGATGGCGCCGGTGTTCGCGAACGCGCCGCCGCGTTTCTGAAAATCGAACCGCCGCCGAAGTGGAACGCCAGGGATCGCCTCATGCTTCATTTTTGTCGAAAAGCCATCGCCGCGCCCGCTCAGGCCAGACCGAACTCACGCCACGCCCCTTCGCGTTTCTTTGCGTGATTCGCGTTTTCTTTTCCCGATCCAGGCTTTTCATGCAGTGTCGGGCGAAGGAAAACGCGAATCACGCAAAGAAACGCAAAGGGGCCATCGGTTGCGCTGGCGACTGTGCGCCATGGCGGCGGCGATAGAATTCAATAGCCGATTTCGGCGCCCACCCCAGCACGCGGCGAACCTTCGAGCCATCGCCGAGTAACCCATCGATCCACCGGCCGCGCGATGATCAGAGAAGGTAACAAGGTTTTTCCGGATAGCGCTGGCCTCCGGACGCCTCACCATGCGAAACTCCGCGCATGCGTCCTGAACAGGTCATCGCGGCTCTGCGCTTCGATCCGTTGCTGCCTCTCTGGCTGATCGCCGCGATCGGTGCCGCCGCCGCCCTGGTGTGCCTGTTCGCCCTGTGGCGGCGAGCGAAAGGCGCCCTGCTCCGCACTCTCGCTTTCGCCATGCTGCTGCTGTGGCTCGCCGGCCCTCGCCTGGTGCGGGAAACGCGTGAGAATTTGCCGGATATCGGCCTGCTGATGATCGACCAGACCGCGTCGATGCAGGTCGGCGACCGGACGGCGCAAACCCAGGCGGCGCAGGCGGCGATCCGCGACGCTGCGCGGCAGTTCCCGGACCTGGAACTACGCACCGCCACCGTCAGCGAGAA
>Ga0182013_10006687_pt1 | contig 12950 bp, 14 predicted proteins | sample 612S2MmetaG_FD_120487 | JGI IMG/M metagenome (GOLD analysis project Ga0182013, IMG submission 120487) | Permafrost microbial communities from Stordalen Mire, Sweden - 612S2M metaG | ecosystem: Environmental > Terrestrial > Soil > Wetlands > Permafrost | place: Sweden: Stordalen | collected... | reverse complement strand
GCAATTACTGCGGCGTTTCACGCGCTTCGAAATTCAGGACGCGGCCATCTCCAAGATCGCCGAATTGATGGCCTACGCCATGTTCCTGAATCTGTTCCTGCATGGAGCCGAGGCTTTCAAGGAATTCTATTCCAACACTCAGCATCTGCTGTTCACGCGCTACTGGTACTTCGGCATCGGCGCCCATCGCACGCTGGTACCGTACGCGTGGAGCGCGGTGGGGCTGAACCTGCTGGCGTTCGGGCTTTTCATCTCACCCACCACCCGCCGCAATCTCATCACCCTGAACATTGGCTGTCTGGCGACGTATGCCGGAGTGTACATCGAAAAGGGGATGGGGCTGATCATTCCCGGCCTGACGCCCGACACGTTGGGGGAGATCTACGAATACTACCCGACCGTGACGGAGTTGCGAGTGGCCGCGGGGATCTTCGCCGTAGGATTCCTGCTATTCACCCTGATGCTCAAAGTCGCCGTGCCCATCTCGCTCGGCGAGTTCATGGACAAGACAGAGGCTTCCACCGCGCCGGACGCCGTATTTGCCGGTGCACACACCGCTCAATAGAACTGGAGGTAAAGCATGCCCATTACTCTTCGCCGTCACTTCAACTCCGGCCAGGCACCGGCCGGAGGCGAAAAGGAAACCGTGAAACGGCTGGCCAAGATACTGGCCTGTGGCGCCGTGATTGTTGCCGGAGGCTATTTTGCACTCCTGTACTGGCTGACCAGCCGCTGACGGCTGCGCTTCGGGGCGTGCGGTCCGGTTCGTGAATCTCACATTCTCTGCGGCAACGATGTGGCGCAGGCACTCCTGCCTGCTGGGTCGAGACTCATCTCGACCCTCTTCGCGAGCGGCATCCAGAAGCGCTGAGATGAGTCTCCGAACTTCTGATGTCGTGGAATGAGAGTGATCTGTTCGAATCCGGGCAAAGACATTATTGGCCACGGATAAACACGGATGAACACAGATAAAAGACAAAAAAGAACGGTTTTTCTTATCCGTGTTCATCCGTGTTCATCCGCGGCTAGACTTGTTTTTGCGCCAGGATTCCAAGCAGCCTGCGTCTATGCCTGAAGAGCGCAACACGCCCGGCCGCCCGTTCGTCTGGGTCAGCGGACTCCTGGTCTTGCCGCTTGGGTGGATCCTGCGATGGATTCTTCCTCCTTCACCTCTGACGGGCGACCTGGTTTTTGCGCTTGCGGCTGTCCTCGCGCCTCTTCCCGGCCTTCTCTTTTACCGGCGCCGGCACCACCGTGCACTCCGCGAGACGGCAAACGCGCGGGAAGAAGCGGAACAACTGAAGCTGCAATTGCAGAACGTGCGCTTTCGGGCCGTGCGCTTGCGGGAAGAACTGTCGGCCGCCGACCATCAGGCGCGCCTGTCGCATCAGCTCACGCTTCTGGGCCAATTCACGGCCGGTTTCATGCACGAATTCAACAATCCGCTGGCGATTGTGACCAGCCGCATCGAGGTGCTTCTGGAGGAACGGAAAGCGGACGCCGCGCTTTTGAGCGACCTCCAGCAGATGCTCAAAGAGACGCGCTACATGGGAAATATCGCGCGGACGCTGCTGCAGGCGTTGCGGCGCGAGCGCGGCGGCGAGGTCTTCGTCCCCGCCGATCTTGCCGGGGCGTTAGAGGAGGCGCTGGCGGCATTCTTGTCCGGCGCCAATGAGCAGGGCGTTCGAGTGGTGCGGGAGGTTGGGGACGCTCCCCACGTCAACCTCCCGGGGCATGTGGTGAGCGAAGTTGTCCGCGGGCTGCTGAGCAACGCCCTCGACGCGCTCCAAGGGCGCCAGGGCGCCACGGTCTGGATCCGCCTGGAGCCATACCGGACCGCGGGCGCGAGGGTCGTACTCCGAATCGAAGACAATGGTCCCGGAGTGCCCGAGAGCATCCGGGAACAACTGTTCCAGCCATTCGTTTCCCAGAGTCCCGGGCGGGAACGGCTGGGGCTGGGACTGTTCCTGGGCGCCAGCCTCCTCGACATGTACGATGGCCGTTTGTGGTATGAAGAGAGGATCGGCGGTGGCGCCAGTTTCGTCGTTGAGCTGCCCCCCGCGCGCTTTACGCGGGGCCAACCCTACCATTGGTTTGTAAAAGATAATCCATCGTGAATCGCATCTTCGTAGTTGACGACGAGCCGGCAATGGGCGAGAACATTCAGCGAATGCTGAAGTTTCCCGAGACCACCGTGACGGCTTACGCCGATCCTATCAAAGGGCTGGCGGATGCCTTGGCGCACCCCCCCGACCTGGTACTGCTGGATATGCGGATGCCGGGGATGTCCGGCGAGGAACTCTTCGCGCGCCTGCACCAGGCGCATCCCAACGTGCCCATCGTGTTTCTGACCGCATTCGGATCGGTGGAGGGCGCGGTGGTGGCCATGCGTAATGGCGCATTCGATTACCTGCAGAAACCGTTCAAGCGGGACGATCTGCTGCTGGTGGTGAAGCGGGCGCTCGCGCACGCCGAGTTGGAGCACGAGGTCGACCGGCTGAAAGGAAGGTTGGCGGCGCTCGGCGAAAGCGACCAACCCCAGAGCCGTAGCGCCGTGATGCTGGAACTGACCGAAAAGGCCCGCCGGGCTGCCGCCACCGATGCAACCGTAATGATTCTGGGCGAGAGCGGCACGGGCAAGGAGGTCATGGCCCGCTTCATTCAGAGCCAGAGCCCACGCAGGAACAGGCCTTTCGTGCCGGTGGAGTGCAGCGCATTGCCGGGGTCGTTGATCGAAAGCGAATTGTTCGGTTACGAGCGCGGAGCGTTCACCGGAGCGGACCGCACGAAGAAGGGTCTGATCGAGTCGGCCGATGGCGGCACGCTGTTCCTGGACGAGATTGGGGATTTGAGCGTCGAACTGCAAACGCGCCTGTTCCGTTTTGTGGAAGAGCGCCAACTGCGGCGCTTGGGAGGCCTCGAGCCGGTTCGCGTGGATTGCCGGATTCTGTGCGCCACCAACCAGGATCTGGCGGCGAAGATCAAGGCCGGGACCTTTCGCGAGGAACTGTACTATCGGCTGGGAGTGGTCACGGTGAAACTGCCCCCGCTGCGCGAGAGGCCCGAGGATATCCCTCACCTGGCCAGTTTCTTCCTGGAGCGGTTCTCCGGACGGTACGGGAAGAGTTTGTCGGGGTCGCCCCGATTCTATGAAGCGCTTCTGGGGCAGCGCTGGCCGGGCAATGTGCGGCAGCTCAAGAATGTAATGGAGCGGCTGACAGCGCTTCATCCCGGCGGTGTTCTGGAGCCGCAGGACATCGCCGAAGACATGCCGGCTAATAGCGCCGCCGGCCCACTTTCCAGCCTTCCCTGGAAGGAGGCTCGGGAGCAGTATCTGGCCAGCTTCGAACTCTCCTACGCACAAGCTCTGCTGGCCCGTTGCGATGGCAATGTCAGTGCCGCGGCACGCGAGGCCGGCGTAGATCGCAAGACGTTTTACGCGCTCCTCAAGCGCGACCGTGAACCGCAGGCTGGAGAATGAAATAGCGAGCCATGCAAGGAATACTGGAGTATAGTGATGAGGACTGGAGGATGACTTGCAGCTCAATATCAATGATCCGGAAGTCTACCAATTGGCTCGCCAAGTCGCCGACCTGACCGGAGAAACGCTCACCGACGCCGTTCGCCATTCTTTACGGGAGCGTTTGGAGCGGGAGCAACGCGCGCGAACCGGCCCGCAGTGGATCGAGATGCTTCGCGAGATCTCCGACCGTTGCGCGGCCCGGCCAGTGCTCGACGCGCGCTCGGACGATGAGTTGGCAGGCTACGACGAATTCGGGGTTCCCGCCATCCATGGCGATTGACACGTCCGCCCTGGTCGCAATTCTGCAAGCCGAGCCGGAGCGTGACGCGATGCTGGGGGCGCTCGCCAAGGCCAATAGGCGCCTGGTATGTTACTGTTCCGGAAGCGGCCATTGTTTTTGAGGGACGGTACGGCCCGGACGCCGGCGCGGACTTGGAGCTTTTCCTGTTCGACGCCCGCACAGAGATCGTGCCACTCGATTCGAAACAAGCGCAAGCGGCCGTGCGCGCCCGGCGCAGGTACGGCAAAGGCCGGCATCCGGCCCAACTGAATCTCGGTGACTGCTGTGTTTACGCGCTCGCGAAGGTGAGCCAGGAACCGCTGCTCTCGAAGGGCACCGATTTTCCGCGGACCGATATCCCACTGGTCACGTAAGATTGCGGCAGTACCTCGCCGCTGAATTTCCAATAGCGCCGTTCACGGCCGCTGTCCCGGCGACCGTCTTTGCCTCCCGGCCCAATAGGCTCAGCTTGAGCGATAATGGTCGAGAGGAAGCGATGCAAGTAAGTCTGGAAATTCCCGAGGACTTGGGACGTCGAATCGTTGCGGATCCAGGCGAATTGCCACGAGCAGCCCTGGAGGGGCTTGCTCTTGAGGCGATTCGCACCGGAAGACTGACCGTGTCTCAGGCTCGCCGCTTGTTGGGTATCCGATCGCGGTATGAAATGGACGGTTTCCTCAAAGCTCACGGGGTTTTTCTGGACCTCACGCTGGAGGATGTTCGCAGGGACAGCGAAGTAGCCGGGACTCTTCGGGGATGATGGTCGTTGTCGCGGACACGTCACCAATCAACTATCTGATTCTCATCGGTGAGATTGGCGTCCTGCAGCAACTCTACCACCGCGTCGTGATCCCCGAGGAAGTTTTCAGTGAACTCATGGACACGGAGGCCCCACCCGAGGTACGCGGATGGGCAACGCAGCATCCCGTCTGGATCGAGATCCGAAAATCGCCAAGTCGGGACGCTGCGCTAGCGGACCTGGATGCGGGCGAGGCATCCGCGATCGCCTTAGCCGCGTTCGAGACCGATGTTCTTCTGTTGATTGACGAATCGGCCGGTCGGCTGGAGGCTTCCCGGCGAGGTATCCCGAACACGGGGACGCTGGGCGTTTTGCGGAGAGCCGCCATTGAACATCTGGTAGACCTGCCGTCGGCTCTCAATCGTTTGCTGGCAACGAATTTCCGGGTCTCAAAACCTCTGGTTGCCGATCTGCTCGCTGAGGCCGCTGACCGGACACGGCAAGGCGACTGAGGGCATGCTAAGGTATACGGACAGTCAAGCGCTGAGACGGCGATGCGTCCCGTTGCTTTCGGGTGGCAATTTGGGGCGATTCGCAACTCGGTAGCGTCCTTAGCGATAAGTGTTAGATTGGTAAACCTTTGGCGACTTATCCGGCACGATCCGTTCCAAGACGCGTTGCTTGCCGGGCCTTTCCGTTGAGCCTGCTGGCTACCTCTCTAGCGCGCTCAAGAGCGTGAACAGCCTTCCCAAAACGTAGCGATGGGGAATAAATTCTACAACTCGCAGGTGAATCGGGGAATCAGCTCCCCATATGATTATCTCTGGATCTCTAAGTAATTGAGATATAAGGAGTCGTTAATTGGCTATTGGCATGCATTCCCTGCGGCCATGGTTCCATCGCGACAAAAGTCCTGGCTCCCGGCTGTCATGCCGGTTCTGGCGGCCCTCGCTTGCGCCGTTTTGACTCCGCAACCGGCGCAGGCGATTCCCGCGTTCGCCCGCAAATTCGGCGTGAAATGCTATGCCTGTCACACTATTCCGCCGGCTTTGAATAAGAACGGCTACATGTTCAAGCGGTTGGGATACCGGTTGCCGCCCGACGAAATGGATGGAACCAAGGCCGCTCCCAAGATTGCCGCGTTGGACAACAACATCAAATTCGCCATCACCAATTCGCTTGCTATTATTGCCCAAGGCAGCTTTACCGTGGACAAGAACACGCCCGACGGGACTGCGCCCACGTCCAGTTCCAGCTTCAACCTGGATGAAGCGGCGCTGTTTGTGGCAGGGGCCGTGCCGGAGACCGGATTTTCCTACTTCACGCATTTCGAGCTGTATCAAGGTGGCAGCACCGACCTGGAACAGGCGTTCATGAGTTACACCGGAGGCCGCGCCAACAGCAGTTACTTCATCAAGGCCGGCGAGATGCACATGCAGGAAGGAGAAGGCACGCGCGCAGCCATGTTCTACAACCTGTTCCCCGACCCGGCGCCCCTGTTCGAGAACGTCAGCCCGATCAACTTCTCGCTGGACCAGCACCCGGTGGGGGTCGATGTAGGATACACGTGGGCTTCGAACTACTTCAAACAGGTGTTCGCGGTTTCCGCCAAGGTCACCAACGGGCTGAATGCCGATGGCAGCGAGATCCTTTTCGACTCAACTAAGAACTCTAAAGATTACTGGTTCGATGCCGATTACTGGTTCGGTCCCGATGGTGGGGTCACCTTCATGGCGTACCACGGCACCAAAGATCAGATACAGAATCAGGGAGATCCCGACCAGTTCACGTACCGCCCCAACATCCGGCGTTACGGTGTTTTCGGAAACTACCTATTCTTCGACAAGCTGGACGTGCTGGGTGGGTATCTGCGGGACGACGACGACTGGGAGGTGGAGCAGGGTTCGCCGTTGCAGCACTTCATTTCAAATGGTTATCGCGCCGAGGTGGATTACTACATCCAGAACGGTTTTGCGGTCATGGCCAGATACGACCGCATGAACCAGAGCATCGCTCCCGGGCCGGTGGTCCATACCCAGGCCTGGAGCATCGGCAGCGAGAAAGCGCTGACCGCACTGGGCAACGTGGTGCTGCGCGCCAGTTACAGCCACGAACACGATCAGGACCCGGTTTCCGGCGTGGGGGTTACGGACAAGCTCTTCAAAGTGGATGTGCGGTTGATGTGGTAAGGGAGTGACTTATATGAAACGACTAATTCAAAGAATGATGATGTTGGCGCCCCTGGTACTGGCGGCGCAGACGAGTAACGTGGTGCTTCCACAGGATAAGGGCCCGGATAAGATCGACATCAGCGCATATCCGGCCCCCCAGCAGGCGGCCTACAAGGTGTTTAGCACGAAGTGCTCCAAATGCCATACCATCGCGCGGCCCATGAATACCATGATGAAGCGCGATGAATGGGAGCGCTACGTCAAACGCATGATGCACAAGCCGAATTCGGGCATCAGCGACGCTCAGGGGAAGACCATCTTCGATTTCCTCGTCTACGACCAGACCGAACGAAAAGACAAGAATCCGAAAGCCTTCTTCCCGGCGCTGAGCGACGAGGAAATCGAGAAGCTGAAGAAACAGTAAGAGGAAATCCTCATGCCCTATCGCGTAACGGTACCGGACCAGGAATACTTCGACCGCAACATTCCGTGCCGTACCGCCTGTCCCATCCACACGGAGTGCGGGCGGTACGTGCAATCCATCGGGATCTCCCGGGATGAAGAGGCGTACCTTCTGGCCCGCGCTCCCAATCCGTTCGCGTATGTGTTGGGGCGGATCTGCGCACACCCATGCGAAGATGCCTGCCGCCGCGGCAAGATCGATGAACCCATCGCAATCTGCGCGCTCAAACGATATGCCACCGACCGGCACAACCTGGGCGCCGGGCATGACCCTGCGCGCAAGAACCTGCCGCACGGGCCGAAACGGGGAAAGACTGTCGCAATTGTGGGGGCGGGCGTGTGCGGTCTGACATGCGCTCACGACCTGGCGCTGTTGGGGTACTCGGTAGAAGTCTTCGAGTCGGCGCCGGTCCCGGGGGGAATGCTCTACCTGGGCATTCCCCACTTCCGGCTTCCGCGCGAAATCATCAAGATGGAAGTGGATAACATCCTGGCGATGGGGGTCACGCTGCACACGCGGGTGACTCTGGGGCGCGACATTTCCTTTGGCGAACTACGTTCCAAATTCGACGCCGTGCTGCTGGCGACCGGGCTCAACAAGGGCCGCGAGTTGAACATCCCCGGCGCGCACCTGGCGGGAGTTTATAACGGCATCGATTTCCTGATCAACGCCAATCTGGGGTACGAGATCGAACTGGGTAAGCGGGTGGCGGTGGTCGGCGGTGGCAATGTGGCTATCGATGTGGCGCGCGCGGCCGTGCGCCTGGTGCATGAGAGTTGGGATTCCGGCGCCGCGGAGTCCGGCGCGGAAAGTCTGCAGCCGGCCTTGGACGCAGCCCGCATGGCGATGCGCTCGGGCGCCGAACAGGTATGCCTGGTCAGCCTGGAATCGCGGCTGCAAATGCCCGCCTGGCAAAGCGAAGTTCAGGAAGCCGAACACGAAGGTATCGCCGTGGATAACGGGTGGGGGCCGAAGGAGATCGTCGGCAAAGATGGCATCGTGACCGGACTCAAGGTGCGCGCCTGCGTCTCGGTATTCGACGAAAACGGGCGATTCAACCCGGCCTTCAGCGACGAAGAAAAGGTGATTCCGTGCGACACCGTGGTGCTGGCCATTGGACAGCAGGCGGATCTCTCTTTTCTGGGCGGCGACAAGGACGTCCAGATCACGCCGCGCGGAATTCTCAAAATAGACGAGAACCTCATGACCACGGCTCCGGGAGTTTTTGCCGGCGGCGACGTGGCGTTCGGCCCGCGTGTGCTGGTGGAAGCCGTGGCCAACGGGCATCGCGCGGCCCGCTCCATCCACACCTGGTTCCACGGAACGAGCACCAAGACGGTTTTGAGCCGCTTTCGCATTTTCAAGAATTGGGAAATGCCGCGCGGTTTCCTGAGCATCCCGCGGCAGACCATGCCGGTGCTGCCGGCCAACCGGCGCATCGGGATCGCCGAAGTGGAATTGGGATTCGATGAGACGCAGGGACGCGCGGAAGGGCTGCGCTGCCTCAAGTGCCAAGTCAATACAATTTTCGACGGCTCGAAGTGCATTCTGTGCGCGGGGTGCGTGGATGTATGTCCGGAAAGCTGCCTGCGCCTGGTAGACCTGGCGCAAGTGGTGGGCGACGAGCGGTACGACGCCTTGATTCGAAACCGCTACGGTGTGTCCGCCGCCGAACTGCCCGCGGGACAGGCCGGCGCCATTATCAAGAACGAAGAAAAGTGTATTCGGTGCGCGCTCTGCGCCCAGCGGTGCCCCGTCGATGCCATCACCATGGAGTCGCTGGAGCAGCAGGAGCGGGAGGTGTTCGAGTGAGAGGGAGAGACGCATGAAGCGACGGTCCTTTGTGAATTGGGGCTCGGCGGGGCTGGTGGCCCTGTGTTCCGCGGTCAGCGTGAGTCTGGCGGCGGTGTTGCGGTTCTTGACACCGAGTGTATTTTACGAGCCGCCGCAGACGTTTAAGATCGGCAGCCCAGCGGATTTTTCTTACGGCCCTCCCACGTTTCTGTCGGAAGAGAAGATCTTCGTATTCCGCGACCGTGAAAAGGGCTTCGCGGTAGCCAACGCCGTCTGCACTCACCTCGGCTGCACCGTGGGGTATTTCCAAAGCGACGATGAGTTCCATTGTCCCTGCCACGGCAGCGTGTTCAGCGCCGACGGCAAGGTGCTGCACGGCCCCGCTCCCAGGCCGCTGGAGTGGTTCGAAGTAACGCTGGCCCGCGACGGACAACTGAGGGTGGACAAGGACCACACCGTCCCCGCAACCTATCGCCTCATGGTGTGACGATGAATCCCATACGAGATGTCTGGCAGTCAATCTTCCGGCGGGACCCGCTGTCCACCGACAAGGGGAAGTCCGAATTAGTCTTCCTCAACGTGTGGCTGCACATTCACCCCGCCAAAGTGAAGAAAGAGAACCTCAAGGTGAAGCACACGTTCTACCTGGGGTTCATCACCTTCTTCCTCTTTCTGATCCTGGTGACCACCGGGGTAGCGCTGATGTTCTACTATCGGCCTTATCCGCCCCAGGCCTACCAGGACATGAAAGACCTTCAGTTCGTGGTCTACCTGGGAAGCTTTCTGCGCAACATGCACCGGTGGTCGGCCCATGGCATGGTGATCTGCGTCTTCCTTCACATGTGCCGCGTCTTTTACACCGGGTCCTACAAGAGGCCGCGACAGTTCAACTGGGTGATTGGGGTGGTTCTGTTCCTGCTCACCTTGGGACTGTCCTTCACCGGCTATCTTCTGCCGTGGGATCAACTCGCCTTCTGGGCCATCACGGTGGGAACTAACATTGGCAGTTACGCTCCTCTGGTGGGCGCCCGCATTCGCGAATTGCTGTTGGGAGGCCACACCGTGGGCCAGGCGGCGCTGCTGCGCTTCTACGTGCTGCACGTGGCCGTGCTGCCGGCCGTAGTCACACTGCTGACCATGGTGCACTTCTGGCGGGTCCGCAAGGATGGAGGGCTCTCGCGGCCGGTATGGAAGTTGAAAGAGGAGAAAGCCGCGCAGTTAGTCACGATCGGGGCGCCTGAACCCGTCGCCGTACTGGCCGCGGCCCCCGCATCTAAGGATAAGACGTATGGCCTGATGGAGGTGGTAAGCGGCAAACCCATCTTCGAGACCGTCGGCATGGAGGAGGAAGAAGACACAGTTTTTTCCTATCCGTATGCCTTCTTTCGGGAGGGCGTCGCCTTACTGGTAACCGTTGCTACCGTGATGGCGGTTTCACTTTTCTGGCAGGCGCCGCTGGAGCAATTGGCCAACCCGGCGAAGACACCGAACCCGGCGAAAGCTCCCTGGTACTTTCTGGGTCTGCAGGAACTGGTCAGTCACTCGGCGCTGCTCGGTGGGGTTGTCGTGCCCGGGCTGATCGTGCTGGTATTGATCGCTATTCCGTACATCGACCCGAATCCCAGCCGGCGGCCAGTTGATCGCAAGTGGGCCATCCGCGCCTTCACGCTTTTCGTGGTGGTCAATGTAGTCCTGATCGTGATCGGGACCTTGTTCCGCGGTCCGGGATGGGCGTTCGTGCCACCATGGGTCCACATTGTGGGGGGCGAGTAAATGGAACGGAGACTACCGCAGTTTTTCTTCGCCCTGAGCCTGATTGTGCTGGCTCTGATGCTGGGGGCGGTCTGGCAGGCCGGCACTCCAGCGTGGAAAACGTACCAACAGGAGTTCCACCGGCTGGAAGCCGTGGGCGAGCCCAACGCCGCGGCAAAGAGCGACGTATTGAACGCAGACCTGGTCATCCGGCAGGATCTGCTGCCCGGGTTGCAGCGCGTTGACCGCTGCACTACCTGCCATCTCGGCGTTGAAGACCCAACCATGAAGAGCGCGCCACAGCCCTTCACGTTCCACGCCAACCTTGGCCCGCACGTCCCCGCGAAATTTGGCTGCACGGTCTGTCACGGCGGGCAGGGGCTAGCCACCGACACGCAGAACGCGCATGGCATGGTGTCGTTCTGGCAGGAGCCGCTGCTGCCCAGGGAATACGTTCGCGCCTCCTGCGGGCGGTGTCATAAAGAAGGAGAGGTCCCCGGCGTGCCGGAGTTGACGGAAGGCCGGAGGCTGTTCGAAACGCAAGGATGCCGCGGCTGCCATAAGCTGAACGGCGTGGGTGGGACCATCGGTCCGGACCTGACCGAAGAAGGCGCGAGCCGCCGGTTCCCCGAATGGCTGGAGCGGCATTTCCTGGATCCCAATACGGTGTCCCGCAACTCGCCCATGCCGAATTTCCATTTCACGAAAGAGCAGGCGCGGGCGTTGACTTTCTATATGCTCTCTTTGACCAGCGAGCAGATGGGAAGCTATTACTCGAGCGTGCGGTCCATCCCCAGCGCCGGCTATGGACGAGAGTTGTTCGTCGAAAAGAACTGCATCGCCTGCCATAGCATCGGAGGCGTCGGAGCAAAAGGCGGCCCCGACCTGTTGGGAGTAGCCAAACAACACTCCCCCGGCTGGCTGGACGAACAACTGGTGAATCCCCAGACTATTTACCCGGGGAGCATCATGCCGGCTTACGACCTGGAGAGCAATGCCAGGAAAGCCATCCTCACGTTCATGGCTTCCGCCACCGCGGAAGATGCGCAGGCTATCCTTTCAGCGCGGACCAAGCCGCTGACGCCGCGCGACGCCGCGATCGAAGCCGGCAAGCAGAGTTTCGCGCGATTCGGATGCGTGGGCTGCCATGGCCTGGAACTCCAGGGCGGAGTGCCCAATCCCAACAGCCAGGGCGGTGAGGTTCCTTCGCTGCTCCACGCCTCGGATGACTACACCGAAGAAGAGGTGGTCAAGATTATCCAAAACGGCAAGGTGCCGCCCGTGGAAAACGCGAAAGGGCCGGCCGCACCGCTTTATATGCCGCCCTGGAAAGGCGTTCTGACGGATGAAGACATCCATCGAATCGCCGACTATCTCTGGTCGCTGCAAAAGAAGAAAGATGCCTGGTAGACGGTGCATGTTCCTTCTGGAATGTGGCTCCCCGTGCAAGATTCGAACCTTCTACTTCTTGACAGGCGCAGCTTGATCCAGCGCCATGTTCAGTTTCAAAACGTTGACACGCGGCTCGCCCAGAATGCCGAACTGCCGGCCCTCGGTGTGGGACGCCACAAGTGCCCGCAACGCGTGGCGCTCATTCCACGGGCGGCGGCCACGCGCGGTACCTGCGCTTCGGCGGAGGCCGGGCTGATATCGGGGTGGAGACCGCTGCCGGAGGCGGTCAACAGATCGGCCGGCAGAGGACCGGTAGCGTTGGGATTAGCGTCGCGGAATTTCTTGACGTCGCCCTGCACGCGGTCGACCAGATGCTGGTTGGTGGGCCCGAGGTTGGAGCCGCCCGACGCTAAACCATCGTAGCCGTCGTTGCCGGCGGCTGAAGGACGGCCCTGGAAATACTCGGGGCGGGTGAATCGCTGGCCGATCAGTTCCGACCCCACGGTCTTCCCGCCGGGCTGGATCAGGCTGCCATCCGCCTGGTGGGGAAAGATCGCCCTGGCGAGTCCCGTTACCAGCAGCGGATACGCCACGCCAGTAAGAACGGCGAAGACCAGGGTCACGCGAACGGCAATGATGAGTTGTTTCATATCAGTCTCCTCAGAAAGATCGCTCCCTCACGGTCGCGGCTCGGTATGGTGAGGGAGCGATCTTCGCTTTCCTACGCCAAATGCAGCAATACCAATAACCTGTCGATCAGCCAGATGCCCGGGAAGGGCGCGATGACCCCGCCCACTCCATACACCAACAGATTCCTGCGCAACAGCGCCGCGGCG
>Ga0182013_10006685_pt1 | contig 12952 bp, 12 predicted proteins | sample 612S2MmetaG_FD_120487 | JGI IMG/M metagenome (GOLD analysis project Ga0182013, IMG submission 120487) | Permafrost microbial communities from Stordalen Mire, Sweden - 612S2M metaG | ecosystem: Environmental > Terrestrial > Soil > Wetlands > Permafrost | place: Sweden: Stordalen | collected... | reverse complement strand
GTCGGCGGCGCAGGCGGCAATGCCGTCAACAACATGATCCGCTCCAATCTGGAAGGGGTCGAGTTCCTGGTCTGCAATACGGACGCCCAGGCTCTGAACCATTCGGCGGCGGAAAAGCGCATCCAACTCGGGCTCAACATCACCCGCGGCTTAGGCGCCGGTTCAAGACCGGATGTCGGACGCGCCTCAGCCGAGGAGGCTCTTGAAGAACTTTTCGGTTATCTTGAGGGTTCGAACATGGTGTTCATCACTGCCGGTATGGGCGGCGGCACGGGCACGGGTGCGGCGCCTGTCATCGCCCGAGCGGCGCGCGAGCACAACATCCTGACAGTCGGCGTGGTGACAAAGCCCTTTCAGTTCGAGGGCGCGCACCGGATGAAGACTGCCGAGGCGGGAATCCAGGAACTTCAGCAATATGTCGACACACTGATTGTCATTCCGAACCAGAATTTATTCCGGATCGCGAACGAAAAGACGACCTTTGCCGATGCCTTCAAGATGGCCGACGAAGTTCTGCATTCCGGAGTACGCGGCGTCACCGATTTGATGGTGATGCCCGGGCTGATCAATCTCGATTTTGCCGACATCCGCACGGTGATGAGCGAGATGGGCAAGGCGATGATGGGAACGGGCGAAGCCGAAGGCGCACGACGTGCCATCGATGCTGCGGAGGCCGCAATTTCGAATCCGCTTCTGGATGAAGTTTCGCTTAAGGGCGCACGGGCTATGCTGATTAACATCACCGCTGGTTCGGACATCGCGCTATTCGAAGTCGACGAAGTCGTGAATCGCGTTCGCGCCGAAGTCGACCCCGACGCCAATCTGATTTTCGGTTCGACCTTCGACCCAACGATGGAAGGTCGTTTGCGGGTTTCAGTGGTCGCAACCGGGATCGACGCCGGTCCGGCGATTGGAGCCACACAAAAGTCTACCGCAGGGTCGGCTTCGCAACCTTCCCAGAGGCAAACGACCCTGGAGGTCATACGCGGCGGTGTTGAGTCAGCTCCGATCCGTCCGGTTTCGCCCTACGCCTTGTCAGCTGTCGCACCACCGCAGTCGCCGTCGACTTTGCCCGAGGATACGCCTCAATCTCAATTAGCTGACGAACCTAAGACCGCTCAATTCGAGCCGGAGACAGAGGCGCTGGCCGATCCGCTTTCCCCTCTCGCGCCTACTCCGATCGAGGTTCCGCCGACGCTAGAGGGACGTCTGGAGGTCGAGAGAGTGCTAAGTACGATTGCTGTCTCGAATGAGGCGGGACGCATCCCGGTTTCGCAGACCGCAACACCGACCTTTCCGACTCTTTCGGCTAATCCGAACTATCAGATGAGGCAGCGATTTACGCCGGAGCCTGAACCGAAGCGAAGCTTTACTCTGTTCGAGCGCCTAACAGGGGCAGCCCGTCGTGCAGAGAATGAGCGAGGCGGTTCCGACAAATAGTTTTCTCTCTCCGACTCGCGCAAGTTCGGAGCGATAACCATTTGAATCGCTTCACGAGGGGCTGACATAGAGTTGACGCCCCATACTTTCCAGCACGAGTGCGCGCCGTCGGATGATTTTGTTTTCTCGCTTGATCGATGCGTTGGTCTTTATGCCGTCGCGCAATGGAAAGCTAAGGCTGCTAGGCGAATATTTCACGACTACACAAGACCCTGATCGGGGATGGGCGCTGGCAGCTTTAACCGGCGCACTGGATTTGCCCAGCGCCAAACCCGCGATGATCCGCGAATTGGCGGCGAAGCGGGTCGACACGGAACTGCTGCGCTGGTCGTACGACTATGTGGGCGATCTGGCGGAAACCGTCGCTCTGATCTGGCCACCGCACCAAACGAACCACGCTCCGCCGCTGATCAGCGAAGTTGTCGCCGACATTACCGGTGCGAAGCGAGGCGAAACGCCAGCGCTTGTCGAAGGTTGGCTGGATGCATGCACGGCCGATCAGCGCTTTGCTCTGCTCAAGCTGGTCACCGGGGGGCTGCGAATTGGTGTCTCGGCGCGGCTTGCCAAGACTGCATTGGCCGAATGGTCGGGCAGAGATGTGAGCGAGATCGAAGAGATATGGCACGGGCTTGAACCACCCTACCGGGAGCTCTTCGATTGGCTGGAGGGCCGGGGACTGCGCCCGGACCCCGATCACCATGCCGCATTTCGACCATTGATGTTGGCAAACCCGCTTGAAAGCTCAGACATCGCGGCCTTGAACGCGTCCGATTACCGCGCGGAATGGAAATGGGACGGTATCCGCGTTCAACTCGTCGGCAAGAAGCGGGAATCAGGCGAAATAGAGCGGCGAATTTATTCTCGTTCGGGCGACGAAGTGACACGCGTGTTCCCGGAGATTGCCGCGGCAATGGATTTCGACGCAGTCCTCGATGGTGAAATGCTGGTGTTGCGAGACGGGGCCGTGATGCCGTTCAATGAGTTGCAGCAGCGTCTCAACCGCAAGACCGTTACCCAAAAGCTGCTGGCGCAATATCCCGCGTTTGTCCGGCTCTATGACATCCTGGCCGAGGGCGGCGAGGATTTGCGCCGACTCTCGTTCGACGCTCGACGGGACCGGCTAGAGGCATGGCACGCGCGAATGCGCCCCGAACGGATGGACCTGTCGCCGATCGTGACCTTCGCGGGCTGGGAGGAGCTTACCGCTATGCGCGATGCCTCGCGGGAAAACGGCATCGAGGGGCTGATGCTGAAGCGCGGCGACAGTAGCTATGTGCCTGGCCGACCGAAGGGGCCCTGGTTCAAATGGAAGCGCGGGGCGCTGAGCTTGGACTGCGTCATGATGTATGCCCAGCGGGGCCATGGGAAGCGGTCGAGTTATTACTCCGACTATACTTTCGGCTGCTGGAGGCCGGCTGCGGAAGGTGGTCTTGAGCTTGTGCCCGTAGGCAAGGCCTATTCCGGCTTCACCGACGAAGAGCTATTGAGGTTGGATCGCTGGGTGCGTGCTCACACCACCAACCGTTTCGGCCCGGTGCGCGAGGTCGAGCCCGGGCTGGTGCTGGAATTGGCATTCGACAGCGTCCATCGCTCCACCCGGCACAAGTCCGGCGTCGCGATGCGGTTCCCACGCGTCCATCGTATCCGTTGGGACAAGCCGCCCGAGGAGGCGGACCATTTAGCGACATTGGAAAAGCTGATCGTACCGTAGACGGTTACTTAGGTTGCGCCAGGAATACCAAATCAGCGCAGCTTCCGTCGGGCAGTTCGAAGTCGGTGGGTTTCATATAGGCCAGCGAATAGGGCACGACATTCCAGAACTCCGACATGCCCACCACAGTATAGTGGCCGGCCGGGACATGGATACTGAAGTTACCTTGCTGGTCTGTTGTGATCGTCTGGTCGCGGCCGACGTAGTTTTGGACAGTCACCGGAATGGCCGGCGCCCCGGAGTCGGAGATCGCCTGGCTGCCGGGCAGCGGTAGCATGACGCGGCCCGCGATATCGGCCCCGCCGCCGGCAGAGGCTTTCAGAACCTGATCGATAGCAGCAATAGATTTGTCCGCCTGCGAAAGCTCGGAAGAGTTGCCGCATGCGTCAGGCGCCGGGCGCGACTGCTGGTTCTTGTTGATGAACAGCAAATAGCTCTTGCCGACTTCCATCGTGAATTTTGTTTCGTCGTTTCCGGTATAGATTTCGTCGTTCGCCAGTTTCTCGCCACGGTATGATTTGCTGACCGCGATCTTATAGAACCAGCCTTCGACATTGTTTGGGTCTGGAGTGTCGGGAATCTTTCGTACGGCAAGTATCTTGGCTACGACGACATTCTCGCTGTGGAAAAATTCGGTGCAAACCCGGACAGGTTGCGGTTGGAGACAATAGGCTTGGGCGGATCCAGCGATGAGCGCTGACACCGATATGGCCGCGGCTGCCAAAACTCCCCTCGACATCGGCTTCCTCATTTCGTTCATTCCCCAAAGGCCAGGGCCGCGTTGTAACATCGGATGCCCTCACGAACCACTAAAGGAACAGTTATGATTCTCGAAATCGCACAAATCACCGTTAAGTCCGGTATGGAAGAATTGTTCGAAGCCGGCGTAACTCAAGCGGTGCCGCTGTTCCGGCGCGCAAAGGGCTGCGTGTCTATGGAGCTTACGCGGTCGATCGAGATTCCCAGCCGCTATCGGCTTCTGGTCGGTTGGGAGACATTGGAAAACCATACAATCGATTTTCGCAATTCCGAAGATTTCCAAAGCTGGCGCGGCCTAGTCTCTCACTGCTTCGACGGTGCTCCGCAAGTGGAGCACGCGCGCCAAAACTTAAAAGGGTTTTGACGGTTTCGCTGTAAGAAACTGAGTGTCATTATTCGTCACATCGGGTGAGAGAATATCTCACAGAGAAGTTCCGGCCTATTAGGTGGTGCGACCGAACTGACCTTGCAGAGACCGAATATTTCTGTGCGCCTCAAAAATAATACCATTTAATATCAGGATGTTGAATTATATTTCCGGTGCCGGAACCGGGGCCGGCCGCAGACTTGGCACGGCGGCTGCAATGATCTTCGTGTCGAGCCGAAGTGGTTCGACCGGGTGGCTGGAGGGCCATTCGTCATAGAAAATTATGATAAGGAGATTTGAAATGGTTCGTTTCCCCACACTGGTTGCGGCGTCTTTTGCGGTCGTCGTTACAACAGCGGCCTATGCCCATGCCGCCCCCGAATCTATCGCGCCAAACACGTTGATCGCCCAGGTCGCCGGCAAGCCTCTGACGATTGCCGCAGCTAAAGGCAAGGTCACCGAGTGGCTTTCGGCCACGGGCTATTCGCGACTGCGCGCCGGAGATGCCGAATTCGACCGTCAGGGTAATGTGAAGGTCGAAGTTCTAAATCCCCAGGGTACCCCCTACACCCATGTCCTGGTTCATGCTGCCGACGGCACGATCACCGATGCTCGCGCCGGTGTCGCGACCGATCGCAAGGGCTGAGTTTTGGTCTTGTTCCCCCGGTTGAAGGGTGATCTGCGAGCGGTTCGGGATTGCACCTTCGCCGGGACGGCACAGCTGAAATTCGATATTTCCGAGGGGTATCCGACATGACGCTCAGCCCGGCAAATCTACTTATATCGGCATCAATTTTTGCCATTGCGGTCACCGCCTTGACCCGTTCCACTCTAGCTGACAGCGAAACGCGCACCACTGCGCCATTTCATGCGGTTTCGTTCGAAGGCTCCTGGACGATCGACGTTACGGTCGGCAAGGAAAGCTCGATTGTCATAGAAGGCGACAAAGACGTGGTTTCCAGGGTCAGGACCGAGGTTGTCGACGGTGAATTGCTGGTCAAGCTTGAGCCCCGGCCCTGGACCTTGTTCTGTAAGCATGGTCTGGGCGATCTGTCTGCCCATATCACCGTGCCTCAGCTAACCGCATTTACTCTGAAGGGCAGCGGTGACGCGGACATCGATGGGCTTAACGGCGGCTCTGTGTCGTTTGCCGTCAGCGGCTCGGGGGACCTGACAGCAACTGGCAAGGTCGATACGGTCGCCATAGTCGTTAACGGCTCCGGTCAGGCCGATTTGTCCGGCTTGGTCTCGGCTAGAGCCTCGGCTACGATCAATGGCAGCGGGGATGCGACGGTCAACCCCAGCGAAGCTCTCGCAGCGGTGGTCAACGGCAGCGGCCAGGTGGCCTATGTCGCTGAGGGCGTCAAAGTGACCAGCGTTGTTCACGGCAGCGGGATGGTTGAAAAACAGTAGAGTCGGAAGGGCGGAATTTTCTGAAGCGGGTTTTCATTCTTCTTGCGTTCCTCGGCGCCGCCATACTCCTGGCCTGCCTCGCGCAACCTTGGTGGCTCCTGGCCATGCTTTATCTCGGCCGCAATCAGGCAGCAATTTCGCTGCCCGTGAAGCCGCCGCCTCATGATCTTGCTGAGGAGCGCGCCCAAGATCTCGACGATCTACGGCAGCTACCGAACGTCGACCGCAGTTTTACCCCAGATACCAAGACGAAATTTATCGAAGAAATAGATGCCGTCCAAACGCAGGCTGCGATCATGTCGCCGGCCCAGTTCGAAATGGCCGTGTCCCGGCTGGTCGCACTTTCCGGAAACGGACACACGTCGGTCGATAAGAATCAAAGGGGGCGACTGTTCGGCCGCGCCCCGGTCCGTTTTGCGTGGTTCGCCGGGGAACTCTACATCGTCCGGGTCCACTGGCCGGCAATAGACCTGCTGGGACGCCACGTCGTCTCGATCGACGGCCGGCCGGTATCTGAAGCATTCGACGCCGTCCGCCCCTATATCAGCGGCACGCAAGAGCGGGCACGCGACGACAGCACGCCGGTGCTCGAAAGTCCGGCTCTATTGCAGACGGTTTGGCCCGATACCGATGGCGAGCATCTGAACCTCGGCCTAGCCGACGGCGCGTTTCGACAACTCGACGCTCTTGTCCCGATTTTCGATCCTTTTACGCTTCAACCCGTCATGGCGATCGCGAGTACCGGCGATGACATCTGGCAGACCGCAGTGAGCCGCCTCCCGCAGACGCCACTGTCGTTGCGCATGCCGGAGCATATGGCGTTCGTCTCGATATTGGGACATGGCGGGCTTTACGTCCGCATCAACGGCAATTCGAACGACCCCTACGGTACGCTTGCCGATCAGTTGGCGCGGATCGCGGCCGACCCGCCGAAAGACGGTTGGCGCTGGATTGTTCTTGATCTTCGTTTTAACAACGGCGGGGACGAGCTTAAGACCATGGCTTTCACCAAGTCCTTGCCGAAGCTTCTTGCGGCTGACGGCAATCTCTGGATATTGACCGGAAACGCCACTTTCTCTGCGGCGATCATCACTGCGGCGCGGGCCAAGGCGTTTTTGGGTAAGCGCGCCCATATCGTGGGCGAGACGGCGGGCGACCGTAGCCCTTTTTGGAGCGGCGGTGGTGCGCCGCTGGTGCTGCGCAACTCCGGAATCCGGGTAGACCATGCCTATTTCAAGCAGGACTGGTCAGCGGGCTGCGATTCCATTCAGCTCTGCTCGCCCTTTCAGTTCATCTACGGTGTGGCGGCCGGCGACATGACGCCTGAGATCAAAATAGGCTGGTCGTTCTCCGACTATCTGGCCGGCCGCGACACGGTGCTGGAGAAGGTGCGGGATCTCAACCGTTAGTCAGGACTCCAGTCCGGCATTCTCCGCCGCCACCTTGCCCAATGCGGCCATGTCGAGATGATCCCAGCCTCGCGACAGCGCGATCAAAAAACGGTCGCGTATCAAGTCTGCCAGCGGCAAAGGCACGCCGACTTCATCGGCAGCCGCGATCGCCAGTCTTGTATCCTTGACAGCAAGTGGCAGGGCAAAGCCGGCCGGTTCATAGCGGCGCTCGACGATAGCTTCGCCGTAGATCTTGTAGAGCGGCGCCGAGAACAATGAGCCCGTCATGAAATCCAGATATTGGGCAGGGTCGACGCCATGTTTGCGGATGAGTGCCAGGGCTTCGGCCAGACCTTCAATCGCAGTCTGAAGCATGAAATTGCCAGAAATTTTGACTGCTGCAGCGTGAACGGGATCTTCGCCGAACCGCACAGTCTTCTGCCCGACGGCATCGAGAAGCGGCAAAACCCGCTCGACCGCCTTTGCTGGACCGGCGACGGGTATAAACAGCTTGGCAGCTTTCGCCGCATCAGGGCGTCCGAACACTGGTGCGGCGATGAAATCATGTCCTTTAGACCGAAGGATCGTCACTAGGTCCCGGGTTACGGCCAGCGACACTGTACTCATATTGATGAGGATGCCGTTCGGCGGCAAACCTGAGAGTACGCCCCGAGGACTTACCACCGTGTCCCGCAGAGCCTCATCGCTCGCCACCATGGTGAAGACGATGCCCGAGCGTGCAGCGTCGGCGGGACAGTTGGCGATCGTCGCACCTAATTGGGCGAGCGGCTCAGCCCTTGCCCGCGTTCGGTTATAGACAATGACGCTATTTCCGGCCTTGAGCAGGTTGCCGGCAATGGCGGAGCCCATGTTTCCGAGGCCGATAAATCCGATATCCATGGGGGCGTCTTTCATTTTCGCGTGTTTGATATCTCTAAAGACCTTGCGACGGGCCTTGGCCTTTTAAAGGTGGGATGTGACAGATAATGAGTTCGCCATGACATTTGACGTTTCGAAATCCCCTGCCTCGCGGGGTTTTTCTCTCCCTGCAGAGTGGATGCCTCATGCGCGCACCTGGATGGCCTGGCCGGCTCGTCCTGCGACCTGGCAGGGCGGCGGGATCGAAGCCGCACGCGCTGTGCATGTGGAGCTTGCGAAGGCGATAGCCGGCTTCGAGCCGGTGACGATGGTGTGCAGTCCCGGCGAACTGGCCGAAGCGTCGTTAATGTGCGGACCCGGAATCGATTTGGCGCCAGTGCCGCTTTCGGATGGCTGGATGCGCGATATAGGGCCCACGTTCGTCAAGAACGCGGCTGGCGATATCGGGGGAATCGACTGGATATTCAACGGATGGGGCGGTCTTCACAACGAATTCAGTCTGGATGCGCAAGTCGCCGCCGAGGTGTTGAAGTTGCGCGCATGTCAGCGTTTTGCGGCCCCAATCGTGCTTGAAGGCGGCGCCTTCGGTAGTGATGGTGCGGGTACTTTGCTTGTGACAGAGCAGTGCCTGCTGGACCCGAAACGCAATCCTGGAATGAGCAAGACAGATATCGAAGCCCACCTGGCGGAGTTTCTCGGTGCAGGCGCTGTGATCTGGCTGGGGCAAGGTTATGAAGAAGACGAAACCGGCGGCCACGTCGATGAGGTGGCGTGCTTCGTCAAGCCTGGGACCGTGATGCTTCAGGTTCCCAGTGACCCGGCTGATCCCAATTATTTGATCCAGCATGACAATCTGGCACGGCTGAAGTCAGCGCGCGATGCCTGCGGTCGATCTATCGAAGTGATTGAAATCCCGCAGCCGGCACGGCGGGAGTTAAACGGCAGGCGGTTGACTCTGTCCTATATCAATTTCGCATTTGCCAATGACGGTCTGATAATCCCATCATTCGGAGATCCCTGTGACGACCCGGTCTTCCGCATTTTTACGGGCCTGTTTCCGGACCGAAAGATAATACAGCTCCAAGCCGACGATTTGGTGGTCGGTGGAGGCGGAATTCACTGCATTACACAGCAGGAACCCGCTGCCTGAGCATTCAATCGAGTTCGGTCGCCGTGTTTATAACCTTGCTGGCGAGGCCATAGGTGACGGCTTCTTCGGCTGACATCCAATAGTTCCGTTCGGTGTCGCGGGTGACTTTTTCGAGCGATTGCCCGGTTTCGCGCGCAAAGGTCTCGTTCAGCCGATGGCGCATCCGAATGATTTCCTTGGCTTCGATCGCGATGTCGCTAGCCTTGCCCATCGTGCCGCCGCTGGGTTGATGCAGCATGAAGCGCGTATTGGGCAGGCAGAAGCGATTTTCCTTCTTTGCAGCGATGAAGATCAGCGCACCGGCGCTTGCAACCCAGCCCGTACCGATAACTTGGACAGGCGCGCGTACGAAGCGGATGATATCGAAAATCGTGTCGCCGGATTCGACGTGACCGCCCGGCGAGTTGATGAACAGGCGGATCGGTTTGTCGCTATCGGACGACAGGGCGATCAATTGTGCTGTAATGGCGCGCGCCACCTTGTCGTTAATCTCGCCGAACAGCAGAACTGTGCGAGACTTGAACAGGTTGGCATCGATCATATTCGGCGGGCGCTCATCGGCCTTCGGCTCCTTCGCCGGCGCATCGGGCAGATCTTCTTCGTCTAGGCGTTCGATGAACATGGACAGAACTCCCGCCGGATCGGTATCAATTCCGGCTGAATGATAGAGATGGCTGACATACGATGCCAGTGGAACGCTGGCAAGGTTGACCGCCGGCTTGAGAGGTATCTGGTTTGATCTACTTTCCGGCGCAATGGGGCAATCTGACGACAAATGATTTTGTCGGCGGCGCGCTGGCCGATGCGCTCGCGATCCTGCCGGTCGCAGCTGTCGAGCAGCATGGTCCGCACCTGCCGCTTTCGACTGATGTGATCATAAACCAGGGAATAATCGACGCGGCTTGTCACCTGCTGCCGACGGATTTTCCTGTCGTGGTGCTCCCGATGCAGGCCATCGGGACATCTCATGAGCATTTGGCATTTCCCGGAACATTGTCGTTGAACGCAGCGACTCTAATTGAGTTATGGACCGCGGTCGGCGAGGGGGTTTTTCGCGCGGGCATGCGCAAACTCCTGATTTTCAACAGCCATGGCGGTCAGGCGGGTTTGCCGGAAATCGTTGCGACCGACCTGAGGGCGAGGCGGGGGATGATTGTCTCTTGGGCTAGCCCCGGTGCGTTCGGTACTCCCGACGGTTGCGTGGACAAAGCCGAGGCATCCCACGGCATTCACGGCGGTCTCAAGGAGACCGCGATGATGCTGCATCTTCGTCCCGATCTGGTTCGACGTGATGCCACGGCTGACTTCCCGTCGATGGGGCAGTCGATGGAGATGGATTTCATGCGGCTACGAGCCACCGGCCGGACGGGTTTCGGCTGGCAGACTCAAGATCTCAACCCGGCCGGGGTTGTCGGGAATGCAGTTTCGGCCACGTCGCAATTGGGCGCCCAATTGGTCGATCATGCGGCGCAAGGCCTAGTTGAGTTGATCGAGGACCTGCTCCGGTTCGAACTTCCCGGGCGTTAGGTCGAACTTTGCGATCGGCACGAGTTCAGGGTCGCAAGGCCGCAATCGCCGCGGCTGTTGTCGGCAATGCCCTGGAATGGTTCGATTTCACTGTTTTCAGCTTGTTTGCGAGCCAGATCGGGAAGGCCTTCTTCCCTGTCGGAAACGACATCACGTCACTTCTGTTGGCGCTCGCAACATTCGGCGTCGGCTTTGTCCTGCGCCCGATCGGAGCGGTGGTTCTGGGACATTATGCCGACCGAGCCGGGCGTCGGGCGGCGCTGTCCTTGATTATCGTTCTGATGTCGGTTGGGACTGCGATCATCGCCCTAACGCCGACTTTTGCCCGGATTGGCATTGCCGCATCGGCGTTGATCGTGGCGGCGCGGCTGATCCAGGGCTTTTCGGTCGGTGGGGAAATGGGTGGCGCTACCGCGTTCCTAATCGAATCGGCCCCGCAGGACCAGCGTGGGTTGTTTGCCAGCTGGCAATTTGCAGGTCAGGCCGCGGCAGCCCTTACAGGCAGTCTGGTTGCGCTTTGCCTGACACGATTGCTCACGCCCGCCGAGCTTGCCGGCTGGGGTTGGCGTGTGCCCTTTCTTCTAGGCCTCGCTATCGGACCCGTCGGCTATTATCTGAGGTCGAAGATGTCCGACTCGGATGCTGTATCAGACAGTAGGCATCTGGCCTCGCGTCTGCCGGTCCTGGCAGCTTGGCGAGGGTACAGGCGCGAAATTGCACTTTCCTTCGGCACCACCATTCTGGGAACAGCCGCTGTCTATATCGTCATTTTCTTTATGCCGACTTATGCGGTGAGGACGCTGGGGTTCGCGTCAGGCGATGCTTTCACCGCGACGCTTCTGGCGAGCACATTGTGGCTGGTATTCAGTCCCATCGCCGGAAGGATCTCCGACCGTGTCGGTCGGCGCAAACAGCTATTGGCGGTCGCGCTGGCAATAGCCACCGTAAGTTACCCGCTCTTTTCACTGCTCATCGCTTTCCCGGTAACGGGAACCCTCATCGCGGTTCAAGGGGCGCTCGCTATTCTTCTGGCCCTGTTCATCGGCCCGCTGGCCGCCTTTATCGCAGAAATGTTTCCCGCCGCCATAAGGGCAACGGGCCTATCGCTGGGATATAGCATTGCTGTGCCGATTTTCGGCGGATTTGCGCCGTTTGTCGTGACCTGGCTCGATGGTGGCGACCACCTCTCGCCGGCCTATTACCTGATTCTCTGCGCTGTGCCGACAATAGGAACCTTGCTGTGGATGGGCGCTGCGCGGGATTGATGGTCCGCGCAGCGCGATTCCTTATTTGTGCTTCGCTTTAGCCGCTGCTGCTGCTGCCGGTGCGGCGGCGGCCTTTGTCTGCATGGCGGCAATCGTCGCGTTCAACTGGTTGACCGCGTCGTTCGCCTTGGCGGCGGAAGCTGTCGCCGCATCGGCCGCTGCCTTCGCTGCATTGGCCAGGGCCCCGGCATTTACCGCATTAGTCTGAATCGGGTGGATCTTGGCCTCTACGCTGGCAAGTTCTGCGCTCAACTTGTCGATCTGCATTGAGGAATAATAAGCTCCTCCGCCAGCCAAAACGATGATCAACACCAAAAGGATTGTAAATCTTCCGCCGTCCATGGGTTTCCTCCTTGTTCATTTCGAGGGCGAAGACGCGGTCTTTGCCCTGCTTTCACATAGGAGGTCGCTTAATTGCGGCAATAATGTGGCGGCGACGCGGATGCCGAGGTTTAGCTACCCGCACCCGTGAGTGCGGCAGCGCCCAGTATGCGGCCGTCGTGCGCCTGAACCAATATTAGCGACGCCGTGTTTGGCGTCTGTCGCTTCGACCGGGAGTTTGACAGATCGGCCGGTCCAATCACCGACAGTTTTCAGAGTTTCGACCCCGTTTACGTCTTGCGCCATGCGACCGGCATTCTGACCCTGTTGCACTGGCGTGTCGCGGCTTCGCAGGAAGCGTATGAGGATAATTTTGCCGTGTCCGTTACCGGCACCGATCGAAACCGATTTGCCGTTCGCGGCAAAGGTAACGGGAGCGGCGACCAGGCGCGCGGCTCGGGATATGGTCTGGAGCACCTCATCGCAATGCGAACCCACCAATTGGTGCTCGCCATCGATGACGATCTGCGGGGTATAAACCTCCTTCTTTCCGAACTGCGAGGCGTAGTCATCAGGTTCCTCGCGAGAAACCCCGGCGTTGAGGCCGGGGAGGTAAGCGAGAGGGCCCGGATGGTGGTTCCCGCTGGGATTTGACGTATTGGGCGAGTGTCGACAGGGGAGCCCCTGCGCATGACGCGACGAAGTAGGATGGGGAGCAGAGCACACCGT
>Ga0182013_10006683_pt1 | contig 12954 bp, 9 predicted proteins | sample 612S2MmetaG_FD_120487 | JGI IMG/M metagenome (GOLD analysis project Ga0182013, IMG submission 120487) | Permafrost microbial communities from Stordalen Mire, Sweden - 612S2M metaG | ecosystem: Environmental > Terrestrial > Soil > Wetlands > Permafrost | place: Sweden: Stordalen | collected... | reverse complement strand
GCAGGCGCTGGTGCTCCGCGCTCCGCCGCCGCTCGGGCCGGGCAGGCCCCGCGTGTCGCCGCAGGAGGTCGCCGAAAACCACCGGCAGCGAATCATGTTCGCCACCGCACAGGTCGTTCAGGAACATGGCTACAGCGCCGCGACCGTGACGGAGATCACCCGGGTCGCGGGGATCGACGGACGCTCCTTCTACCGCGTGTTCGCAGACAAGCAGGAGGCGTTCGGTGCGATCCACGAGCTCGGGTTCCAGTACCTGATGGCGGCGACCGCGGGAGCGTTCTTCACGGGCGAGGATTGGCCCTCGCGGATCTGGGAAGCGTTTCGGGCCGCGGCGCAGAGCATCGAGCAGGTACCCGCATTCGCACACGTCGGGTTCGTCGAGGCCTACGCCGTGGGCCCGCAGACGATCCAGCGTGTCGAAGACAGCCGCGTCGCGTTCACGATCTTCCTGCAGGAGGGCTATCAGCACCAGCGCCCGGGCGAGCGGGCGCCCTCGGCGGCTGCGCTGGAGGCGATCGTCACCACCATCTTCGAGATCGTCTACCTGCGTGCACGCGCTCGCGGGAACCCCAGGACCGCCATGCTCGCGCACATCGTGCACCTGTGTCTCGCGCCGTTCATCGGCGCGGAGGCGACGGACGCATACATCGACCGAAGGCTGGCCGAGGCGCGCGAGCCAAGTGGTGCGCGCCCCGGAACACGCGGCGGCGCAGGCAAGCGCGGGCCAGCCGGCGATCGTGGACCGCGCAGGAAGAAGACGCCCCTCCCGCCGCAGGAGTAACGGGCGGGAGGGGCGGGTGCCGTCGGCCAGGGGTGGACGGCGGCACCGATAACCGGTCGAGGGATAGAGACCGGGGTTTCTGCGAGCGACCCGCGAGGGGATGCGGAGCGCTCGGACAAAGCCCGGGGTAGCGCAGTCGCCGACCGGTACGAAGCTGCATAAACGACGGTGTTGACGATATCGTACGGCGACGGTGGCTGTCAAACTCGTCCACGGCTCCATAGATTTTGCCTCTGGCATCGGGGCGATCCCTTATGTTCTCGCACAGCCGGGACGCCCCCGCCGACGCGTCGTAAACGGCAATAATGTGGTTAGGGGGAACCGCGGCAGGAACGCGCGGCTGAAGGCCCGAGGCAGCACCGCCCGACGACACCGCACGGCGCTCCCGGACCCCGGCAAGACGCCTCAGAGCAGAACGGCCGATCGAGCGCGGCGCACGGATAGACCGCGATGAACGCGAACCGTGAGATGCCTGCACAGCGCGTGCTGGACGCCTTCATCGAGGTCTGCGCAGCAGAGGGCTACCAGGGCGCGACCATCGCGAGGGTGATCACGCACGCACGAGTATCGCGGCGGACCTTCTACCAGCATTTCACGGGCAGGAGCGACTGCCTGCGGGCGGCCGCCGCAGAGATCGAGACGCAGCTGCTCCAGAGCGCCGCAGCGGCCGTCCAGGAACAGACCCAGGACGCCATGGGGGTCATGATCGCGGCTCTCGTCGCGTTCGCGCAAAAGAACCCAGCATCGGCGCGGGTGCTGATGAGCGAGACGATGGCCGCCGGCCCCGTCGGGCTCGCGGCGCGAGATCACGCCGTGGACCGCCTCACGGCGCTCCTGGAGGATCGCGGCGAGGTGGATACGCCGGCGCCGGGAGCGCCCGCCGGAGCCCTGATCGGCGCGGTGTTCAGGATGCTCGCCTCCCGTCTTCGGCGACGCGAGCTCGACCCCGAGCGCCTCACCGAAGACCTGGTGAACTGGGCCCGAAGCTATGCGGAGCCAGGGGCCGCAGAACCGGCCGTGAGGCCCACCACGATCTCGACACGCACCGGCTCGGACCCCCGGCGGGCGGCCGCGCTGCGAGCGCCGCCCCCCGCGGGCGCCAGGCGCGGCAAGCAGCCCAGCGACGCAGTGAGCGCAGACCACCGGCTACGGATCATCTTCGCGGTCGCCGAGGTCGTGCGCCGAGACGGCTACGCCGAGGCGACCGTCACGGCGATCACACGCACCGCCGGCGTCGACGGGCGCATCTTCTACAGCCTCTTCGCGGACAAGAGCGACGCACTGAGGTCGCTCCATGAGTTCGTCTTCCAGCACGCGTGGACTGCGAGCGCAGGCGCCTTCTCCACGGCACCGGACTGGCCGTACAGGCTCTGGGAGGCCGGACGGGCCCTCACGGAGTTCCTGGATCAGAACGCCACCCTGACATATGCCTCCCTGATCGAAGACGGGGCCGGAGGACCGCAGACGACGCGGCGCTTTGAAGAGCTGCTCGCGGGATTCACGATCTTCCTGCGGGAGGGCTACCAATACGAGCCAGCGGGCGAGCGCAGTCCGCCCTCGCGAGCGGCGCTGGACGCGATCGCCCAGACAGGCCACGAGATGCTCTACAGACACGCGCGCAGTAGTGAGCAGGCGAGCATGGCGATGTTGCTTGGCTCCCTGGCTTATGTGTGCCTGACTCCGTTCCTGGGGGCCGCGCGAGCGGGGGCACTGATCGCAGAGCTCGCGAGCAGCCAGTCCGCTGACGAGGACCGGGGCCGTTAGCTCGCCGGCTCCTGGGAGGCGCATCGCGGGGGCGCAGCGCGCCCTCGGGGATTCTGACAGCGCGGTCCCACGGTCCGCAGGCGATGACAAGGACGCCCACGGGCGCGCTCGGCCGGTAAACGCCACCGAGGATGATCTGGCCGCAACGACGGCGGTGGCCGCTCGGCGCCACACCTCGCAAAGGCAAGGGCCCGCGCCCGCACGCTCAGGAGCCGACGGCCGCAATCGTCGCGGCACCCATAAACACATGTCGTACAGATGTCGCATGGGGACCAGGCAGCTAAAGCACGGAGCCCTGAGCGGTCGAAGCTGAGGCATGAGCAGCGCATCCTGGCTGTGCCCGACAGAGCTGGACCGAAGCCGCCTGGTGGAAGCAAGCGAGCGCGTGCACACGATCCGGAGGGTCGGCTCCGCCGCAGTCGCAGCGGCGCTCGTGGTCTCCGCCCCCTGGGTCGGCTGGTGGACGCTCGGGCTGTTCGCGGCATCGACGCTGAACTTCGCAAGCGTCGAGCGGCGCATGCACCGCAGCGCCCATCCCGAGCGCGTCAGCGCTCGGGGGGTGCTCGTCACGATGGCGCTCCTCGGCGGCGGAATCGCCTACAGCGGCGGACCCCGCAGCCCAATGCTCCCATGGCTCGTTCTCCCCGCCGGGATGATCGCCGCGAGGTTCCGTCCACAGGTCGTGATCGCCGGCCTCGCGGCGAGCATCGCCGTGATCCTCGCCGTGACCCTCGGCGTGCATCCGCAGTGGACGATCGCCGACCCTGTTCCGGTGATCGCCGTCCTTGCGCTGCTCGTCGGCGTCGTCGCGATCGTCTCAGCGCTCCAGGGCGCGGAGCTGCACCACCGCGACGAGGCGATCCTCGACCAGCTGACAGGGCTGCTGAACCGTCACGCCCTGCTTCCGCGCTTTGATGAGATCACCCAGCAGGCGCGGCTCACACACCAGCACGTGTGCCTCGTGCTCGCAGACCTCGACGGGTTCAAGTCAGTCAACGACCGGTACGGCCACGACCGCGGAGACGCGGTCCTTCAGGACGTCGCGTACGAGATGCGCAAGCAGCTGCGCTCCTTCGAGCTGATCTACAGGCTCGGCGGCGAGGAGTTCCTGATCGTGCTCCCCGGCGTCGACCTGGACACCGGCGCAGAACTCGCCGGACGACTGCGCGCCGCCGTGCAGGAGGCCCAGCCGGCGGGCGTGCCCGTGACGCTCTCTCTCGGCGTGAGCGCCGCACAGGGCGCTCAGGTCGACTACGACACGCTGTTCCGGAGCGCGGACGCCGCGCTATACGAGGCAAAGCACGCGGGACGCAACCGCGTCAGCGCGGCCCTCCCCGCCGGCGACGGGCATGACGCGGCGCCCGGTGCGGCGCTCTCGGTCGTCAGTCAGGTCTTGGCGTGACGGCGAGCCGGGGCCCCCGCCGGGACCTCGCGGTGCTCGCAGCGGCGCGCCTACAGCAGCTTCGTGGGGTCGCCTGCTGCTAGCGAGACACGCGTCGAGGCACGACGTTCGTACTTGCGCTGACCTCTTGAGCCAGTGGCGGACACGGCGCGCGCAGGTGATCGACGGCGACGTTGCGCGCGACCCGCTGTAGCCACGGGAGGAACGGGGCCTCGCGCTCCTGGTATTCGCCGATCATCCCGAAGAGCTCCGCGAACACCTGTCGGGTGATGTCCTGCGCCTCGTCGCAGTCGTTGACGATGCTGCGTGCGAACTCATAGATGTCATCGGCGTAGCGGACGTACAGGAACGTGAACGCATCACGATCGCCGGCCTGCGCTCGCGCGAGAGCAATCGACACCATCCTGCTCTGAGGCTCCAGATGTCCGCAGGGCACCTCCTGGGCGGGGCTCGCATGGGCAATCTGACGCCAACAGTCCAGTGTCTCTCCCCACTCCCCTCTGCGTGCTGCGAGCTCTCGGCGGATTGCCCGGCGCAGGCCAGCTCGGCCAGCGCCTGGGGCCCATCAGCCCAGAATAAATAAACGACAGCACGCAGGGTAGCCGATCGCAAATAGCGTCGTCAAGAAGCCGGAATGGGAGCGCAGCGCGCCTTCATAAACATCTACGATGGGTTTGGCGATCGTGAGTCGCACAGCCATCACGAGGCCGTGGCCGCGCGCCAACGAGCGGCGAGCGACGCAGGCCGCGAGCCCCGCCGTCAGTCGCGCCGCGAAAGCGGCGGCACACCGCCAGCGGCGCGCTCTCGCAGGAAAGCCTCCACAGCCGAGGCATCCAGCGGACGGGCGAACAGAAAGCCCTGGCCGCCGTCGCACTCCTCCTCGCGCAGCAGCGAGAGCTCCCCGGGCCGCTCGATGCCCTCCGCGATCGTCTCGATCGAAAGGTCGCGCCCGAGCTGCACGAGCGTCCGCATCAGGCTCTCGCCTTCCTTGCTGTGCGCGAGGCCCGCAATGAACGAGCGGTCGATCTTCAGCGCGTCGACCGGAAACTGACGTAGATGCGCGAGCGAGGAATACCCCGTCCCGAAGTCGTCGATCGCGACCCGGACCCCCAGCTCCTTCAGGGCGAGCAGCCGCGCCGCCGTCTCATCGACGTTGCGCATCAGCGTCGTCTCGGTGATCTCGATCGTCAGCCCACCAGGCACAAGGCCGCTCGCGGACAACGCCGCCTGCACATCGCCGACGATCAGGTCCGAGTCCAGCTGAGGGCCCGAGACGTTCACCGCCACGCCCACCTGGTGGCCGGCCGCGCGCCACAGCGCGCCCTGCGCGCAGGCGCAATGCAGGACCCAGCGGCCGACGTCAACGATCAGACCCGTCTCCTCGAGGACCGGGATGAAATCATCCGGCTGGACGAGGCCGCGGGTCGGGCTGGACCATCGGATGAGGGCCTCAACGCCTGAGGTGCTCATGTCGCTGAGGTTGAACGTCGGCTGGTAGGCGAGGAAGAACTCGTCGTTCGCGAGCGCGGCGCGGAGATCCATCTCGAGCTGCATGCGAGCCGCGAGCGTGTCCTGCATCCCGCTCTCGAACACCACGAAGCGGTTCTTGCCGTCCCACTTCGCGCGGTACATCGCGATGTCGGCGTCACGCAGGAGATCGTCCGCGGTGATGTCGCTCCCGGCGGCGATCCCGACGCTCGCGGTCACGGTCACAGGCGTCTGTTCATCCCCCAGCGGGAACGGCCTTTTCAGCGCGGCGACGAGCCGCTGGGCGATCAGCTCGGGGCCCGCCTGCACGGAGATCTCGCCCGCCAGGACGACGAACTCATCGCCGGCGAGGCGGCCAAGCGCGTCCACGTCGCGAACGACTGCGTCGAGTCGCCGCGCGACGGACTGCAGCAGCTCGTCCCCGGCTGCGTGGCCGAGCGTGTCGTTGATCGTCTTGAAGTTGTCGAGATCTATGAACAGCACCGCCACCGGGCTCTTCGTGTGGCGGGCGCGCACGAGCATCTGCTGCAGCCGGTCCAGGATCAGCGTGCGGTTCGGCAGGCCGGTCAGGGCGTCGTGGGTGGCCATGAACGAGAGCTCCTGCTGGCGGCGGGCGAGCTGCTCGTCGGCGCCGTGGCGCTCGGCGTCGAACGTCTCGCACATCCGCACGAGCGTGACGCTCAGGCTGCGCTGGAGCATCGCAAGCGCCTCACTGCGTGCCTCCGGGCAGATCCCGAGCTCCTCGCAGAGCTCTCGCAGTACGGTCTCGGCGGCGTTCCACCACCGCAGACAGCGCTTGGTGACCTCGCTCACGGGCGCGGCGCGCTGCGCCGCGAGCTGGCCGAAGATGCTCCAGGACTCCTGCCCGACCATCCGCGCGACCTCGGCGCCCTCCCCGGCCATCCATCTGGCCACGGCGATCGTGGACACCGCGCCGACGCGTTCGAAGCGCTCTTCGACGTCGGGGTCGAGCAGACGCCCCGATTCGGCTGTGCTGAGCATCATCGCGCTGACAACGTGGTCGGTGCGACAGTTCAGCGTCTCGCCGAGCCGCCGGAGATCCCCGCCGCGCTGGCATGCCGCGGCTGACTCACCATCGTCGGGGACGGCTGCACTGGGTGCGTGGCCCCCCAGGTGAGCCGCGGCTGCGGCATGGGATCCCATGGGTGTGCGAATCGGCGGTGCGTCGGCGGCCGGTGAGGTTGACTCGTTTGGACTAGACACTTGTTTATTCCCTTGCGCGAGAGCACCGGACAGGAGCAGGTGACTTGGCGTATATCGGCCGGGGATGCTCAATCACGTTAGGATCGTCGGCATGTTGAGGGCCGGTGGGAGCAGAGTTGCAGCGGCACCCCAATAAATCCGACGCGCACGTTTATGCCGTGCCTACGCAGACTTCCGGATGACGGGATGAGCGATCGACGAAAGCCCACAACGGGCAGGGCGCTCCGAGGCGAGGCGGGCGCCAGGCCGCGGGAGCACCCGAGCGCACCGACCCGCAAGGAGGGACAGCGACGCTGGAGCGGCTTGCGCGCACGATAAGCGGCGTACCGCGGGAGCGGATGCGCGTTGCGGCGTGGGGATCGGAGGGCGCGAGCATCCGCACCGGACCGTGCCCGCGGTAAGCAAGCGTGTCGTGCCCCGGGCGCCGGCTCTGGAGCGGGCGCAGACGGACAGGGATCGGGGTCGGGTGAGCGCGAGGCTTGCTGAGCCGCCGCGCAGCCGTTGGCGGCGGAAGCACTCCGCGAGGGCCCGCGCTCCTGGCGTGCGGCACGGACGCTCAACGACGACTCTCCACCGAGCGTCGCACCCTGTAGAGGGCGACGGGCTCACGGACGCCGTGCAGCCGGTGCTCGCCGGCATAAGAGAAGCGGTGGGAGTCGCGCACACGGGCGCGCAGCTCTGCTTCGGTCAGGACACTTCCCGGCCGAGCGATCTGGGTGATGCGGCTCGCGAGGTTCACCGGGGCGCCGAACCAGTCGCCCGCACGGCTCAGGGCAGGACCGATCGCGAGACCGCCGCGCAGCGCAGGGAAGTGCTCGCCCTGAGCCTCAGCTAGAGCGATCAATGCGAGTGCCGCGTCGATCAACGGCGCCGGCTCGGCTGAGCTCATCATCGCCGCGTCGCCGATCGTCTTGACCAGGCGCACCGGAGGATCACAGACCTCGCTGGCGAGCTCCTCCAGGCGTAGTGCCAGGCTCGAGAGCTCATACGGGGACAGCAGTTGACCCAGGCGTGTGAAGCCCACGAGGTCGACGAAGCACACGGTCACCTCCGAGGAGCCGGCCAGACGTCCGGCGGACCGGTCCTCCGCAGTCAGTCCCTCGCTCTGGGTCACCTCGTGCAGGTGGACCGTGAGCAGGCTGACAACCAGCGGGCTGACGAGCGGCCCCAGGTCCGCCGCCGCGTCCGCGTAGCGCTGCGCGAGCGTGCGCTCGCCGATACCGGGTTCGAGCACGAGCCGAAGCGCGAGCGCACGCATCGCCTCCGAAGAGCGCGAGAGCCCCCGGCCGAGCGTACGGATCACCTCGAGCATCTCCTCTTCGGAGATCCCCGCCTCTCGGGCGAGCGCCGCGGTGCGCACCGCCTCGATGTCGGCGTCGATGTACGAGCGCTCGTCCGGTCCCGGCACCTGCAGGCCCATCGCGCGGCGGGCCGCGAGCAGGAAGCCGACCTGCACCCCAGCCAGCTCGGCGACCTCGGCGGCTGTGTAACGCTCGGTCCCGGCGATCACCGGCCGGGCCATCAGGAAGACGAGCGTCCCCTGCGCGACATGACGGCGAAGCTCGCCTACCGGAACGCCAGAGTCGAGGAGTTCCTGCAGCAGGCCTGCGCGCTCGGCACGCTCATGCCCAGCAAGGCCGTCGAGAAGACCCTCAAGTTCAAGGTCAACGACCGGCGAGTCCTTCGTGGACTCGCCCACCCCCGGACCCGGGGGTTCCACGGAAGGCATCAGGAGGCGCGAACCGAGAGGTGCGGGTGACCGTCGGGACGCGGATTGCAGGCCATCAGGTGAGGCCTCGCTGGGTGCCTTGGCACGGGGCACACGCGGTCACGATGTCGGCGTACGGTGCCAGCAGGGCTGCGAGAGCAGCGGGAGAGTCGCCTGCGGCGCTGTCAGGCAGGACGACAAAACCGATCGCCAGGCGCAGCAGGCCATGAGCGAGCGGCGCAGCGTCCCGGCGCCGAATCGCGGGCCACGCTTCAGCAATGACCCCCACGAGGCGCTCGCCGGCCATCTCGAGCAGCTGATCGAGCGGGGCGGCAGCCAGGGCCGACAGGTCGCCGCCGCCGGCCGCGACGGCGGCGGCGAGCAGCGGGCTCCGCGAACGTGCTGTGAGCAACGCTTCAAACGCCGCGCCGAGCGCGTCCGCCGGACTACGGGCGTGCCGCATGAGGGCATCGCGGACAGCGGCGAGGAGCTCTTCCGCATCGCTGATGAGGAGCGCCCGCGCGAACCTCTCGCGCGAGCCGAACTCCTTGTAGAGGCTCGAACGGCTGACCCCCGCGACCCGCGCAACGTCGGACATAGTGATGTCGCCCCAGCTGCGGGCGGCGAGCTGGGTGCGGGCGGCGCCAAAGACAGTTGCGCGGCGCAGCAGGCGTGCCCTGACCGGGTACAGGCGCGACTGAGGGTCCCCGAGGAGGACGGCGGCGGGGACGCGGGGTCTTTGGACCGTCTGCTCAAGCACGCGGCACCTCGAGCAAGCGCCTGAGGCCCTCGGGAGGCTGCTCCGCGAGAAGACTCCGGAGCCTCGCCTCGACCGGGCCCCTGGCCAGCAGCGACAGGGCACGGCCCGGGTCAAAATCGATCTCGAAGCACGCCAGGGTGCCCCGCTCGCCGAGGTCCTCGAACGTCCAGATGGCGGTCAGGTCGCGTAGGTCGCCGGACACACGGCGCATGTGCAGCGAGCGCTCCTGCTCATAGGTCAAACGCAGATCCAGCTCCACGCGCGCGATCAGCGCGTCGATCCGGGCGCGGACCAGCGATGCGCGCCCGTCGCGGTCGCTCTCGAGGACCTCGACCGCAGCGATCGCCTGCTGCCACTCCGGGGTCCGAGGCGTGTCGCAAACGAGCTGGAAGCACGCCGCCGCGGGCGCCGCGACCTGGGCGGATGACTGTCCGCCGAAGCGGCTCAACCCAGCTCCGCCGATGTCTTGCCGAGCAGCAGCCGGGCGATGATCAGCAGCTGGATCTGCTGGGTGCCCTCGAAGATGTCAAGGATCTTCGCGTCGCGGGCCCACTTCTCGAGCAGGCTGCTCTCGCTGTAGCCGAGGCTTCCGCACAGCTCGACGCAGCCGAGCGCGACGTCGACGCAGACACGGCCGGCCTTGGCCTTCGCCATCGACGCCTGAAGCGAGTTCGGCTTTCTGTTATCCGCCATCCACGCCGCCTGCAGCGTCAGCAGCCGCGCCGCCTCATAGTCGCCCTCCATGCAAAGCAGCCGCGCCGCGGCCGCATGCTGGGAGAGGACGGGCGCGGCGTAGTCGACGTCCACTCCGGCGCCGTGAAGTTGCGCGGCCGCCTCGTCCAGGCATGCGCGGGTGAGCCCCACGGCCATACCGGCGACAAGGGGGCGTGTGTTGTCGAACGTCTGCATCGCGCCCGCGAAGCCCCCCGTGGTGACCTCGGCGCTGCCGAGCATGTCCTGCGTGGGGACGCGGCAGTCCTCCAGGCGGAACGCCGCTGTGTCGGACGCGCGGATGCCGAGCTTGTGCTCCAGGCGCTCGAGCTTCAGCCCCGGGTTATCGCGCTCCACGACGAACGACTTGATCGCGGCCCTGCCCTTGGAGCGATCGAGCGTCGCCCACACCACGACCAGGTCGGCGCGCTCGCCTGAGGTCACGTAGATCTTCTCGCCGTTCAGGATGTAGTAGTCGCCGTCGAGGACCGCGGTCGTGCGGATCGCCGCGGAGTCCGATCCCGCCTCGGGCTCGGTGATCGCCATCGCCGCCCAGCGGCCCTCATAGCGCTCGAGCTGCTCCTGTGTTGCCACCGACGCGATCGCGGAGTTGCCCAGGCCCTGGCGGGGCATGCTCAGCAGCAGCCCGACATCGCCCCAGCACAGCTCCATGACGCTCAGTACCGTCGCGAGATTCGACCCGTTGCGGTTGCCGTCTGCGGCGTCGTGGGAGTCGCGCCTGACGCCGGCCGCGCCCGCGCCGTTCTCGCTCCCGGCGCTCATGCCGTCGATCAGCGCGGCGAGCATGTCGAGCTCCTTCGGGTACTCGTGCTCGGCCAGGTCGTACTTGCGTGATATCGGCCGGAACACCTCGGCGGCGACCTGACGGGCCTGGGCGACGAGCGGGGCGAGCTTGCGTGGAGTCTCGAGGTTGATCATCGGTGTTCTGTTCGCTCTAGACGAGCAGGGCGCCCTCCATCACGCCCGCCGCCCGCAGGTCCCGGTACCAGCGCTCCACCGGGTGCTCCTTGACGTAGCCATGCCCGCCGAGCAGCTGCACCCCTTCCGAGCCGATCCGCACGGCCTTCTCCTGGGTCATGCAGGCGGCGAGCGCGGCGTCCCTTGCGAAGCTCTCACCCCGGTCTGCGCGGCTCGCGGCGCGGTAGGTGAGCAGCCGCATCCCTTCCAGCTCGATCGCGATGTCGGCGACCGCGAAGGCAACGGCCTGGCGGCTGGAGATCGGCTGGCCGAACGCGACACGCTCGTTGACATAGGGGATGACGTAGTCAAGGACGGCCTGTGCCGCGCCGACCGCGACGGCGCACCAGGCGATCCGGGCGCGCTGGACGCACTCCTCGTACACCTCGCGCCGTCCGGCAGCCAGCAGGGAGCCGGGCGGCAGGCGAACATCCTCGAGGATCAGCCGTCCGGTCGCCGCGGCACGCAGCCCCATCGCAGGGTCCGGCTCAACACTGACGCCGGGCGAGCCTGACTCGAGGATGAACAGCGCAGGCCCGAGCCCCTCCGCGTCGGCGGCCACGAGGAACAGCTCGGCCTCTGCGCCGCGTGGCACGAGCGCCTTGACGGCGCTGAGCACCCAGCCGTCGCCGCTGCGGCGCGCTGAGGCGTGCAGCACCATCGGGTCGAACAGGGCCCTGGGCTCGAGCAGCGCGAGCGCAGCCGCCGGAGGGTGCTCGGAGGTGAAGGACGGCAGATAGGTGGCCTGCTGGCCCGCGTCTCCCCACAGGCCGATCGCGGTCGCGACGGCCCCGGGGGCCAGCGCGGCGAGCGCGATCCCGACGTCGCCGTGCGCGAGCGCCTCGGCGAGCAGGACGCCTGTTACTGCGCTGCGCTCGGCCATCACTCCGCCGAGCTCTTCCGGGATACCGAGCGTCGTGAGCCCGAGCTCACCGGCTTCGGAGAGCAGCTCTGGCGGGGTGGCGCACGCCTCGTTGGCGCCGGACGCCGCGGCCCGGATCTTCTCGGCCGCGAACTCGCCGATCATGCCGCGGAGCATCTGCTGGTCCTCGTCGGGTGTCAGGTCGAACAGGCCGGCAGTGTGGTGCGGACGCTGACGAGCCGGACCGGCGAGCGCAGCGGCTCTCTCGAACGTGCGGCTCGCGGCGGCGGTTGTGCGGAAGCCCGCGCGTGTCCCGCGGAAGAGCAGCCGCTGCGCCGGCGCCCTGAGATGCGTTCGATCAAGCAGGCCGGAGCCCGCCAGATTATTCAGGGCCCTGAGGCCCAGGCCCATGCCGCGTTCGGTGGTGCTCACGATTGCTCCTCGTTTTCGTCGGGTGCGTTGGCGATCGGCTGGACCTCGCCGTCGAGGTGGCGCCTCTCCCCGTCCTGGCCCTGCACCGAGAAGCGGATCGCGTCATCTGCAAGCTCATTGGTGAACTCGATGGTGGCGGGCAGCAGGATCGGCGCGCGGAAGCGCACGGCGACGGTGAAAGCCTGCGGCAGGCAGGCCTCCAGGGCGGCCAGCGCGCGCGCCATCGTCCACATCCCGTGCGCGATCGCCTGCGGGAAGCCGAACAGGCGGGCGGTGAGCGCCGAGAGGTGGATCGGGTTGCGGTCCCCGGACGCCGCGGCGTAGCGGCGTCCCAGATCGGCGGGCAGGATCCAGAGAGCGCCGCCGGCGCCCGGCGAGGCGCAGTGTGGCGCGCCGGGCGAAGGCGCGGCGGCGGGCTGGCCGTCGCGATGCTCACGGTGCAGCATCGTGCTGGACTCCTCCCACACGAGCTGTCCCTGCACTCGCGCCTGCGTGATCAGCGAGAAGACCCGACCCCGCGGATGCTCTCTGATGGCGGCCGCTCGAACGCTCAGGTCAAGGCGCTCCTCGCGGCCTATCCGGCGGTGCTGGGTGATCCGGTTCGCAACGTGGACGAGGCCGACGGCGCGAAACGGGAACTCGGGGCCGGTGATCAGCGACAGCTGCAGTGGGAACGCGAGAACATGCGGATAGCTCGCAGGCAGCAAGCGCGAGGCCGGGAAGGAGCACACCCGGTCGTACTCGGCGAGATGTCCTAGGTCGACGCGGACGCGAGGGACCGTCAGCCCGAGCGCGGGCAGCTCGCCGCCGCCGCCCGCCAGGAAAGGGAGATGCGACGCGCCGG
>Ga0182013_10006682_pt1 | contig 12956 bp, 8 predicted proteins | sample 612S2MmetaG_FD_120487 | JGI IMG/M metagenome (GOLD analysis project Ga0182013, IMG submission 120487) | Permafrost microbial communities from Stordalen Mire, Sweden - 612S2M metaG | ecosystem: Environmental > Terrestrial > Soil > Wetlands > Permafrost | place: Sweden: Stordalen | collected... | reverse complement strand
TACTGGCGCTCGGTATCGGCCTGGCGCGGAATCCGCCAAAGCCGGCTAATGCTGGAATGACTGTGGCCGATGTCCAAGAGATGGTCAAGTCCGGGCTCTCGGAGGATTTGATTATTGCCGCTCTGCGCAAGGACAACCACAGGTTTGACTTGGGCGCGCAGGATATGCTGGCGCTGAAAAAAGCGGGAGTCAGTGACAACATCATTAAAGTGATGCTCGATCCAACTGCTCCGGTGATTTCACCTGCCGTTCCCGCCGCTGGCGGCGTCGTTGGGATCAGAACCCCTAGAGCGTCCGGCGCAACTCCCGACGCGGGCATCTCGGAAGCGGCCATAGACGCCAACATGAACAATCCGGACGCGCCCCATGACTCGGGTATTTATATCCTCTCCGGGGATAAGATGACCGGGCTTGAGCGCGCCGCGACGCAAGGAACAAAGACTGGTATGTTGGGGCACGTGTTGACGAGTGGCATCGTCAAGGGGAAGACCAAGGCGGTCCTTCCCGGACCGCGGGCGAGCATTCGGACCAGCGATCAGCGCCCGGTATTCTATTTCTATTTCGAAGACAAGTCCGCCGCTCTGGGAAAGACAGGCTTCGGTGCGCAGACGGTTTCGAATCCGAACCAATTTGCCATGTTGAAGCTCGATCAGAAAAAGGATAGCCGCGAGGTGGTGATCGGAACCATCGGATTCGCCAGCGCTTCCACTGGCAGCGAAACGAAGGCGCAGATCGCGTTTAAGTCGGAGAAACTCCGTCCCGGCGTCTACCGTGTCATTCCCACCGTGAACATGGAGCCCGGTGAGTACTGTTTCGTCTCGTCATCGCCGGGCGGCGCGGCAGGCGCCGCGGACATTTTTGATTTCTCGATCAATCCGAACCAGTAGCCTTCTTGGATCTCGCTTTTTTGCGAACTCCCGGCCGCTCCGCGGCGTATGAGTCTATTCTAGGGACTCATGCTCCAGGACTTTCGTTTCGGCCTCAAGCTCCTCTGGAAAGAGAAGGCTTTCACCATCACGGCGCTGCTTACGCTGGCGCTGTGCATTGGCGCCAACACCGCCATCTTCACGGTCCTCCGCACGGTGGTGCTGGAACCCCTGGCGTTTGCCCAACCGGACCGTCTGGTGTCGGTGTTCAACATCTATCCCGGTATCATGGTGACTGAAAACGGGTCGAACGCCGTCCCCGACTATTTCGACCGCCGTCAATTGACCGAGATCTTCGATTCCGTCGCTTTTAGCCGCGGGAATGGCTTCGACCTGGGGTCTGAGGGATCGCCCGTGCATCTCGAAGCGCAATCGGTGACACCTTCGTTTTTCCGCGTCCTGCGCGTCTCGCCAGTGCTGGGCCGCCCGTTCACCGAAGACGATGCGGTGTACAAGAAGGACCAGTACGCCATCCTCAGTTACGGCTTGTGGAAAGACAAGTTCGCCGGCGATATGCACATCCTGGGCCGCGATATCCGGTTGAGCGGCTTGCCGTACCGCGTGGTGGGGGTGATGCCCCGGGGATTCGAATCGCCCGGCTCCGAAGCCAAGCTGTGGGTGCCGCTTTCCTTCGCGCCCGAGCAGACACTGGATTCGGCGCGCCACAGTAATAGCTGGGACATGATCGCGCGCCTTCAACCGGGCGTGACGGTGGCAGCGGCGCAACGGCGCATCGACGTGCTCAATAAGTTCCAGGTGGAACGCTCCGGCAAATTGCGGACGCTGCTGGAAAATGCCCGCTTCGGCTCGGTGGTTCGCGGGCTGAAGGACGAGATGGTGCGGGATATCAAGCCGACGCTGTACCTTCTGCAGGCAGCCGTGCTCTTCGTGCTGCTGATCGGCTGCGTCAACGTGGCCAACCTGATGCTGGTGCGGTCCAACATCCGCATGAAGGAACTGGCCATCCGGCACAGCCTGGGCGCGGCGCGCGGGCGGCTGGCGCGCCAGTTGTTGACCGAAAGCGTCACGCTGGCCGGGCTCGGCGGACTGCTCGGCATCCTTCTGGCATATGGCGGCGTACGGGTTCTGGCGGTGCTGGGCGCGCAGGAACTGCCGCGCGGCGCGGCCATTCATCTGGACGCGGGTGCGCTGGCCTTCAGCGCGGCGGTGGCCGGGCTCACGGGATTGATCTTCGGCAGCGTCCCGGTGTATCACTTGATGCGGCGCGATTTGAACGTGATTTTCCGCCAGACGGGACGCACCGGAACGAGCGAACGCGGCGCCGTGTGGACGCGTTCCGCGCTGGTGGTCTGCCAAGTCTCGCTGGCATTCGTACTGCTGATCGGCGCCGGACTTCTGACGCTCAGCTTTGCCCGCCTGCTGAACGTCAGCCCGGGATTTCAGCCCCAGAACGTCGATACCGCCCTCTTCGCCCTGCCGCGCTCGCGGTATGCGGATGACGTGCGGGTGCGCAATTTCGTTCTCGGCGTGATGGACGGCGTCCGCGCGATTCCCGGAGTGGCGCACGCCGGAGTTGCCGATCTGCTGCCCTTCGGCGGGAACAACAACAACAGCGTGATGAGCTTTGAAGGCCGAAGCCTGGGGCCGGGCGAGAATCCGCCGGTACCCGAATGGAATGTCGTGGATCCGGGCTATTTCGCGACCATGGGAATTCCGCTGCTGCAGGGGCGCGGCTTTACGCGCAGCGACACGGCCGATTCGGAGCGGGTGGTCATCATCGACCAGTACCTGGCGCACAAGTATTTTCCCAAAGGTGACGCCCTCGGCAACCGCATCATCCGCGGACTTCCCAACCTGCACCCGGACAAGGACTATCTCTGCACCATCGTTGGCGTGGCCGGCAGCGTGAAGAGCAGCGATCTGGCGGAGCGGAACCCCATCGGTGAGTTGTACTTCGCCGACCAGCAGTATCCCACCCGATACATGTTTCTGGCGGTGAAATCCCGGGGGAGCGATGCGGGCATCGCCGCGGCGGTGCGGCGGGAATTTGCCAAGGCCGATCCGGAGCTGCCGCTGTTCGACGTGAAGAGCATGGACCAGCGCCTGTGGACCTCGGTGCGGGAGCGCCGTTCCGCCATGGCGATCTGCGCGGCGTTCGCGGTGCTGGCGCTGGTCTTATCGGCCATCGGGATCTACGGCGTGCTGGCCTACGCGGTATCGCAGCGGACGCGCGAATTCGGCATCCGGGTAGCGCTGGGAGCGCGCGCCGGCACGGTGGTGGGGATGGTGATGGGGCAAGGAATCCGGCTGGCGGCCATCGGGTTGGTGCTGGGGGTGGCCGGCGCGGCGGCGCTCACGCGGCTGATGACCAGGATGCTCTACGAAGTAAAGCCCACCGACCCGGTGGTGTTCGCGATTGTCGCGGGAGTGCTGATGGCGGTAGCGATGGTGGCCTCGCTCGTGCCATCTTTGCGGGTAGCGCGGATCAAGCCGGCGGCGGCGCTGCGGGTGGAGTGAAGACTAACGGCAACAATACGTTACTGCAGTGCTCTCTCGATGGCGCTGGTGACGTCGGCCGACTCCGGCGTTACGGCGGACTCGAATCGGGCGATCACTTTGCCGTCTTTGCCCACCAGAAACTTGGTGAAGTTCCACTGGATGTCGCCGCCGGTCTTGGGGTTGGCCTGCTTATCGGTGAGGAACTGGTAGAGCGGGTGGATGTCGGCGCCCTTCACCGAAATCTTGGAGTAGATCGGGAACGTCACGTTGTACTTACTGCTGCAGAAGGTCTTGATCTCCTCGTTGGTGCCGGGTTCCTGTCCCCCGAAATTATTGGCGGGGAAGCCCAGGATCACAAATCCGCGGTCCTTATACTTCTCGTAGATTTTTTCCAGGCCGGCATACTGCGGGGTGAAGCCGCACCTGCTGGCCACGTTCACAATGAGCACCACTTTGCCCTGATACTGCGAGAGCGGGGCCGGTTTGCCATCGATGGAATTAAGAGTGAATTCGAGCACGTTGGAAGCTCCAAAAAGCGCGGCCGTCATGGCGACGCCGGCGAACAGCAATTTGCGCATATGCAGGAGAAGATGAGCGCGCCGGGGAAAAGTCGCAGGCTATTTCGGGGACAGGCTACATAACCTCGAAATTCAAGCCGGTGAGCGCAACGGAGTTTCGAGGTTATGTAGCCTGTCCCCGAAATAGCCCCTAACTGGTAAGATCTGGTACATGGACTTGCGCTATCCCGTTGGAAAATTCGATTGGTCCGCGCCCGTGGATCCGGCCATGCGGCCACAGTGGATCGCCCGGCTCGCCGAGGCGGGCGCGTGCTTTCGGGAGGCGGTCCGCGGCCTCGACCAGCAACAGCTCGATACGCCCTACCGGCCCGGCGGATGGACTGTCCGCCAGGTGATCCATCATGTGCCCGACAGTCACATGAACTGCTTTATCCGCTTCCGCTTGGCGCTTACCGAGGAGGAGCCTGTAATCAAGCCGTACGACGAGGCCAAATGGGCGGAATTGCACGATTCCCGCACCGCGCCGGTGGAAGTCTCGTTGCAACTTCTGGAGTGCCTGCACAACCGCTGGGTAAACATGATGGACGCCATGTCCGATGACGATTTCGAACGCAAGTTCCGCCATCCGGAAGTGGGTCTGCTGGGGCTGAATACGGTGCTGGGGGGGTACGCCTGGCACTGCCGCCATCACGCCGCCCATATCACCGGTCTGCGCCAGCGCATGGGGTGGTGACGAACGGGTAACAAACGGTTAGAACCGAACCGGCGCCGGGCGCGTCCAATACGGTGGGGACGCTGGCGTATAATGACCTTAGGCTTCCGGAGAGAGTTCCATACCTATGAATAGCCGTATGAAGTGGTTGGTGGTGAGCGGTTCGACCTGCCTCACGGTAATCCTCCTGACGGGGATGATGCTGGGAAAGAGTTCGGACCAATCGTCGTCCGATACCTATAAGCACCTCAAAGTTTTCGCCGAAGTGGTGGGTCACATCAAGGAAGAGTACGTGGAAGACCCCGACATGAAGGCGGTGTCACTGGGTGCTCTCAATGGAATGCTGGAATCCGTCGATCCCTTTGCCAGCTATCTGAGTGCCGATCAGTATCGCGAATACACCAGAAATAAAGATGCGCATCGTGGCGACGTAGGGCTGATCCTGTCGAAGAAGTTCGGCTACCTGGGCGTGCTGGACGCCATTCCGAACTCTCCCGCCGCCAAGGCCGGCTTGGGCTACCTCGACGTCATCGAAGCGATCAAGGGCGTCAGCGTGCGCGATATGTCCCTGGCAGCGGCCTACATGTTGCTGCAGGGCGATTCCGGGACCACGGTGGACCTGACGGTGGTGCGGGCGCGGCATCCGGACCCGGCGACCATCAGCCTGGTGCGCGCCATCGTGGTGCTGCCGCCGGTAGAGAGCAAGATGATGGATGGCCAGGTGGGCTATATCAATATCGACGCGCTCTCCCCGGCGCTGGTGAAAGATACCGCCGCGGCCATCCTGAAGCTTCAGAAAGATGGCGCTCAGAAACTCGTGGTCGACGTGCGCGACTGCGGCAGCGGCAGTCCGGAGGATGGTATCGCGCTGGCGAATCTCTTCCTAAAGCAGGGACGCATTACTTATTTGAAGGGTCAGAAATATCCCCAGAAGAATTTCGATGCCGATCCCGCTAAGGCGATCACCAGCTTACCGGTGGCGGTGTTGACCAACGGCGGCACGGCCGATGCGGCGGAGATTCTGGCGGCTGCCTTGCAGGACAACAAGCGCGGACAGGTAGTGGGCGAGCGGACTCACGGCGATGCGGCACTGCTGCAGCCGATCGCCATGGATGATGGCGGCGTGATCCTCCTCTCGGTGGCCAAGTATTACTCCGCCGACGGGAAGGCCATTCAAGACGTCGGAGTAACTCCCGCCACGCAGGTGAAAGAAGCCGACATCCAGGTAGACTATGACGACAACGGTTTACCGATCGCTCCATCGGCCGACGAGGTAGAGAAGAAAAAGACGGAGAACGACCCGGTGGTAAAGAAGGCCGTAGAAGTCCTGACCGCGAAAGGGTAAGCGGCCTAGGCGGAGGATCTCTCAACCGAATAGATTCGGAAGGCGGGCGTTTGGCCGCGCTTCTCCATCAGATTTTGTTCCCACCGCCGAAAGTCCTACAAGCCATCCCGAAAATCAAGAGGGCGGCCGGCGCCAACGGCTGGTTCGGTCGCGCCGCGCAGGTTCCCTGTTCCCGGCTCCGCCCGCACAAACGCGGCGATCATAGCCCTGGCGCATGATGTCGCCCCGCAATTTCAAACTGGCGGGGAAAATGGGCTGAGATCCTTTCGATGGCTCACTGCAAATTCCACGACACCAGGAGTTCTGATGGTGCGTCCTCAGATGCCGGCGCTCACCGATCGGGGTCTGCACCGGCAGGACGAAACGGCAGGCGAACATTCCACCGTCCCGCTGTTTTATTCACAACTTTGCCACACGCGGATAGCTCTAAGTGCAACTACGCGTTGCGTAACATTCTTGTTGAAAAACGTGTTGGCGCCCGCGATTCCGCTGGCGTTGCGGACGCAGGCGCGATAAAAAGGGATAGTCCTTTAGGCCTGCTGCGTAGCCGGGTTGGTAAATCTCGGGGGAGGTAGCCACCCGGTTGCGCAGGCCTGCTGGATACTATTTCACGGCCGCGGCCGCGTACACCGGCGAGAGCCAACCGTACCGGTCGGGCGTGGTTCCGTTGATCACTCCAAAAAATTCCGTCTGCAGCCGTTCGGTGACAGGTCCACGGTGACCCTTGCCGATGACGATGCGGTCGATGGAACGAATCGGCGTAATTTCCGCGGCTGTGCCGGAGAAGAAAACTTCGTCGGCGATGTACAGCATTTCGCGCGGGATGAGGGTCTCGACCACCGGGATGCCGTTGTCGCGCGCCAGCGCCAGGATGGCGTCGCGCGTAATGCCCGGAAGCACGGATGCGCCCAGCGGGGGAGTGTGAATCTTGCCGTCGCGCACCACAAAGATGTTCTCGCCGGAGCCCTCGCTGACATACCCGGCGGTGTCGAGGGCAATGCCTTCCACGTAGCCGTTGGCGACCGCTTCCATTTTGATCAACTGGGAGTTCATGTAATTGGCGCCGGCCTTGGCCATGGCGGGCAGAGTGTTGGGCGCCATGCGATTCCAACTGGAGACGCACACGTCCACGCCATTGGCCAACGCTTCCTCGCCCAGGTACTTGCCCCATTCCCAGCAGGCGATGTAGACCTCAATGGGGTTCTTGGACCCGTTGACTCCCACGTCGCCATATCCGCGCAGCGCCACCGGTTTCACGTAGCAGGCGCCCATCTTATTCACGCGCACCAGTTCGAGGACAGCCTCGCCCAACTTCTCGGCCGGGTAGGGCACTTCCATGCGGTAGACTTTGGCTGAGTCGAGAAGGCGGCGCATGTGTTCCGGCAAGCGGAAAAGGGCCGGCCCGAGGGCCGTTTGGTAGCAGCGAATCCCTTCAAAAACCGAGCTGCCGTAACTCACTACGTGCGAAAGGACATGGACCTTGGCGTCCTCCCAGCGGATAAAGTGGCCGTTATGCCATATTTTTTCGGTAGGCGTCAACATGGACTGATTATAACGGGTATGACCGGGCCGCCACCACTGGGCTGTGTGCACAGGTCCGAATGCCCGGTCAGCCGGGAGTGTTCTTGCTGAAGTGCAAGCCTGCAAAAGAAAGGCGAGCCCCGCTTTCGCGAGAGCTCGCCTACGCGTTCAGAGCCGCGACCGTTAGGGAGCGTTAGGTGGCGATTGAATAGGTTATTTCCACACAGGCCCTTAGAACCGTAAATATCCGCCCACTTCCAGATACCGCGGCGTGGACTGCGTGCCGGTGATCACGGCGAAGTTATTGTAGTTCACCGTGCCAGTAGAGCTGGTCACCCAGCAGCACGTAGTGTTGGGGTTGGAGAACACCACCGTATTCGTCAGGTTATACGCTTCGCCTACCAGTTGGAACTTGACCTTTTCCGACTTGAAAGCGAAAGTGCGGGTAACGCTCGCGTTCAACTGGAAGTATCCGGGCCCGATCAGGAGGTCCCTTCCCGTGGTGCCGAGGACACCCGTCGGTGGATTGACAAAGGCTGAGCCGTCGAAATATGGATGATACTGATCGTGACCGCCCAGAATCTGCACCACCGGATCGATCTGGGTGGCGCTGTCGGACTGTCCGCCGGCGTTGATGGCGGAAGCGGTCCCCAGAGTGAATGGCAGGCCGCTGTAGCGGGCGAGGATGCCGCTGATCTGCCAGCCGCCGACGATGTAGGCTGCCGGTCCGGTGTTGAACAGGGTGTGCCCCTTGCCGAACGGCAGGTTGTATAACCAGTAGATGCTGAGTGTCTGCTGGCGGTTGATGCCGGAGATTGCCTTGTCGAGGCTGAAAGAGAGCGGGTACGCCCGCCACAAAGTGCCGTCGTTGTTGTCGCCATTGACGTTATCCATGGCCTTCGAAAACGCGTAACTGGCGCCGAACAGCGAAGCGCCGATGCGCTTCCTGACCGTGGCCTGCAAGCCCTCGTAAGTCATAGACCCGAATGGCTCCACTGAATTCAGGTCGCTCGTGAGGAATGGAAAAAACTGGCGGCCGGCGTTGCCCGTGCCCGGAGCGGACCCGTTGATATTTACATTCATGTCCGTGTGGACCCCGTGCGTGCCCACGTACCCCACCTGCGCCGTCAGGGTCGGAGAGAACTCGCGCTGCACGAAGACATTCCAGCTCTCGTAGTATCCCCGGTTGAAGTACTTGGGAAAAGTCACCGTGCTGGTGCTCGGCAGGTACGTAGTCAGCGACTGTGTGGGCGACGGAGCGATGGTGCCCGTGGAGATAATCGGGAAGGTGGGCAAAGGAATCCCGTCCGACAGTTGCACCTGCGTGGCGCCATCCGAGTTCGGAACGCCGGCGTAGCTGATGAACTGGTATGACGATGGGGGTTGGTAGACCTGGTTGACAATGGACGGGTACTGGTTTCGCTGGTTGCGCATGTTGTCGGGATCGACGCTGATGCCGTAACCGCTGCGGATCACGGTTTTCTCGTTGAGGCGGTAAGCCAAGCCGAGGCGCGGCGCGAAGCCCTTCTTACTGGCGCTGGCCCCGGCGTTCCACGGTACGCCGCCTTCGCCACCGACTAAGATGTTGTCCGTCGCAGGATCGAAGCGGACCGCACCGAAGTTGTCGTGCGAGTAGATCGGGTAGTATTCCCAACGCAGACCGTAATCCACCGTAAGGTTCTTGCCGACCTGCCACTGATCGCGTCCGTACACTGACCAGGTGGAGAAACGCAGCGCGTTGGGATCGTTATATTGCGTGACCTTGCCGGTCTCCGACGGAAAGCCGAGCAGGAACTGCGCCCACGAGTTGGAAGGGCTGCCGGCGTTAATCGCCGGGCCGCCGTTCAGGGACGCCAACGTGCCGTCAAAGCCGAAGGTGCCGCGGGCTGTGCCGAAGGTTCCGCCCTGCGGCTGGAATTGATTGAGCGCGCCCTTATCGTATTCGGCGCCGAAGCGCAGGTTATGAGTGCCCTTCGTCTTGGAGACGTTGATCACGCCGGTGTACTGGTTGTCCCGGAACTCGAAGGGGCTGCCCGTGCTGGTGTTTCCAATATTGGCAATTCCCGCGGTCTGGAAGCCCGGAATGCCTTCATAGTTCGGACCGATGCCGTTGGTGCCTGGAAGCTTCAGTACGTCCGTTCCGTAATCGCCATCCTGCGGGTCGCCGTTCGCGCCAATGTGCTGTCTGGTATAGCCGGCGTTGCCGTCGAAGACCAGTGTGGGTGACACGGAGTACGTGAGTCCTGCTGCCCACACCTGCACGCGGCCGCCGGCATGGCCCGGATTGCCGCCGTTAAAGGCATCCCCGCCATCCTTTCCCAGCACCAGCGGGGCAACGATGTCCATGGGAGAAATGCTGTACCGGCCCCAAGTCATCATCTTTTCGTTGGGATTGTAGTTGACCTTCCAATCCCAGCGACCCACGGTGTACGTGGTGTCGCCGTAAGCGTCGTAATTCGTCAGGAACTGATTCCTGGTCAGCGCCGGCAGTTGACCCGCGAGCGTAGCCGACGCCGAAGCGATGCGGTTCGACGGGACTACGTTTCCGGGGAACGGCGTACGGCCGGTACCGTTGAGGTTGCCCGTCAGCGGATCGTAAATCGTCGTGCCGGTGGCGCTGAAGTCGCCCGTACGCATGGCCGCGGTGGGCAGAGTCAGATTCACGTCGGACGCGTATTGGCTCTGCGTGGTGTTCTCATAATCCATGAACCAGAACAACTTGTTCCGGCCGTGGACGATTTTGGGAATCCACACCGGACCGCCGACCGCGAATCCGTACTGGTTTTGAATGTTCTTCGCCAGGCGGCCGGGGTGGCTGAAATAGTTGTTGACCGCGTCAAAATCCTGGTTGGTATTGCGCTCGAACAATACTCCGTGCAGATTGTTGGTGCCCGATTTGATGGTGACGTTGATCGCCGCGCCGCCCGCCGCGCCCTGCTCGGCGTCAAAGGCGTTGGTGCTCACGCTGACGGTATCGATGGCTTCCGGCGACGGCACGTACGCCACATTGACCGGCAGCCATGGATAGGAGTCGATTGCGCCATCCAGGCGGGTGTTGTTGGCTTGCGACGAAATGCCGTTCTCGGATACCGTGATGGCGCGCTGCGGGTTGCCGGCGGCGGAATTGGCTTCGCCCGTGCCCGCCGTGGTATTAGCGCCCGGTTGCAGCAGCAACAGCGCCTGGAAGTTTCTGCCTTCCGATCCGTTGTAGGGCAGACTTTCCACTTCCGCGGACGAAATCTCCGTATGGATATCGGACTTATCGGTTTGCAGAACCACCGAGTCCGCCGCAACCTGTACCGAGTCGGTGGCTGCCGAAATGGCAAGTTGCACGTCGACGCGCCGTACGCCGGACACCTGCACCTGCACGTTGGTTTCGATGAACGTGCGGAACGCCTTGGCGGTCACCGTCACCTTATAGAAACCGGCTTGCAGTTCGGTAAAACGGTACACGCCGCGAGCGTCGCCATCGGTTTCGCTCTTGACGTTGGTGTCTTGGTTTACGGCTTCCACGTGCGCGCCGGGGATGGCCGCGCCGGTCGGATGGTTCACGTTGCCGGTCAACGATCCATACAAGACCTGGGCTGACGCCCGGGGCACGGTTGAAACCAGAGCGAGCAGAACAAGGGCACATAGGATCAAACGAAGATCCGGTCTTTTCATATCTATGAACTAACCTCCTGAAGCTTAAGTTGTAGGTGTAATAGCCACTACTTAGGGACTAATGCGGAGCCGCTGGCGCCGTATGCCCCATAAACTTGTCCGCCCACGCAATGAAATACTTCCAGTTCGGAGCGTCGGTATGTCCGCCGTCGTGCTGGCGCCACGCCAATTGACCCTCGACGAGGCCTACATTGACGGCGGGCATCTTTGCCGTATGGTAGTCTTCCTTGACCCCCAGATCCTTCGCGCCCAGCAGCCGGAACACCGGTTGGGCGGCAACCGCCGCCATGAAGCTGCCTTGGTGATCCAACCACTTGGCGTCGCCCTTTTCCGGCACGCCGTAGCTGATGAAGGTGAGGCGCGGCGCACACAGTGCAATCAGTTCGTGGGCGTCGACTGGAAGGTCGCCGGGAGTCTTGCTGCCGAAGGCCGCCTCGGAGGCGCCATATTTCAGGAAGTTCCCGGCCATCCAGTGGTACTCGCCCGATCCCGTGAGATTTTCAACCGCCTCACCCCAATTGCGCCGATGCAGTTTGGCGCCGCCCTCGCCCGAAGATCCCACCAGCGCCAGCGCGAAGCGTGGTTCGAATGCCAGCGTCACCAGGGCCGCCTTGCCGTAGCGGGAGACACCCTCGATGCCCACATGTTTCGCATCCACGCCGGGGACCGTCTGCAGATAATCCAACCCACGGGCCGCGCCCCAGGCCCATGCCCGCAGCGCCCCCCAATCGTCGGGCTTGCGGGGCTGGCCTTTGTTGACCAGGCCGATAATGCCTTTGGTCAGTCCGGCGCCGTTGTCGGCCTGAATGCTTGCCGGGTCGATGTAGGCGTAGCCCCAACCATCGGCAATGAGTTGCTGGGTGGCGGGTGGATCGCTACCGGCCGGGGGAGGACCGAAGCCGGCGCGTCCCGGAGGTGGCGCCGGAGCCGGAGTTCCCGGCAGCCGGCCGCCGCCGAACATCATCATCACCGGCGCCGGGCCGCTTGCATGAGCCGGCGTCACCAGAATCATCCGGATGTCGACGGTAATCGCCGGGTACGGAGAATTGTCGGCATGGCCGTTCAATTGCCAGCCTTCCACGGGATAGTCGCCCACTGACGCTTCCGTCTTATCGGTAACTGTCCACGTGATTTTAGGGACGCTCTTAGGCACGCGTCCTACTACTTCCCGCTCGAAATCCTCCACAATCTCCGGGCGGCGCTGATTCCACCACGCGGCGGGGGTCGTGACTTTCTTGCCGTTCTTCAGTGTGAGGATGTCGGGAAGATCGGGAAAGGGGTTGGCCTTGGACTCGTCGTAGTTAGCGTGGTTGGGCGCCGATTCATTACCACTGGGGCCGGCGCGCAGTTGCTTGATCCCGAGCTGATCCATCATATTCCGGTGGTCTTCCGCGGCAGTCCCCGCCGATTGCTGGCCGGCGGCGGGCAGAGTCAAAATCGCCACAGAGAACCCCAGCGGAAGGAGGAATCCGCGTTTTCGGAACTTCATTAGTTGCCCCCGGCTTGCAGGGAACGACGGTTGGCGCCTTTTTTCGCCGTGCCCTCCCTGGTTGTCAACCTCTCGATATAGAGGTTGATTCCGTCTTCGACGATCTTCCACGCAGGGCGCGCTTCCTGTGCCGCGACTGCCAGTAGACGAGCCCTGGTGGCCGGCCGAACCGTAACGCAAAGCCTCGGATAGTCCCGAATTCGAGAAGGTTCACCGTTCTTGCCCAAGCCGGATGGCGGCCGTCCCTGCTTTTTCAAAGTGCCTTCCCAATCATGATTACGGAGTATAGGATCATTTGGTACGCCCCCCAAACAAATAACCG
>Ga0182013_10006681_pt1 | contig 12956 bp, 13 predicted proteins | sample 612S2MmetaG_FD_120487 | JGI IMG/M metagenome (GOLD analysis project Ga0182013, IMG submission 120487) | Permafrost microbial communities from Stordalen Mire, Sweden - 612S2M metaG | ecosystem: Environmental > Terrestrial > Soil > Wetlands > Permafrost | place: Sweden: Stordalen | collected... | reverse complement strand
TGTTCGCGGTCGAGTTGGTCTTCCATTAGGCTCTCCCTCCCAGCTTCAGCCGCACCGCTTTGACGGCGCGGTGGAGATGCGTCTTTACCGTGCTGATCCGCATCCCGGTAGCCTGGCAGATGTCCTGCAATTCCATCTCTTCGATAAAGCGCATCAGAAAGACGGTGCGTTGTTTCACCGAGAGCGTCTCCAGCGCCACCGAAACCAGCTGCGCACTCTCGCGCGCCAGCATCTGCGACTCGGGCGAACTCTCCCCGCTCGGCAGCAGCGACGACATCTCGCTCAGGTCGGGCGCGGTCTTCTGCACGTTGCGCCAAAACTGGAACTTACGCGATCGCTGATGATCGCGCACCAGGTTGGTCGCAATGTGGGCCAGCCAGGTGTAGACGGCGCAATCCCCGCGAAACGACTCTCGGCCCCGGTAAGCCTTCAGCAGGCAGTCCTGCACAATCGTCTCGGCCAGGTCCTGGTCCCCGGTGGAATAGGCCACAAACCGCAGCAGGCGCGACCGGTACATCCGATCCAGCGCCTCAATATCGTCCAACTCGGTCAGGGTGGGTTCGTCCGACACGCAGCCGATCATAGCGGGATTGAGAATAAACTGCATACAGGATGTAGACGCCTCCCTTCCCGCGTGCGATTACAAAGGACCGAAAAAGATTCCCCCAAGCCCTAGCCCTTAGATTCCCATAGGATACGGCTTCTCGTGCAGGCCCTGCGAGTCGCCCGCCCCCGCTCCCGACCCCTCGAATCGCCCCTGCAGCAAGCTCAGCAGCCCGGTGTACCAGTACCCGAACACAAACAGCAGCAAAAACGGCACGGTGAAGTAGTTCTCTGTCGCGATCGCGTACCAAGTGGCCCATACAAAGAAGGAGCCCACGGCAAGCTCAAGCCATGGCATGAATCCCAGCCGCTTGCGATACACCTTAGCCTGGCTGGCCTCGCCCTTCTGCTTCACCCTGTACTTCGGCGTGCGCGCAAACGCCGACTTCTTGCCAATCAGCGCCTCGATCACCGCAAACGCATTGGAGAACGTCAGTCCCACCCCGCCCAGCGCCATCAGAAACGGCACATACGGAAGCTTCTTGTACCAGGTCTTCGGATACAGCTCCTTCTGGCTCACCATGTAGAACGTCGACACCGACATCGTGCTCGCGATGAACAGCGGAAAGTCGATCAGCAGCATCTGGATATACCCCTGCCAGCTGCGGATAATCATCGCCGGCATCAGCAAAACGCTCAGCACAATCATCAGCGGGTAGCTGATATTCGCCGTCAGGTGGTACCACGCCTCCAGCTTGGTATGGAACGGCGCGTCGCTCTTCAACACTTGCGGCAGAATCTTCTTGCCGGTCTGGATCAGCCCCTTCGCCCAGCGCGCCTGCTGCGTCTTGAACGCCGTCATCTCGATCGGCAACTCCGCCGGGCACTCCACATCCTGCAGGTACTTGAACTTCCATCCCGCCATCTGCACGCGATAGCTCAGATCGGTGTCCTCGGTCAGGGTGTCGTGCTGCCAGCCTCCACCGTCCGAGATCGCCTGGCGCCGCCACACGCCCGCCGTGCCGTTGAAGTTGAAGAACACTCCAGCGCGGGAGCGTCCGCCATGCTCCAGCACAAAGTGCCCGTCGAGCAGGATCGCCTCCACCTGGGTCATGAAGTTGTAGTTCCGGTTCAGATGGGTCCAGCGCGTCTGCACCATGCCGATCCCCGGCTCGGCGAAGTGGGGCACCACCTTCATCAGCCAGTCCGGCGGAGGCACAAAGTCCGCATCGAAGATCGCGACCAGCTCGCCGCGTGCAGCCTTCAGCCCCTCATCCAGCGCTCCCGCTTTATACCCATGCCGGTTGGTCCGATGCAGATGCATGATCGGCTGCGCATCCATTCCTGCAAAGCCGCGCGCATAGCGGTCCACAATCTCCTGCGCCACGCCCACCGTCTCGTCGGTCGAGTCGTCCAGCAGCTGGATCTCGAACCGGTCCCTCGGATAGTCAAGATGACAGATGGCATCGATCAGCCGGTCCACCACAAACTGCTCATTGAAGATGGGAAGCTGCACAGTCACAAATGGAAGCTCGCCCTCCGCATAGTGCCCGCCCGGCTCATCCCACTTCGCCGCCTTGTCCTTGTTCCGGTAGTAGAGCCATACCAACTGGTAACGATGGATCCCGTAAAACGCCAGAATCCCCATCACCAGGAAATACGGCACCAGCAGCGAGATGTCGAAGGCGTTCCAGCGGTACAGCCCGCGGAAGGTGTGATCCCCGTAGTGCGTGTGCAGATAGTGGCCAAGCCCCTTGGAGGCCAGCAACATCGCCAGCGGAGCGTGCAGGTTCGTGAGCAAGGAGGGCAGGAGCATACTCCGCGGGCAGGGTTGTCGTTCTCGACGATTCTACGCGAAGGCTACGGCCGGGATCGATTGAGCGCAATTCGCGCGGCCCACTCGGCATCGCTGCGCAGATTTTCGCATTCCCTGAGTGGGACCACTTGACACTTCTTCGCCGCCATGTCTACATTGTAGGCATGGCGGAACTCCTGGGGACATTTGAGCAGGCGGTGTTGCTGACAATCCTCCGTCTGGAGGATGAGGCCTATGGCCGCGCGATCCTGAGTGGGGTCCACGAGGTGTTGCGGAGGGATGTGTCCGCTGGATCGGTCTACACTACGCTGGATCGGCTGGAGACGCGGGGCCTGGTCAACTCCAAGCTGGCGGAGGGCACGCCGGCCAGGGGAGGGCGCGCGCGGCGCTACTACACGGTGGCGATTGACGGTATGCGTGCTCTGAACGACGCCCGGAAAACGCTGGCCGCAATGTGGGCCAATGTGCAATTGCCAATCGAGGTGCAGCCATGAGCATGAACAGACAAACGCCGCCGCGCTGGGTCGAAGTCTTGCTGGAGCGGCTGCTCAGTGAACGCGACCGGGAGACGGTCGTAGGCGATCTGCGTGAGGAGTATGCCGAGTCGGTGCTGTCCAAGCGCGGGCGGGTTGGCGCCAATCTGTGGTATCTGCGGCAGGCTTTGAGTTTGTTGCGAAGGTCGCTGGGCGAAGAAGGTCGCATGAAAAAGGCACTCTTGCCGCTTTCGATGTTCACATTCGCTTGTGCGTGCTGGCTGGGGGTGATGGAGATGATGCTGCGACATCCGGGATATGGGACGCGCGTTGGTGTCGCCGTGCTGATCGCACTGATCAGCATGGCGACGGTCCTGGTGCGAATGGCGGACGTCGGAGTGGGAGCTCGCGGTGAGCGATGGCTGTGGGTGGGAGCAGTGCTGCTGATCGGGATCGGCGGACAGGCGTTTGTGCGGAATGCGCGGGCGGCACACTTCGAGGGGTTTGTTCTGGTGATTTCGGTGGCGCTGATCGTGCAGGGATTGCTGACGCTGGCTTCGGGGATCGGGCGGAAGGGGCAGGCGCGGATCTCGTAACGGAAGGGGTGGGGCGACCGCTCAGGCTAGGATGTCGCGGGGCCTTGAGCTTTGGCTATTTCTCGCTGAGGAAGAGGGCTTCGATTTCGAGCCAGTTGCGGACGCGGGTGTAGCCGGTTACGGCGACATTGTGGGGCGCGTCGTAGAGAATGCCGGTGCCGGTGAAGCGTTCGAGCTGGCGAGGGTTGTCGTCGATGAGGTAGTCGGCGCGGAGGATGGACTTGTCGCCGCAGAAGACGATGTGGGTGTGGGGGACGGTGGGGAAGTGGCACTGCAGCCAGCGGAACTTGGGATTGAAGGAGCTGGGGACTTCCATGGCGGCGGAGGCGATGAAGACTTCGTAATGGCGCTGGAGCGCTTCGAGGACGCGCGGGGCATCGGGCATGACGTCGAGGTCTTCAAAGAAGTCTTCGGCGCGAAGAAGTTCGTCGAGGACCTGGTGATGCGCAGCCGGGACGATCTGCCAGAAGCGCTTGCCGCGGAGATCGTCCTTGGTGAGCGATACGTTGAATTCGCGGTTGTAGCGGAGGAGATGTTCGGCGACTGCATCGGCCATGACCTCGTCCATGTCGACGCAGATACGCTTGCGGATTTCCGGCTTCTTCATCTACTCCAATGGTACCTCTTCACAGCGCGCGGACGATGACTGTAGCCAGCGGACGTTATCGCGATGCGCTCGACGGGGAGAAGAACCATGGCGGTGTCTAGTTTGCCAACTTGACAGCTACGAGCTTGCGAATTCCTGGTAAGTCTTTCGCGCTCCTGACGAGGAGTCTCACTCCTGTTCCTTCCGTATATCTGGGTGCGTCCTCGACTGCTTTGGCCACACTCTTGGGCAGGTTGCTTTCCTGCGTTGCCTTGACTGCGCGATCGCCAAGAATAAATACCACCCGAAAGCACTCCTTGCAGGGAGCCAGATAGATTATGGTTCTCTTCTTCAGCTTCAGGCGCAGAGACCACCCGTATTTGAGCGAGACCGACTTCCACTCCTGAATGGCAACGCCGTGCTCCTCCGCCAGCCAATCGACCAGCTGGTTCCAGATCTTCTCGCATGAGCCCAGCGCCGCAGCGATCTCCTGTGGCGTGGGCTTCTCGGCTTGGCCTATAAAGGCGTTCACGATTTCCATGACGTTCCTTTCGAATCTATGCGGGCTTGTTCAGAACTTTGCGCAACATCGCAGTCTGTTCCGCTGGCTCGTAAAATGGATGATCGCGATAGACGCAAGCTCCAACCTCCAGGTAGGCGTCCATCAGGTTATCGGCACGTGTTCCGGCTACCTCCCGCACTTTGCGAACATAATCCTTTGTGAATGCCAGCTTCAGAGGGTCTACGAATCCTGCTTGAACAAAGGCCCGTGTCTTCCTAGCGCATTTGCAGTGGCCGTCGGGGTTCACTAGGCTGCAATTGTCGCGCAGGTACTCGTATAGATCGCGGCGAGCCCGTGAGAGAATCTGCCGAAAGTTTGCGGGCGTAACTTCAACAATCTCGGCACCTACTTCGTCGCTGACGCCGAAGACCTCGCCTAGGGTGAAGACCAGTCGTTGGCGTCCGTCCAGGCAAAGCAGAGTCCCCATGGAACAGTTGATCTTGGTCTCTTCAACCAGAATTTCCAATGGGACTGGCACGGTTTTTGGATCGGGAAGATCGAGATCGGGAACCTGTCGTAATCCACCAGCGGCGTGTGCGAACGAGCAGACGGAATCCGTTGCTGCCCACTTCGTCTTCTTGACGTTCAAGACATGATTGACGGCGATGCGGTAGAGCCAGGTGCGGAACTTGCTATCGCCACGAAAACTGGGCAATGCCTTCATGACCTTGATCAGGATCTCCTGCGTGGCGTCCTCGGCATCTGCATGTCGATGCAGCATTCGCAGAGAGAGGTTGAAGAGCCACGGAAGATGCTTGGTAAGAAGAAGCTCCAGCGACGTCTGATCGCCGGATTGTGCGCCTACTGCCAGCTCTTCGTCTGAAGATTCTGAGGGCTGGTCAAGAAAAGGGTTGATCGGGAGTCGCGATGTCTCGTTCATGGATTTCCTCCATAGACTAAGACAACTATAGGCATCGCCGGTGACAGTTGTGCGGAGAAAAACTGCAACGGCAAAGGCAGATATGGGGATTCTTCGCTGCGCTCAGGACTGACGGCTCTTGGGGAGAAGAGACACCCCACGATAGGCGTTCCCCGCCGATTAGGGGGCACCCGGTGCTTACAGGGAGCGGACGATTTGGGCGGCGATGGACTCGGACTGGACGGTCTTGCGCTGGGGGCTGTCGCGGGCGGGGTCATAGTAGAGCATGCGGCCGCAGTTCTCGCAGGTGAGGATGGTGTGGGCGGATTCGGAGTCGGCGCTGTTGTCGCGCAGGTCGTTCCAGCGCTGCGGGCGCACCATCATCTGGCAGGCGGTGCACTGCTGGTGCAGGACCTCGGCGATGGCAGTGCCCTTGCCGCGGGCGATGCGGTCGTAGTTGGCGAGTGAGGTTTCGCCGGTATCGGTCTGGGCGATCTCGGCGCGCAGGGCGAGGCGGGTGTGCTCCAGTTCGGCGAGCGCGGCCTGATCGGCGGCGATGGTCTCGGTTGCTTGGGCGCGCTCCCGGTCCAGCGTGGCTGCGGCGTCGGCGATAGCGGCGTCCGCGAGCTTGAGCTGCGCCTCCAAGGCCTCGTCACGCTCCATGCTCTCGAGCTCTGCATCTTCCAGGCGGGTGATCTCGGAGCGGATGAAGGCCGCCTCATGTTCGAGCGCCTCGAGCTGATGAGTGGTGGTGGTCATGTCGAGCTTCTTCTTATTGCGATCAAGCTTCACGCGAAGGTCCGCGATCTCGGACTCCTCTTTGCGGCGGAGCGCTTCCTCCTTGGCGATCAGATCGACCACGACGGCGCGTTGGCCGACGACGGCCTTGGCCTTGGTCTCCAGCGCGGCGACCTGCCGGGTGAGAGCGGCCATCTGGTCGCGCAGACGTTTTGCCTCGAGGTCGTGGGCCTGTAGGACGACGAGCTTGGCGAGATCCGGATGCATGGATTGCCCCTCCTGGCTTGCGCCTCCGGCACAGGACGCGGCGCGGAGCGCTTCGATAGCGGAAAACTTCGAGTCTAACACGCACTGTAACGGGCGGGACTGGAACCGGGTTACCAGAGTTACTGCGGGTCACGGAACATTTGCAAAATTTTGCCGATGCGCGCGGTGTACTCTGCAAGGTAAGTTCTCAGAAACCGGCCCATTGCTTTGCTTCTCCTGTCCCACAGCAATTTTGAGGGGACTTTTTCGTCTGTGTGCAACCGGCATAAGGGGCTTCTTCCGTGGCACCCGTACGACTTCTGCTGGTCGATGACGATGAATCGGTGCTGTTCGGGCTGAAGATCGTCCTCGAAGAACACGAATTCGAAGTCACCACCGCGTCGAATGTGAACGATGCGCTGCGGCACATAGCGAGCGAGAGCTTCGACGTGCTGATCAGCGACCTGCACATGCCGGGCGCGGGCGATGGCCTGATCGTGGCCGGGGCGATGCGTCATGCCAATCCGAATGCGGTGACGCTGATCGTGAGCGCCAATCCCGATATGGGGAGGGCCGGCGCGGCCTTGGTGCGGCTGGCGGACGAGGTGGCCTTGAAGCCGGTGAAGGCCGGCCCGATTCTGGAGGTGATCCGGCGGCTGCTGGCCCGCGAAGAGGCGGCGCCGCGCTCCCAGACCGTGGAGTTGATCGCAACCGTGCTGGAACGCGAGCGCGAGTCGATTACCCAGGCGTGGCTGGCCAGGATGACCGAGACGGGTGGCCTGGCCGCGGTCCCGCTGACGGTGGAGGAGCAGTGCGAATACCTGGCGGACGCGCTGAGCGAGATCGTCTACCGGCTGCGCTATCCGCAGCCGCTGGGACTGATGACGCTGTTCTCGATGGCGTCGCTCCAGCATGGGGCGCGGCGGCGCAGGCAGGGATTCCGGTCGCCGATTCTGGTGGAGGAGGCGCGGGCGCTGCAGGTGGCGCTGTTCCAGACGGTCCAGAACAACCTGGACCGGATTGACCTGGGGCAGCTGCCGGGGACGTTGATGGCGGTGGCCGACGAGGTGAATGCGCAACTGCTGCAGAGCCTCTCCGGCTATGAGAATGAAAAGCCGGTCAATTTCCCGCGGGAAGATCGCTAGGGGCGCTGGGCTGGCCGGCGGCGGGGAGCCGCTTGCGGCGAAGGGTCGAATTAGAATCAACAAAACAAGTGGTTTATGGGATGGATGAGGTCGCGGGCGTGGCATTCTCGCGGCTTGACAGCCTTTCCCGCGCATCCGCCAAGATACCCCTTGGCTGTTGAAGGGCGATTTATTTCGCTGAATCCCGTATTCTGGAGATGACAGCCCGCCCGTTTGGGGTCAAGTTCAGCGAAGCGAAGGAGACCGGAATGGCAGAGAAGACCGAAAAGACCAAGAAGGCGAAGGCGCCTGCAAGACCACGGGCGACCGCAGCTACGACTCAACGAACTACGGCGAAGACGCAGACGGTTGCCGAGAAGGTAACCGCAACCACCCCCACCCACGAAGAGATCGCGCTACTGGCCCTGCACTATTGGGCGGAGCGCGGTAGACAAGATGGTCAGGCAGAGCAGGATTGGCTGCGGGCCGAACAAGAGCTGATGAAGATGGCCTCCTAGGCTTCTTCACCGCTTTCATCGTGATTTTGCGACATCGAGAGGCTCGGCCGAGAGGCCGGGTCCTTTCGCGTTAAGTAGAAGAAATTGGTTGGTTTAGCGGACCTTGCGGGTCGGCATCTTTGATTCTCTGCTACTCTTCGCAGCAGAGGATTGTGCGGAGCGGGGACTGCATGAAACGTTTGCTCGGCAGGGTGGTGATTGGGCTGATCGGGGCGCTCGCGGTGGTGTACGTGGGCGACTGGGCGGTGTGGCGGGTGCGGGTGGCGATGGGCGGCGGAATGGGTAAGGTGACCGTGGCCAGCATGACCTCGGTGACGCTGAAGGACAACAAGGAAGAGTACTTCTACAACGGCAGCGCCGTCGAGGATTGCAGCCAGTCGATCTTTCCCCAGGCCGGCAGCGGGGCCTGCTGGTGGCTGAACCGGCACAAGATTGTATTCGAAAAGTGAGCCGGTTTAGGCGCGGAAGCCGAGCGTCCCACGCCCCCATCCAGGAGACGTGGGCTTTTCGTTCGGCTGGACCATTCGAACGCGCCTAGCGGACGGTAATCAGCTCCGTTTCATAGGGTTTGAGGTTGAGTTTGACGGTGACCGCCCCGTTGCCCTGGGTGGAAGCCAGCGACGATACCGTTCCCGTCACCGGATCCCAAACTTCCACCGTCTTGCCTGCGGCCTTGAGGGTGACCGAGCGCGCGCTGGGTTGTGCTCCCTCGTTGAAGAACAGGTAGACATCCGCGTCCTTCAGCCGGCGGGTGTTGACCTTGAGGGCAGCGTCGGGCGAATCAAGCGCGATCTCACGGGTGCCGATGACCTTGCCCAGCGCGGTTTCGATGGCTTCCGGGACGACCTGTGGCCCCGGCGGCGTGGCTGGCGCCTGAGCGGGCGGAGTGGGTGTTGGCGGAAGCTGGGCGGAGGTCTCTACGGTGGCGAAGGCGAAGTCCGCTGGCGTGGCCGCGCGGGCATCGAGGATAGTCTTGCCCTCAATCAGCGATGGTGTCCGGCCAAGGAACAGCACCTTGCCGCCTCCCTTCGCAAGGGCCTGCAGCCGATCCAGCTCCGCCTGGGTGAGGATGGATGCCGACGGAATGATGACCGTGCGGTACTGGTTGCCGCTCATGGACTCGAGCGTGCCCGGGCCGGCCTTCAGGTCGGTAGCAAGTGCGTCCTGGTTGACGATGTCGAAGTCGATCTGGCGCTCGGCCAGCATCCGCTCCGACGAGACGAAGGCGGTGTCGGAGGTGGTGTCGTTGAGCCACATCGAACTGGAGGGGATATACAGCGCGACCGTGGCGGCGGGGCGGCCCATCGACATGACGTAGCCAACCCGGCGGACGTACTGCGTCAGCGCTGGCCAGCCCGGATCGCGCATAACGTCGGAGGGACCGCCGCGCGGTGGAGGCGGCACGGCGGGCATGGCGGCCGCACTGGCCTGGGCGGCGCTGGGAGCGGCAGCGGGCGCGGCCAGCGCCGTAGCCGTCGACGGATAGTACATCGTCTCCATCACATTGATGCCGCGGATGATCTGTTCGTTCAGGATGTAGCGCGCCAGGGTGATATCGGGCGCGGGGCGGTAGGCGGCGAAGCTCTCAGTGAACGAGCGCGGATGGCCGTAGACATGGGCGGCGCTGGAGGCGAGCCGCGGATAGTCGGAGATGGTGTCGGTCCAGATCTGGTGCCAGATGGCGTCGATGCCGGGCTCCTCGACGTACTTCATGTCGCGCAGGAAGTCGCCCTCGGAGCGGGCAAGTTCCACCTCCATCTCTTCGTGGTTCAGATGGACCTGGTACTCGACGCCATGGGCGGCGCACCACAGGCCCTGCGGCTTGAAGAAGCCATCGCGGAACATCATGGAGAAGACGTCGTAGTAGTCAGCCTTGGCGCGGAGTTCGGCATCGGTGAGCCTGGACGGAGGTGGTGGCGCAGCGGTCGCCGCACCTGGCGCCGCGCCCGGAGCGGGCCGCGGACGTCCGCCTCCGCCCTGCGAGAGCAGGATGGCGGCGAGGTAGGGCTTGATGTCGTAGCCTTTCTCCTGCTGGAAGCGGTCGAAGAATTTGGGCGTCCAGGGCAGGCCGGCGATGGAGTAGTCGGGCTCGTCGCCGCGAAAGCCGAGGATGGTGTTGCCGAACAGCTCCGGCATGGCCTTGTAGTACTGCTCGTGGGTGAACTGCAGGTAGGCTTCGGTCGCCGCCGGGTCCATATAGTCTTCCAGCGACTGGGTGCCGTCCTTCTGCCGGGTGGGGTTGGTGTCGCTGCGGGTGGGCGAGGTACGGAAGGCGTGCTCGACCACCATCACTGTCCAGTCACCGCCTGCGGGCGCGGTCCACGCGATGTTGCCGCCGACGATGGGCACGGGGACGCGTTCGCCCGCGGTGCCGGCCGCTACCGCCGCTACGGCATTGGCGCTGGCGGCCTGGTTCAGCGTGGCACCGGCCTTGACCGGATAGCGCTGGCCGATGGTGAGCGCCTGCATGCGCAGGTCGGGTTTCTCGCTGCTGAATTTACCGCCGGCGAATCCGCTGGGATAGCCGGCATCGTCGACGATCCAGATGCGTATGTCGCGCTTTCTTGCCTCTTCGGCGAACTGCTTGAAGAAGGCGAAGTATTCAGGCGAGAGGTACGCCTGCTTCATGGAGAAGCCGGCCTGCGCGGTGACCGCGTGGAAGCCGAGGCTCTTCATGGTATCGAGGTCATGCTGCACGGTCTCGAGGGTAACCGGCCCGTTGAGGCCGTAGTAGGGCTCGGGGCCATACTCGGACGGCGGGTTGACCCAGATCTTCTGGACCTCCGCGGCGGTGGGCATCTGCACCTTCTGCCAGGGATGCTGGACACCAGTTGACTGCGCAAAGCACGAATTCGCGAGCAGGGCGAGTGCACAGGAAACCAGAAGAGTTATACATGCGGTGATTGTGAGCCTTGCAGCGGTGGCGCGGCGGCCATTGCGATCTGCTTCGGTTACAGATATGAGGATTTTGCGATCAGTTCTGGTTACAAACATGTTGTTCATCAGTAGCTCCCCATGGTGACGCGCAGCAAAGACCCCTTGCCGCCGAAGTTTAATCCATAATCGGTTTCGTCGCCGTTCCAAAGCCGCGTGGGTGTCCAGATCGTTCCGTCGTAGTGGCCCTCTTCCACCTTCAGCATCTGCGCCTGCTTGCCGCCGGAGGGCACGGGCAGGGCAAACTGCACGCGGCAGTCGATGCCGGCGACGAGGAACTCATTCGGCCCGAGCGAGGCGACCACGGCGCGACCCTCGTGCAGGCCGGTGGTGTCGGAAGTCGTGGAAACAGGCGCGGCGGGCGGATCATAGGCAGGCGGAAAGGACACGACGACGCGCCAGGCCGCACCCGCGGGCGCTGCCGGGGCAGAGCCTGGGCCCAGCGACACCGGCGTCCCGTCCGCAGCGAAGGCGAGTTCCTTCTGCGCGATGCCGTCTTCCTCGACCGCGGTCTGCAGCTTGCCCGCGAACTTCAATTGGGCTAGCTCCGGAGTGAAGGAGCCGAGCAGGCTGAAGCCATTAACGACGGCGAGCATCTCGCTGTTCAGGCTATCGAGACGCAGGCGGTCGAGACCGAAGTTAGCGAAGCCGACCGCGCCGTCGCCCAGCGCAAAGTAGAGATAGCGTGCGTAGCCGCTGGCTCCGGGAAATGGCTCGAAGCCGAGGCTCTCCGGGATCAGCAGCGGGTTGCCAGGCTGATGGAAGTCCTTCATCACCAATCTGTAACGTTCGCTGTTCGGCACGTAAATGTCGGGCGCAAGCAGATCGAGGGACGGCCCCATCGCCTTCCAGACGGGGAACATATTGATGGTGGGGCCGCCGCTGGGATAGTCGTCGCCGGGGATGGTGACGATGGGGTAGGCGCGCGGACTCTTGAGCCAGTTGTTGACGTACATGGGCAGGGGAAGTTCCTGCTTGCCCGCCTCGGCGACCGCATTGATGTAACGCGAGACGCTCCATGCGGCGAAGGTCTCGTCGGCATCGTCGCCAAAGACCTGCGCCCAGTTACCGGGCTTCTTATTGAGGGCTTTGAGGAGATCTGCCGGGACGGGCCCGTCGAAGATCTTTTGCGCCAGCGGCGAGAAGTCGCGAACCAGGCCAAGCGAGCCCGACTCATTCTCGACCTGCATCATGATGACGGTGTGCTGCGGGTCAACCTGCTTGAGGTGGCGCATAAGCGCGGCGAAGGCAGTGCGGTCGGCATCGAGGTTGGCGGGAGCGTTGGGGCTCAGCACATCGATTGCGACGCCCGACTTCGACAGCATGCGCGGATAGGTTACCGGGTCCGACTTCACCCAATCGGGGACGTAGTGCATCTTGCCGTTCTTCCAGGTGCCGAACCAGAGCAGGACCAGCCGGACCTTATGGGTCCGCCCCTGTTGCAAGATGGAGTCGACGACGGTGAAGTCGAAGGCGCCCTTTTTCGGCTCCATCTGCTCCCAGTAGATGGGGATCTCGAGGGTGTTGAGGCGGAGGAGTTCGGCGGCGGGCCAGACGGCGTCGAGGCGTTCGGGCCAGCCGCTGGAGTTGTCCACCTGCGCGCCGAGGATGAAGTAAGGCTGTCCGTCCACCATCAGCGTGGCGCGTCCGTGGTCTTCGACGATGCGGGGCAGGTCCTGCGCGAGGGCGCTCTCCGGGGCTGCCATCAGGAGCAGCATTGCGGCGGCTGCCGCGGACTTCCAGTTGACGAGCGGACCGCGCATTTCGGGGACTCCTGCCCGGGGAAAGTGGGTAATGTCAGACCCAAGCTTTATACATCCCGGTTGGCAGGATTGGAAACATCTCCCCTATTCGAAAGGGCTTGCGCGCCGGGCTGGCAGGAGCACGTTCTGGAGGTGCGAAGCTGACGCTGGGGAAGATGTGAATTCGGCAGGGCGCTTGTCTACGCAAACCTTCGGCGG
>Ga0182013_10006677_pt1 | contig 12960 bp, 11 predicted proteins | sample 612S2MmetaG_FD_120487 | JGI IMG/M metagenome (GOLD analysis project Ga0182013, IMG submission 120487) | Permafrost microbial communities from Stordalen Mire, Sweden - 612S2M metaG | ecosystem: Environmental > Terrestrial > Soil > Wetlands > Permafrost | place: Sweden: Stordalen | collected... | reverse complement strand
CATGTCCAACTCTTGCGCCGGAAGCTCCTGCACCCGGACTGCCTTTCAAGGCATGAAAAACGGCATCCCAACCTACAATGTCATTCCTTCCGGCGATATTTCGCCGATCTCGAAGTTGATGGAATCGTACCTGCCCAACTATCCGAACTCGCCCAACGCAAGCCACCTCAACAGTGTCATCACCACGCAGCTATCCGGTAACTACGGCAACCAGGGAACCAGCGGCCGCGATAACTACAACTGGGATTGGCGCTGGGACTACGACATCAGCGCCAAGAACCGCGTGTCCACCGTGGGGGCCATGGGCCACGACGTGTATGCCACCAACTTCTCCAACTTCTATAACGACGCCCCTTACACCACGGGCGATCTGCCCGTAATCGTTCCCAAGCAGTACGACGTGGAAGACGCCTATACCATCACCCCGCATCTCACCAACCAGTTCAAGTACGGCTATACCCGCTTCTACATGCCCATCTTCGCTCCCATCGTTGGCGGCTCCTTCACACCGGGCGCGTTTGGCATTACCAATCTTCCCGGCGGGCAGGCCGCTCAAGACTTTCCGAACGTCAGTTTTGGAACTTCGAACTTCTCATCGGGGACCAAGATCGGGCCATCCCAATGGGGCGCCAACACCAGCGGTCAGGCGACCCAGGTCACCATCCCCAACAACTACGCTCTCGTGGACAACGTGCAGTGGCTCAAGGGCGACCATGTCATGACCTTCGGCTTCTCGTTCATGTGGGAGGGGCTGAACAACGCCAACCCGGCCACGCTCACCAACGTTCTTCCGCTGCACTACGGCCAGTCGTCCACGGCCAACTACGTCTCCGGCTCCAGCGGTATCGATACCAGCGTTACCGGCTATGGCTACGCCAGCTTCCTGCTGGGAGCGGCCGACCAGATCAGCGGCTTCTCCCTCGCCTATGCCCCAACTCAGTACACCCGGGCCAAGTTGGCCGCACCGTACGTGGAGGACCACTGGAAGGTCAACAAGAAGCTGGTGGTCGACCTGGGCCTGCGCTGGGACTACATCCCCCCCGTGCACGAGAATGCGATCAAACTCCCCACGGGAAACTTCACCTTCAGCTATCTTGACCCCAACACCATCAATCCGGCCACCGGCACTCCCGGCGTGCTCGCATTCGCCGGCAGTTACGGGAATGGCTGCAACTGCAAAACGCCGATGCAAACCTACTACAAGAACTGGGGTCCAAGGATTGGACTGGTCTACTCCATTAACGACAAGACCGTGTTCCGCACCAGCTTCGGCCTAACCTACGATCAAGGCGGCGGCACCGGCGGCGGACAGTTGAGCGGAGGCGTGGGCGGCGCCAACAGCTCCGGCCAGATCCTCGGCTCCAGCACTACCGCAACCTCACCCAGCGCTGTCACCAGCGGCGTTAACGCGGGACCGTCCTTCTGGCTGGGTACCCAGGCCTATCTGGGAGCCAATGCGAATACCTCGCTCTTCGGCCCCGGCTATGCCTATCCCGGCCCACCCACTCCCGGCATCGCAACCCAGATCCTGGACTCTGGCAATTATCTGAACTCCACAGGTACTGCGGTCGTGGCCCCCAGCACCATGGGATACGACGACTTCTATCAATCTGGACGCGCCCCGGAGTACACCTTCTACAACGTCGGCTTTGAGCGGACCATCACCAAGGACATGACCCTGACTGTCGCCTACGTCGGTTCGGAGGCCCATCACACCTACGTCAAGAGCGCCGGCTCTCCCCGCGGCTACTTCAGCAACCAGCTCAATCCGATCTACCTGCTCGGCTTCGGCCCGCTGCTCGGCACCGACTCCTCAGGAGTTGCAAACAACATCCCGCTGCTGCTCGCGCCCGCGACCTCCTTTAACGTGGGTGTCGCAAACGGTGCCATGGCCGGAGCGATCAATACCACCACTGCGGCTAACTTCATCAATGCCGCCAATGCTTTCCCCAAGACCTCCACGCTGACCATTGGGCAACTGTTGCTGGCCTTCCCGCAGTACAGCTCTGTCTCGGATAGCTGGGGCGGACCCAACACCGAGAACTACGCCTATAACGCCTTTCAGCTCATCCTCGCCCAACGCCTCTCTCACGGCCTCACTTTCAACATCAACTACACCTATATGAAAGATATTGGCGATGATGGGTCCTTCCGCAGTGGATTTAACATTCCGGCGGGGGCGGTCGATGGGAGCCACAGGAGCTATAAGGCGGACCGCCTCGATCGTGCGCTGACCCAGCTCGATATCCCCCAGAATCTGACCATGTATGGCGTCTACCAGGTGCCCATCGGTACAGCGGGCCATTGGGGCGGTAACTCACTGCTGACCCGGGAGCTGATCGGCGGCTGGCAGTTGGCACCCGTCTACACCTACAGCTCGGGCACGCCGGTCACCGTAACCTGGAGCGGCGGTTGCCCCAACCAGGCCGTTCCCAACGGGACCAGCTGCCTGCCCTCCTACAATCCCAACTTTAGCGGCTCCGCGCGTCAGAACGGAAGCTACGGCACCGGACCTAACGGCGTTGTCCTCAGCAACAAGACCATTCAGTACTTGAATCCGGCAGCATTTCAGGCACCGACAGATCTGTCGGCGATCCCCAGCAAGTTCCACCAGTACCTGATCGGCAACGTAGCCCGCACCGCACCCTATGGCCTCAGGAATCCCGGCAACCAGAACCTGAACCTCGCCATTCGGCGCACCTTTCCGATTACCGAAGGGATTGCATTTGCCTTCCAGGCCGATTGCTTCAACGTCTGGAATAAACAGACCTGGGGCGGCCCCAACGGGGGCTGGGGCGTAACCTTGCCCATCGTAAACAACACCCCCGTTTACTCAACCACCTTCGGCGAGAGCGGTCCTCCCGGCGCCATCCGCGCCTGGCAGTTCACCGGCCGGCTCACTTTCTAGCATTGGCGTGCTAGGCCCAGATGCTGTCGATCTCCTGACGCAGCAGCATCTGGGCATTTTTCTCCAAAATCCACGCAGCCCGCACCACCGCCTGCGCTTGCAATGGAAGATCGCCGTGCCGAGGTAGTTGCGATGCTCCACGGGTCCAAAGTTTCCAGCACTGCCAGTCATCTGGTGCCCTGCGTGGTCAAGGCGGTTCAGATCATTGAGGCCCTGCGGACGGCCCAGTCAGGGTTGCGTGTCGAAGATTTCGTGGGTGCCACCGGCTACGCCCGCAGCACCGTCTATCGTATCCTCAGGACCCTGATGGCTTGCGAGTACGTCCGTCGCGACCGTCGCGGCGCATACCACCTCAATCAGGGTGTCATCGGCGTCGCAGAGGAGGATGCCTGGGCCGGATCGGACCCTGCGCGGGGCGCGTCCCATCTCCCGGCAAGCGGCGCCCATCTCGAATTTGAGCGCTGGGGCGTACGCTTCCGCTGCGGCGGAAGAAGAGCGTCTGTGCCTCCGCGCAACGGCGCCGAATTTCTCCCGGTTAGCCAGTTACAGGCCTGAAGCAACTCCGCGCGCAGCAGTTTCGTTCCATCGCCGCGCATCTCCCCGCCCTCCCATTCCCATCTTCCCGTCTCTGCCCGGGTGAGACTGGCGGGAATCCCTGCACCGCTGCCATACTGGTAGGCGTCTAATAGTTGCATGGGGTAATGCAACTCCCCAACGAGGTGCTTTCGGCGGCGCGGCCCACCCGCGCATCCCAGGGATTGGATCAAAGGATGGCGACCACGAGCGTTCCCAAGCCGGAGCTCGAAGAAAAATCGTTCGGGAGCACGCTGCAAAGCGCGCGCACAACCATGGGGTTCAGCGAGATCGCCTCGCTGGCCGTGGACAGCTTCCGCGCCAGCAAGGCCCGCTTCTTGCTCACCATGCTGGGCATGGTCATCGGGTCGGCCTCCATCATCCTGGTGGTGACGGTGGGTCTCACCGGCAAGCAATACGCCCTGGACGCAATCTCCAGCCTGGGTCCCAACAAGATCGAGATGCAATACAGCGGTGGCAGCATCATCGGCCCCGACAACACCAGCACGCCCGACTACATGACCCGCGAAGACATGCAGGCGGTGGTCGACTCGGTGCCCGGCATCGTCGCCTACTCGCCTATGCTCGAGGACCACGACCCCATCAGCGTCGGCGGAGGCATCACCAAGGACACCATGCTGCTTGGCGTCTCGCCCCAGTATAAGGAGGTGCGCGGCCTGATCGTCCTCACCGGCCGCTTCTTCGACGACCAGGACTCCGCCGCCCACGCCAAGGTCGCCGTGCTCAACCGGCCGCTGGCGGTCAAGCTCTTCGGCAGCCCGCAGGCCGCGGTCAACCAGAACATCTCCATCAAGGGCATTCCCCTTGTCATCATCGGCGTCTTTCAGGAGAGCATCGACACCTTTGGTCAGTCGGAGATCAACGACGACACCATCCTGATCCCTTATGAGGTAGCGCACTACTTCACCGGTACCGACAACCTCAAGGAAATCTTCTTCAAGATGGCCACCTCCAAGCAGGTCGAGCCCGGTGCCATCGAGATCACCAAGCTCATCCAGTTGCGCCACCGGCCCACCAGCGTCTACCGCGCCCAGACCTTTACCGACATCCTCAGCACCACCAAAAAGATCATGGACGACCTCACCTGGGTGCTCGTCATCGCCGCTGCCATCACCCTCATCGTCGGCGGGGTCGGCATCATGAACAGCATGTTGGCCAATGTGCAGGCGCGTATCCGCGAGATTGGCATCCGCAAGGCGCTCGGCGCTACCAGCCGTGAGATACGCCTGCAGTTCCTCACCGAGGCGGTCTTTCTCTCGCTCACCGGCGGTGTCATCGGCACCGTCCTCGGCCTCGGCCTTCCCCTGTCGATCCGCCTGCTGACGCCCTACCATATTCCCGTGGGCTGGGTCGCAGCCCCCATTGCGCTGGCCACCTCGGTCGTCGTCGGCGTCGTCTTCGGCACCGTCCCCGCCAACCGCGCAGCCCGCCTCGACCCCGTCGAAACCCTCAAGTACGAATAGCCTAAGTGGTTCAAAACGAAGAAACACCGATCCACATTGAAGTCGAATCGGTGCTCGTCGGTGTGAATCGGTGCTAGGCCGTTTCCTGCACTGCGGGTTCGGCGGACTCCTCTGGCTGCTCGTCGCCCTTCACCGTCACCTTCAAGTGGCTGGTCACCTCGCGGTGCAGCTTGATGGGAACGTAGAACTCGCCCAGCGTCTTCAGCGGTTCTTCCAGCGAGATCTTGCGTCGGTCGATTGTATAGCCCTTCTGCTCCAGTTGTTGGGCGATATCGCTCGACGTGACCGAGCCGAACAGGTGGTCGTTCTCGCCCACCTTGCGCTCGAACACCAGCTCCACCGCTTCCAGCTTCTTCGCCAGCTCCTCGGACTCGATCTTCTCCTTGGCCAGCTTGCGGATCGCCGAGCCCTTCATCTGCTCAATCACCGCCTTGTTCGCGGCGGTCGCTTCGATGGCGAGTTTGCCGGGCAGGAGGTAGTTGCGCCCATAGCCGTCCGCGACCTTCACTACGTCGCCGCGATGGCCCAGCTTGGTAACGTCTTCCTTCAGAATCACTTCCATTGGATATCTCCGAATTTCGTTCCGCCAAATGAGGATGCGGATGAGCTGTTAGCTGCTAGCTCTTGGCCCTTAGCGAACGGCAAAGGGCTAGAAGCTGCGGCTTAGAAGCGCGCGGCGAAGGCCAGCAGGGCGATGTTGCGCGACTGCTTGATGGCCAGCGAGACCTTGCGCTGATGGCGCGTGCAGACGCCGGTCAGACGGCGCGGAACGATCTTGCCGCGCTCCGCGACAAAGCCCTGCAACAGGCGCACATCGCGGTAGCTGATCGCGTCGATCTTCTCGGTGCAGAATTTGCAGACCTTCTTGCGCCGGAAGAACTTCCGTCCTCCGGGTCCGCCGCCAGGTCCTCCGCCGGGACCACCAGGGCCACCGGGACCGCCGGCCGGACGAGGCGGGCGTGGGCCGCCCGGACCCGCGTAGGGGGGACGGGGAGTAAATGGTCTTGCTTCATGTGTGGATTGCGGTGCACTTGTTTCGTCAGCCATTGGATTTCCTCTCATGTCTTCAATTTGGTTTGGCGCCGGGCTTCGATGCAGCCCTCTGCGTGAAAATCGGTTTAGACCGTGGCCGCAACCGGCTCGGCAGTGGCAGCCGGCGCTTCCGCAGCCGGCGCTTCTGCGGCAGCCGGCGCCTCAGGCTCGGCCGCAGCGGAGACCGCAACTGCAGCAGGCTGGGGCGCGTGCTGCGGAGGCGCAATGGGCTGCGCGCTGCGCTTCACCTTCGAGTCGCGTAACGCCTTCACCTTCGCCAGCCGCTTCTCCTCTTCGTCCATGCGCACTGTAATGAACTTGATCACCGGCTCGGAGACGCGCAACCGCCGCTCGATCTCGCCGATCAGGCTGCCCGGAGCGCCCACCGTAAGCAGCACGTAAAAGCCGTCGTTGAACTTGCGGACCGTATACGCCAACCGCCGCCGGCCCATCTTCTCCACGCTCTTCACCTCGCCGCCGCCAGAGGTGATGTTCGCCGAGAACCCCTCGATCAACTTGTCGAGGTCGGCTTCCTCAACGTCGGGGCGAACAATAAACATGATTTCGTAAGTGCGATTCATTCGTTTACTTCTTTCTGCGAAGTTCTGCTTCGCACCGTGCCGGCGTCTGTTCTGCCAACCCGGTCTGGAATACTCAACTGCTCCCGCTCTTGCTTTTGCCTCAACTAACAACCTGCAACTAACAACCTTCAACCGTTCTATTGAACTCGTTCATCGCCGCGCTCACCCCTCGGGCAAGAATCGCTTCAACCGCGCTGCTCACCCGGTCGAGCACTTCGTCCAGCACCGCAAGCTCCTGCTTGCGCATCGGCGATAGCAGGTAATCGCTCCCGCCCGCCTTCACCTCTCTGCCATCCGCCAGGGCAGGCTTTCCAACCCCGATGCGGATCCTCAGCCACTCCTCCGTGCCCAGCGCCCCGGAGATCGACTTCACTCCGTTGTGCCCGTTCGCCGAACCGCGCTCGCGGATGCGAATCGTGCCCAGCGGCAAATCCAGCTCGTCATAGATCACGATCAGGTCTGGCGTTGGGGAAGCCGACGGGATCGGAACCTCGAACTCCTGAACCAGCGCGGCCACCGAAAGCCCGCTCAGGTTCATGAACGTCTCCGGCTTGGCCAGCAGGACCTCCTGTCCTGCCAACCGCGCCTTTGCCGTAAGCGCCCTGCTCCGGCGATTCGCGAGTACCACGCCGCAGCGTTCGGCGATGCGGTCCAACGCGAGAAAACCAGCGTTGTGCGGGGTGAACTGATACTCGATGCCGGGGTTGCCGAGACCGATAATCAGTTTCACGCCGCTTGTTCCTCTCCTGCCCTGCTAACTCCAAGCCAACTTGCTGGCTCGCCGACTTGCTGACTCGCTGCCTCTTTATTTCTTCTTCTCCGCCTTGGCATCGCCCTTGGCGTCCGCCTTGGCATCCGGTGCGGCTTCCGTCTCGCCCTTGCCCTTCTTGGCAACTTCGGGCTCGACCGGTGTCGCCGCGGCATCCGCTGCCTCGGGTTCCGGCACCTCTTCGCGGATCGCGGTCACGTGCGCCACCGTCAATCCCTCGTCGCCCAGGAACTTGATCGACCCAGAGTGCGGCAGGTCGGAGACGTGGATCGAGTGGTTGATCTCCAACTGCGAAACATCTACGTCCAGATGGCCCGGAATGTCGCTCGGCAGGCACTCGATCTCGACCTCGCGCAGCACCTGCTCCAGAATGCCGCCCTGGCTCTTCACCCCCACCGGCACGCCGATCAACTGGATCGGCACCGACACCCGGATCGCCTTGTCCATCGCAATCCGCTTCAGATCGATGTGCAGCAGCGCGCCCTTGACCGGCTCACGTTGCCAGTCGACGATCATCGCCTTGGCGATGGTGGCACCCGTTACGTCGAGGTCGAAGATCGTGTTGTGACCGGAATCCGAATGCAGAATCTTGGTGATGACCTTGGGATCGACCGAGACGGCGACCGCCTCCTGCCCGGCCCCGTAGACCACTGCGGGAATCTTGCCCTGGACCCGCACACGCCGCGCTGCATTCTTGTTGAACTTGCCCTCGCGCGGTGTCGCGACGACGGCTGGAACTGTAGAAGTTGCTGCCATGATGTATCTTCCTTTCGGGCACGAGAGACAGTTGCTGATTGTTAGTTGCTAGTTGAAAGCAACAACCCAGTCCTGCCTGACTCCGCTCCCTTTGCGGCTTTGCCGCTACATCTCACCTACGCTTTTGTTTCTCAACTAACAACTAACAACGAACAACCAGCAACTGCTCCTAATTGAACAGCGTACTCACGCTGGTCTCCATGTGGATGCTCTCGATCGCACGCCCCAACAGCCCGGCAATCGATAACACCTTGATCTTCGGCACCTGCAGCGCGTCTTCGCGCAGCGGGATCGTATTCGTCACCACCAACTCCTCCAGCCGCGAGTTCGCAATGCGCTCCACCGCCGGCCCGGAGAGCACCGGATGCGACGCGCACGCATAAACCTTCTTCGCGCCTTGGGCAATCAGCGCCTCCACCGTTCCCACCAGCGTTCCCGCGGTGTCGATGATGTCGTCCAGGATCAGGCAGGTGCGACCGTGCACATCGCCGATCACGTTCATCACCTCGGTCACATTCATGTCGGTCCGCCGCTTGTCCACGATGGCCAACGGCACCTCCAGCTTTCTGGCAAAGAAGCGCGCGCGCTCCACGCCTCCCGCGTCCGGCGAAACCACCGTCAAATCCGGCAGCTCCAGCTCCCGGAAGTAGCTCACCAGCACTGGGCTGGCAAACAAATGGTCGACCGGGATATTGAAGAACCCCTGAATCTGCGCCGCGTGCAGATCGACCAGCAGCGCCCGGTTCGCGCCCGCCGTGCTCAGCAGGTCCGCCACCAGCTTGGCAGTAATCGCCACCCGCGGCCGGTCTTTGCGGTCCTGCCTCGCGTATCCGTAATACGGCATCACCACCGTAATTCTCCCTGCCGATGCGCGCTTCAGCGCGTCCATCATGATCAGCAACTCCATCAGGTGCTCGTCCACCGGGTGACAGGTGGGTTGCACCAGAAAAACATCCACGCCGCGAACGTTCTCCAGCAGCTGGAAGTAAACCTCGCCATCGGCAAACCGCTGCAGCTTGGACTCGCCCAGCGGCACACCCACAAACCTGCAGATCTCCTCGCTGAGTGCGCGATTCGCCGATCCGCAAAAAATCTTGAAGCGCTTGTCTTCGCTTATTCTCCCGGAGCGCTTCCGCTCCGTCGCCGGCTTCGCGGTGTCGATCACTGCCGCGCGTACGCCGTCTGCCATTGGCTTGAGCGCAGGCTGGGAGTTTGTTGTCGTCTCCTCAGCCTGCCCTGAAATAGGGGAAAGGACCGCAGTCGTGTCTTGGTTGTTCACGTCGAAACCCTCCAGGCTGGTTGACCTTGGTAGCTCCTGCTGCTTTACGTCTTACGGCGCTTTGTTATGTGCGCCGCTACTTCGCCCTGCGAAATAATTCAGACTCGGCCCTTCAAACTTCTTGCTTCTGAACCTCTACATTTCGCGCCTTAGTTGCGGCGCTCTCTGCAAAATCCAAAATCCGTCCAACTTCCGCGGCAGGTTGCTGCCGCCAAAGAACCCTAAATTGCCGTTTGCGCCCACATAGCCTGCGCAAACCTATCGTCCGCTCTCCTCGTACCCGTGCGTCGACTCTTGGCTGGGCGACCAGGATTCGAACCTGGACTGAGTGCGTCAAAGGCACTTGACCTACCGTTAGTCGATCGCCCAGTGTTTGGTTGAATCGTCCAGCACTGCTGCCAGCCGAATCGCCCAGTACGGTCGCCGGCGTTCCCAACCGGCAATCATCACTCTGCGAACATCTTGCGCCAGTACTCTTGTCGGGGCAAGGTCCTCGTAAGGATCGCCTTGCAGCCGGTAGTCTGGACGCGTCGTTGAGCCGCACTCGCATCTGCCTCCGACCGGTAAAGGCCGAACAATGCAGAGCCTGATCCCGAGAGCGCCGCGTAAATCGCATTGCTGCTCGCCGGCTGGTCTTGAAGTTCACAAGACCCTGCCGGAATACCCATCAATTCGTGCTTGATTTCACGCAGGAGGGGATACTGAGGAAAGACGACCTCTTCAAAGTCGTTTTCGATCCCGGTGCGGACAAGCGCGAGAAGTGGATTCCCGGCCAGACCGTTCCATGTGCTGCCATGTCCTGGGGTTTCACCCTCAGAACCACCCTGATTTCTCCCAGGATCTAGGCCACGAACGATACCGGATGCGTCAGACGCTCGCTCTGCCGGGATACCTACCCCAAAAACAGATGCATAAACGTGACTCAACTCTTCTAGCCTATCGGGTTGGGGAAGGGAAGTCAACCCGACGCTCCCTACTCCCTGTTCCCTATTCCCTGTTCCCTGTCTTTCATCCCACTCCTGAAACGCCCGCGGCGTCGACACCCGCGCCTCCGGCACCGCCACCACGCACCACATCGCCGGCAGGTCCGGCATCGCCTCCACCAGTTCCCCGCGCCCCCGCCCCAGCACCGCGCCGCCCACCAGAAACAGCGGCACATCCGATCCCACCTCCGCCGCCAGCTCCAGCCGGGCTGGCTCAGGCAACGCCATCCCCAGCTCGCGTTCGAGGCCGATCAGCGCTGCCGCCGCGTTCGCCGACCCCGCTCCCAGCCCACCCTGCACCGGCAGCTCCTTCTCAATATGGATTGCAACCTCAGCCGCCACGCCCATCCGCTCCAGCGCCCGCTCCACCATCTTCCACGCCGTATTGCGCGCATCCGTGGGCACCAGCGCGTGGTTCGTCGTCAAGCTGATCTTCGACCCACCGGCACTTGGGTGCCCCATGTCAGGCGGATTTTTGCCTGACGTGGGTCTAGCATTTCGCTCTTGAGATGTGGGTCCACGGGGGGCCGCTGTTCCCTGTTCCCTGCTCCCTGTGACCTGTGCCTCGACGGTTACCACATCGTGCAGCTCCAGCGTCTGGTACAGCGTCGCCAGCCCATGGAACCCATCCGCCCGCACCGGCCCAATCGCCAGCCCCAGGTTGATCTTCGAGTACGAACGAACACGCGTAGCCATCGCTTCCGATTCTATGGGAGCCCGTTGCTCGCTGTCTGAGGTGTCCCCGTACCCACCCTCATCGCGTTATCGCTCAGCACATGGTCATAAGCTGTAACAGTGCACGGTACCCATGTGACTGTGCAGGACGTGCCCTGTGGCTGCGGGGATCGAACCCGCCGACCCCGGTCCTTCGGAGTCACCCAAGTGCCAGCTTGGCCCCTGGCTGGGCTTGTGCTCGCCACGATAACTGCGACTACCAACTCCCTCAGATCAGTTCAGTCTTCCAATTCAACTCCTGAAGACGCGTATCCACCTCCCGATATCGCCTTGCAATCTGATCGATCTGTTTTTGTAACTGCGCCACCGGCAAAGTAGCCACAAACTTCACTTCAGACTTTGTTGACCGGTCCTGTCGCACGCTCGCAGCCTCTGCGACTGTAGCAATCAGGTCCCGCTTCTTCCCCAGCACGTCGCGCTCAGCGATCGCGTCGGAGATTGTGGTTTTGCCTTCAAAGACCGTCTTCGCGTTCGTCCGATTGATGGCGCTGATCAGATGGAGCTGACGCTCAAAAAGCCTTTCAACCTCCGCCATCAGCTCCGTGGCGTTTTCCGCAGGTTGCTCACCCTCTTGAACTCGCGCGGATCTTCCGAGCCGCTTCTGCAGCTCCGACAAACGCACCTGGCAATCGCTCCGTTCTGCGAGCGCCTCTGCTAACTTCATGCTGAAACCTCCAGTAAACCTGACAAGTCTACTCGAAATCTCAGGCATTTGAGGCACCCTTAGAAGATCTTGAAGTCCACCTCGACGTTCACCTCCACCGCCACCGGGTTATCCTCTCAGGAGCCTCGATTGGCGTTCGGCATACTCCAGGAGGGTAAAACCCGCGCCCCATCCTGCCGATAACACTGTTAAGGACCATTGCATGGGAGTGGAGATTCAGATGAGCGGCGCGCGCAGGTCGGTGGAAAACCGCCAGGCCAAGCGCTATCGCTACCAGGCCGACGCCGCCGTGCGCCGCCTCGAGTTGCCCGACACGCTGCCCGGCCGCATCCTCGATCTCAGCGCCCGCGGCTGTCTGCTCCGGCTGCCTAACCTGGCCGACTTCGCGGTCGATTCGCTGGTCGATGTCTGCGTCAACTCCAGCGCCGTCACCTTCCGCGCGCTCGGCTCGGTCCGCCATTGCTCGCAGAACCGCCGTCTCATCGGACTCGCCTTCGTCAATCTCAGCCGCCGCGGCCAGGTGGATCTCCTCGATCTGATCGCCGAGTTGGAGGCCGCCGAGCAGGCCGGCCAATCCCTCGCCCACCAGATCGTGGTCCTCGAGCACACCGGGCCCATCTATCACCCGCTCGAAGCCTCCAAGAAGTAAACCGCATCGCATTCGTCCGCCTGCTTACATCGCCGCTGCTGTACGCTTAACACGCGATGCAACCCGGACTCTCTACCCACGTCTTCTTCCAGCACCGCCTTCATCCCGGTTTGCTGGACGCCCTCCATGCCGCCGGCGCGCGCACCATCGAGGTCTTCGCCGCGCGCCACCACTTCGACTACACTGACGCGCCCGCCGTCCGCGAGCTCGCCGCCTGGTTCCGCTCCAACGACGTCCGCGCCGTCCTCCACCAGCCCATCTATCTCAGCCACCGCGGCCGCGCCTTCAGCGATTCGGACGGCGTCCAGTGGTCCCCCCACGTCGCTACCAATCTCAGCATCGTCAATCCAGATAAGCTCCGCCGCATCGAAGCCCTCGACGAGGTCAAGCGCGCCATCGAAACCGCCGAGCAGGTGCCCTTCGCTGCCGTCGTCCTCCACCTCGGCCTCAAAGATGCGCCCTGGGACGATGCGGCGATCGACCACGCTTTGTCCGCTATAGAACACCTCAAAGCCTTCGCCGCGCCGCTCGGCGTCCAACTGCTGCT
>Ga0182013_10006676_pt1 | contig 12961 bp, 6 predicted proteins | sample 612S2MmetaG_FD_120487 | JGI IMG/M metagenome (GOLD analysis project Ga0182013, IMG submission 120487) | Permafrost microbial communities from Stordalen Mire, Sweden - 612S2M metaG | ecosystem: Environmental > Terrestrial > Soil > Wetlands > Permafrost | place: Sweden: Stordalen | collected... | reverse complement strand
CTGCGCCAGCGCCACGAAGGGATTGGGGGCCGCGCCGCCATACATGCCCGAGTGCAGATCGGAGCGCGCGCCGCGCACCTCCAGTTCGGTATAGATCATGCCGCGCAGGCCCACGCACAGGGTGGGCAATCCGGGCGCGAACATCTCTGTATCCGAAACCAGGGCAAAGTCGGCGGCAAGCTCCGGTGGTTTGGAGGCGACGAAGCGGGCGATTCCCTCCCCGCCAACCTCTTCCTCACCCTCGAAGAGCACGCGGGCGTTCAGCGGCAGCGAGCCGTGCGCAGTAAGCAACGACTCCAGCGCCTTTACCTGCGCCCACACCTGCCCCTTGTCGTCCACCGCGCCGCGGGCGTAGAGGTTGCCATCGCGCTCCGTGGGCTCGAAGGGCGGAGAAAGCCACTCGTCCAGCGGATCTGTCGGCTGAACGTCGTAATGCCCATAGATCAATACTGTGGGTTTCCCTGCGGCATGCAGCCGGTCGGCGTAGACCAGCGGATGCCCTTCGGTCTCGATCAGCCGCACATTCTCCATGCCGATGCGCTTGAGTTCCGCGGCCATAGTCTCGGCGGCGCGACGGCAGTCCTCCTTGTTCTCAGGCAGTGTGGAGATCGAAGGGATGCGCAGCAAGCCCTTCAATTCATCAAGAAAGCGTGGATGGTTCAGGCGGGCAAAATCGACGGCAGACGAAGGCATAGCGCGCTCCCCAATAAGAAATTAGACAATGGGGAGTATAGCGGGTTGTCATGGAAAACGGTACTTGACTCCCTGCGAAGGACGCGGGCTGCGGCGTCAGATGTCTGCCACGTCCTGGCGGTTGTCGGCGGGCAAGTCGATGGGGATTGGCAACCAAGGCTGCCAATTCTGCGCCGCAGACGGCAAGAGTCTGCCGTGTTGTCGGCCTTCCCATTGTCGCTGGCAATCCCGAATGAGTGACCGCGCAATGCTTACTTAGGAGCTTGCGGCGAAGCGGCCAGGTCCATGTTGTGCATGACTACGATCTGCCATTTTCCTTGACTCTTCGCCATAATGAAGTTCAACAGCCCCTGGCGCAAAGGAACTGGATTCCCGGCCTGATCCGTCGCCCCCGTCATCTCCCAATGCACGTCCACTGCTGCCACATCCGGACGGATGAAGCGAGTCTTGATGCCTGTGTATTCTTGATGGCTGTTCTTGAATATTGTGGCAAAGACCGGGGCATGGAACTGCTCGATGTTGGACCGTCCGCTCGCGCCCATTCCACGAACATTGGTGAAGTCCGCATCCTCTGAAAACAAGGTGGCAAAAGCCTTGGCGTCGTGGTGGTTCCAAGCATCCATGAAGCCATCCATGACCCCGTGGATTGCTTGTTCATCGGCTTCGCGGCCATCCTGGCCAAGGAGTGCCCCCGGCAATAGAAGTGCAAGGCACAAGATACCCATCCTAAGCATACGTACCTCCGCATGATCGGAGTGTAGCTCAAGAACTTGCTTCAGACACATGAAACCAGCGCTGGAATCGAATCCACCGCCCGTTTAGTGGGCAATTCACAACAACGGTGGCAGTCTTGCTTACGCCACCGCGCCCGCGCCGACCGCAACCATGGGCTCGGCCGGCTTGGTATCCGGCCGGGCCTTCAGCAGCGGCAGAGCCACGGCCAGCACGTCTTCGATGCGGCTGGCGTAGTGGATCGCGACGCCCTCGATCAGTTCCGGCGTCAGGTCTTCTTCCACGTCCTGGCGATTTTCAGCGGGCAGAATGATGGTCTCGATGCCGGCCCGGCGCGCTGCCAGGAACTTCTCCTTGATGCCGCCCACCGGCAGCACGTTGCCGCTGAGGGTGATCTCGCCGGTCATGGCCGTTAGCGGGCGCACGGGCGTGTCGGTCAGCAGAGATGCCAGCACCGTGGCCATGGTCACGCCGGCCGACGGTCCATCCTTGGGAATGGCTCCGGCGGGCACATGAATGTGCAGGTCGATCTCCTTGGTAAAGTCCTCGGCCAGGCCCAGGCTCGCCGCATTCGAACGAACCCAGGTGAGAGCGGCCTGCATCGACTCCTGCATCACCTCGCCGATCTGCCCAGTCATGGTGAAGTTGCCCTTACCCTTCATCCGGTTGGCCTCGATGAAGAGAATGTCGCCGCCGGCCGGCGTCCAGGCTAGTCCCACGGCCACGCCAGGGCGCTTTACCCGCTCCGCAACTTCGGTTTCGACGCGCACCTGGATGCCGCCGAGGAACTCCTTAAGCACCTCGCGCGTCACGGTCAACTTTTCCGTCTTGCCCTCGACCACGCGCCGCGCCTCTTTGCGGCAGACCGTGCCCAGCGTCTGCTCCAGCTTGCGTACCCCCGCCTCGCGCGTGTAGTGGCGCACAACGTAGCGCACCGCATCCTCAGGAAACTCGATCTGCTCGGGCGTGATTCCGTTCTCCTTGATCTGCCGCGGAATCAGATAACGGAAGGCGATGTGCACCTTCTCCTCTTCGCTGTAACCCTGGAGGAAGATCAGCTCCATCCTGTCCAGCAGCGGCGGCGGAACGGTATCCAGCATGTTGGCCGTGCAGATGAACAGCACCTTCGACAGGTCGAACTGCACATCCAGATAGTTGTCGCGGAAGGTATTGTTCTGCTCCGGGTCGAGCGTCTCAAGCAGCGCCGAGGCCGGATCGCCGCGGAAGTCGCGGCCCAGCTTGTCCACCTCGTCCAGCATGATCACCGGATCATTGACCTCGGCGCGGCGGATGCTTTGGATGATCTGGCCCGGAAGAGCGCCGATGTAAGTGCGGCGATGGCCGCGAATCTCCGCCTCGTCGTGCATGCCGCCCAGCGAGATGCGCTGGAACTTGCGGCCCAGGGCGCGGGCGATGGACCGGCCGAGGCTGGTCTTGCCTACACCCGGCGGCCCGACGAAGCAGAGGATCGGCCCCTTCATATCCGGCTTCAGGCCCAGCACGCTCAGGTAGTCCAGAACCCGGTCCTTCACCTTCCTCAGTTCGTAGTGGTCCTCGTCCAGAATCTCCTTGGCCTTGGCAATGTCGATCTTGGAGCCGGAGCTCTTGTTCCAGGGCAGAATCGCCAGCCATTCGATGTAGTTGCGGGTGAGCGAGTAGTCGGCTGCCATGGGAGACATACGCGAGAGCCGCGCAAGCTCCTTCACCGCCTCCTTCTTCACGTCTTCCGGCATCCCGGCGGCTTCAATCTTCTGGCGCAGATCCTCGATCTCGCGCTGGCCCTCGTCCACATCGCCCAGTTCCTTCTGGATGGCCTTGAGCTGTTCGCGCAGATAGTAGTCGCGCTGCGACTGCTGCACCTGGTCCTGCACCTCGGTCTGGATCTTGGCGCGCAACTGCTGCACCTCGATCTCCTTGGCCAGGTGCTTGTTCAGCAGCTCCAGGCGGTCGGAAATGCTGGCCGTTTCCAGCAGCAGTTGCTTGTCGTCGGTGGTCAGGAAGGGTAGCGAGGAGGCGACAAAGTCCACCATCCGGCTGGGCTCCTCGATGTTGGCGGCAATCGTCCTCAGCTCGTCAGAGAGCGTCTGCGACTCGGAGACAATCTGCTGAAACTGCCCGATCACATTGCGCACCAGCGCCTCGACGCCCGCAGTGGACACCGGTTGCACGTCCTCCAGCGTCTCCACCTCGGCCACCATGAAGGGCCCTGTCTGCGAGTAGCGCAGCAGCCGCACCCGCTCTACGCCCTCGGTGAAGACGAAGCGGCTCTGGTTGGGCATGCGCACAACCTTGTGCACGGTGGCCAGGGTTCCCACCGCGTGCAGATCGGCGGGCTTGGGGGAATCCAGCCGGGGATCGATCTGAGCTGTCACCACGATCGACCGCTCCTCACCCAGCGACTCGATCAACTGGATGGAGCTCTCGCGACCCACCGTCAAAGGCAGCACGGCATGGGGAAACAAGACAGTATCGCGCACGGGCAGTACGGGAATTGTGCGCACTCCGGGGGGGTGTTTTCCCGATGCGTTTCTGGCGGGGATAGGAACAACGGGCTGGTTTGGCATTGAGTGTCCTCGTATCAACTTTCCTTCATTAGACGGCGCAGACTTTGAAAGGTTGCAGGAATGTCTTCCGGCAGGCGATCCTTCCTTTCTTCCTGAACCAGTGCATATCTTCCCCGCCAACTCTTGCTCATACGTCCAGCTGGAGCGCCAGGTTCCTCCTTGCTGCGCCCGAGCCGCACGCGGCATCTCCGCTCGACGGGCGTTCCAGCGGCCGTCGGACGCAACGGCCCGCTACATGATTGGATGCACAGTTGCTCGAAAGGTCTATCGGCCAAAGTCCGAAGGAAGGTGAGAAAGGCAGGACGGCCGGAGGCTGATTTTGCCGCAAGGGAACGCAGCCGCAAGGGCTGAGAGCGCACTCTTGCGGCCATTCGGTAACGAATCCCCGGTCAGGCGGGTTCTAGCCTCATACCAATTTCTATCAAGTTGAGGGTGCCCCCGGTCCTTCGCTTTTGAGGACCGGGGAGGAGGAGTCGAACTGCCGGCAGCGCATCCACTCGGGCAGTTGGCGGGTGGCACACCCTAAGTCTTTCTGATTGTTAACCTTCCTCAAATGTGGGTGCCCCACCCTTCGCCTTTTTTCTGGCGAAGGGTGGGATGCACAGCAGCCGGACCGTCTCTGCCTCCCGCCGTTGCGCTGTCCACTCGGATTCGATCTCTACGATTCCGCGCATACCTGTCCGATAGTGGTGAACGCTCGACCATTTCACCGGGGTCCCCGGCGACGGGTCTTCGTCGTTGAGGTGACGCGAATCCTCTGGCGCTTCCACTAGCCCTCGCCGCACCGGCTTCCACCCCCGCGCACAAAGTTCGTGCGCTGGGGACCCCGGGTTACGATGGATGTAGCGTAACTTCTCCACGAACTTGACGTGTGCCGAAACGTTGAAATCTTAATGGTGCGCCTGCCGGAAGGGCCTTTCCCGGCTGCGCATCGACACCGGCAGTTTAAGTGCCTGTACGGACCTGGATAAAAGCCCGCGCCGAGTCTTCCATCCCCGGTCCCCAAAAGCGAGGGACCGGGGGCACCCTCGGCGGGGGTTGACATCGTCATCGGGACCGGGGCCACCCGCCGTACCCGATGATTCGAGATGTCGCGGGAGCATCACCGGCATCTCGGCAGTTACTTTCTCATCAACACCTACTCGTGTTTCGATCTAGGGGCTAGGGGATTTGACCGGAGGCTTTCCCGGGCGGGGGTCCGACTTCTTGGACAAGAAGCCCATGTTAAGCACTCTTTGGGCAAGGCCTTCTGAGGAAATGCCACGGTTATCTGTAAAGCAATTCATGAAACGCGCTCAAGGAAAGAGCAGCCCAATCAACGCCGATCGGAGCCGTCTTTCTCGTTCCTGATGGCCGATTCGATCTGTTCCCACAATCGATCCGGCGGTTCGGCGACGGGGTACAACTGGCGAGCAGCCTCGGCGATTTTCACCAGGTCCGCAAGCAGGGCGCGGCAGTGCTCGCAGCTTTGCAGATGCGGATCGGCGGCGATCTTCTCGCCCGAGCCGGCCAGATCCGGCAAACGGACCTGGAACGCGGCGCAGTTCGGATTGTTGGCGTCCAGGGTCATCGCCGCGCCTCCTGGCGGGAATTTGTGCGCAAGGCCTCGCGCAGTTTAAGCCGCGCCTTGTGCAACTGGGATTTGCTATTGCCATCAGAGCAGTCGAGCATGGCGGCAATCTCGTTGTGCTCGTAGCCCTCGACATCGTGGAGTACAAAGATAAGGCGATAGCCGGCCGGCAAACCGTCGACGGCGCGCGCCAGGGCCAGACGGTCGATGGCGCCGGACAAGCTGAGGTCTGGCGCGCCAAAGCTGCGTCCGGCGCGTTCTTCCGCTTCAGGTTCCAAAGCTTGATCCAGGGAAATCACAGCCAACCCCTTCTTGCGCAGATGCATCAGCACAATATTGACGGCCATTCGGTGCAGCCAGGTGGAAAAGGCCGAGTCGCCGCGGAAGCTTGCAATCCTGCGATGCAACTGAAGAAAAACCTCCTGAGTCAGGTCTTCGGCTTCAGCAAGTTTTCCTAACATGCGCAGGCACAAGGAGTAAATGCGCCTTTTGTACAAGGAGTAGAGTTGGGCGAAGGCTTGATGGTCGCCTGCCTGGGCGCGGGCCAGCGCTTCGACCTCCATCGGGTTCTGCAAGACCGCGCGAGGAAACGGGGTCCCAGGCGAAACCGGCATCTCAACCGCAGCGGCTTGTAACGCCGGGCGGGGCTGGGTATGATCGGGAGGCTCTTTCGCAGAAACCGATTGGGACATGCGTTCCTTCGGGGATCGCACCAGGAAACAGATGCCGGTGCACCGGTCAACATTCCTCGTTAGTATAAAGGGACAGGGAAAAGGGATCGCCGGCCGCTAACGTCGACGGCTCCGTTCGGCACCGGGGCGCGGCTCCCCGTATTCTTGGGAGATATGATCTTGAGGGCAAAGATGGGGATCCCGGCGACAGCTCTGAGTCGCTGGGGTAGAGGGCCGGCGTGCGCATGCTGCAAGCGATTGGGGTACGGCACTCTCCTCGTTTGCCTTCTTGCCTTCGGAGCCTCTGGCGGAATCGCCGCATGGAGCCAGAGCGGCGCAAACGGCTCAGGCGCCTCCGGCACTAACGACGAACCGGCTGCCATTGTGCCTTCTGACACCCTCACCGAGTGGCAGGGGTTGCCGGTGCGGCGCATCTCCTTCGTGGGGGTCTTCGTGGAGCGACTTGCCCCGCTGCCAGGTCATCTTGCTCAAACCGAGGGAGCGCCGCTCAGCGCTGAAGACCTGAGGAAGAGCCTGCGCCAACTCTTTGCAACCGGCCTCTTCGAGACCATTCAGGTGGAGGGCGAGCGCCAGCAGGACGGTGTGGCCATCGTCTTCCAGGGGAAGCCGCGCACCTTTATTGGTACCGTCAGCGTGATTGGGGCCAAGGGCGCGACGATGAATACACAGCTAGAGAGTGTAAGCCAGCTTGCGGCCGGCGCCCGCTTTACGCCGGCCAAACTAAGCCAGGCCATCGTTCAGATGCGCGGCACTCTGGCCGATAACGGCTTTCACGAAGCGGCGATCTCCTATGCCTTGACCCCGCATACCGAACAGCAGTTAGTGGACATCGCGTTTCAAGTGGTCTCCGGTATGCAGGCTCGTGTCGGGACGGTTGAGGTTACGGGCGACTCCGGCATGAGCGCTGACGAATTCCGGCGTCACACCCACCTCAGACCCGGTGCTCATGTCGATCACGACACCGCCAATCGCGCCCTGACCGGAGTACTGAAACACTACCAAGGTGAAGAACGGCTGGAAGCCGAGATCAAGCTGGAGTCTGCGCAGTACGCCGCGGACACCAAGAGAACCAACTTTCACTTCACCGCCAACCAGGGTCCCATCGTGAAGGTCCTCGTCGAAGGCGCCAAGATCGGCGAGGGGCAAATCAAGCGCGTGATTCCCATCTACGAGGAAGGGACTGTCGATGACGACCTGCTGAACGAGGGCAATCGCCGGCTGCGCGACTACTACCAACGCCAAGGTTACTTCGACGTGAAGGTGGATCACGAAGCACAGTCCACCGGCGCCGTCAAAGTCGTCATTCTTTTTAAAGTACGGTTGGGGCCGCGCCGCCGCGTCGAGCGTGTGTCGGTCGCCGGCAACCGCTACTTCGACTCGCCCACTCTCAGGGAGTTGCTCAGCGTCCACGCCGCCAATACAATCGACCGCCATGGCGCATACAGCCAGGCGCTGCTTTCGGCCGATGTGAGCGCCTTGCAGGCCGTCTATAGAAACAACGGCTTCTCCAAGGTGAAGATCACGCCTGAGACCAGCACTCCTGAAACCGTTTCGGCAGACCCCAGCGCCTCCGCGCCCGCCCTACCGTTAGAGCGCCGGACGGCCCCTTTGGCCGTGGTCTACCGCATCGAGGAGGGCGATCAGCAGCGGGTGGGCGCGGTACGGCTTGAGGGGATCGAGAATGCGAATGCCGACAAGCTCTCGCCCCTGTTGAACACCAAGGCGGGCCAGTTGCTATCTCCCCAAAATCTGGCCGGAGACCGCGATGCGCTGTTGACCGACTACATGAGCCGCGGCTTTCGCCAAGTGCAGGTGGATCTGACCCAGCAAACCGAGACGGCCGACCCCAGCAAGGTGGATGTTTCCTTCCACATCACCGAGGGACCACAGACCTTCGTGCGCAATGTGCTCCTCACCGGGCTGCATTACACGCGTCCTGAAACGGTAGCGCGAGCAATCTCAGTGCACGCCGGCGATCCGCTCAACGAAACCGCTCTCATAGACACGCAGCGCAGCCTGTACGAGTTCTCGCTCTTCAACGAGGTCGACACGGCAATCGAGAATCCTACCGGCGGCGAGGCTTATAAGACGGTTCTGCTGCAAGCGGTGGAAGCCCGGCGCTGGGCCTTGACCTACGGCTTCGGATTCGAGGCGCAGACCGGAACCCCGCAGTTCAACTGCGGCGGAATCATCGCCAGCGGCGCAACCTGCAATCCCAACGGCAAGACGGGCGTCAGCCCCCGCGTAGTGGCCGACATCACCCGAAACGGCCTCTTCGGCAAGGAGCAATCGGCCTCGTTGCAGGGTACTTATGGCTTGCTCGAGCAAAAGCTCAACCTGCTCTTTCAGATTCCGCACTTCGAGGGCAGCCGGAACTTCGGCCTCGCCTTCTCCGCCGGCTACGCCAACAGCCTGGATGTGACCACTTATGTAGCCTCCAAGCTGGATGGCGGCCTGCGCTGGACCCAGCACTTTTCGTCGCCTGGGTCGGCATTTTCCAAAGGCAGCACTTTTATCTATGAATTTAACTTCCGCCGCGTCAAGGTAGAGGCGGACAGTCTTCAAGTGGCCCCGGGCGAAATATCGCAACTGGCTACGGCGGTGCGCGTGGCGGGTCCGGCCCTCACCTGGATTCGCGACACCCGCGATTCCCCCCTCGATGCACACCGCGGCACCTATACCAGCTTCCAGGATTTTTTTTCGGGCAAGGCATTTGGCGCGCAGCCCGCGTTCAACCGCCTCGACGTTTCCAACTCCAGCTATTACAGCTTCGACAAAGGCAAGTTCGTCCTCGCCCGCAACACGCGCTACGGTCAGGAGCGTGCCTTCGGCAGCAGCGGAGAGGAACTGATCCCGCTTCCCGAGCGGCTCTACGCCGGCGGCGCTGCTTCAATGCGCGGCTTCTCCGAGAACGCGGCCGGTCCCCGCGATCCCGAGACCGGCTACCCCGTCGGCGGCGCGGGCGCGCTAATCAACAGCACCGAACTGCGCCTTCCGCCGCCCACGCTTCCGTGGCTCGGCGACTCGCTCAGCTTCGTGCTCTTCCACGACATGGGCAATGTCTTTACCAATGCTTCCGACGCCTGGGCCAGCGCCCTGCGGGTTCGCCAACCCGACCGCACAACATGCATGGTTCTGAGTCCTCCCACGACCTCTCAGCCCATTCCCGAGCCCAGCGGCACCACAACCTCAACCGGACCGTTGGGGACGTGCAGTTTCAACTACTTCTCTCACGCAATTGGATTGGGTTTGCGCTACCATACCCCGGCAGGCCCCATCCGGCTGGATTTCAGCTATAACTTGAATCCACCAATTTACCCTGTGAATCTCAACTACTCGCAATCGGATGTGACAGCCAATCAGCACGTGGGCCAGGCCGGTCACTTCAACTTCTTCTTCAGCCTGGGGCAGACCTTCTGATGCGCCATCGTCTCCAAATCCGGCTCAGAACCATGCTCCTGCTGACCTGTCTGCTGGCGTGCCTGGCTTCTGCCGGCCCAGCACAAGCGCTGCCGCAAGCGCCTGATTCCACTGCCCCGGTCGTGCTCGACCGCGTGGTGGCCGTGGTCAACAATCAGGCCATCCTGGCGAGCGACCTCGACGATGAGATCCGGCTCTCGGTTCTAGACCCCGGCAGAGGCGGCTTCAGCGTTCTTACCCGAAAGACGGCCCTCGAACAGTTGATCGCCCGCGCCCTCATCCGCCAGCAGATCCGCGAGGAAGACGTGCAGGCCGCCGACCCCGCCCAGGCCGAGGTCGATACCCGCCTGGCGGAGATCCGCAAGGAACTTCCCGCCTGTCTCCGCCAGAACTGCGCCTCCGACGCAGGATGGAAGGCATTCCTGGCCGCCCATGGCCTCACTCAGGAGCGCGTCGAGAGCTATCTGCGCTACCGCGTCGAGATCCTGCGCTTCATCGAGCAGCGCTTCCGCCAGGGCATTCGCATCTCTCCACAGGAGATCGAGTCCTACTACCGTGGCACGCTGGTCCCCCAATATGCCAAGGGCGAAGTGATCCCAACCCTCGACAAGGTTTCTCCCCGCATTGAGGAGATCCTCCTCCAGCAGAAGGTGAATCTCCTCTTCGACGATTGGCTGACGAACCTTCGCAAGCAAGGCGAAGTCGAGGTGCTCGAACCGGAGCTCGAATCTCCTGAGTCCCCAGCCATCCCCGAAACCAGCATCGAGAGTACCTCCAAAGACGGCACGGGAGGAGGAGGGAAATGAGCGAACAAGACTCCAAGCTTCCGGTCCTTCCCGAGCCGCCTCAGCGCCCCAGGCCGAGGCGTCTGCGGCGATTTCTCTTGCACCATCTTCCTCTTTCGATAGCCGGCGGGACGATACTCCTGACAATCGCCACCGTATTTTTCTACTTCTGGGCCAGCTCCTCCATGGTCGAGGGCTTTGTTCGCAAGCGTCTGGTGGCCTATCTGGAGGAGGCAACCGGCGGGCGCGTCGAGATTGCCACCTTCCATTGGCGACTACTCGATCTCGAAGCCGATGCCGGAGGGTTGGTCATTCACGGCCGCGAAGCTGCCGGCGAAGCTCCCTACGCCCAGGCTGAGCGCCTGCGCGCGCAGATCAGCATTCTCGGCCTCTTGAGCCCGCGCATTCTGCTTCGCGATCTCGAACTCTCCCGCCCCGCATTTCACCTCATCGTCTATCCCGACGGCTCAACCAACCAGCCCATGCCACGCAAGCCGCGCAAAGCTGGAAAGTCCGCGATCGATACCTTATTCGACCTCCAGGCCGGCCGCGTTTCACTCCGTCGGGGAGTTTTCCACTACGAAAATCGGGCCGCAGCCTTTGACCTCCAGAACCGCTTCATCCCGCTCGACTTCGACGCCAGAGATCTCTCCCTGCTGATCTCTTATGTGCCCGCTGCGACCGGCAACTTGCCTGCCCAGCCGGAGAGTTTCCACATTGAGGCCGGCGCCTCCGATCTGAACCTCTTCCGGGGCAAGGCTCAGCCTGCGCATGGATACTTCCAGGCCACGCTCGACCTGACTCGCAAGGCGGCCTATCTCCGGTCGCTGAGAATCACCTCCATGGCTCACGGATCCAAAGACCATACAGTGGAGATCTCAGGCGCGCTCAATGATTTCGCCGATCCCCGTTGGCAGGGCAAGGCTCGGGGCGATCTGGACTTGAAGCTTCTGGACCCGGTCTTCGGCTATCCCTTTGCCCCGGAAGGCCTCGCCCGTCTTGACTTGACCGCCGCGGGCGAGGATGGCGAGTTTCGCGCCGATGGAAGCGTACACATCGACGGAGGCTCTTACATTGGACCAGGCGCGGTTGCAAAAGGCATCCGGCTGGATGCAATGGTTCACGCCGATCCAAAGCAGTTGGTGGTCACTTCGATCGTTGCGCGCCTTCGTCAGGGCGGCCAAATCGAGGGCGAAGTTGCGCTTTCCCCCTGGCTGCCCTCCATCCCTGGAGCAGCAGCCATGCAGGCGGCGCCTGTAAGTACCGGCAAGGTCAGTAGCTCTGGGAAGCAACCACCGGTCCCGCCCGCCTCCGTCCATCCTGCCCCCGTCGAAATCCCGGTCAATGGCAAAGTAACGGCCCGTTTCAGGAACGTATCCCTGGACACGCTCCTCGACATGGTGGGCCAGCCACCCTTTCAGCGGCTGGGCCTTGATACACGCATCGACGGCCCCGCCATGGCAACATGGTCCAACGGCGACACGCAGACCGTGGTCGTCGGCGCCACATTCAGCCTCAGCCCTTCCACAAGCGCCGTGCAGGGCGAAGTTCCAGCCAGCGGCGACGTCGACGCCACCTATAGCCAGCGTGACGGATCCGTCGATCTCCGCAAACTCGAACTGAAGATGCCTGCCAGCGATTTGGAGGTTCACGGCCATCTGGGAGCTTACCCGCTCACCAGCCCCTCAGGACTGGCCGTCGACCTTCATTCGCACAATCTATCGGAGTTCGACGCCGCTCTGCGCGACCTGGGGTTGAAACGATACGGGAAGACCGGCGCCGCGGCGCTGCCAGTGGCGCTTGCCGGTCAGGGAGATTTCCATGGAACTTGGACCGGCTCACTCGTCGATCCGCACTTGACAGGGAACTTGAAGGCCACGCAACTGGGCATCGAAATGCCGGCCAGGCGCACTGGCAAGAGTGGCCAAACTGCCTCGTCTCAAATGGTTCGCTTTGACTCGGTCGAAGTCGCTGGCAGCTATTCGGCCGGGCGCATCTCCATCTCCCACAGCCTCTTCCGCCGCGGGAGTTCAACAATCTCGCTGGATGGAACGCTTGCCGCTGCACCAAACAGAGTGCCTGTCTTCGATGCCGGCTCTCTCCTGCATGCGCATCTTCAGGCGGGCAAGGTTGCCCTCGACGATCTGCTTTCGCTCAGCGGCGAGAGCCTTCCAATCACCGGCGCACTCGATGCCGATCTCCACCTCGACGGGCCTCTCGGAGCTCTTGGCGGCTCGGGATGGGCGGAGCTGGATGGCGGAGTTGTCTACGGTGAGCCGGTCGCGCGCTTCCGCGCCCAGGGCACCATGACAGCCGGCCTGATCAAACTGGCCTCCATTACTGTCAGCGCTCCCGCAGGGACCATCTCCGCCTCGGGCAGCTTCGACCTCAAGAACCAGCACTTCCAGGTGGACGCAAAGAGCGCGGAGATCGATGTAGCGAAGATCGAGAGATTGCGGGAGCAAGGTCTGGACATTACCGGCAAGCTGGGCTTCACCCTGCTCG
>Ga0182013_10006670_pt1 | contig 12970 bp, 8 predicted proteins | sample 612S2MmetaG_FD_120487 | JGI IMG/M metagenome (GOLD analysis project Ga0182013, IMG submission 120487) | Permafrost microbial communities from Stordalen Mire, Sweden - 612S2M metaG | ecosystem: Environmental > Terrestrial > Soil > Wetlands > Permafrost | place: Sweden: Stordalen | collected... | reverse complement strand
CGAGTTGAGCGAGTTCCTCATTGACCGGCTGGGCGTGGAAGACGTAGGCGCATACTTTCCACACCGCGTGACCTACCACGCCAGTTGCCATAGCCTGCGCGGTCTCCACGTTGGCGACCGGCCCCTGCGGCTGCTGAACAAAGTCCGCGGGTTGGAGTTGGTTCCTCTTGAGAACATGGACCGCTGCTGCGGCTTCGGCGGCACGTTCTCAATCAAGAACGCCGATGTCTCCTCGGCCATGCTCACCGCCAAGCTACAGGACGTGCTTGGGACCCGCGCCGAGTATTGCACGGCTCTCGACAACAGTTGCCTGATGCACCTGGGCGGGGCGATGCACCGGCAATTTGCGGCCATGCGCACGATTCACCTGGCGCAGATCCTCTGCGCCACGGAAGGCGCGCCACCGGAGGAGACCGTATGAGCGGGACACTCACAGGACACCCGGTTCTCGATCCCCGGCACGCGCCTCCATTCCCGATCGCGGCACTGCCCGTGCTGCGCAATCCTCAACTGCGCAAGAACGTAGCCCATGCCACGAATATGATCCAGACCAAACGCGCCCGTCTGGTGGCCGAAAAGACCGACTGGCAGGAGTTGCGGACAGCGGCTGCGGCCATTCGCAGTCATGTTCTCGAAGATCTGGGCAGCTATCTCGAAGAGTTCGAGGTCCGCTGCACAGCTGCCGGTGGCAAGGTCCACTGGGCTTCGGATGCTGTAGAGGCGCGCGCAATCATTATCGAGGTGTTACGCCAGGAGCAGGCCAACGAGGTCATCAAGATCAAAACCATGACCTCTGCCGAGATTCAATTGAATCCCGCGCTTGAGGCTGCCGGCATTCATGCTTACGAGACCGATCTGGCCGAACTGATCCTGCAACTGGGCGAGGGCGAGCCATCGCATTTCGTAGTGCCCGCCCTGCATGTGAACCGCAGCCAGGTGCGCGAGATCTTTGCCCGGAGGATGGGTCTCAAAGACCTGCCCGACGATCCGAAGGCGCTGACTGCCGCGGCACGAACCTATCTTCGCCAAAAATTTCTCACCATTCCCACGGCCATCGGCGGAGCTAACTTCCTCATTGCCGAAACCGGCTCGGTGGCGGTGGTTGAGTCAGAGGGCAACGGCCGTATGTGCCTCACGCTGCCCCGCACCCTCATTACCCTGGCCGGCATCGAGAAGGTGCTTCCGCGGTTTCAGGATCTGGAAGTGATGCTGCAGTTGCTGGCGCGTTCGGCCACGGGCGAGCGCATGAGCCCTTACACGTCGCTATGGACCGGCGTCACTCCCGGCGATGGGCCGCAGCGCTTTCATGTGGTTCTGTTGGACAATGGCCGCTCGTCGATACTAGCGCGGCCCGTCGAGCGGCAGACCCTGAGGTGCATCCGTTGCGCCGCCTGCCTGAACACCTGCCCGGTCTACCGGCAGACCGGCGGACACGCTTATGGGTCGGTCTATCCAGGGCCCATCGGCGCCATTCTTACACCGCAACTGATGCACATGGAGTTCGCGCAATCGCTGCCCTTTGCCTCATCGCTGTGCGGCGCATGCTATGAAGTCTGCCCGGTCAAGATCAATATCCCCCAGGTGCTGCTCGAACTGCGCTCGCAGGTGGTGAACCAGGAGCGCCGGCAGCCCGCCCGGTTCGGCGATCTTATGTTCCTCGGCATGAAAACCGCCAATGCGATCTTTGCCGGAGCCCGCCGGTTCCGCGCCGCTCAGTGGCTGGGCCGCATTGCCTTGCGCCCTTTCACGCGCAAAGACGGATGGATCCACAGCCTGCCCAGCCTGGGCGCGAAATGGACCCAGACCCGCGACCTGCGCGGCCTGCCCAGCCAGAGCTTTCGCCAATGGTGGGTAGCGCGCGGCAAGGAGGAACGATGAGCGCGCCTTCTCTTTCCCGCCAGCTGATTCTCGACCGCATCCGCGCGGCCACCCACAAACTGCCGTCAGAGGCGTCCGTTGCTGCGGAGCAGCTCCGGAGTTACATTCGGCGAGGGAAGCTCAGCGTTCAAGACCGGCTGAAGCTGATGATCGAGCGGCTGCGCGAATACGATGCCGAAGTGGTGGATTGCATGCCGGAAGAGGTGCCTGCGGCGATTGGCAAGCAGCTTGCCTTGAGTGGCAGGCGAGTGTTTGTTGCGCCCGAGGGACTGCCTGCCCAGTGGCTTGCCGCCGGATTCGACTGGAAGATCGACCGGGGGCTTGAGAATGCCGAGATCGAGCAGGCCGAAGGCGTGGTTACGGCGGCTTTCTGCGGCGTCGCGGATTCGGGAACCATCGTACTTCATCACTCCAATAGCGAAGGCAGGCGGGTGTTGACGCTCTTGCCCGACTGGCACCTTTGCATCCTGTACGCCAACCAGGTGGTGGAGACGCTGCCCGAGTACTTCGACCGCTGCCCGTCACCGTCGCCGCTCCACCCCAGCTACAAAAACCTGTCGCTGGGGACCCCGCCGCTTCACCCCAGCGACAAAGACCTGTCGCTGGGGACCCCGCCGCTTCACCCCAGCGACAAAGACCTGTCGCTGGGGACCCCGCCGCTGGCCACCTACATCTCAGGGCCCAGCGCCACGGCAGACATCGAAATGACCCGCATCAAGGGCGTTCATGGACCGCGCTTTCTCAATGTGATCCTGGTGCGCGACGAAAATTGAATGCGATGGGGACAAAACTGTCCCTCGCCGAAATACCGATCTACTGTTGAATCAAGCAGATGAGTGTGGATTCAGTTTGAAAGTCTGGGTGTGAGGCCTGAATCACCTCCTCCGGCTGTAGACGTATTTGTAGATGGTCTTGCGTCCAACTCTATGCGAGAAACCCAGGATTGATGCCCCTAGTGGTGCTAGGGCACCTGGGTTGAAACCAGAGGATCTACTTTCGATTCCGTTATGAGTCTGTAAATGCTTGAAAAATATTGGTCGGGGAGAGAGGATTTGAACCTCCGACCCCCTGGTCCCGAACCAGGTGCTCTACCAGGCTGAGCCACTCCCCGAACTTGGGTTGCAGGAACGCATCGTTGAGGCGCGGCCTGGCGCTTCCAGCCCCTCGATTGCGCTTGGATCAGTGTACCAGAATCCAATGCGGCGCGGAGAGCCAGGCTCCCAGTGGCGGGCGGCGGAGGCCGGTGGGGCAGAAAGCATCCCAGCCAGGGCGCAAGCAAGCCGCGCTCAAGTTGGGATGATCAGGATCAGGGAATGCTCAGAGAGCCGTCTCGCCACGCTCGTCGTTGCGGATGCGGATGGCGTCGGCAACGGGGCTGACGAAGATTTTGCCGTCGCCGATGCGGCCGGTGCGGGCGGCGCCGATGATGGCCTGGAGGGTCTTCTCCTTCTGCTCGTCCTTGACTACCAGCTCGATCTTTACCTTGGGCAGGAGATCGACCGTGTATTCGCGGCCGCGATAGAACTCGGTGTGGCCCTTCTGACGGCCATGGCCGCGGGCTTCGAGAATGGTCATGCCTTCGACGCCTGCCTCAAGCAGGGCATCCTTGACTGCGTCCAGCTTGGAGGGCTGGAGAACCGCTTCGATCTTGATCATGTGCAAAATGCCTCGTTTGACAGCGTAACAGGCGGGAGGGATGGTTGCGCCACCCCCCGCCGAAACTATTGATTTCCGCAGTGCCTTCAGTCCCGGTCGCCGCGGCGGCTACAGCTCGCAATGACAGCACTTAGGTCTCTGACCGGATGATTTCGCACTTTGAGATCGTGCTCTCCCAGGTCTCAGAATCGAGACCTGGGGCACTCAGTTCTAGTACAACTTCATTCGCTCAGAGGCCAGACCGACCCGGTCATATGGAACCGGTGCCCGGCACCATCGATTACGAGGCGAGATCGTAGCCTTCCTCGTTGTGCTGGGAGATGTCGAGTCCGGCGGCTTCCTCTTCGGCGGAGACGCGCAGGCCCATGACCTTATCAACCACAAAGAGAAGTACCAGCGTGCCGACGATGGAGATGCTCCAGGCAATGCCGACGCCGGCGAGCTGGTTGACGATCTGATGCCAGTTGCCGTCGATGGCGCCTACGGGAGCGTCCTTGCCGAAGACGGGATTGATGACGCTGGCGGCGAAGAGGCCGGTGAGGATGGCTCCCAGGGTTCCACCGGCGCCGTGGACGCCAAAGGCGTCGAGGGAGTCGTCGTAACCGAAGAGACTCTTGACGATGAAGACCATGGAGAAGCAGGCGGCGCCGGCGGCGAGGCCGATGATTAGGGCGCTCATGGGCTGGACAAAGCCGGAGGCGGGGGTGATGGCGACGAGGCCGGCTACCGCGCCGGAGATGGCGCCCAAAGCGGTGGGCTTGCCGTTGTGAATCCACTCGGCGATGGACCATCCGATGGCGGCGGCTGCGGCAGCGAAGTGGGTGTTGACAAAGGCGCTAGTGGCCAACGAACTGGCGGCCAGAGCGCTGCCGGCGTTGAAGCCGAACCAGCCTACCCACAGCAGGCACGCGCCGATGAAGCTGAGCACCATGGAGTGAGGCTGCATCTTGGTCTGCGGGTATCCGATGCGCTTGCCCAGGTAGAGGCAGCAGACCAGCGCCGAGACGCCGCTGGTGATGTGGACCACGGTTCCGCCGGCAAAGTCCAGCGAGGGGAAGCGTCCGCCGGCGTTGTTGAGCAATCCGCCGACGCCCCAGACCATATGGGCCATGGGGCAATAGACCAGCAGCGACCAGAGCGACAGAAAGATGGCCATGGCGCTGAACTTCATGCGCTCGGCAAACGCGCCGGTAATCAGCGCCGGGGTGATGATGGCGAACATCAATTGATAGATCATCAGGGTCTGCTCGGGAATGGTGGGAGCGTAGTCGAGGTTGGGCGTGAGGGTGACGCCCTTTAGGAAGATGTGCTCGAAGCCTCCCACAAACCAGTTTCCGTGTCCGAAGGCGAGCGAATACCCGACCAAAGCCCACAGAACTGTGACCAGGCCCATCATGGCGAAGCTCTGCATCATGGTGCCGAGGATGTTCTTCCTGCGGACCAGGCCGCCGTAGAAGAGAGCCAGTCCGGGGCCGGTCATCAGCAGCACCAGGGCCGCGGAGGTCAGCATCCATGCGTTGTCGCCGGAGAACTGAGCGTTAAAGGCAGCGGCTTGTGCCTTGGAACTGGCGGCCTGCGCCTCGGCAATGGCCTTCTGCAGAGCCTCGATTTGAGCCTGTGTGGCTGGAATCGTTGGGGCAGGGTTTCTTTGCGGTGCGATGGCAAGTCCCAGGGACGGGATTCCAATGACGATGAAGAGGAACAGCAGCTTGATTGCACGACGACACATAAGTTTCCACTCCCAGGAGGATGCAGAGGGCCAAAGCCATGCGATGAGGCGGGATACCGGCCGCCATGCCGAATGAACTGAACGAGATTGCGTCAACTGGAAGAGCCTGGATGTTTTCAGGCCGCCGGAACAGTATCCAACATGCGCACACGGCCGCGAAAGCGCCGATCCGCTGAGATGTGGATTTGTTCCATTCTCAAAGAATTTTTATAAAGATAAGATAAAGGCCTCTGGCAAACTCACCGTTTTTACTGTAAAGGCCTCGCCGCTGCCGGCGCCCCGGCTTCTCTTGGCGAAAGGCAATGAAACGAGAACGAGGCCTCTGGTGTCCTGTGTCAAAAATTCATCCCACAAATGAGGAGCGTAACCGCAAATCCTTCGACTGCGTTTGGCTCGAAAAACACGCCAAACGCTGCTCAAGATGACGCCATCATTTATTCATCGAACTTTGGAGACGGAACCCTGGGTCTGCGACCAAATGATTTCGTATCTTGAGTTCAAGCTATCCCAGGTCCCAAAATCGTGACCTGGGGCACCCAGCAAGATATACGGAAGATCGATAAGCAAACCTAACCTATTGAATGTGATATGTTTATATCCATTGGTGTCTTCATAAAAGGTAGTCGATCCATGATGTTACGACCCGTTCTCCTTTACCCCGTCTCCGGAAGGTTATCATTCAGCGGCCTCCGGGTTGTTCGAACAGCAAAGCCGGCCGCAGAATGAGCAGCGATGAGCTAATCCTTGTAACTGGCGCCACGGGCTTTCTTGGCGTGCAACTGGTTCGCGAACTTCTCGATCGCCGGCCGCAAGCCAAGCTGGCTCTGCTCATCCGCGACCGGGCAGGTCAATCGGTCGAGCAGCGGGCCGAAGCTATCGTTCCTTCATCCGAGCGAGCCCGCGTTCAGGTCTTCTCAGGAGATGTCGGCCAGAACAATTGCGGTCTGGATGACGCCGTTTACCAGCATCTTTGCGCCGAAACAACGCGGGTGATTCACTCCGCCGCCACGGTGCGCTTCGATCACACGCTTGACGAAGCTCGCCGCATCAATGTCGAGGGCACCCGCCGCATCCTGGACTTTGCCGCCGGAATGCGCCAGCTTCGGAGCCTCGCCTACGTGGGCACGGCTTATGTGGCCGGAGAGCGCACCGGTTTGGTGCGCGAGAGCGAACTCGCCGTGGGCCAGACCTATCGCAACACCTACGAACAGACCAAAGCCGAGGCCGAGGCGCTGGTTCGCTCGCGGCTTGGCGCAACGCCAGGCATGATCTTGCGTCCAAGTATCATCGTGGGCGATTCCCGTACCGGTGCAACCTCCAGCTTCAAGATGATGTATTGGCCGCTGAAGATCTACGCGCGTGGCCTGTGGCGCACTGTGCCGGGCTTTCCGGATGCAGTTTTGGACGTTGTGCCGGTCGATTACGTCGCCGCTTCCGTCGCGCGGCTTCTCTTCGACGAGGCCGCCCTCGGCAGCACGGTCCACCTCTGCGCCGGGCCACGCGGCAGCGCGACCATCCAGCAGATCGCTCTGCGCGCCGCGGAGTACTTCCATGTTCGCGAGCCGCGCTACGTCGATCCCAAGCTCTTCTTCGCCGCCGTGCGCCCGCTGCTGTTTCTCACCCTGTGGGGGCGCAAGCGCCGCGTGCTGCGCGATGGCCGCGCCTACCGCGACTACTTCACCATGCGCATGCAGTTTGACACCGCCAACGCCGAGCGGCTGCTTGAACCTGCCGGCGTGTGCCCGCCGCCGGTGCTGGATTACCTCGACCGCCTCTTCCATTACTGCGTCGCCAGCGACTGGGGACGCAAGCGAGTCTCCGCCCAATGAATATCTTCCGCCGCATTCAACTCGCGCGCGACGGCAGCGTCACGCTGGCCAATCTTGTGGACGAACTGGTGCGGCGAAAGGGGGAGTGCGAGGTCTCGGTCGGCGGCGAGGGCCGCTTTCATCTCTCAGAACTGCATTCCAGCATCTGCGAAATCGATGGATTTCTTCGCCGTTCCATCGCGCTCCGTCCCGGCCAGACAGTCGCCGTCTATCGCAGCAATGACCGGCACTGCTTTCATTGGTTTCTGGCTATTGTTCGCGCCGGGGGGATTGCGGTTCCGCTCAATCCGCTGTTGTCTCTCGCAGAAGTGCGGCGCATCCTGGCCGATAGCGGAACGGAGATCCTAGTGACGGACAGGGCGGTATTTGAACGCAGCATTGTGGACCGCGGCGCGCTGAATGTGCGCACCTGGATACAAGCCGACGACGAGGCGGAGACCCTGGATGGCTTCGTGCGCTGCCGCGAGACCGGGCCGCCGTTTCCGCCGACCACAATCGATCCGGCCGCCACGGTCGCGGTTTTCCATACTTCCGGCACCAGCGGCTTCCCCAAAGGGGCGGCGCTTTCGAGCAACGCCCTCCTCGGGGCGCGCGCTTCCACAGTAATTGCCGGAATGTTTCTGGGGAAACGCGACCTGGCCCTGATCGCGCTGCCCTGGTCGCACATCATGGCCGTCAGCATCGCGCTTTATGGTTTGATGGCGGGCATTCGCGGCTGTTTCCTCAATCACTTCGACACAGCGGGCGCGCTGGAGACAATCGAACGCTACGGCGTCACCACCTTCGTGGGCGTGCCCGAGATGTTCGCCCGGCTGGTCAATGCCAACCCGGAACCCGCCCGGCTCAGGAGCGTGCGCCTGTGGCTCTCAGCCAGCGATTACCTGCCCGCGGAGCTTCGCCAGCGGTTGCGAAGCTTTGGCGCGTTCTTCCGATTTCCGGGGGGGAGGCGCATTCCACCGCTGCTGCTGAACGGCTACGGCATGGTGGAACTGGGCGGCCTGGCCATGATGGGCGTCGAGCTACCATTCCTTCCCGGCAGCGGCGACCTGTGCTTCCCAGTGCCGCCGTTTCACATCCGCGTGGCCGGTGAGGACGGTCGTCCTGTGCGGTCGGGCGAAACGGGAGAGTGCCAGATTCGCCGCCGCGGTCTTGCTCCGCACTATTGGAAGGATAAGGGTGACACTCAGGGCTTGCTCACTGGCGACGGTTGGATGCGCACAGGCGACCTGGCCATTCGCAACCGCATCGGCCTCATCCGCTTGGTGGGGCGCATGAAGGACGTGATCAAGTCCGGCGGTTACTCGGTATACGTTCGTGAACTCGAAGAGACCCTGCTGGCTCACCCGGCAGTAGCGCGCGCCGCGGCCTTCGGACTGCCCCACAAGGATAAGGGTGAGATTCCCGTGGCCGCAGTCGAACTGCACTGTGGCTCGCAGCCTGGCGAAGTCGACCTGCTGGAGTGGTGCCGAAGGAATCTTGCAGGCTACAAGGCGCCGCGCAGGATCTGGATTCTCGATCCAGGCAGCCTGCCGCGGAATGACAACGGCAAGACGCTCCGGCGGGAGCTGCGCGAGAGGTTTCTGCCGGAGATGGAGTAGATCTCCCGCCGCAGCGCATCGAGTGAAGAAAGCCGTGTCCTTATTCTTTGTTGCCTGGTTATGCGATTGATTCTCTCACCAACTCCAGCGCCGCCGTTCCTCTGCGGGACGGAAGATAGCTGGTTGCGCGCCAGGCTATCGCCAGCTTCTCCATGCTCAGTAGTTTGCGAATCTGGCCGCGGGCGTGGTCGGCCCAGGGGCCTCGGTTATCCAGCTTCATGTAACATTGCCAATGGCGTAGAGCCTGGCGGCACTGTCCATTGCGCTCGTAGGCCAGCGCCAGGTTGTAGTGGGCGTCGGCATAGCCTGGCGCAAGTGAAATCGCATGTCGGTATGCGGCGATGGACTCATCCGGCCGCGCGAGTTCGTCCAGCACATTGCCCAGATCGAAGAAGGCCAGCACATACGATGGGTCGGCTTCAGTGGCGCGGCGATAGAGCTGCTCAGCCCGGACAAACTGGCGCAGATGAAACTGAATGGTCCCCAGGTTAATGTAAGCCGCCGCATAATCCGGATCGAGTTCCAGAATCTCCTCGTAAAGCGCAATGGCGCGCTGCTTTTCGCCCGCTTCCTCAGCTTGCACCGCGGCTAGAAACCTATCCTGCATCCCCCGCGGATCGGCCGTGCCGATGCGGAGCAATGGGAACAGCTCCGAGCCTGCCGACGGCCGGTCCATTCGGCCTACTTGGTCACAGCGCTCGAAGTCGAAGAGCAATTGCCGCCGGATGGGGTCTACCATCGCCCCTCCGTGGCGGAAGGCCAGACGCGTTCCGGTACGCACCAGGCAGGCCTCGAGGAGCGGATTGGCCATGCCGGCCACGGCCTTCATGGCCATGATCGAGTGCCGTATCGAGGCCGCCGGGACATCGTTCTCGCGCAGGGCGCGCAGAGTCCTCAACTGTCCAAGATCCTGAAATGTATAGCTTTGCAGGTGCGCGACGATTCCCGCCCGCTCCCACCCCTGCAACTGGCGGCAACTGATCTGCAAGATGCGCAGCACGTCCTGGCGGCTGTAACTGGTCACCCTTGTGTACTCCCCCAGTGGTTGTGGCCCAGCCTCGGGGCTTGAACTCGATTTCGCATCCATCCCCCAGGCGCGAACTCCCGGCTCATATCCTCCGTAACTCTTGAGACAGTCGCAGAGTAACCGCTCTTGCTGCGATTATGCCAAGAGCGAGCGTGGATAAAGAGTCCGGAACCATACCTGCAACAAGAAACCAGTGGATAACGGGTGCCTGATTTGGTTCGCTCCACCTGGAACCTGTCAACACGGCCTCAGGCGCCATCCGCCCCGAATGTAATCGCACTTGGACTTTCCGGGCAGAGACTTTGCTGAAATTAAAACAGACCAATCCGGAGGGAGGCGGGGGTTTTCAACTCCCGGATAAATCCCGAAACCCCGAGGTTTTCCGCGGCCTCTTCAGCCTCTGCAACATGCCGGCCGTCATTGTCCCAGGTTCTTTGGCCTTTGCCATTTTTTCAGGAGGAACAGAAACACAACTGTAATGTTGGCTTGGGTTTCACCAGGGCTGTGGAAAACTGAGAAGAAATGCATCGAACTCGGTGTAACCAGCACAAAACCCGAAAAATCTCTTTGCAGGGTACGTAAGAACTCTTTTATGTGCCAGGCCACGGCTTCGGTTCTGGCGCAAGCCGAACAGAGATCGGCCCGCGCCTTACGGAATATCGAAAGACATTCTTGAAGAGAGGTTTTGGGGGCACTGTCAGAATGGGTTTTAATTCGCGTCGCTCGCCGAAGGTAATCAGGTCGGTGGGATTTTAAGGCCACGGAAAAATTCACGGCTGCCAGTAAATTGGGCCTGGTGCGCGCTCCCTAGCTTAAAGCTCTTTCAATTGTTATTCTCCGGCAAAGCCGGAGACTTCACCGATTGAGTGCTCTGCCACCACCTCGGCTGTGCCTCCCAGCGCTCGCGCCTTTCTTGTGATTGCTTTTGCTCCGGCGCGGCGATCCTGAAACAGTTTGAAAGTGGTATTGTTTTCGTTGAACTGAGGTCGCCGTTTGAGGTCGCTCAAGCGGCGAAGAGATCCGAACGTCGAGTGGTTCCCAATGCAAAAAGTGGTAAATATTTTCTACTATTTTGCGCAAGACATTGCTCAATGAAACGGCGGCATGCCCGAAAACATCGTAGAGATGCCGCAATTCGAGCTGAGACGAATGGCAATCGGATTGCATGGAAGTATCCAAGCGCAGATGCGTCAACACTGCATCCTCGGGAGGGCACTAGAGTGAAACTGCAACGTCGGATTACGAGTTCCTTGTCCTTGGTCATCCTGGGATTTCTTGCGCTCGCGGTGTCCATCCCCGCCCACGCCACCGACATCTGGACCGACTGGAACACCCCGGGATATGTGTTGGGAGCAGGGATAAACGGCCAAGCCATTGGCTATTTGAATGGAAGTGAAGTTCACTATGTCGGCGATATCGCGGGCGTAAGTGGCGAGACCGACCTCAGCATTGCGTACGCTGGAACGGTGGGAACCGGTACTTATTACCCCGGCGAATCAACGGCCACATGGAATACCTCTTCAACGGGTACATGGGATACAAGTTCTTCGACCACTTTTGGGGGTGCCACTAATGCGCCGCCCACGAGCAATAACTCGGTCCCGGTGACGGGTGGTTACACAGATAATGAATGGATCGAATTCGGTACTACCGTTACCGACCCGTTGATCGCCATATGGAGCCTTGGCTCTTCGAGTACACCTGCCAGTTTCGACTTTATCAACGCTCAAGGAATTGAGTTGTTGTCCGGCGGCTCCGACGGTTATATCGGCGGCCAGTCCATTGTGGTCAGCGGCCTCGACGTCTCAGGTCAGGAGGGAAGCGGAGTCATTGAGGTTCTCGGCACCTTCGGTCCCGGTAACTTCCTCTACTTCACCACGCCGGATTCCGAGAACTACTACGCGTTTACCGTTGGCGAAATGACTAGTGATGTAACCCCCGAGCCTGAGACCCTGTCGCTGTTTGGCCTCGGCCTGCTTGCTTTGCCCTTCCTTCGCAACGCGATTGCACGCCGCCGCCGGGCATAAAGCGGTCAGTGGTCGACTAAAAACTCGATTTACGGCTTGATGGCCGGTTTTCCAGCTCTCTTACGAGGCTTGGAAAACCGGCCATTCGCATTTCACCCTCCATTCACGCTAGGATAGAAGCAGAATGACGCTCCACTACCCCATCCCGGCCCTCCTCTAGCGGCGCCCGCCGCCGATACTCTTTCCACGCCCAATTTTCATTCCACTTCATTACTCCAAAACTCCGAACCCCGGGGGGACCATGATTGACCGTTTGCAGCAGATGGAGCAGCGCTACGAGGAGCTCTCCGCCCAGCTATCCTTGCCCGAGGTCGTCAACGACCGCGAGAAATATCAAAAAGCCGGTCGCGCCCTCAGTGAAATCGAAGTTCCGGTGATGAAGTTCCGCGAGCTGAAGCAAGTGCGCCAGGCGCTGGCCGAAGCGCGCGCCCTGCTGGCCGATCCGGAGATGAAGGCCATGGCCGAGGAAGAGATCGCCGCTCTGGCTCCCCGGGAGCCGGCCCTCGAAGAAGAGATCAAGACGCTTCTGCTGCCCAAGGATCCCAACGACGAGAAAAACGTCATTCTCGAGATCCGCGCCGGCACCGGCGGCGACGAGGCCTCGCTCTTTGCCGCAGAGATCTTCCGCATGTATCAGCGCTTTGCCGAGCAGCACCACTGGAAGATCGAGCTACTCTCGCTCTCCGAGTCTGGCGTCGGCGGCTACAAGGAAGTGATCGCCATCATCGAGGGTGAGCGCGTTTACTCCCAGATGAAGTGGGAGAGCGGCGTCCATCGCGTGCAGCGCGTCCCTGCCACTGAGGCCCAGGGCCGCGTCCACACCTCCGCTGTCACCGTTGCCGTCCTGCCTGAGGCCGAGGAGGTGGACGTGAAGATCGAGGCCAAGGACATCCGCATCGATACCTTCTGCTCCTCCGGCCCCGGCGGCCAGTCGGTCAACACCACCTACTCCGCCGTCCGCATCACCCACATCCCCACCAACACCGTGGTCAGTTGCCAGGACGAAAAGTCGCAGATCAAAAATCGCGAAAAAGGCATGCGTGTCCTGCGTTCTCGCCTATACGAGATGGAGATGGACCGCCAGAATGCCGAGTTGGCCAGGGAACGCAAGCAGCAGGTGGGTACCGGCGACCGCAGCGAGAAGATCCGCACCTACAACTTCCCGCAGAACCGGCTGACCGACCACCGCATTGGCCTCACGCTCCACCAGCTCGACCTGGTGATGG
>Ga0182013_10006667_pt1 | contig 12976 bp, 12 predicted proteins | sample 612S2MmetaG_FD_120487 | JGI IMG/M metagenome (GOLD analysis project Ga0182013, IMG submission 120487) | Permafrost microbial communities from Stordalen Mire, Sweden - 612S2M metaG | ecosystem: Environmental > Terrestrial > Soil > Wetlands > Permafrost | place: Sweden: Stordalen | collected... | reverse complement strand
CCTTGGTAAGGGAGAGGTCCTCAGTTCAATCCTGAGCGGCAGCACCAGATTTTTTATCGAGAGATAAAAAGGCCTTTTGGTCGAACAGGATTACACCAGCTCGCCCTCGCGATCCTGGGCGCCGTGAACGACGGACAGGACAACGATTTCGTCCTGTTCTTCGAATACTTTGTAGACGATGACGTACGGATATTCGAGAAGCTCGCGGGTACCTTCGACGAGACCCGGACGGCCCATATGGGCGAGTTCGAGTGTTTCAAGCCGCATCACCTTCACCTCGATCCGAGCGATCATTTCATGCGCGGCACGGGGACTGTCTTTGGCGATCCAGGCAAAGATGCCATCGAGTTCATTTCTCGCGGCGGGCTCGAACGTTACTCTCATGCGTCGGGCGCGCGGTAGCGCTTGAAAACCTCTTCGGCCGGAATTGTCTTCGGGCTAGGGTCAGCTAGGCGCCGGCGAACCTCCGCAGCCTGCGCATCGGAGAGCCGAAGCTCACTCTTGTCCTGCTCTTCCATAATTTCGACGACGCGCGCAACGTCAGCCTGCCGCTCCGGTGGCCAAGTCAACACCCGATCTAGAATGGCTTTTACCTGCTCTCTGGTCATGGCGTGAGTGTAGCACAATCGCCCCATTTGATAACGCCACGAGACACGAAACGAGGTCACACTGGGTTGGGAAAATTCCGGAAACCGGCGGCCGGCTTGACGAAAATCACAACAACTGCAAATGGTTGATGGCGACGAGCTGCCTCTTTGTAAAACCCTGAGCGGCGGCACCACGCCGAGATCGCCCTCTGCGCGGGTCGACCCCTCCCGTCAGCCGAAGATCGCAATGGATATCTTGTCCGAAACCAGCTTCGACTTTCTCGGGCCGCTCACGCGCGGCAAAGTTCGCGACATCTACGATCAAGGCGACAAGCTCGTCTTGATCACCACCGACCGGCATTCGTCGTTCGATCGGATCATCGCGCATATTCCGTGGAAGGGGCAGGTGCTCAATCAGGTAAGCGCGTGGTGGTTCGAAAAAACCAAGGATATCGTGCCCAACCATGTGCTGGCGATCCCCGATCCGAACGTGACCATCGCGAAAAAATGCGCGCTCGTTCCGATCGAGGCGGTCGTGCGCGGCTACCTGACCGGCGTCACCGACACCGCCATCTGGACGCGCTATGGCAAGGGGCAACGGGATTTCGGCGGCGTGGTTCTGCCCGACGGCATGCGCAAGAACCAGAAACTGCCGCAGCCGATCTTCGATCCCACCACCAAGGAAGCGCAGCACGACCGCGCGCTGACCGCCGACCAATTGATCGCCGAAGGTTTCGTGACCGCAGCATTGTTCGATCGCGTGCGCGACACGGCGCTGGCGTTGTTTTCGCGCGGGCAACAGCTCGCGGCCCGCAACGGGCTCATCCTGGTCGATACCAAATATGAATTCGGCCTCGCCGAGGACGGCGCGCTCGTGCTGATCGATGAAATTCACACGCCCGATTCATCGCGCTATTGGCAGCTCGATTCCTACCAGGCGCGTTTCGCATCGGGCGAAGAACCGCACTATTTCGACAAGGAATTTCTGCGGCTGTGGTTCATCGCGCACTCCGACCCGTATCGGGACGCAGCATTGCCGGCGGCTCCGCCGGAGCTGGTCGAAGAACTTTCCCGCCGCTACATCGCGATGTATGAGCAGATCACCGGGACCAAATTTGAATTTGGCGCGATGCCGATCCTGCCGCGTATCGAAAGAAATCTGAAATCGGCAAAACAGGAGTAGATCGGATGGATCGGCGGATCGTTCCGGCCCGTCCGATAGCGCGCGGCTTCGCCGTCTTGGCGGCCTCAGCGATGCTGCCCATGATCATGGCCTCGGCGCTTGCCGCCCAGACGCTCACCGACCCCTACCCCAAACCGAGACAGCCGGCAGCCGCTGCGACGTCCACGCCACCGCCGGACGGCGCGAAAACATCGCCCACCGCGCAGGCGAAGTCGTGCGCGAACTATGGTCCCGGGTTCGTTTACATCCCCGCCACCGACGGCTGTATCAAGATCGGCGGGTTTGTGAGGATGGAGGCTGGTGGCAGCCGCTGATCGCCGGCGGCGCCAAGCCCGACGTGCGCTCGGTCAGACCGCGACCTTGTTGAGAAAGCCTTCGATCTCGGCGCGCAGATTGCCGACCGAGCTGTCGACCGAGTTCGAGGCGTTGAGCACGGTCTCGGCCGCGGCGCGGGTTCCGGTCGCGGCTTCAGACACCTTGCCGAGCACCGACACGACCAGGCTCGTGCCGCGCGCCGCGTTCGCCGCGTTGCGGCTGATCTCCGAGGTTGCGGCGTTCTGCTGCAGGATGGACGCTGCGGCGCTCGACGCCCTGGTGTCGATCTCATGCATGCCTTGCTCGATCTCCGCCACCGCCCCGACCGCGCCGCCGGTCAGCTGCTGCACCGCCAGGATGTGACGCGCGATCTCTTCGGTCGCCTTCGCGGTTTCCACCGCAAGCGATTTCACTTCGGCGGCGACGACGGCAAAGCCGCGTCCCGCTTCGCCGGCCCGCGCCGCCTCGATGGTGGCGTTGAGCGCGAGCAGATTGGTCTGGCCGGCGATGTTGCGGATGAGCTTGACGACGTCGCCAATCTGCTCGGCGGCTTTCGCGAGCCCGGCATATTCGCCGCTCGAGGCCTTGGCCTTGGCGACCGCGCTCGCCACCAATTCGGTGGTCTGGGCCAGTTGCAGATTGATCTCGGCGATCGAGGCCGACAGTTGCTCGGCCGAGCCCGCCACCAGGGAGACATTGACCGAAGCTTCGTTCGATTCGCGCAGCGCACCCTCGGCATGCTGCGTGGTGTCCTGCGACGAGACGATGAGCGCGCCTGCGGTCGACTTCATGGCGTTGGTGGAGGCGCTGACGATGCCGAACATCTCCTCGACGCGCTCGCGGAACGACACGATCGCGCTTTCCGTCAGCAAGCGCCGGTTTTCCTGCGCCAACATGCTGTCGCGCTGGTTCTCGAGCTGATGCCGCTCGGTGATATCCTCATGGGTGGCGACCCAGCCGCCGCCCTTCATCGGTTGTCGGGTGACCCGGATCAGTCGACCGTCGGCAAGTTCGTCGATCCGGCTCGAAATCTGCCGCGACGATAACTGCCCCAATGCGCCGAGCTTCTGGTCGACGGCGCCAGCGTTATGTTCGCCCTTCAACAGGCCGTTCATGATACGATGCGCGATGATCGCTTCGTGCGTGGCGCCGACCCGCAACAGCTCGGGCGGCAGGCGGTAGAGGCCCGCATAGCGGTCGTTGCAAATGACCAGACGCTTCTCGGCGTCGAACATGCACAAGCCGTGCGTCATATTTTCGAGCGCGGTGTTGAAGCGCAGATTAGTCTGTTCGAGCGACACTTGACGGCGGATGCTGGCAATCATTGTCGCCATTTCCAAGACGGTCAGCACGATCACGACCGCAACATAGAGCGTGCGGCGCTGTTCGGCCGCGGCGAAGGTCTCGTGGTCGGCGGAGAGCAGGAAGACGAGACCGACCCAGAACATGGCGATCGTCGCCATGCCGAGCATCGGCGCGGGCCGCGCGAAGGCACGCAGCAAGGGGACGGAAAACCATGGAAACATGCGATGGGCGATCGGTTCGACCCAGTTGCTCAAACGCTATTTGCACGATTGAAGTTTGTATTCGGTTAACTTTCCCGCGGCGCAAATAGCAACTAATTCCTGCAAATTAACGCCGGGCCGGCTCGCCTCCTGGCGGCGCGATTTTGAACGATCCGAAGCCGGTCGGGCTGGCATCGCCGGCAGGAACACCGACGCGATTGACGGTCTGGGCCTGCCCGGGCGCGTCCATCGCCAATGCAACGATGACTGCCATTACAAACCGAGGCGCCAACATTGTCGGACTCCAGAAGCATCTTCTGTCTGCTGGACCCCGATCCAATTCGATTGAATCGGATCAGGGTCCAGATTCTTCATGTGAGGATGATCTTACCCGAAAACCGGTTTCCACTTTTCGGGATCATGCTGTATGTCGCTCCGGCGCCGCCGGCGTTTCGAGCGGCGATGCGCGCCCCGCCTTGACAGCATGGCGCAGGCGGAACTCTACTGCGCCGCCGCGCCACCATCGGCAAGGACGACAGCCCAGTCCAAGAACGAACGTTCGTAGTTGAGGAATCGCCTTCATGAACACTCTCATCCGTCCGCCGCGTATCGGCCCGCAGCCGTGGGAACAAGTGCGGGGCAAGCTCGATCAATCGCTGCCATTCGCCAATATGCGCGACACACCGTATTACCGCGACGCCGTGTGGGAGCAATTCTCCAAGGCCGAATATGAGCGCCGCTACAAGGCGCTCCGAGCGAAAATGCGCGAGCAAAAGCTGGACGCCGTCATCGTGCCCGGCGGTCCGAGCCATTGGAGCTTCGGCGGCGGCATGTTGTGGCTGACCGGCCATTGGGAATGGCACGCGCTGGCAAGCTACGTGCTGGTGCCGCTCGATGGCGAGCCGACCATGATCTATTCGATGGGCGGCACGCATGCCGAAGCGGTGCGCCGCCAAGTCGAGATCGCGGTCAAGGACGTCCGCCACAGCCGCGGCGGCCGCTACGCCGACGTCATGGTCGAGCGCATCCGCGAATTAAAACTCGAGCGCGGACGTATCGGGCTGATGGAGATCGATCCGCGGCACGGCGACTACCTGCCGGTCAATCAGTACAACGTGCTGCGTGACAACCTGCCCGACGCCGAGCTCATTTTCACCAAAGGCTTTCTGCATGAATTGCTCTCGATCCACAGCGCCGAAGAGCTCGATTGCGTGCGCAAGGCCGGTGTGCTGTGCCAGAACGCAATGGAAGCCATGGTCGCCCGGGCCCGGCCCGGCGTGAAGGAGTACGAGCTGCGGGCTGCGGCTGGCTCAGCCATCCTCGAAGGCGGCGGCGATATCGATTTTCTCATCATCGGTTCGACGCCGATGGCCAATCCGGCGCTGATCTTCGGCAACCCGCGGCCATCCGGGCGCGTGCTGCAGAAGGGCGACCTCATCAATATGGAGCTGGCCGCAGGCTATCGCGGCTACACCGCGCAGATCGGCTCGCCGATCTGCGTCGGCGAGCCGACCGAGATGGTGCGCAGATTTTGGGAGGACGTCACGCTGCCGGGCTACCAACGCATCATCGCCGAGATCGGACCTGGCAAGCCCGCGGAAAATATGCGCCAGGCCAGCAAGTTTTTCCGCGACAACGGCTATCAATCCCGTCCGACGCAATGCCACGGCATCGATCTCGTCACCGACCAGCCGCACGTCGTCGCCGAGCACGTCGCGGCGGAAGAATTCGAGCAGGTGCTCAAGCCCGGCATGGTCATCATGGCCGAGCCCAATCCGATCACGGCGGACGGTTTGTTCGGCATTTTCCTCGGCCACACTTTCATCGTGACCGACAAGGGCCACGAGGTGGTCGACGATTTCCCGCTGGAGATCGCGGTGGCGAAGGGCTGATTTTCCTCATCCGTCATTCCGGGGCCGAGCGAAGCGAGGAGCCCGGAATCCATAACCTCTGCGCTGGGGATATGGATTCCGGACTCGCCGCTTTGCTGCGATCCGGAATGAAGGCGTTTCCGTGAGCGGCTTCGCTGCGGCGACGCGTATTTTCGGCTCGACCTCGTCGACCAGAAGCGCGATGCTGCGCTCCTTGACCGAAAGCCGGATGTGCTCGCCGTTCTTCAGCAAGCCTTTCGGCATGCGCTCCGGGGCATGCGGCAAAGCTTTCCGCGGCCGCGTACGTTTTCTTCCGGTATCAAATTCCCGGAATGAGTGAACCCCGCGGTCGCACTGGAGCGCCTTCAAGTCCGCGGCCGAAGGGCGGGGGTGGCGCGCCCGGAGGCATCCCTTTAGGTCCCTCGAATGCTACTGCGGTCCGGTCAACGCCGACGACAAGGCTGGCGACATAGCGGCCGGTTTCTTCTTTGATGCTGCAGAAAGTGGCATGGTCAGGCTCGCCATTATTAGCGATAAAGTCGGAGCTGTTGACGGTGTCGCGAGGTCTCGCTCGGCCCTGATAGGGACCGGCATTCAGATAAAGAAATTCGTTGAGCGCGTCGGGCATGAAGGTTTGGCACGTCAAGACATTTCGACCATCGAGAATGATCTTGAAATGAATGTGGGTCGTGCGACCGGGATACCAACCGGGATATATGGTGTCGAACGTGACGACACCAAAGGCATCCGTCAATTGGGTGCCGCGCAAGAACGTCGCTTTGGCAGTCGATTCGGACTGATCGTCGCCTTGGTGATCGACCCCGGAATATCGCCCGACAGCGTCGCAGTGCCAGATATCGACGCGAGCCTTCGCGATCGGACCGCAATTTGAACCTTCGATCACTTGCAATATCAGCCGCAAAGGCACGCCGTCGCGGTCTTCCCGGATGTCGCTACGGACGAGCTTCTCATCGAGATAGAAAGGCCCCTCGTCCAGTTGCGGACTGAGGATGCAAACGGCAGCGCCCGGAAGCGGGGTCCGGACCGGTGATTCGTCCGCGGGCGCTTGAGCGGACACCAGCACAACGCCGGCCGATGCGCCCAAAGCCGCGAGAGCCTCACGTCTAGAGACCGAACTTGTCATCTTTTCTCCTGACTTCATATTCCTGTCCACACGCGGACAATCGGGGCGAGTGCCTATGGCGGGCCGATATCTGCCTTGGATTGCGGTCAGGCCGAGCGCCGACGGAAACACTTCAATGCTCAAAACGGGCGGCGCGGCGGCCTATCGAGAATCGAGCGCTGATCGGGTGAAAGTATTTCATACAGCGCCACCGCCGGCCCGCTGATCGCCTGCACAAATTCGGCGCGCAAAGAAAGCTGCTTATCGGCCAGTTCAATCATCACCGGAAATGTCGGCCGTACGTCCGGCTCGGTCGGCAACGACGTACAAGCCTGATGCATCTTCTCTACCACCGGATCGACGGCTTGCTCGATCTTCAGCCAAGCCTCCTTTTGCGATCCCTGGAGATTCAATTTGCTCTTGAGATAGCCGGCGACGGCCGCATGGCCGTCAATGTCCTCCTCGCAAGCGAGTCGATTAGGCGCCATCGCATCGAACGGCACGCCAGCCGCAAATAGCCCCGGCGGTCCGGCAAAGGTCCCAAACGGTCGCTCCCCCAGCCCCGGAGGGCCGAAGTGGTAGGCCGGGCCGGCACCGTATGGTCCGCCATCGCGTGCAGGCGGCGGATCCAGGGGGCCCGGATGTCCGGACGGTGGCGGCGTTGGCTGCGCCAATTGAACGAAATTGGCGCCGTAATCCTCCTTGATGCCCAGATCGGCATCGAACGGTACGCGCGCCTGGTCCTTCGCTGCGGGCACAACGACCTGCAGCACGTGGCTCATTGTGCCTGTCGTGCGCACGGCAGCGGCGGCAGCCGCCATGAATGCGAAACTCGTCGCGACCACGAAAATCTTGCCGGCAAACTTCATGATGAGCCCTCCTATTTACCTTCAGTTCCCGTCGCAAATTATCGGCAGAGTCGGGATCGGTAAGGTCTGGATGAGGACCTCCAGGATCAGGCGGTTTGCCGGCAAATCCTTTGAAATTTGTTGCGCGGCTTTAAAGAATGTTTCTGTTCGCGGCGGCGCTTTAGCCCCGAAAACAGCGTTGTTTATTAGCCGTGCCCGGATTTCGCCTAGTTCGGAGCAACACTTGGATACAATATTTCTACCTCAAACACGGGAAATCCGACTATGCCGATCGGCATGAAAAATTCCGCTCATATACCCGCCCATAGCCTCGCTCATGTGCTGCTAGTGGAAGATGATAGCGAGATCAGCGCGCTGGTCTCGCGTTTCCTGCGCGCCAACGACTTCCGCGTCACCACGGCCGCCAATGCCCGCGAAATGGATGAGTCCCTTAAGAACGGCAGAATTGACCTCGTCGTTCTCGACGTCATGTTGCCCGGCGAAGACGGTCTGAGCATTTGCCGGCGGCTACGCGCGAATTCCGATTTGCCCGTGATCATGCTCACCGCCAAGGGCGAGGAGATCGATCGGATCGTTGGCCTGGAAATCGGCGCGGACGACTACGTCACCAAGCCGTTCAACCCGCGCGAATTGCTGGCGCGCAGTCGCGCCGTGCTGCGTCGCGGCGCGGCCGAGCGCAAGCCCATGCAAGACAGTGCGCCACTGATCTTTGAAGGCTGGCGTCTCGATCCGCATGTACGCCAGTTGCATAATCCGGATGGTGCGCGGGTCGCCTTGACGGGCGCGGAGTTCGCCTTGCTGCTGGCGTTCTGCCAACGCCCGCGGCGAGTGCTGTCGCGCGACCAATTGATTGATCTCACCCAGGGCCGCGCCTCGGGCCCGTTCGACCGCAGCATTGACGTCCTGGTCAGCCGGCTGCGGCAAAAGATGGAAATGGATCCGCGTGAGCCGTTGCTTATCCAGACCATCCGATCCGGCGGGTATCTGTTTTCGCCGGAGGTTCACTCAGAATGAGCGGATTCCTTCACAATCTTATCCCCAGCCGCATCGGCAGCCAGATCGCCGGGTTGATCGTTGCATCGCTCGCAATCGCCAATGCGGTCACCACCGCAGTGTTCCTGTTGCAAACGCCGCCAACCGCCGCGGCCGATGCCAGAGGCGTTTTGGCGCAACTCGCCTTCGTTGCGAGGCTGCTCGACGTCACCCCCGGTGCCCCGGCGCGCGCCGATGTCATGCGCCTCGCCCGCCGGAGTCTGCCCGGATTATCGGAGATGAGTGCGCCACCGCCGCCGGCCGTTGGGACACAGGACAACTGGTTGACGCGCCATCTGCAGACCGAGCTCGGCAATCGTTTTACTGTCATCCCCGTTCGTCCCCAGGAACCGCGCGAACGGCCCAGGATCGCCGTAAAGCTGCCGGATGGCGAAACCATAGCGGCTGAATTGTCGCCGCCTCCCAATAACAAGCCGATGCTGATCGGCACGGTCATGTTTCTGGCCGTCGTCTTGACTCTGTTATTCCTGTGGGTGGCGCGGGCCTTGACTGCCCCGCTTGCCCACTTCGCCGACGCCGCGGAACGGTTTTTGGTCGACCGCTCCGACGTACCGCTGAACGATCGCGGTCCGATCGAAATCCGCCGGCTCGCGGGGGCCCTGAACGAGATGCGCGAACGCGTCCGCTCGGTGGTCGATGACCGTACCCGTATGCTCGCCGCGGTCGGTCACGATCTACGGACGCCGATCACGAGGTTGCGCCTGCGCGCGGAGGATATCGAGCAGGAGCCGTTGCGCCGCCAAGTCATCCGCGATCTCGACGTCATGCAGCAAATGGTGCACGCGGCCTTGTCGTTCCTGCGCGAATTGACCGTCAGGAAGCAGCATATGCCTGCTGATCTACCGAGCATCGTACAGGCCTTATGCGATGATTTCGGGGATATCGGATGCGAAATCAACGTCCAGGGCCCACCGCACCTTCAGGTCGACTGCGACCCCGATCAGCTCACGCGGGCAATCGCCAATCTCGTGGACAATGGGCTGCGTTACGGGATCTCGGTTTCAGTGCGCGTGATCGAGAACGCCGATGAGGTTTTTATCGACGTCGAGGACGACGGACCGGGCATTAGCATTGCCGACCGGCCAAAAGTCATCGAGCCGTTCTATCGCGGCGATACGACCCGCAATCTCGGCGAATATGGCGGTTTTGGCCTCGGCCTGTCGATCGCACGCAGCATCATCGAAGCCCATCGCGGGCGTCTAGAATTGCATGACGCCCAACCACGTGGCCTGCGCGCCCGACTGGTCTTACCCAAGAGCTCGCGGGCTTCTGACACAACGCCCGCCAAGCTCGCGGCGGTAGCCTAGCTATGACGCGGCATTCATGAATCACTGCGGCATCAGAAATTTGAAATCGCAGCCTTCGTCGGCGCCGAGGATTTGCTCGGCGAAGAGTTTGGCGGAGCCGGGTTCGAAGCTGGCGGTGATTTCTGACATTTTTTTGTTATGCTCTTTTCGGTTTTAGTTATGTCTTGTTGATCCCGGGTGCGCCGCTCCCATGACGCGCATAGATTTTAAGCGAGCTGCCAACAATTGATGCGCTGCACTGCAGCATTGGGAAAGGTTTTGGTAATCGAATATGCGCAACTTCACTCATGTTCTCCAGGAATTTTCGAAAAGCCTCCGACATTAAGCCGACAATGGCAGCCGATCTTCACAAAAACCCGCTGCCGGCCTGGATCGCGCTGCCGCCGATGTTCGCTTGCGTTATCGCCGTGCTGGCGACCTGGGGCACCGGCAGCCTCGTTTTCGGACTCGCGGTGGCGCTTGTCGGCGCGGCAGCGGCAGCGTGGTGGTGCGAACGGACGCTGCGCGCCGTCGTCGTGCCGATCGCCCAAATCGCCGGCGGCGACCGCTATGCGGCGCTACCGGCACGGATCGGCGGCGGCGCGCTCGCCGCCGGCGCGGTCGCAGCCGAGACCATGCGGCAGGCGCTTATCGACGCCGACGCGCTGGGGGTCGATCATCGCAGCCGCGAGGCCGAGACCCGGCTGCGTCATGCCAGCCGCGGTTTCTTCACCCAACGCTTCCGCGGCACCATCGAAGAACTCACCGGCAGCTTCCAATCCGCCGGCGAAGAAATCCGCGTCACCACCGCCAATCTCGGCGCGCGCAACAAGGACATGTCGCAGCGCACGACACACGCGGTCGAGGCCGCCACCTGCGCCAGCCAGGACGTCGGCGCAATGGCGGACGCGGCGCGTGGCCTGCTCGCTTTGATCGTACAGTGCACGAACGAGGCGGCGGCCGCTAAGGAGGCCACCGAGCGCACCATCGCCGATCTCGGCCATACCGACTTTACGGTGCGCAGCCTCGCCGCCGCCGCCGAAAGGATCGGCGCCGTGGTCAAGCTGATCGAGGCGATCGCGTCGCAGACCTCGCTGCTTGCGCTCAATGCCACCATCGAAGCCGCGCGCGCCGGTGCCGCCGGCCGCGGCTTCGCCGTCGTCGCCTCCGAGGTCAAAACGCTGGCGCAGCAGACCGCGAAAGCCACCGGCGAGATCAGCGCGCAGGTTCACGATATCCAGCACGCGGTGACCGAAACCGTCGCGGCGATCTCCGGCGTGTCGTCGAGCGTGACGATCATGAGCAACGCCAACCGGCAATTGACCGGCATCCTCGATCACCAGGCCAAGGAGATCAACCGCATCGGCAACCGCGCCGAACAGGTTGCCGACACCGTTGCCGGCGTTCTGCCGGAGATTTCCACCATCGCTTCAAGCGTCGAGGAGGCGGGCAACGGCGTGCTGGCCACCGCCGAGGACCTGCTTGGTCGGTCGCAATGGCTGGTCGAAGCGGTGACGCGCTATTTCTCCGATCTCGAATTCGGCTCGATCAAGATCGGCATTCTCCATTCTCTGTCCGGCACCATGACCGCGAGCGAGCGGCCGTTGCAAGAATTATTGGTGATGATGATCGAGCAGCAGAATGCGCGCGGCGGACTGTTGGGCCGGCCGCTCGAGCCGGTCATCGTCAATCCGCATTCCGATCCCAAAGCCTATGCGCAACTGGCGAAGAAGCTCATCGCCGAGGACAAAGTTGCCGCCATCTTCGGATGCTGGAGTTCCGCGTCGCGAAAAGAAGTGCTGCCGATCGTGGAGCGCGACAACGCGCTATTGTTCTATCCGAGCCAATACGAGGGGGAAGAGTCCTCGCGCAACATCTTCTACACCGGCGCGACGCCGCCGCAGCAGGCGATCCCCGCGGTGAACTTTCTGCGCGGCCAGGGGATTCGCCGATTCTATCTGGTCGGAACCGATTACATCTATCCGCGCACCACCAATGCCGTGCTCAAGGGTTATCTGGCGAGCCAAGGTGTGACGGAATGCCCCGAGCGTTATACCGCGCTGGGCGAAACCGACTGGCGGGCGGTGGTCGAAGAAATCCGTCGCTTCGGCCGCGGCGGCCGCACCGCGATTGTGGCGACGATCTCAGGCGACGCCAATGTGCATTTCTTCCGTGAGCTCGCGAACCAGGAGGTAACCGCAGCCGAGATTCCGGTGATGTCGTTGTCGATCAACGAGGCCGAGCTTCCCGCGCTCAGGAGCTGCAAGGTCGACGGACATTTCGTGGCGTGGAATTATCTGCACGCCTTCGAGACGCCGGAGAACCGCGCGTTCATCGCCGAGTGGCGCCACTTCACCGGCAAACCCGCCGCCGTGACCAACGACCCGATGGAGGCGACTTGGATCGGCTTTCATCTCTGGGCCGCAGCCGTCGAGGCCGCCGGGACGACCGACGTCGACAAGGTGCGCGCGGCGCTCGGCGACCGTCGTATCACCGCGCCGAGCGGCTTCTCGGTACGGATGGATGACAAGACCCACCACCTTTACAAGCCAGTCATGATCGGCCGCATCAGCGACGACGGCCGCATCCTGCCGGTCTCGGTGACCGAGGGCTTGGTGCCCCCGGATCCGTGGAGCCCCTGGCTCAAACGGCCGGGTTCCGCTGCGCTCCACCCCGCACCGGCGACTACGCCCCTGCGTAAGGTCGTGGGCGAATAGCGCTTTTCGTAAATTTGACAGGGATCAATACCGCGGCGGCAGACCGCATCTATATGTCCTCGACAGACGGCCTCGGACGCCTCTAGAACTACTCTGGCAGCGCGCCGAAATGACTGGAATGCTGACGCTATTGCCGGGGATGCTTGCCAATGACTTATCCCAAGAATCTGCCGGACGTGAATTATCGGTCGTTTTTCTCATCCGCGCTCGGTCAGTTGCACGACGAGCGGCGGTATCGGGTGTTTGCCGACCTCGAGCGCATCGCCGGGCGCTTTCCGCATGCGGTATGGCATGCGCCGGAGGGGCCCAAGGACGTCGTGATCTGGTGCTCGAACGACTATCTCGGCATGGGCCAGCATCCCAAAGTGATCGGCGCCATGGTCGAGACCGCGACGCGGATGGGCACCGGCGCCGGCGGCACCCGCAACATCGCCGGCAATAATCATCCTCTGGTCGAGCTCGAGCGG
>Ga0182013_10006661_pt1 | contig 12982 bp, 12 predicted proteins | sample 612S2MmetaG_FD_120487 | JGI IMG/M metagenome (GOLD analysis project Ga0182013, IMG submission 120487) | Permafrost microbial communities from Stordalen Mire, Sweden - 612S2M metaG | ecosystem: Environmental > Terrestrial > Soil > Wetlands > Permafrost | place: Sweden: Stordalen | collected... | reverse complement strand
CGATCCGCTGATCGATGCGGTGACGCCGGCGCACGGTGCGCACCAGCTTGCCCGGGATGCCGACGACGGTCATTTCCGGTGGCACATCCTCGATCACGACGGAGTTCGCGCCAACCCGCGCGCCGCGGCCGACCGTGACGGGACCAAGGATTTTTGCACCGGCGCCGATCAGCACGCCATCCTCCACCGTGGGATGCCGCTTGCCGGGGGACCAACTGGTGCCTCCCAAAGTGACGCCATGATACATGGTGACGTCGTCACCGATCTCCGCGGTTTCGCCGATCACGACGCCGGCGCCATGGTCGATGAAAAACCGGCGGCCGATCGACGCGCCGGGATGAATGTCGACATTACTGACCAGCCGCGCGAACCAGGACAGCATGCGCGCCAGGAACCGGCAGCGATGCCGCCATAAGCGATTCGCGAAACGGTACCACAACACCGCGTGGACCCCGGGATAGGCCAGGATGATTTCCAGGGTGAACCGAGCCGCCGGGTCGCGGGCCTTAACACAGGTCACATCCTCACGGATTTGCCGCCACAGACTTAACTTTGGCGTATCGATCGCCGGCATGGCCAGGGTCACGGACATGACTTACCGTGCCTCCGGCCTGGCGACCGCGCCAAAGCCAATGCGCGACGCATCATGGCGCGGCATTGCTCCGGCCGGGCCGCGGCTCTGCCCTGTCGTCGCGGGTGCCACACCCAATATGGCAGCGACCTGGACCGCCAGCGGCGGCACCCGCGCCAGATCAATATCGACCGGATGCAAAGTGGAAATCCGGATCGCGCCGACGACGTCCTCCAACGGCGCCGCGGCCGAGCGGCCCGAGCGTTTCACCAGGCTGGTGCTGACATGCGTCGCGCCGCCTTGTACGGCGGCCAGCGTATTGGCCGTCGCCAGCGCGAAATCATCATGCCCGCGGAATTCAAGCTCGAGATCGGTTTCCGCGCACAGCTGCCGGAACAATGCATGCGTTCTGATCGGATGCAGCAGCCCAGCGGTATCGGTAAAGCGGAACCGGGTCGCGCCCGATGCCTCGGCTGCCGCGATCACATCGCGGATCAGATCGAAATTGGCTCGGCTGGCATCATCGCCGCACAGTCCGACCGTCAGGCCGCGCTCCCGCGCATGACCGATGATGTGGGAGAGGCGGTTCAACACGGCGACGCCCCCGTGCCGCCGGGCCGATAGTTTCACCGACAGGGTGATGGCGCCGATCCCGGCCCGCGTTGCCGTCTCGACGGTATGCTTCGAGGCCGGGCCCCACAGGATCGGTCTCGCGCGCACCAACCCCATCGCGACCGCCGCCAGATCGTCGATCGCGGTGCCGGTGAAACCCGGTATTCCCAGTTCAATTTCGGCGACGCCGGCGGCTTCCAGCTGTTTGGCGATTTCGTTCCGGGTGTGACGAGAGAGATTCGGCGGCGCCAAATGTTCAAGGTCTCGCGGCGTCGAGTCGTTGATGACGATGGCGGGTGGCCGGCGGCTCGTCATTGTGGTGACCCCTCAGTTGACCTGTGACGGACTCTCGGGCGCGGAACGGGCGAACAGCGATACCGCGCGGGCGCGCTCGACAATTCTCGGCAGCGCGTCGAGGACCCGATCGACGTCGCCATCGAGGTTGCCGCGTGAGAACGAAAACCGGATGGCGCCATGCGCGGCGGTGAACTTCACCCCCATCGCGCGCAGCACGTGCGACGGCTCCATGGACCCCGACGTGCACGCCGATCCGGACGACACCGCGATCCCGGCTTTGTCGAGCCCATCCAGGATCGGTTCCGCCTCCGCGCGGTCGAATACGATGTTGGATGTATTGAACAGCCGCTCGTCCGGGTCGCCGGTGACGGCGCTGTCGGGCACCCGTTGCAAGATGCCCTGCTCCAGGCGGTCCCGCAGATCGCGAACCCGCGACAGATCGCGATCCATATGCACAGCGGCGAGTTGCGCGGCCTTTCCCAGACCCACGATCCCCGGCACGTTTTCCGTGCCGCCGCGGCGCCCGCGCTCCTGCTTGCCGCCATGAATCAGCGCGCTGAACTGCGTTCCCTTGCGCACATACAGCGCACCGACGCCCTTGGGGCCGTGCAGCTTATGGGCCGACAGCGAGAGCATATCGACCGCCGTGGTTTTGATGTCGATTGGCAATTTTCCCACCGCCTGCACCGCGTCGGTGTGGAACAGAGCCCCGACCTCCTTCGCCAGCGTTGCCAGCGTGGCGATCGGAAACAGCGTTCCCGTTTCGTTGTTCGCCCACATGATGGACGCGATCGCGGTCCGCGGCCCGAGTGCCGCTCGATACGCCTCCATGTTCAGACGGCCTTTCCCGTCGACCGGGATGCGATGCACGGTCATGCCGCGATGCCGTTCCAGGTGCGCGCACAACGTCAGCAGCGCCGAGTGTTCCACAGAGGAAACGACTATCTCGTCCCGACCCGACTGGGTGTCCAGGGCGGACAGGATGGCGGTGTTGTCGGATTCGGTACCGCCCGACGTGAACACAATCTCCTGATCCAGCGCGGCGCCCAGAAGATCGCGCACGTCGCGGCGCGCCTCCCGCACCGCACCGGCCACGCTGGCGCCGAACGCATGCAGCGAGGAGGCATTGCCGAATTGTTCGGTAAAAAACGGCAGCATGGCCGCGACGACGTCAGAGTCGACCGCGGTCGTCGCATTGTTGTCGAGATAGACCGCGCGCATCGCCGCGTCCCCGCTTCCGGAGGTTAACCGAACGACTTGCCGCAGGAGCAGCTGGATTTCGCCTGAGGGTTGTCGAACACGAACCCGGACCCATCCATGCCGATGACGAAATCCACCGTCGTGCCCTCAAGAAACGCGACACTGGCGGGATCGATGAAAATCTTCACGCCGTATTGTTCGACCTCCACGTCGTCCTGGACGGTCTCCGCGACGAGGCCCATTTTGTATTTCAGGCCGGCGCAACCGCCGGCTTCGACCATGATCCGCAAACCCGCGATCGGGTCCTTGGCGCCGTCGATCGCCATACGAACCGCATTCACCGCGCTTTGTGTCATGTTGATCATCGTGAGCCCCTCGGCGTTCATGGGAAGATACCGAACGACAGAGCAACTTTGATGCCAACTGAAAGTCCCGCGTGATACCTGGGTTTTTATCGTCGGTCAGGCTGTCGCGAATCTGACACGTCGCGTTTGAGACCGGCCTTTGTCGGCCGTCGTGGTCTCAGAGCAAGCCCAGTTCGAGCTTCGCGGATTCGCTCATGCGGTCGCGGGTCCAGGGCGGCGACCAGACGAGGTTCAGCAGCACGACGCTGACCCCTGGCACCAGCGAAACGATGTTCTGCACCTGGCCGGGCAGCGACCCCGCCACCGGGCAGGCCGGGGTGGTCAGGGTCATTTCGATGTAAACCAACCCGTCGCGACGTACCATGACATCGTAGATCAGCCCCAGATCGACCAGATTGACCGGAAGTTCCGGATCACGAACGGTACTCAGCGCTTCCATGACCTCCGCTTGCAGCGCCGGATTGCCTTCGTCCGGCGCCGGCCGCTCGATCTTCGTCGTGCGTGGCTTGTGCAGAACTGGTAGTTCGTGCGTGGTCATGGCGCTATTCCGTCTTGACGATGCCAGCCACGACACCGCCTTTCAGCGCGGCGTCAAAGGCGTGCCAGGCGAGGGTCGCGCACTTCACCCGCGCCGGATAAGTCCGCACCCCGGTGAGCGGTTCCAGCCGCTCCGCCGCCTCTTCCAGATCGGCTTCGACCGCGATCGTTTCGCCGGTGGTCACGCGGGCGTGAAACGACTGGAACATCGCTTCCGCCTGGGACAGCGAAAGTCCGGTCAGGACCTCGGTCATCAGCGAGGCGGAGGCGGTCGAAATCGCGCAGCCGCGGCCTTCGAAGCTGACGGCGGCGATATGATCCGCCTTGATCTTCATGAACACGGTGACGCGATCGCCGCACAGCGGATTATGACCGTGCGCGAGATGGCTCGCATCCGGCAGGCCGCGGAAGTTCCGCGGGTGCCGCGCATGGTCCAGGATGACATCCTGATAGAGTTCGCGCAGGTCCATGCCGGCTCCTCGTTGCTAAACGCCAAAGATCTGGCGCGCGGCCTCGACCGCCGCCACCAGCGCGTCGATGTCGGTTTCATCGCTGTAAACGCCGAACGATGCCCGCGTCGTCGCATCCAGACCCAATCGATCCATCAACGGCTGGGCGCAATGATGCCCAGCGCGGACAGCGACATTGTGCGTATCCAGCACGGTGGCGAGGTCGTGCGGATGCAGCCCGTCCACGGTAAACGATACGGCTCCGATTCGTTGCGCGCCCGCCGCGACGACGCGCACGCCGGGGATGCCGGCCAGGCGCTCCACCGCATGCTTTGTCAGCGCCCGTTCATGCGCGAAGATCGCTTCGCGGCCGATGGACTCGATGAAGTTTATCGCGAGGTCGAGGCCGATGGCGCCGGAGATGTCGGGCGTGCCGGCCTCGAAGCGCGCCGGCGGCGGCTGAAAGGTCGATTTCTCGAAGGTGACCGTTTCGATCATGTCGCCGCCGCCCTGCCATGGCGGCATGCTGTCAAGGATAGCGCGTTTGGCGTAGAGGCCGCCGATGCCGGTCGGACCGTACAGCTTGTGACCCGAGAACACGTAAAAATCGCAGTCCAGTTCACGCACATCGACCGGGATGCGGGGCAGCGCCTGGCAGCCGTCCAGCAGCACCTTGGCGCCCTTCGCATGCGCCAGACGGATCACGTCGCGCACCGGGAGGATGTGACCCGTCACGTTCGCGACATGGGTCATCGCGACGAGTTTGGTCCGCTCGCTCAACAACGCCGCGAAGGCGTCCAGGTCGAGGCCGCCGTCCGCGCCGATCGGCGCGATGCGCAATCTTATGCCGATCTGGTCACGCAGAAACTGCCACGGCACGATGTTGGAATGATGCTCCATCTCGGAGATGATCACTTCGTCGCCCGAACGCGGGAATGTCGTTCCCCACGACCGGGCGACCAGATTGATGCCTTCGGTGGCGCCACGCACGAACACGATCTCACTGTCGTCGGCGGCGTTGACGAAGCGGCGGACGGTGTGGCGCGCCTGTTCGAACCGCTCGGTGGAGCGCGCGCTGAGGCGGTAAACCCCGCGATGCACGTTGGCATAATCGGAGCTGTAGTAATCGGCGATGCCCTCGATCACTGTGCGTGGCTTCTGCGCGCTGGCGGCGGTGTCGAGGAACACGAGACCGGGATTGCGCGCGAAAATCGGAAATTCGCGACGCAACGCGATCGGATCGAAAGCCGCCGCGATGTCGATGGAAGCGTTCATGCCGGCGCCCCCTCCTGATCGAGCCACGCCTGCAAATAGCGGCGTGCATGCGCATCGACGTCGGGCACCAGAGCGGCGGTATCGAACACCTCCGCGGCGAAAGCCTCGATCAGCATATGCCGCGCGGTGACCGGATCGATGCCACGCGACAACAGATAGAACAGCGCCGCTTCGTCCAGATCGCCGACGGTGGCGCCATGACCGCACTTCACCTCGTCGGCGTAGATCGTCAGTTCTGGTTTGGTGTCGACCCGCGCGGTGGGGCTGGTCAGCAGATTGCGGTTCAACTGCCTGGCGTTGGTGCCGTCGGCGCCTTCGCGCACCATGACCGAGCCAAGGAACACGCCATGCGCGTGATCGCCCAGTACGCCTTTCAACAACTCGCTGGTTTGCCCGCCCGGCGATTGATGATCGACGGCGGGCGCCAGCGTGGCCTCCTGGTCCCCGCGCAGCAACCATGCGCCGTTGAGGATCAGGTTCGCCGCCTCACCGGTCATCGCGACCTGAATGTCCTGGCGCGACAACCGGGCGCCGGTGATCAATACGAAGCCGTCATAGAGCGACGCCGCCGCGAGCCGAACGCGGGTCATCGCGAAATGAATCGCCGCGTTGTCCTCGGCCTGAATTTTCACGTGGCTGAGTTTGGCGGATTCGCCGACCTCGATGGCGGTGACGGCGTTGGTCCAGCTCGCACCGGTCCCGGCATAGGTTTCCACCACGGTCGCCTGACTGCCGGCACCGGCGAGAATGGTGTTGCGCACATGATAAACGCAAGGACCGGACGCGTCGCCGAGATACAGGATTTCGACCGGGAATTTAAGTGTGACGTCGGGGTCGATCGCCAGGACGAAACCATCCGTGAACAGCGCGGCGTTGAGCGAGGCGAAGGGCTGCGCGCCCAGTGTGTCGGCGTTGTCGAAGGCGGCCTCCGCGAGGTCAGGCCGATGGGTGATGGCGTCGGCGGCCGATCCGAGCCAGACGCCGTCGGGCAGGTCGCCGATCGCGCTCAATTCGGGCCGCACCCGCCCATTCAACACGACGATGCGATGCGCCGCGCCAGGCAGACGATGCGCGGCCAGAAGGTCCGGGTCGATTCCGGTGTCGGCGACAGTAAGCGGCTCCGCGCGCGCGGCGGTCAGCGGCCGTAGATCCGTGAAGCGCCACGCCTCGTCGCCGCGGCCGGGCACGCCAAGTTCGATGAAGCGGGTCATGGCGGCGGCGCGGCGGCGGGTGAGCCACGTCGGCTCGCGAGCCGCTTCGGCGCACATCTCGAACACGCGGCGCAAGGCGGTGACGACCGGGTTCGCCGACATGCTACGCCGCCTCGCCAAGATGGGCATAGCCGCGGCTTTCCAGTTCGGTGGCCAGGGTCTTATCGCCGGACGCGACGATGCGGCCTTCGCTCAGCACGTGCACGTGGTCCGGCACGATATAGTCCAGCAGGCGCTGATAATGCGTGATCATCACGATCGCCCGGCCCGGATCGCGCAGCTTGTTCACACCGTTCGACACCGCGCGCAACGCGTCGATATCGAGACCGCTGTCGGTTTCGTCGAGAATCGCCAACCGCGGTTCCAGCATCGCCATCTGGAAAATCTCGTTGCGCTTCTTTTCGCCACCGGAGAAGCCGAGATTGACCGGACGCTGCAACAGGTCCTCACCGATATCCAGCAATTTAAGTTTCGCGCGCACCGCGCGCAGCGTTTGCGCGGCGTCGAGTTCCGGTTCGCCGCGGCCCCGCCGCGCCGCGTTCATCGCGGTGCGCAGGAAATACATGTTGTTCACGCCGGGCAGTTCGACCGGATACTGAAACGCGAGAAACACGCCGGCCCGCGCCCGCTCATCGGCGGCGAGCGCCAGCAGATCCTGGCCCAGATAAGTGACGCTCCCGGCGGTAACCTCGTAACCGGGCTTGCCGGCGAGGATGCTGGAAAGTGTCGACTTTCCGGCGCCGTTCGGACCCATGATGGCATGAACCTCGCCCGGATTGACGGTAAGGCTGATACCTTTGACGATCTCCCGTCCGCCGGAAATCCGAGCGTGCAGGTCGCGAATTTCAAGGATCGGGGTCATGTGTGGCTCCGTTTGGGTCATCCGACGCTGCCTTCCAGAGAAACGGCGAGCAGCTTCTGCGCCTCGACCGCGAATTCCATCGGCAGTTCCTTAAGGACTTCCTTGCAGAAGCCGTTGACGATCAGCGACACCGACTCTTCCGTGGTCAGGCCGCGCTGTTGGCAATAGAACAACTGCTCGTCGCTGATTTTGGAGGTCGTCGCTTCATGTTCGATACGCGCGGATGGATTGCGCGCATCGATATAGGGTACCGTATGCGCGCCGCAGGTCTTGCCGATCAGCAACGAGTCGCACTGCGTATAATTCCGCGCACCCTGGGCTTTTGGCATCACCTTGATCAGGCCGCGATAGGTATTCTGCCCATGGCCGGCGGAAATCCCTTTCGATACGACCGTAGAGCTCGTGTTGCGCCCCAGGTGGATCATTTTCGTTCCGGTGTCGGCCTGCTGGCGATTGTTGGTGATGGCGACGGAGTAGAACTCGCCGACCGAGCCGTCGCCCTCCAGCAGGCAACTGGGATATTTCCAGGTGATCGCCGATCCGGTTTCCACCTGGGTCCAGGCGATCTTGGCGCGATCGCCGCGGCAGGCGCCACGCTTGGTGACGAAGTTGTAGATGCCGCCTTTGCCTTCCGCGTCGCCGGGATACCAGTTCTGCACCGTGCTGTACTTGATTTCCGCGTCTTCCAGCGCCACCAGTTCGACGACGGCGGCATGCAACTGATGCTCGTCGCGTTGCGGCGCGGTGCAGCCTTCCAGGTAACTGACGTAGGAGCCTTTGTCGGCGATCAGCAAAGTCCGCTCGAACTGACCGCTCTTCGCGGCGTTGATGCGGAAGTAAGTGGACAGTTCCATCGGGCAACGCACGCCCGGCGGGATGTAGGCGAAGGATCCGTCGCTAAAGACCGCGGAGTTGAGCGCGGAGAAAAAATTGTCGCCCGGCGGCACGATCGAGCCGAGATATTGCCTGACCAGATCGGGATGCTCGCGCACCGCCTCGCCGAACGAGCAGAAGATGATGCCGAGTTCGCCCAGTGTGTCTTTGAAGGTGGTGGCGACGGAGACGCTGTCGAACACGGCATCGACGGCGATGCCAGCCAGCGCGGCCCTTTCGCCAAGCGGGATGCCAAGTTTTTCGTAAGTCTTAAGCAGCTCGGGATCGACCTCGTCGAGCGATTTCGGTCCCTGCTTTGGCGCGGAATAATAGGTCGAGGCCTGATAGTCGATGGGTTCGATGTTAAGTTTGGCCCAATCGGGCGGGGTCATATGGAGCCAGCGGCGGAATGATTTGAGGCGCCATTCCAGCAGCCATGCCGGCTCGCCCTTTTTCGCCGAGATGAAACGAACCGTGCTTTCGTCGAGGCCGGGAGGGGCTTCGTCGGCCTCGATATCCGTAACGAAACCGTACTTATAGCCTTCGGCGTTCGAGTCGCGGACGGTCCGCAGCGTGTCGGCGCTAGCACTCATGGCGTGTCAACCTTCGGTGGTCGCGAATGGACCTTGTCAGGTCAGAGCAACCTTCGTGCCATATGGGGAAACCCCGCGATTCCAGGGTGATAAGCGCCGTGCTGTTCAGTTTGCGACAACGAACGCGACGCCGGTCGCGACACGGTGTCGGACAATGGACAGCCTGGTGTTTGGGTGTCGGACTGTGCCATGGAAGATGAGCGGGTCGCGCCCCATAGGCGCTAAAACAGCGTCGCGGATGGCGCGGCACCGTTCCCTATTCGTCCGGCTCGACCGGACCATCGGTGGGCCCAAAATCGCTCTCAACGGTGTGTTTGTGCTGGTGGTCCGGTCGAGCCGGACCATGCCGATGGAGGCGGGCACCACACCGCTCGTTGTGCTATTTTGGCGCCTATGAGGTTTGGCCTGGTGATGACGAATCGGCGTTGCGCCCGCGACGCGCCCGGCCGCTCAGAACTTCTGGATCGAAATTCCCTGCTTGCGGATCGCGTAACCGACCTGGCGTGGGGTCAGGCCCAGAATCCGCGCGGCTTTCGCCTGTACCCAGCCGGATTTTTCCATGGCGGCCAGCAAAGCCTCACGTTCGATATGGCCGCCCGCGTCGTCCGCGCCCGGAGCCGCGTCCGGCGTGGGCGCGACCGGGCTGGGCGCGACCGGGGTGGGCCCTGGCGCGCGTTCCGGGATCGCCTTCGCGGGAAATGTGGCGGCCGGGCGCGCGAGGTTGGGCATGATCGGCAGCGGGACCACGACGGCGGGACGCGTGTCCTCGGGTAGTTTCCAAAGCACCGACGACAGGCAGCGATCGTTGCGGCAGGCGAAATCGGAGTCCTGAATCGCATCGCCATGCGCCATCGTCGCCGTGCGGATCACGCAATTCTCAAGCTCGCGCACGTTGCCAGGGAAATAGCAGGACATCAGCACTTCGGTCGCGGCGCGCGACATCGTATGGCTGGTTTTGTTGTCGCGATTGAAACGGCGCAGGAATTCCCGCGCCAGCAGTGGAATGTCCGAGCGACGCTCACGCAACGGCGGCACGAAGATCGACACCACGGTGATGCGGTAATACAGATCGGCGCGGAATGTGCCTTTCGCCACCGCGTCTTCCAGATCGCGGTTGGTCGCGGCGACCAGTCGGATATCGACTTTCAACGTGCGCGTGCCGCCGACCCGCTCGAACTCGCCTTCCTGCAGGACGCGCAACAGCTTGGCCTGGAACGCCGGGGAAATTTCGCCGATCTCATCAAGGAACAACGTGCCGCGGTCGGCCAGTTCGAAGCGGCCTTTGCGCTGTGCCACGGCGCCGGTGAAGGCACCTTTCTCGTGACCGAACAGCTCCGACTCCAGGACGCTTTCCGGCAGCGCGGCGCAGTTCAGTTTCACGAACGGGCCAGTGGCGCGGTTGGAGAGGTCGTGCACCGCCTGGGCGAACAACTCCTTTCCGGTGCCCGATTCACCGCGCAGGATCACGGTCGAGTTGGTGCGCGCGACGATGCCGACCTTGTCCAGGACACGACGGATCTCGCCGCTGTCACCGATGATGCCGCCATGCGTCGCTTCGCCTTTCGACCGCGGTTGCGCGTCGGGCAACAGTTCGGTGCGCAGCTTGGAAAGGCGGCTCTGTTCTTCCAGCAACCGTGCCCGGTCATTGGTGACGATGCGATGCAAACGCACGGTCTGGCCGACCAGATTGGCGACCATTTTCAGGAAGCGCAGGTCCTCATCGACCTGCACGCCGCCCCATTTCACCCAGGCGCGGTCGATGGTCAGCGTGCCGACCACGCGGTCGCGTTCCTTGATTGGCACGCCCATGAACGAATAATTGAGTCCCGGCGGGCCCCAGGCGGACGTATCCCAGACGAACACACTGTCTTTGCCGACATCCGCCACCGCGAGTGGAATTTCGGTCGCGACCAGTTGGCCGATCACACGCTCGGGCAGCGTGTCGAAATAGCGCCGCGCGTTGTGGTCGCCAAGCGAACCGGACACGACCATCTCAGGTTCCCCGGTGTCGTCGAGCAGCGCGATCAGTCCGTTGCCCATATCGAGGAAGCTTTTCAACACGCTCAACGTCGCGACCAGGATTTCCCGCAAACTTCCCGGACCGCACAGAATTTTCGAGATTTCATAAATGCCGTAGAGGGCCATTTCCGGCCGGCCGGGCAAATGTCCTTCGTGTTCAAGCGTGATGGAGTCCAGCTCGCCGATCATATGAGAGCTCCAACCCCGCCGGGGATGCCAATCCGTAGCATTACGGTGGGCCAATGATTATCGAATACGTTAAGACGCTCCTTCCGTGGCTGGCAATCATTTTTTTTGCAGTGCAGCAAAAATTTTCAAAATCAGGCGCCAGCTTTGCCGGAGGCTGGCACGGGGTTTGCTGTTTCATGTTCACGCCGGAGTGGCCGGCGCGACAGGCCCGATAATCTCTTCAAGGCTTTAGCATCTATCATGTTGCGAATTCGCATCGTCACCGAGATTGCCGCCCGGCCGCGGCGCGAGCGAATGTCAGGTTCACGACAAAACTGAGCAGCCATGGGCCGCTCCGAACCAGGCTGTTCGGGGCGGCGTTTTCGACGAACTGGAGATAAATCAATGGCGCGGATCATGTTCTGGGGCAAAGCCGGGTGTGCCGGCAATGCAAGCCAACTCGCGGTGCTGCGCGCGTCCGGTCACGCCGTGGAGGTGCGAGATTTGCGCGCCGAGTTCTGGACCGTCGCACGCCTGCGGCCGTTCTTCGGCGACCGCCCGGTCGCGGCGTGGTTCAACCAAAGCGCGGCGAAAGTGAAACGAGGTGAGATCAGGCCGGAGACGCTGTCGGAGGCCGAGGCCCTGGCGCTGCTGATCGCGGAACCGTTGTTGATCCGGCGCCCCCTGCTGGCGTGCGAGGACCGTGTTTCATGCGGTTTCGATCCGGCCGAGATCGCCGCCTGGGTAGGCCTGAATGATGGATCGCCGCTGGTGGGTGAGGGTTGCCCGCGTCCCCACATGCCGCCCTGTCCGACCTGACCCACCGGCTTCCGGGCGGGCATGACGACCTACCAACTCATTGGAGCGGTGGCACAGTATTCCAGCCATGTGCCCAGGCATGTCCCCTGGCCGCGGTCCGTGCCGGCGTGGCGGCCAGCCCAGAGAAGGATGGCGTTGGTGGTTGGGGGCAACTCGTCGGCCGGTTCGCCGAGGAAGGCGCGCCAGTCCGGCAACAGGGCGCGTCGCACCGGCACCAGCACGGGAACGCCGGTCATCAGCGCTTCCGCCAGTTCGGCGCGCATGCCACCGCCGGCGGCCTCTTCCTTGCCGAACCGGCTGGCGAGCAGCAGGTCGGGGCGGGCCGCGTTGGCGCGCCGGAAGGCGACCGCGGCGCGGGCCAGCGCGTCGGTGTCCAGGATGCAGCCCAATACGCCGGACCCGCGTGGGTCGTTCAGCCGAATCGTTTCGCCGGCGGGAAGCACACGCAGCAGCATCTCCCGCTTGCCCACCGCGATGCGTTCGCCGAAGCGTTGCAGCAGGCCTCCGACCATCAGTCCGGCGCGGCCCAGGGTATCGGCTGAAAAGGCGAGGGCGGCATCGACGTCGTCGTCCGGGCCATAGACCACCGCCGCGGTGCGCAAACGCGGCGCCGCGTTCAGGTCGCCCGCGGCGAACGTGCCGGCTGCGTCGAGGCATGGAGGCTGGGTGATGTGGGACACGATCGGCGCTCCGGTTATGCGCGAGGGGTCCAAGCAATTCCGGTGCCAGGTCGCGTGGCGCGGCCAACTTGTTGAAACATATAGACTTTCTGGGAAGAAACGGGCCTGTCGGGTTAGTGACATCATGGATGGGCAAGGGACCGGATTGGCCAGCGCGTTGCAGCGGCCACGTCGGATGGACGCCCTGAAGGCGACTCGCGTAAAGTCGGGATGGAGACGCGGCGTCACATCCGCCTCGGGAATCGGACGATCTGATACCCAGATCGGTACCCGAGACGAGAAATCGCGCGGATTATATTTGGATATTTGCCTGAATCATTGAAAAAGCTGGCGTCCCCGATTGGATTCGAACCAACGGCCCCAGGATTAGGAATCCTGTGCTCTATCCTGCTGAGCTACGGGGACATCCAGTGCCGGTATTGTAGCGACGTCCACCCTCCACGCTCAAGGG
>Ga0182013_10006660_pt1 | contig 12982 bp, 16 predicted proteins | sample 612S2MmetaG_FD_120487 | JGI IMG/M metagenome (GOLD analysis project Ga0182013, IMG submission 120487) | Permafrost microbial communities from Stordalen Mire, Sweden - 612S2M metaG | ecosystem: Environmental > Terrestrial > Soil > Wetlands > Permafrost | place: Sweden: Stordalen | collected... | reverse complement strand
GTGTTCACCCTGGACTTCGAGCGCGGCGATCCGACGGCCATCAATGGTGAGACGCTGTCCCCGGCGGCGCTGCTCACCAAGCTCAACGAACTGGGTCACGATAATGGCGTGGGCCGCCTGGATCTGGTGGAGAACCGCTTCGTCGGCATGAAGTCGCGCGGGGTCTATGAGACGCCGGGCGGGTCGATCCTGCTGGTGGCCCACCGCGGCATCGAGTCCATCACCTTGGACCGCGGCGCGGGGCACCTGAAGGATGACCTCATGCCCCGCTACGCCGACTTGATCTACAACGGCTTCTGGTTCTCGCCCGAGCGGGTGATGCTGCAGGCCCTGATCGACAAGAGCCAGGAGCTGGTCACCGGCCGCGTAACGGTGAAGCTGTACAAGGGCAATGTCACGGTGATTGGCCGCACCAGCCCCTATTCCCTGTACGATCAGGAGCTGGTCACCTTTGAGGAGGGCAAGGTCGCCTATGACCACCGCGACGCCGCCGGCTTCATCAAGCTCAACGCCCTGCGTCTGCGCGTGGCGGCGAAGAGGGACCGGCGCGGCGTGTAAGCTTCTCCACCACCGCGTTGCGAGGAGGAGAAGCTTGTTAGCAGCTACGCTTGCATGCTGCTAACATTATGATTTATCTGAACTATTTATCAACCTTAACCATTGTCTCCTGTGACAAATCCGTGAAAGATGGATGCAGGGAGGTCATGGAATCGGAGGTTGAGGATGCGCAGCGTCGATGAGGATTTCCACCAGCAGCTTCAGGGCCGTCGGCTGACCACGGCCGAGGTGCTCTACTACATGCCCGCCCACCCGTCCTTGCTGCAGAGCTTCCTGTGGCAGACCCTGGATGAGGCGCCCAATTTCCCCCGCGTGCATCAGTTCCTGGACTTCTGGCGCCGTGAGATCGACGCGGTGATCCACTCGGTCACCGTCGGCGGCGTGGGCCTGATCGCGCCACCCAAGCTGACTGTGGCCAAGTTCGAGGGCCGGTTGCACTAAAGGCTTGGCGGATCGGCCTTAGCTCAGGTCCAGCTCGCGATAGCGGCGGAAGATGCCGCTTTCGTTGAAGGGGATGCGCCGTTCGGACGCCAGATAGGCGGCAATGTTCGGCCGCTTGGCCACCGCGTCGTGCAGCGCCATCAGCCTGGGGTGTTTCTCGCCAAAGCCCTCCATGGCCTTGGGGAAGGCGTAGGTTAGCCCCTCGATCGCCTGGAACAGGGACAGGTCGATATAGGTCAGCTGGTCGCCCACGCATTGCTCGGCCCCCAAACGATTGCCCGCCAGCACCGCCTCGAAATAGCCCATGAACTTGGGGATGCGGTGTTTGATGAAATCCGCCGTCCGCGTCTTCGCCTCCGGCTTCTGGTCCTCATAGTAGAGCGAGGGGCCCAGCGGATGGTGGGTGTCATGGACCTCGGACACGAAGTCGGTGACGGTAAGCTGCAGCCCGTTGAGGAAATGCCGCTGACCCTCGTCGGCGGGCGACAGCGCAAGGCGCGGGCCCAGATACATCAGGATGTTGGCCACGTGCGAAACGATGGTGGGGCCATCCTTGAGGAACGGCGGAGCGAAGGGCGCCTGGGGCGCGTCGCGGCCTTTCAGGATCGACATCATGGCGACGACGCCCTGTCCGTCCTGTTCGCGGCCGCGCGCGACGTCCACATAGGGCGCGCCCGCCTCCTCCAGGGCTAGGCGGACGAACTCGCCGCGGCCTTGGATGCCGGGCCAGTAATAGAGCAGATAGGTCATGCCGATGTTCCTCAGCCCGGTGTATTTTCAGAGCGACCGTCAAGGAACGCCCAGGCTCGCCTTTGGTCCCCGAGCTCCCATCTGGTAAGGACAGGATCATCGCAGTTTTGGAAGGACCGGTCTTGGGCGTCACCCTCGATCTTACGCGCGCGGCGCCCGAGGCGGAAAAGGGTCCGGTCAATCTGGCCGGTCTGACCCGCGAGCAGCTCAAGGCGCAACTGGCGCAGAGCGGCGCCTGCGATCCGGCCAAGGCCCGCATGCGCGCCGCCCAGATCTGGCGCTGGGTGCATAATTTCGGGATCACCGACTTTTCCGCCATGAGCGACATCGCCAAGGCCGACCGTCAGTCCTTGGAGGCGTGCTTCACCCTGACCCGTCCCGAGGTGGTCGAACGACAGATTTCAAAGGACGGATCTCGCAAGTGGCTGATCCGCTTTGCCCCGGGAATCGAGGCTGAGACGGTGTTCATCCCGGGCGTGGGGCGGGCGGGCGCGCTGTGCGTGTCCAGCCAGGTGGGCTGCACCCTGAACTGCACTTTCTGCCATACCGGCACCCAGCCCCTGGTGCGCAACCTGACCGCGGCGGAGATCGTCGCCCAGGTGCAGATCGCCCGCGATGACCTGGGCGAATGGCCTTCGCCCCAGGGCGAGCGGCAGTTATCCAACATCGTGTTCATGGGCATGGGCGAGCCCCTCTATAATCTCGACAACGTGGCGTCGGCCATCGACGTGATCTCGGACAACGAGGGCCTGGCCATCTCGCGCCGGCGCATCACCGTGTCGACCTCCGGTGTGGTTCCCGAGATTCCGCGCACCGGCGAACTGACCCAGGCCATGCTGGCCATTTCGCTGCACGCCACCAACGACGCCCTGCGCGACGAGCTGGTGCCCCTGAACAAACGCTATCCGATCGAGCAACTGCTTGAGGCGATCAAGGCCTATCCGGGCCTGTCCAACGCCCGCCGCGTGACTTTCGAATACGTCATGCTCAAGGGCGTCAACGACAGTCCAGCCGAGGCCAAGGCGCTGGTGCGCCTGCTCAAGGGCATTCCGGCCAAGATCAACCTGATCCCCTTCAACCCCTGGCCAGGCAGCGCCTACGCCTGCTCGGACTGGTCCACGATCGAAAAGTTCGCCGAGGTGATCAACCGCGCCGGCTACGCCTCGCCCATTCGCACGCCGCGCGGCCGCGACATTCTGGCCGCCTGTGGTCAGCTCAAGTCCGAAAGTGAGAAGACCCGCGCCAGCGTCCTGCGCAGACAAAGCGCCGACGACGCCGCCTAGCTCAGTCCGTCCCAGCGCGCGATTCCGCAAATGCAGAATCGCCCGAAAGCTGAATCGCTCTCTAGAGTCAAAGATCTAGTGCCTGAATCAGACTTCAAGATGAAGCCATCAGGCTCTAGGCGTGCTAGAGCCACGCCTCTAGAGTTTTGGTTCAGGGCACGTCCGGGCGCGAAACCGTATACACTTTCGCCTGACGTGCTCTCGCCTCGGAGCGCGCATGTCCGTCCAGATCCAGGCCTTCGCCAATGGCTTCCCCACCGCCATGCTGCACGCCCTGGCGGCTCTGGGGATACTGATCGTGGCGGCGACGCTGCACGCCCTGCTTTCGCCCTCCCGGGAGATTGGCCACATTCGCGAGGGCAATCCGGCCGCCGCCGTGGCTTTCGGCGGGGTGCTCGTGGCCCTTTCGGGCCCCCTGGCGACAGCCCTGCGCACCTCAAGCGATCTAATCGAGTTCTGCCTTTGGGGCGGGGCCATCACCCTGGCCGCCCTGTTCCTGTTCCGTGTGGTCGACGCCGTCCTCGCGGGCCTGCCCCAGAGGGTGCAGGAGGGCGAGGTCCCCGCCGCGGTGCTGCTGACAGCGGCCAAGCTGGCGGTAGCCATGGTCCTGGCCGCGGCCATCGCCGCCTGATCCCGTGCGCCTTACCCGCTTGCCCGACTGGTTGATCTACGCGGCGGCCCTGTTCCTCCTGATCTTCGCGGCCGACAGCCGGAGGCTGCAAGCCGACGCGCCAGCGCCGCCGCCGCCCGTACCGGGGGAGGAGGCCACGCCGCTATCGCCCCTGTCGCCGTTCAATGGCGCCAAGATCATCAAGATTCCCGCCGTCGGCGGGCGGTTCGCCACGGCCTTCTCCGTCGGCGAGGACGGCGTGTGGCTGACGGCCGCCAGCGCTGTGAAGGCCTGCGCCCGGCTGGCTGTTATTGTGGCTCCGGGTCGCGGCGCGGAGGCCAAGGCCGCGCCCGTGGCCAATGGGCCCCTGGCCCTTGTAAGCACCGATGGCGGCAGCCCTGCCCTGCCGCTCGCCCCTGGTGCGCGCCGCGGCGAAGACAGCTTCCTGCCGGGCTATCCCCAGGGATCGGCCGGGGAGGCGGCGGTCAAGCTGCTCGGCTCGGCGGCCCTGCGCGATCCGCGCCGAGGCCACGCGCCCGAGGCGGTGGATTCTTGGGTCGAGATTGGACGCACCGACGGCCTGAAAGGCACGCTGGACGGGATGCAAGGCGCCCCGGTGATCGACGGCATGGGCCGGGTCGAGGGCGTCCTGGTGGGGGAGATCCCGCGCCGCGGCCGTCTTTACGCCGCCCCGCTGGCGGCCGTGCGCCTGGCGCTGGCCCAGGCCAAGCTCGTCCCCGTGCTGCAGGCCGACGGCGAGCCCGTGACGACGGACAACTACGGCCGGGCCGCTGACGCCCTGCGGCGCGACCTGCGGGTGGTGCAGCTGTGGTGCGACGGTTAGTTCCCCCTCCCTCTTGCGCGAGGAGGGGGAGGGGGCGTCACGCGGCTTGTCGGGTTGAGTTTTGCGCCGGCAAGCAGCCCAGGCCGATCAACGTGGCGCGCACAGCCTCTTCCCACGGGGTATGGGGCTCGGCGCCCAGGGTCCGCACCAGCTTGGCGTTGTCCAGTTGCAGGGTCTGCCGCCACAGGTAGCGCATCTCCATCAGCTCGCGCAGCGTGGTCACGAAGGGCGAGGCCAGCATGACCGCCGACCAGGGAAACGCCTTCAAGGGCAGGTCCGGCCGGCCCGCCGCGGCCCGCACCGCCGCGATCATCCGCGTTGCATCCGGATCGAAATGGCCGGCGAAGTGATAGGTCTCGAAGGCTTGACCGCCGTCGCGGTCGGCCAGGGCCGCCACGGTCTGCGCCAAATCCGGCAGGTAGGCCCAGGCATGGCCAGCGCCGCGTTCCACCGGCGTGGACACGGCAGTCAGGGGCTGGCCCGCCTTGACCACGCCGTGGGCGAACATGCTGGAGGCGGCGTTGCGGCCGCCGAAAAAGTCGCCGGCGCGCACCACCGTGCTGCGTACCCCCGTCTCGCCGGCCTGCGCCAGGCGCCGCTCCATCTCCACCCGGATGGCGCCCTTGCGCGTGCGCGGATGCTGCGGCGAGGCCTCGTTGGCCAGGGGAAAGGCGTCCGGTCCGAAGTTATAGGCATTGCCCGGAACGAGTAGGCGCGCGCCTGCCGCCTTCGCGGCGGCGATGCCGTTGTCGATCATGGGCAGGACCAGCTTGTCCCAGTCCTTGTAGCCCGGAGGATTGAGCGCATGGACGATGAGCTGGGTTCCTGTCGCCGCGTCGGTCACGGTCTGGGCGTCCATGGCGTCGCCGCCCAGCCATTGGATGGGATCGCTCGCGCCGAATGGCTTGGGATGGCGGCTCAGCCCCCGCACCCGCCAACCTTTGTTCAGGAGGACCTGCGCAACCTCGCCGCCCACTCCGCCCGTGGCGCCCAGCACCAGCGCCGTTCTGTCGTTCGTCATTGTGGCTCTCCTCGTTCCAGATTGGCTTGAAGCCAGGGACAGGATGACGTCTGGCGAAATAAACGGAATTCCATGAAATAATTAACATGCTATACAAATATGCATGGATAAGGCTCCGGACTGGGACAGCTACCGCTCCTTCCTCGCCGTGCTGGACGAGGGATCGCTGTCGGGCGCCGCACGCAAGCTCGGCCTGACCCAGCCGACGGTCGGCCGGCATATCCAGGCGATCGAGGCGGCGCTGGGCGGACCCCTGTTCGTGCGCTCGCAGCGTGGCCTCATGGCGACAGCCAAGGCCGAGGCGCTCAAGCCCTACGCCGAGGCGATCCAGTCCAGCGCCCAGGCCCTGGTGCGCGCCGCCTCCAGCCAGGGCGATGCGCCACAGGGCGCAGTGCGCATTACCGCCAGCGAGGCTATCGCCGCCGAGGTTCTGCCCTTCATCCTGCGGCCGCTGAACGAACGCCATCCTGGCCTCAGCTTCGAGATCGAAGCCAGCAACCAGGTGGTCGACCTGCTGCACCGCGCCGCCGACATCGCCGTGCGCATGACCCGGCCGGTCCAACAGTCGCTGGTAGCGGTCAAGGCCGGCGAGATCGAGATCGGCCTCTACGCCACGCCGGATTACCTGGCGCGCCGCGGCTATCCTGCAAGCTTGCAGGACCTTGCCGGCCATGCCTTGATCGGGTTTGACCGGCAGACCGCCTTCGTACGCCGGATGCGGGAGACCTACAGCCTGCCGCCGCGCGAGGCCTTCACCCTGCGCACCGACAACGACCCGGCGGCGCTGGGCGCCGTACGCGCGGGCTTCGGCATCGGCGGTTGCCAGGTAGGCATCGCCCGGCGGGAGGGATGGGTGCGTCTGTTTCCCGATCAGTTCGCCTTGAACCTCGAAACTTGGGTGGTGATGCACGAGGACCTGAAGGCCAGCGTTCCGTGTCGTCTGACCTTTGACGCCCTGGTCGAGGGTTTGAGGTCCTACATCGCCGGTTAGGCCAGGGGAGCGTCGGGCGAGGAGATTGCCCCCACCGCCCGCGTCCCTTAAACCCTCGCCATGTTCCAAGGTCTCTCCCTACAGGCGCATGCCGCCAAGTCCTGGCCGTTCGAGCAGGCCCGCGCCCTGCTGGAGCGCATCCTCAAGTTGCGCCTGCCCGATAGCGCCGACCGCGACCTCGCCTTCACCCTGATCAACGCCGGCAAGACCGACGAGGCGACCCAGACCTTTCCCGCCCTGATGACGCCCGTGCTGCTGGAAACCGGCTATGGCCCCTCGGGCCTGCCGCACATCGGCACGTTCGGCGAGGTGGCGCGCACCACCATGGTCCGCGCGGCCTTGCGGGCCTTGACCGACGATGTGATCCCCACGCGCCTGATCAGCTTTTCCGACGACATGGACGGGCTGAGGAAGATCCCGCCCAATGTTCCCAACGGGGACCTGTTGGCGCAGGATCTCGACAAGCCCCTGACGGTGGTGCGCGACCCTTACGGCGAGCACGCTTCTTTCGGCGCCCACAACAACGCCCGCCTGCGCGCCTTTCTCGACAGCTTCGGCTTCGACTACACCTTCGTGTCGGCCACTGACTGCTATCGCGATGGGACCTTCGATAAGGTGCTGCTGCTAGCGCTGGAACGGTTCGACGCCATCCAGAAGATCATGCTGCCGTCCCTGGGCGAGGAGCGGCGCGCCACCTACTCGCCCTTCCTGCCGATCAGCCCCAGGACCGGCAAGGTGCTGCAGGTCCCCACCTTGGAACGGCATGTCGACCGCGGCTCGATCACCTTCCGCGACGAGGACGGGAGCCTGACCGAGGTTCCGGTCACCGGCGGCCATGTGAAGATGCAGTGGCGTCCGGACTGGGCCATGCGTTGGACCGCCCTGGGCGTGGACTATGAGATGTCCGGCAAGGATCTGATCGACAGCGTGCGGCTGTCCAATCAGGTGTGCAAGGTGCTGGGCGGGACACCGCCCGAAGGGTTCCACTACGAGCTCTTCATGGACGAGAACAACCAGAAGATATCCAAGACCAAGGGTAACGGCCTGACCATGGAGGACTGGCTGCGCTACGGCGCGCCCGAAAGCCTGGCCTACTACATGTTCCAGTCGCCCAAGTCGGCCAAGCGGCTGTTCTTCGACGTGATCCCCAAGGCGGCGGACGAATATCTGCAGCAACTGGACGCCTATAACCGTCCGCCCGTCGAAGGCGCCGCCAACACGCCCAACAAGCTGGACAATCCGGCCTGGCACATCCACGCGGGCGCGCCGCCGGCGCAGGGCTCGCCGGTGTCATTCTCCCTGATGCTGAATCTGGTGTCCGCCGCCAACGCGTCCAACCAGGATATCCTGTGGGGCTTCCTGTCGCGCTATATCCCGGGCGCCACGCCGGATAGCCAGCCGATGCTGGCGCGCATGGCTTCGGGCGCGATCAACTACTACGAGGACTTCGTCCGGCCCAATAAGCGCTTCCGCGCGCCCGACGAGAAGGAGCGGGCGGCTATGCAGGACCTGCTGGCGCGGCTCAAGGCCCTGCCTGAGGGTTGCCAGGACGCCGAGCTGACCCAGAACGAAGTCTACGCCGCCGGCAAGGACGCCGGCTTCGAGCCCCTGCGCGCCTGGTTCACCGCCCTTTACGAAGTGCTGCTGGGCCAAAGCCAGGGCCCGCGCTTCGGCTCCTTCGTGGCCATCTATGGGGTGGCCGAGACGATTGCCCTGATCGAGAAGGCGCTGCGCGGGGAAGATCTGGCGGCGTAAACGTGCTCCCCTGCTCGCGGGGGAGCTGTCACGAAGTGACAGAGGGGGCGTTGACTGGGTGCACCGGAACGCCCCCTCCACCCTTCGGGTCCCCCTCCCCCGCTTCGCGGTGGAGGACGTCTCGCACTCTTGTTTCCAGTGCTCCCTCGTCCTTCAACTCGCACTCCCACAGGGTCAGCACGCGCCAGTCCTTGGCCTCAAGCGCGGCGCGGTGCTCGATATCACGCGCGCGGTTCCTGCCGATCTTGGCTTCCCAGTAGGGGCGGTTGGCCTTGGGGACGCGCGCGCCGCGGGTGCAGTCGTGGCCGTGCCAGAAGCAGCCGTGCACAAAGATCGCCAGCTTGCGGCCGGGCATGACGATGTCCGGCTTGCCCGGCAGGTCGGCCCGGTGCAGGCGGTAGCGCAGGCCCATGCGCGTGAGCAGGCGGCGCACGGTCAACTCGGGCGCGGTGTCCTTGCCCTTCACCCGGCGCATCACCGAGGAGCGCTTTTGTGGGGAGAAGACGTCGGTCATTGTAAGAAAGAATTTTCAACCACGAAGGACACAAAGAACACGAAGAGGTCGGCGGCTCCTTCGTGATCTTCGTGCGCTTTGTGGTTCCATTTCTTGCGGCTCGGCCGCTAAAGCCCCTCGAACAGCACCGTGGACAGGTAGCGTTCGGCGAAGCTCGGGATGATCGCCACGATCTGCTTGCCGGCGTATTCGTCGGTGGCGGCGATGCGGAAGGCGGCGCTGATGGCCGCGCCCGAGGAGATGCCCACGGGAATGCCCTCCTCGCGGGCCACGCGGCGGGCCATCTCGATGCTTTCGTCGTTGGACACGGTGACGATCTCGTCGATCACCCCGCGATCGAGGATGCCCGGGACAAAGCCCGCGCCGATGCCCTGGATCTTGTGCGGGCCCGGCGGGCCGCCCGACAGCACGGCGGAGGCTTCCGGCTCCACGGCGACCATCCTCAACGAGGGTTTGCGCGCCTTGAGCACCTGGCCCACCCCGGTGATGGTGCCGCCCGTGCCCACGCCGGACACCACCGCGTCGACCGCTCCGCCCGTATCGTTCCAGATCTCCTCGGCCGTGGTCACCCGGTGGATGGCCGGATTGGCGGCGTTTTCGAACTGTTGCGGCATGACCGCGCCGGGAATTTCCGCCAACAGCTCCTGGGCCCGAGCGACGGCGCCGCGCATGCCCTTTTCCGCCGGCGTCAGCTCGAGCCGCGCGCCCAGAATCAGCAGCATCTTGCGCCGCTCCATGGACATGCTCTCGGGCATGACCAGGATCAGGGGATAGCCGCGCGAGGCGGCCACGAAGGCCAGGGCGATGCCGGTGTTGCCCGAGGTCGGCTCCACGATGGTCGAGCCGGGCTTCAGCAGGCCCTTGGCCTCCAACGCGGCGATCATGCCCACGCCGATGCGGTCCTTCACGCTGCCGATGGGGTTGAAGAACTCCAGCTTGGCTAGAACCTCGCCCTTGGGCTTTAGCGCCCGCGTCAGGTTTGGCAGCCGCACCAGGGGCGTGTCGCCGATGGTGTCGACAATGGAATCGTACACCTTGCCGCGACCGGAGCGCTTGAAGGCGGAGGCGTCAAAGGGGGCAGGGGCGTCCATGGCCGAATTCCTCGCAAAGTCTCTCGAAGGCCGTTTTGCGGATAATCCTACTGGGGCAGCGGGAATTTGTCTTGGCGCTTTGTCTGACGGGGCTTGAAGATTTACTCGGCCGCCTGGGTGAGCCGGTCGCGCAGCAAGGGCTCGATCAGGCGCTCGGCCAAGAAGCGCACCACGGGGGCCGCCACGCCGTCGCCGACCACATGAAGAGCGCGCGTAGCCGTGGAGGGCAGGACGTAATCGTCGGGCAAGCCCATAAGTCGCGCGCCCTCCCGGCCCGAGATCAGCCGGCTCTTGACCGTGCCCTGGTCCACAACCACCAGCATCTGGCGCGAGGAGCCGCCCCTGGGCGTGCGCAGACAGCCGGCCAGACCGTCGAAGCGGATCTCGGCGCGTTGGACCCGCTGGCCGTTCTCCGTACGGATGCGCCGGAATACCGCGCCCACGCGCCGCGCCCCGCTGTCCACGGCCGCCTGAACTTGGGCGCGGTGGGAGGGATTCATCTGCGCCAGCAGGGCGCGGGTCTGGGCCGCGGTGCGCCAGATGGCGTCCTCGTCAGGCTCCAGCACGCTCGCCAGATCGGTGTTGCGCGGGGCAGGGTCGACCGGCGCCCAGTCGATCCACAGCGCTTTCAACGCGTCTGGCAGGCGATCGCGGGCGGCTCGCACGGGCCCGGTCAGGAATCGGCTTTCGCCTTTCAGGTTCGCGTTTGGGATTTCCCGCGCGGCCAGCACGAATATCCGTGGCCGCGACTGGGGCACGAAGGCGGCGGCATCTATCTCCAGTGCGCCAAAGCCGTAGCCCTCCCGCGCCAAGGCGGCGCAAAGGGCGGTGAAGTCGGCGCCGCCGTTGGAGGTGAGCAGACCCGTCACGTTCTCGATTACAACGGCCCGCGGCGCCCGGCCTTCGCCGTTCAGGGTCTCGATCAGCCGCCAGAAACCCCAGAACGCCGAGGAACGGCCGCCCTCCAGGCCCGCCCGGCCGCCCGCCAAGCTGACGTCCTGGCAAGGCGAGGAAGCCCAGGCCAGGTCGGCCTGGCCGGGCAGGTCCTGGCTCGCCAGAGCCCATACGTCGCCCTCATGGAGATGTTCGCCTCCCCAATTGGCCCGATAGGTCGCAGCTTTGACCGGATCGAAGTCGTTGGCGAACAGGCAACGCCAGTGCGCGCCGAGTCCCGCCCGGGCCATGCCGCCGCCGGCGAAGAATTCATGAACGGTGAACGATGGGCGACTCACCCCCCGATCCTAAGCCGCGTGGGCCTGGGGCGCTATCGGTCGGACCAAAGCCGCGCTAAGCTTGCTGCAGGCGTTCAGGCAGGGGAGCATAACCATGCGCCAGGTTTTGATCGGGTGGGCGGCCATGGCCTGCGGCTTGGCGCTGGGGGCCTGCCATCCGGTGGCGGGAGACAGCGCGGGCAGCGCCTTGCCGCCCGCCGATGCGCCTTCGGACGGAGCCTCGAGCGCGCCGGCGTCAGTCGCCGACGCGCCCTTGTCCAATGTGAGCCCGGACTAAACCCGCGCCTGCCCGATCAGTGGACCGAGACCGGCGCCAGTTCGTGGGCGATGGCGGCGGCTACGGCCGCGTCGCGGTCCATCAGGACCGCCAGCCGCGCGCCGTCGGCGCTGTGCAACGCGTAAAGCGTCTGGTTGGGAGTCAGCTTCACGCCCTGGATGCTGTTTGCCTGCGTCTGGCCAAGCACCTCGCGCGCGGCGACGGGCCTCACATAGACCAGATCGGGCGCGCCCAGGGCCGCGAAAGCTTCAGTCGTCAAATGCGGTGTCATTTCGACCACCTCCTTACAACACAATGTTTCAAGCCGCGTCCGGGTTCAGACCACGGGCTTGATGGGAATATGCTTCACAAGCTTGGCGGGCTCTTTGCGCATCAGATCCACGTGCAGCAGACCGTGTTCGAGCGCCGCCTGGGTCACCTCCATGCCGTCGGCCAGGACGAAGGTGCGCAGGAAGGCGCGCGCGGCGATCCCGCGGTGCAGATAGGCCTTCTCGCCGCCCGCCGGCTCCGAGGAAAGGTCCTCGCGCCGACCGGAAATGACAAGCTGGTTGTCCTCCACCGTCACGCTGAGGTCCGCCGGCGAAAATCCGGCCACGGCCAGGCTGATGCGCAAGCCGTTCTCACCGGTATCCTCGACGTTGTAGGGAGGATAGCTTTCGGCAGCGGCGCGGGCCGCCCGCTCGATCAGGCCCCGCGTCTGCTCGAAACCGAGCAGAAAGGGGCTGTCGAACAGCAGGGATCGGTTCATGCGAAGTCCTCGCTCAAGCGACTTGCGTACGTCCCAGCCCGTTATGGCGCCGGAACGTAGCCATAGATGGGAGCACGCGCGTCGGCATTCAAGCGGAGGGCGCTTGGCCGGCCGCCGTCTTTCAGTACGGCAACCCCGCCTCGTCTTATCCGCAGCGCAACGTCATGCCCAATCCGCCGCTTGGCACGAACAGCATGCAATGGCTGAACACCGAGTATGGGCTGGGCATCGATCCTAAGAAGCTGACGATCGACTATGCGGGCGATCGAGCGAAGCGATACAGGAAGTCTTGGCCGAAATAGACCTCCACCGCCTCGCATTCGCCGTGCAGTTCGAGCAGCGCCCGCGCACGCGCCATCGCCTCGCCAGTGGTTCGGCATAGCGCCGGCTCGAAGCGAACCGGGTCGCGTCCATCGCGTAGATACAGCGTGTAAGTCTTGAGCATAGGCCCCCCGCGGGAGGGTTCTTTAGTTTATTGGAGGGCCGCCGAGTCATTGATCGAGATCAAATGGCGCGGGGAACATGCGCGGGGCGGTTTGGCGACGATTGTGAACCGCACTGGTGCAGCAGTCGCGCGGGTCGTCGCTTTGGGAGCGTTGCTGAGAATCCCATAAGTGACTGGATTTAGATATGGAAAACCCCCCGCCGTGTTGCGGCGAGGGGTTTATGGTGGAGCTAAGCGGAAGGCCAGAACCGTCTTGAGACGGCTCTTCATGGCCTTGTTCGATCGGTTGGTAGCTGGAGCTATCGGGCTCTTGGATGGGCATGTTCGGCGACCCTGCTGATGATGGTTTCGGCCATCATCTGACGAGTCGCAGGCGTCAGGTTCGGACGCACTCCGGCGCCATCGTTTCGCGGGCGATCTTG
>Ga0182013_10006656_pt1 | contig 12987 bp, 8 predicted proteins | sample 612S2MmetaG_FD_120487 | JGI IMG/M metagenome (GOLD analysis project Ga0182013, IMG submission 120487) | Permafrost microbial communities from Stordalen Mire, Sweden - 612S2M metaG | ecosystem: Environmental > Terrestrial > Soil > Wetlands > Permafrost | place: Sweden: Stordalen | collected... | reverse complement strand
CCACTGACGGCGTTCATGAAGACGTACGGGACCCAGAAGTCGGTGACCATCTACGTCAAGGCAGGCTCGGCGGGACCAACGCTGGAGGCGGCGGGCGACGAGGTGCGCGTGCTGATGCGCTCGAAGCGGCACGACGCGCCGGGACAACCGGACTCCTTCGAGTTGGACATCAACAACACGCTGGTCGGCTTCTTCTCCATCGTCACCGCGTCATTTGGCGCGGTGGCCGGCGCGATCGCGTTCATCTCGCTGATTGTGGGCGGCATCGTCATCATGAACATCATGCTGGTCAGCGTGACCGAACGCACCCGCGAGATTGGCATCCGCAAAGCCTTGGGCGCGCGCGGACGCGACATCCAGCTGCAGTTCCTGGTGGAGTCGGGGACCATGGCCATGGTCGGCGGCTTCTTCGGCGTGCTGGGCGGCATCGCGGTCGCGCAGACGGTGACGCTGCTAATCGGGTTCCCGTCCGAAGTGGCGCTGTGGAGCGTGCTGCTGGGGTTGACGATGGCGACGTCGACCGGATTGTTTTTCGGCGTGTACCCGGCGCGTAAGGCGGCCAGGCTGGACCCGATCGTGGCGCTGCGGTCGGAGATGTAGAGGCAGCGAACAGGGAATAGGGGACAGGGAGCAGGTATAGAGATGCGGTTCGGCGACCTAAAAGAGACCGTGACGATGGCGCTGGACACGCTGCGCTCCAACAAGATGCGCAGCGGGTTGACGATCCTGGGCATCGTAATCGGCGTGATGACCGTGATCACCATCTCGTCGGTGGTGAATGGGCTGAACCAGAGCGTGGCGGGGCTGGTGGAGTCGCTCGGCTCCAATGTGCTGTTCTTGTATCGGTTTCCCGCATTTACCGGACGCCCGACCACTGAGATGCTGACCCGCAAGCAGCTTACCTACGACGACGCGATGGCGATGGGTGCCCTGCCCCATGTAGTCGCGGTGTCGCCGGCGTTGCAGTATACGGACAACAATGCACCCGGCCGCGCCGGAGTCACCGCCATCCGCGGCAATGGCAAAGAGATGCAGAACACCATCCTGACCGGTGCTTCTCCGGCGCAGCAGGAGGTACACGATCTGAATATGCTGGACGGACGCTTCTTCAACGACACGGATGAGGACCGGGCGTCCAGGGTGACCGTGCTGGGCCATGACACGGCGAACCAGTTGTTCCCCGGCCAGAGCGCGGTGGGCAAAGAGGTGGAGGCCGCCGGCATGCTGTTCACCGTGGTGGGCGTGCTGGACAAGCAGAAGCAGGCCTTCGGCGGCGGAGAGAACCCCCAGGACAACCAGGCCATCTTCCCGCTGTCCACGTTCCACTACATGCATCCGGAGCAGCTGGACTACTGGGTCACGCTGAAGTACGACGACCCCAAGAACCGCGCGCTGGTGGAGGATGAGCTGACCGAGCTGCTGCGCCGCCGGCGCAAGGTGCTCAACGACCAGCCGGACAACTTCTCCATCTTCGGGACCGACACGCTGACCCGGCTTTGGGACCAGATCACCGGAGGGCTGTTCCTGCTGCTGTTCTCGCTCTCCACCGTCGCGCTGATGGTGGGCGGCGTGGGCGTGATGAACATCATGCTGGTCAGCGTGACCGAGCGCACCCGCGAGATTGGCGTGCGCAAAGCCATCGGCGCAACCAAGAAGACCATCCTGACCCAGTTCACGCTGGAGGCGATTACGCTGTGCGCGGTGGGCGGCATCATCGGAATCCTGGCGGGCAGCGCCATCGCTTTGGGCCTGAAGTTTCTGCTGCCCACGCTGCTCTCCACAATGTGGGTGTTGACGGCGTTTCTATGCTCATGCGCGATCGGGCTGATCTTCGGCATCTATCCCGCATGGAAAGCCGCAAACCTCGACCCCATCGAGGCGCTGCGCTACGAGTAGTACGACGACCGAAGGCCCTTCCACGCGCCGGTTGGGTAAACTATTGCAATGGCAACGTCGGTAGAGGTAGTCACGACGCTACTGACTGTGGGCGGCTTGGTCTACATGCTGCTCGCGCTGCTGGGCGCGCGCGACTTTGAGCACCATTGCCGCCGGATTGCCGCCGCCAGTTCAGGCCGCCCGCGATATGCGCCCGACGTAAGCATCCTGAAGCCCTTGAAGGGCGTCGACGACCGCATGTACGCGGGCTTCGTGAGCCACTGCTTGCAGCAGTATGCGGGGAATTTTGAGATCCTCTTCGGCGTCAGCAGCCTGGAGGACCCGGCGGTCGCGCGGATCGAGCGCCTGTGCGCGGAGTTTCCCGAGTGCTCCATCCGGCTGATTGAGTGCCCGGAGCGCCTGGGCACATCCGGCAAGGTCAGCAACCTCATCCAGATGCTGCGCAAGGCGCGCTACGAGGTTGTGCTGATCAACGACAGCGACATCCGCGTGTCGCGCAATTACTTGACGCGCGTGATGGGATGCTTCGGCGACACCGACGGCAAGGAAGATCCGCGGGTCGGCATGGTCACCGCGCCGTATCTGGGAATGACGGCGCCGGAGGGCAAGGCGCTGACGCTGTGGGCGCGGCTGGAGGCGCTGGGCATCTCGACCGACTTCCTGCCCGGCGTGCTGACTGCGCGCAAGATTGAGCACGGGATACGTTTCGGGCTGGGGTCGACGCTGGCTGCCTCGCGCACCGCGCTGGCGGCCGCGGGAGGGTTGGAGCCGCTGGTGGATTACCTGGCGGACGACTACGAGATTGGCGCGCGCATCGCACGCGCCGGCTACCGCATCGAGCTCTGCGGAGAGACCGTCGAGACCGCCGTGCCCGCATACGACTTCCGCGGCTTCTGGGACCATCAACTGCGCTGGGCGCGCTCCACCCGCGACTCGCGGCGCTGGGGCTACCTGGGCCTGGGCATCACCTACTGCATTCCCTGGGCAGTCTTCAATTGCGTCGCCAGCGGCTTTGCCCTGTGGAGCTTCACCCTGCTCAGCCTGGTGGTGTTGGCGCGTGTCTCGGTGGCGCTTTCGGTCGGCGTAGGCCTGCTGCGCGACGGCCAGGTACTGCGCGACATCTGGCTGCTGCCGCTGCGCGACTTCTTCGGCCTCGGCTTCTGGGCGTGGAGCTTCGCTTCGGATACCGTGGTCTGGCGTGGCGACCACTTCACGCTGAAAGACGGCCGCATCTCGCGCATCGCGTAAGCAAGCTAGTTCGGCGAAGGCCTCTCGATGTGATCGATGACGAAGACGTCGGTCGCGGCTTTGACGGGTTCGAACTTCAGCCCAAGCTGCTCCTGCACGGCGGTAAAGAGGCCCGGCGGCGCGTTAGGGTCGGTGGCGTGGACCTCATCGTAGGTGTAACGAATGGAAAAATCGTAACGGCCCGTGAGTCCGGTTTGGTCGACGAGTGGGCGGTCGACGAAGAACTGTTCGCCCATAATAAAGTCGCCCATTGAGGCGCTGGTGTAGGTAATGGTCTGCTCGGTGCCATGGCCGTTCCCTTCCTGGTCTGCTTCTGCGTCGGGATTGGCGGCCGGTTTCAGCTTCGGTCCACCTTTGCCGATCTGGATGGCGTAGACCGACAGCTCACGCTTGTCGTGGTGGAACTTGAGCTGGAAGCGGTCGGCGAGCAGCTTCTGCAGCATCTCCTGCTGCTGGCGCAGGCTGGGTTCGCCAGGAGTATCCGTTGTGCCTTCGACATCGAAGCGGTCGCGGGAAACCAAATCGGGCGCATCGACGATCTGACGCGGGTGAATGGAGTAGGCGAACATGACGAGGCTGGCGACGCTCTGGTTGCGAATCGTGAAAGCGATCGCCAACAGCATCGAAGCCCTGGCCGTTCGAGGCGGGGTCATGAGGCTTGATGGTGGCGACGGCGAAAGAGGGGTGCGCGTCGGCGGCCATGGGCTTCACCGGCGTCTGTGCCAGCGCCTGTATGGCTGCAAGTATGACGACGGCGAAAGCCGGTTTCCATGGACGATTGTGCATCGGAAGGCTCCTTCGGTTTGAGATCGATGGATAGGCATACGCAGAATCGTTACCGCCGGTTCGGCTGGTTGCTGACGATCTCTTTGCCGCCGGACCTGGCGATGACGTAGACCGGGCCGGGCAGCGCGGGCAGCGGGCTGGGCTGGTTGGCCAGGTCCTGCCATAGGAAGATGCGCTGCTGGCCCGTCCACTTCTGCGCCAGCGACTGCGGCGTCTCAAAGATCTGCGGCGCGTCGGGGAAGAAGCTGCCATACCACAGGTTCGAACTGCGGCCATAGTTGGCGACGCCGTTGTAGTTCGCGTCGGTGAGGATGTGGATGGGGTTGACGGCAACGGGTTCGATCGCGACGTCGGCGTGGTCGTGGTCGGTGGGCGCGGTGGTCTGCGGGGGGCTGATGCGAACCGCGACGAAGCGGTAACTCGGGCGCTGTAGATAGAAGCCCAACGTGCTGGCGTACTCGTACTCCTGATGGATAACGATGAGGTCGTCCGGCTGGAGCTGCGGCGCGATCACCGCGGCAAGCTGCTCCGAGCTAAGCACCGGAGCAAACGTCTGTAGGCCGAGATGCGCCGCCAGCAGAAAGCCGAAGGCTCCGGCGGCAAGGCATAGCATAGCGCCATGCGGTTGGTTTCGCCTGCGTAGGACGTAAGCCGTGAGCGGGCCAAGCAAGAGGCTCGCCGCAGCGACCGCCAGCGGCAACCGGAAGAGCCCAATCGCCTGCGCATTTAAGTCGAGGAAGTGGCCCATGCTCAGGGCGTAGTCGCTGGGGTTCTGCTGCAACAGTTGCGCGAGATCGGTGCCGGGTGCGGGCGGGCGGGTGTGCAGCAGGAAGAAGAGCGATGCCGCAGCAAAGATCGCACCGAAGGCAAGCAGCACGGCGGTGATGCGATCCAGGTCTTTGCGGCGTTGGTTGAAGTTTGCGGGTCTGGGAAGCGGGCTCCAATCTTCACGTCGAGCCAGCCTGCCGGAGATGAGGATCGCCAGCGGAGGCAACGCAGGAAGCACGTAATACTCCTGCCGAGTTGAGAGGGAAAAGAACAGCATCGGCAATGCCGCCCAAATCGTAAGGAACAGCAGCGTGCGTTCCTCAGGCGCGAGGCAGCGGGTGCGCAGGCGCTCTCGCCAGGCTCGGGTGCGCAGGGGGACGGCCTGTGCGAGCGCTTTGAAGACGAACGCACTCCACGGCATCAGCCACACCAAACACAGCCCCCAGAAGAGCCATAGCGGCACTGTGTCGTAGTCGCGCGGGACGCGCAGGTTCAAGTAGCGCAGCAACTGCTCGTTGACAAAGTAGAACCACGCCCAGCCATGCACATTGCCGTCGGTGGGCAGCAGCACAGTCCAGCGTCCGTGCGCGAACCCGAGCCCGCCGGGCTGACCTTGGGTCGGGTTCGCCAGCGCGATACGGATATGCCACGGCGCCGCGATCGCGAAAAACACAGCGAATGATGGGAGCGGATGCAGTTGGCCAACGCGTGCGATAGCTCCGCGCCAGCCCCGCGTCAGCAGCAGATACACCAGGGCGATCCCCACCGGGAAGACAACACCGATCAGCCCCTTGGTCAGCACGCCGAGCGCGCAACACGCCGCAAACGCGTAGCAGAGTCCCCTGATATTCTGCGAGCCTTGCTCCGTCCGCCAGAAGCACAGCATCGCCAGCGTGAGCCACAGGCAGATCATCGCATCCGGAATCGTGATGCGGGTAAAAATGAATACCCCGAAGCTCGAGAGCAGGAACAGCCCTGCATACAGCCCGGCGCGTGCCCCGCTCTTGCTTTGCCCAGATCGGCCGAACGCCCGCCGCGCGAACACCTCCACCGCGAAGGCCAGCGCCAGCACGGTCAACGCCAGCGGAACCCGCGCTGCCACCGCCAGGCACTTCGCCGACGCGTGCCCGAGCATCTGGGAGACGCCCATGCACGCGGCTATCGACCAGTAGAGCAGCGGCGCCTTCTCCAGGTAGCGGATGCCATTGGCGTAGAGCGTCACCCAGTCGTGGCGCAACAGCATCTCCCGCGCCACCTCGGCGTGGACCGAGTCCGCATCATCCAGCAGCGCAGGCCGGAACAATGTGAAGCTCGCATAGAATGCAATCCAAAGTACGAGCAGCACCAGCGTGTGCGTAACCGGGCGCTTCGGGATGCGATTCTGGTCGGCGGTGAGCGGCATAATCGAAGGCTCCGAGGGCCGGCAAGCGGTCAACGCCCTCATCGCGACTATATTTGAAAGCGGTGCAGCTTGAGGCTAATGCTGGAGAGAAATGATTGAGTGATCGAGTGGAAATGACAGGCCCGGGGCCTTCCGCAGAGTTGATCTTCGGCGACTGGTATCCCGCAATTCGCGCGTCGGAGTTGCAGCGCGGCCAGAGGAAGACCGCATTGCTGCTGGGGCATCCCTTGCTGCTCGGCCGCCGCAACGACGGTCGGCTCTTCGCCATGCGCGACCTCTGCCCGCATCGCGGCATCCCGCTGTCGGCCGGCTGGTTCGACGGCGAGACCGTGACCTGCAAATACCATGGCTGGGAGTTTGAGCCGTGCAGCGGCCAGTGCAAGTTGATCCCTTCGCTTACCCGCGCGGACACCTTGGACGCGACCAAGATCTTTGCCGCTGCGTATCCCTGCGAAGAGCGCGACGGCCATGCCTGGGTCTATCTCCCGCAGCCTGGATCGGGTCTCGGCACCGGCAGCAGCGCGGAGTTGCCGCCTATTCCCGAGGTGCCCAAGTTCTCTGCGCGCTTCCGCAGTGCCCACCTGCAGGCTGACCTGCCGTGCAATGTCGATCACGGGATCATTGGCCTGATGGACCCGGCGCATGGACCGTTCGTGCATCAGTCCTGGTGGTGGCGCAGCCGCGCCAGCATCCACGAGAAGGAGAAGCGCTTCGAGCCGCTGGTCGACCGCGAGCACAACGGCAGGAATTCCGGCTTCCGCATGGCGGCTCATGCGCCCAGCAGCAACAGCCTGCCCTATAAGCTGCTCGGCGCCCATGGCGCGGTCACCACCACCATCGACTTCCTGTTGCCCAATCGCCGCTACGAAACCATCCGCTGCGGCGACAAATGGTTCGCCAGCCTGACCACGGTGACGCCGGTAACGCCCTCCACCTGCCGCATCGACGTGTGTGCGGCGTGGAACGTTCTCTCCTGGTTCCCCTTCTTCACGCCTATCCTCAAGTTCTTCGGCGCGATCTTCGTGCGTCAGGATCAGGAGACGATGGTCGAGCAGGCCGAGGGTCTGCGCTATGGGCCTGCGCTGATGCTAATCGACGATGCCGATAAACCGGCGAAGTGGTACTTCGCGCTGAAGCAGGCGCGGCTGCAAGGGACCGGCGTGCATCCCATGGAGGGTCCGGTCATGCTGCACTGGCGCAGCTAAGGCGACGATGCGATCATGCGCAACCAGCTGCGCGCAAAATCCTCTTAGAACGCATACTTCAGCGAGAGCTGAATAAACCGCGCGTCCGGCGTCAGCTTCTGGAAGCTGCGCGGACCGGTAATCGTTCCGCCCGTGCTGTCGATGGTCATGTCGCTCGGCTGGCCCAGGGATGGCGTATTGAACAGATTGAAGATGTCGGCGCGGAACTGCAAGGTCTGCTCGCGGTACACCGTAAAAACCTTGAAGACGGACATGTTGATGCGCTCATAGCCCGGCCCGTAGACATCGTTGCGCCTGCCCCCCAGGAACCCGAGGGCCGACGCCGGGCTGGTCACGTAGACAGGCTGCGTCGCCGCCGCATCGTGTGGATCGGAGGTCCCGGTTGGAATGTAGTGGCTCGGCTCATTCGTCCAGTCGTTGGGGTTCCATGGATTCGCAAACGAGCATGGGTTATACCAGTGGCTGCGAGTGCGCGTCTGGGCAGCGCAGGCCACCTGAATCCCCGGATTCGGACTCGTGAAGGTGCCGCCGCTCGCATAGGGATCCTTGAGCTTGACCGCCTCCGCCTTACCTCCACTGGCCGTGCTGATGGCAGTCGGCATCACCGAGAAGGGGTTGCCCGTCTGCGCCGCGAAGGTGATGTTGGCCGACCATCCGCCGGCCACCGCGTCCAGCACGCCTTTCCGGTTCAGAAACCGGCGTCCCGCCCCAAAAGGCAGATCGTACAGGGCATTGAAGGTGAAACGCTGGCGTGTATCGAAGGTGGAGTTGGAGTAATCCGCCTTGAAGGGTATCAGGTTGGTCTGCTTGTATCCCGCGTCCGCCCCGGAGATCATCAACGCCGGCGCATCGTCCAGCGAGTGCGACCACGTGTACGTTGCCAGCAGGCTGCTCCCCTGGGCATAGTGTTTCTCCAGCTTGGCCTGCAGTCCGTTGTAGTTGCTGCTGGCAATGTGGTTGGTAAACTCCGTGCCGCCGAAGTCCGGCAGCGGGCGGGCGCGCTGCGTGCTGTTGCTCGGATTCTCCAGCGCCAGCGGGCTGTTCGGATCGGTAAGCGACCCCAGGTGGTGCGATCCATCCCCCACATAGCTCACAGTGGCCGAGATGCCCTGGTCAAGGCTGCGCTGGATGGAAAGGTTATAGTCCTCCGTGTACGGTGTCGTCACCGACGCGGGTGTGCCGCGCAGCGCGAGGTGAGCCACGTCAGCGTCAAGTCCGTTGGCCAGGATGGTGGAGAAGCCGTTGCCCAGCGTAATGCCGTCGGTGGGGCACGAGGTCGCGGAGCAGTTGCCGGAGGGAAACGTGGAGTCGAACTGGAAGGGGTAGTTCTGCCCCAGATTGGGCAGGTAGCCGGCGTTCTCCAAGCCACCGTAAAACAGCCCATACCCGGCCCGAATCGAGGTCTTCGCGTCCGGCGAATAGGAGACCCCCAGGCGTGGTCCGAAGTTCGCCTTCTGCGACGTAACCAGATGCGGATTGCTGTCGTACTGCAGGGTGATATTGTCTGCCGCGAGCAGATTGGGAAACGCATTGCCGGTCTGGGCGAAGATGGATTGCGTGTAGTTCTTGATCTCCGCGGGAAACTCCAGCACTGCCGAGCCGCTGCCAACTCCAGTGACCAGGTTCAGCGACGACGGCCCGGTCAAATAGTAGGAGGCCTGGTAGCCGCCCACGTCCTTGTAAGGCTGGAAGTACTCCCAGCGCAGCCCCGCATTGATGGTGATGTTCTTGGTGATGCGCCAGTCATCCTGCAGGTACGCAGCGTCGTACCAGCGCGCATCGCCGCTGACCGACTCGCTGGAAAGGGTTGCGCTGTTCTGGCTGTCCAGCAAGAAATCGGCCGCCGAAAAGCCGGTGTTGGGCGCGTTCAGATTGCTCGTGTATTCGCCCGTATAACTGTAGTTGCCCCGCGAAGCCACCGGCTGCAGTGTCGAGAAGCGCATGCTCAGCACAATCCCGCCCGCCTTCAGGGCATGGTTGCCGACAATCTTGGTGACGTTGTCGATGAGCTGGTAAACATTCTCCTTCTCGTTGGAGGGCGAGTACCCGCCGCCGCCAAAGCTGGCAATGTTCAGGATCCCGCCGTTGAACGTGACCTGGGGCAATCCGCCGTTCAGGTTGCCGGCCGGTATTCCGCCAAACCCCAGGCTGGCCGCATAGCCCGTATTGTTCGCGTAGAACTGCAGCCGCTGCGCACGGATGTAATTGAACCCCACGCGGAACTCGTTGGTCAGCGTCTGCGTAAAGACGTGGGCCTCGCTCAGCATAAAGCTGCCGCTGAGGTTGGTGCTGATGTTGCCACCGCCCAACAGGACGCCGAAGGTCGGGGCCTGCTGCGACGGCTCATGCCAGTAGCTGAAGCTGGAGTAGGCAGTGTCCTTGGCGCCGATGTTCCAGTCCAGGCGCGTGTCCCACTGGGTGGTATCGTCGGTCGCCGCCGAACTGAAACGGTAGTTGTTGTAGAGCAGTCCGCCGTTGGTATTCGGCTTGGGCAGCAGGTTCAGGATCGACAACGCGGTCGGGTTCGGCGCGACTCCGGGAATGCCGGTGACCAGATTGTTGTTTGCGAACGGCTGCGGTGCCGCGGATGAACTCTGGTGGTAGAGCTGGATGGGCCCGGACGCGCCCGTCAGCGAAGTGCTGTACAACTCGCTGAAGTTGCCCGCCCGCTCCAGCAGCGAGGGCACCGTGGCAATGATGATGCCTTTGTACGCGACGCGATTGGCCTGCACGTCGCCAAAGAAGAACAGCTTGTTGCGCAGTAGCGGCACGCCCAAGGTCGCGCCAAACTGGTTCTCGTGATACGGCGGCACCGACGTCGCATTCCAGTCCCTCGCGTCAAAGAGCGTATTGCGCAGGAACTCCCATGCGCTGCCGTGGATATTGTTGGTGCCCGCCTTCAGGCTCGCGTTGATCACCGCGCCTGCCGAGTGCCCGAACTCCGCCGAGTAGTCGCCGCTCTGCACCTTGAACTCCGCCAGGCCTTCCGACGGAGGCTGCGCCACGAAGCTGGCCCCGGTAGGGAAGTCGACCAGGTGGTTGTTGTTGTCCACCCCGTTCAGCATGTAGTTGTTCTGTTCCGCGCGCTGCCCATTGGAGTTGAAATCGCCGGTGCCTGCGCCATGCGTGCCCTGCGGTGGAGCCGCGCCCGCCGCCAACTGCGCGATGTAGACCCAGTTTCCGCCGCTGAGCGGCACCTTGTTGATGGATTGGCCGGCCGTCGCCTGCCCGGTCGAGCTCTCCTGCGTCTGCAGCAGCGGGGCATTCGCCGTCGCCGCAATGGTTTCGCTGGCGGAGCCCGGCTTCAGCGTGACCACAACGTTCAACTGTTGCTGCATACCCAGCTTCAAGCCGGTCAGCGTGGTGGTCCCAAAGTCCCGCGCACTGGCAGTCACGCTGTAGTTGCCGATCTTTACCGGAGGGAAAAAATATAGGCCCGATCCGTTCGATCTGGTCTTGAACACCTGGCCCGTGTCCAGGTTGGCGAGGGTCACGCTGGCGCTGACGATCGCCGCGCCCGACGGGTCCTGGATCACACCCGTAATCGTGCCCTGGTCTGCCTGTCCCGACGCCGTGTGCACCAACCCGAACGCGACCAGCAGCGCCAGGACGGATAATTTCAGTTTCATCGCCTCTTTGTTTATGATTCATCCGGATTATACCGCCCGGCAACGATGGCCCGATAAACTCTGCGTCTTTGACCGGTGCGAGCGCTTAGCCCTTCAGCGAAGCCGCCCGCTCCGACCGCCCGGTAATCTCCGCCGCCCGCGCCTCGGCATATGCCGCCGCACCCAGCAGCGCGCACGTCTCGTCAAGGATCACCCGCACCGGGATCGACTCCAGCACCGGCGAGAGCCGCCCCTTATCCAGAAATGCCTGCATAAATCCGCCTGCCTGCAGCGTCTTCAGCGACTTCGGCGCGATCCCGCCGCCCAGATACATTCCGCCCGTGGCCAGCACCTTCAGCGCGATGTTGCCCGCCTCCGCGCCGTAGGCCGCCGCGAAGACCTGCATCGTCTCAAAGCACAACGCGCTCGACCCATCCTCCGCGCACTGGCCAATCACCGCGTTCGGGTCTTCTGTCTTCATGCGGTCGCGCAGCCACGCTGGCTCCTCCATCTTCTCCACGTCGCGCAGATACGCATAGATGTTCTTGATCCCGATGCCGGAGACCACCCGCTCCCAACTCACGCGCCCATTCAGCGTGCTGCGCAAGTACTCAAGCAGCCTGATCTCGCGATCCGTCCGCGCCGCAAAATCGCAGTGTCCACCCTCGGATGGTATCGGCCGATGTCTCTTCCCATCCCAGATCAGCAGCGCCTCGCCCAGTCCGGTGCCCGCGGCAATCAGCCCTCTGTTCCCAACCGCGGCCGCATCGCCTTCGTGCAGCGTGACGATGCTCTCCGGCACAAGTTCGGGAATTCCGTAGCCGGTCGCTTCGAGATCGTTGATGAGAAAGATGTGCTGGATGTCGAGTGTTCTTGCGAGGTCATTCGCATCCAGCGTCCACGGCAGATTGGTCAGCTTGATCCGCCCCTCGCGCACTGGCCCCGGACAACCAAAGCACGCGGCCACAATCTGGTCCCGCTCGCCCGCCGCAAGAAAACTCTCCACCGCCGCGTCCAGCGAAGCAAACTCCTGCGATGGCACCTTCTCATCGCGGACCGCCTTCAGCTTGCCGCCCTCAAAGTTGTACAGCGCAAGATGGACCTTGGTGCCACCGACATCGCCCGCAAGAATCATGAAGTCCGTTCTCCCTGGTATGCTGTACGTTCTACGTTGCCCGATGCTCGCAAGCCTCCCCGTCTTCAACGTGAAACGTACAACATAAAACGTACGACAACCGTCCTACGAAATCTCCAGCGTACCCACACCATCCGCACCTGTTGCGGGCAGCTTTGCCGAGGCAGCCCCATCCAGCAACAACGTCAATCTACCGCTCGCCGGACGGATGAGCTGCGACGGCTTGGACTCCGGATCATACGCCCCCAGGAACACGTCATGCAGCACCTGCGCCTTGCCCGCACCCTCGATCAGGAAAGCGACCTCCACACCCTGGTTGATCACCGGCCGGGTCAGCGTGATCCTCCAGGTTTCCTTCTGCAGCACATGGTTGGCGACCACCAGTCGCTCCATCTCGTTCAGTGCCTGAGTGTGCGGAAACAGCGAAGCCGTGTGCCCATCGTCGCCCATGCCCAGCAGGACCAAGTCGAATTTCGGCGTCTCTGCGCCTTCCAGCCGAAATGCCGTGCGCAGCGTCACCTCGTAGCGCGAAGCCGCAAGCTCCGGGTCGAGTTCGCCCTCCATGCGGTAGATCTGCGTAGCCGGCAGCGGGACCTTCGAGAGCATCGCCTCGTTCGTCATGCGATAGTTTGAGTCCTGGTCCGTGGGCGGCACGCACCGCTCATCCACCCAAAAGAGGTGCAGCCGCTCCCACGGCACCCGCGCGAAATAAGGCTGGCCTCGGTCGGCCAGGGCCGCGAACATTCCCTTCGGCGTGGTGCCTCCGGAGATTGCAACCCGCGCCATCCCGCGCGCCTCCGCGGCAGCCGAAACCGACGACGCAAAGGCTTCCGCCGCAGCTACAGCCAGAGCTTCCGCGCTGGCTGAGATTCGATATGTAACCACAACCGGTCGCCGCACTGCGTCGGCTCCTCGCTCTTCGACTAACAACCTGCAACT
>Ga0182013_10006655_pt1 | contig 12987 bp, 11 predicted proteins | sample 612S2MmetaG_FD_120487 | JGI IMG/M metagenome (GOLD analysis project Ga0182013, IMG submission 120487) | Permafrost microbial communities from Stordalen Mire, Sweden - 612S2M metaG | ecosystem: Environmental > Terrestrial > Soil > Wetlands > Permafrost | place: Sweden: Stordalen | collected... | reverse complement strand
CACGGGTCTGAGCACGACGAACAGCAACGTCACCTCGCTGTCGACTTCGACCTCGACCGCGGCTAGCTCGCTGTCGACGGGCATCAGCTCGCTGTCCACCTCGGCTTCGACCAGCATTAGCTCGCTGTCGACTTCGACCTCGACCAGCGTCAGCTCGCTCTCGACCGGGATCACGTCGCTGTCGACCTCGACCTCGACCAAGGTCAGCTCGCTCTCGACCGGCATCAGCTCGCTGTCGACCTCGACCTCGACGCAGATCAGTACGGTTGATGCGACCTTCGCCATGATCGGTGTCGGGGCGCCTGGTACTCAGGGCACGTCGACCTCGCAGAACCTGTTTATCGGCAACGGGTCCTTCGCGGCGACCGGCGGTACGGCGGTTGGCTACAACAGCTACGCGGGGGTTAACTCCGTGGCGGTCGGCACCAACGCCTACGCCAACGGTCCCCTCGACACGGCTCTGGGCTACGGTTCGAGCGTCGGGGCCGATCACGGCACTGCGGTTGGCGCCAACACCTCCATCAACCCGAACGCCACCTACGCGACGGCTCTGGGTTATGGCGCATCGGTTGGGGCCAATGGCACGAACTCGGTGGCGATCGGCGCCAACTCCGTCGCCAATCAGCCGAACACGGTTTCGTTCGGTTCGCCGGGCGCCGAGCGTCGCCTGACCAACGTCGCAGCCGGCATCTACAACACCGACGCCGCCAACCTCGGCCAGGTGAGGGAAGCCTACGCCGGTGTCGCCATGGCCTTCGCCATGACGGCGGTGCAGCCCTCTCTCAACAAGGGTGAGATGGCCGTGTCCCTGGGTGTTGGCGATTACCTCGGCCAGTCGGCCTTCAGCCTGCGCTACGAAGCACAGCCGATCGACAACATCTTCATCGGCGGCGCGCTCGGCTACTCCACCAACGGCGATTTGGGTGGATCCGCTGGCGTCGGCTTTAAGTGGTAAGCTGACGATAGTTTGAGTAAGTTAAGGGGCGAGGTCTGCTGGGAACCCAGCGGCCTCGCCCTTCTCTTTGGAAACTGGATTGCGACGATGACGGGGCGGCGGTTGTGGCTGGGGTTGGCCGCGTTAGGTTTAGCTACTTTGCTAGTCCCCCATCCGGCGAGCGCCCAAAGCGCAAATTCATTCAATTCCGGCGGACTGCGACCGCCCCTACAACTCACACCGGTGAGCGCCCAAGACACAGGCTCGTCCGATAGCGCGCCGCCGGGGTACAAGATCGTTCACAAGCCGGCCAAGCCGGCCAAGCCTCCCGCGGCCAGCCCCCAGCCCGAGCCGGCGGCCTTGCATGCCGATGCCGCGCGGGGACTGAACGACCCCTCCACCCCGTCGCAAAAGATTCAGGATGCGCTGACGCAGATCCATATGACTGACTGCGCGCCCGCCGTTCAGCGCATCACGGATTTTTTGTTTGAAGGCCAAGACGCCAATTTTATCGCCCAGCCGCTGGGACCCGACACCATCCGTTGGCCGACTGTGTTTTCCATGGAAGTCGCCGATCCTTCGGGAGGGCATTCCCACTTTGCAATTCTGGTAATTTCCGGGAATTGTTCGGGAATGTACGAGGAGACCCGCTATTGGCCTCAACCGTGCAGTATCGTAAAATCTTTGGTCTTTTCGAAGTACGTTGGCGATCAACTACTTCAAAGCCAGGTTAGGGTCAGTTCTGATGGCCCAGCTCGCCAAGTATTTCTTACGCCTGCAGGCCAAGGGTGTCTTTCCGTCAAGAAAGAACTATTTCACTAAGCGCGTCTTGATTGTTCAAGACAAATAAAATACCGCCGCCGCCACCGCCTCGTTGCGGGCCTGTGCAGGGGAAGCCGAGGGTTTATGCGAATTGGAATTTCCGTCATTACCCATGAGGGCCAGAACATCTGGAACAATGGGTTGGGGCAAAACGTCTTCCATCTGGCGAGGCTGTTCAGAAGCCTGCCCTTTGTTGAAGATGTCATCCTGATCAACTGCGGCAACCAGGAAACCCTGACTGCGGAGGCTGCGCCAGGCTATCAGGACTTTCGGCTCGTCCGGCCTCTGGATGCGACGGATCTGGTCGATGTAGTCGTAGAACTGTCCGGCGGGCTCGTCGTGGAATGGCTCGACTACATTCGCGCCCTCGGCAAAAAGGTCGTCTACCACGTGTGCGGTACGCCCTACACGGGCTTGGTCGAAGGCCCGGTGTTCGGTAAGGACGCCTATTTCGCACGCGGCGATCGCTGCGACGAGGTGTGGAATCTACCCAGGGACAACGTGTTCCAGCCCTTGCTTGGGGCGCTGCATCGCTGTCCCGTGTACGAGGTTCCCTTCATCTGGTCGCCCGAATTTCTCGTGCAGAGGCAGCAGATCCTGCTCGAACACGGTCTGGACTTCGGGTTCAAGCCGTTGCCGCCCGGCGCCGCGCGGCGCCCGATGACAGCGGCTATTTTCGAGCCAAACCTATCGGTTACCAAGGTGTCGTCCATCCCCATGATGGTCTGTGACCAAGCCTACCGCAGCAATCCGAACGCGATCAGCGGCATGCATGTGCTGAACTCCACGCATTTGGTCAATCATCTGACGTTCAATTTGCTCGCCAATTCGCTGGATATCGTCAAAGCAGGTAAAGCCCTGTTTCTCCAACGTCATGATTTCGCTGGATATATGGCCGAAAAAGCAGACGTGGTTATCACCCACCAGTGGCAGCACGACATGAACTACCTCTATCTGGACGCCCTCTATGGCAATTATCCATTGATCCATAACTCTCCGTGGCTGGGCGAGGTGGGCTATTACTATCCAGATTCCGACATCGAGGCCGGGGGCGAGCAACTCTTGAACGCCTGGGCCCGCCACGACGAAAACTTTGAAACCTATTCACGCGACGCCCGGCGGTTCCTCGACTCCCTGAGCCCGGCGGCCCCGGCCAATGTCGATCATTACGCGCGCCGGCTGTTGCACTTGGAAGGCGCCCCCAGCCGCAGGAAATCGGCATGAAATCGCCCAGAAACAAGAATGGGCGCCTGAAGGTCGGCGTGACCATCTACCTGCGCGAGGGGCAGCAGTCCCTGTGGGAAAACGGCATCTTCCAGAATTGCTATTTCCTATTGATGCTGCTCAACAAATCGCCGCTGATCGATAAGGCGTTTCTGGTCAACGGCGGGCCCGGCAGGCCTGAGGAGGCTGGCGACTTCCTGGGTATGGCCCCGGCGCCGGTGATCAATTACGACACCGCCATGCAGGAGCTCGATGTCATCATCGAGCTGAGCGCCCAGCTCAACAACGAATGGGCCGCTAAGTTCCGCGATAAGGGCGGCCGAGTTGTCGGTATGTACGTGGCCAATGACTATGTCATCGACATCGAGCGGATCATTTTTGATCTGGCGCCCGGTCATTTGATGTCCGGCACTCCGTACGACGTGGTCTGGACCCTGCCGGCGTTCCAAAAGACTTGTTACAGCTATTACAAGGTCGGCATGCGCGCGCCGGTTAAGGTGATGCAGCACCTGTGGAGCCCGATCCTGGTGGACAGGTCAGTGGAATCCCTGACGCCGCCGCGCTCGTTCGGCTATGTGTCTGGTCGCGATCGCTGGCGATTGGCGATCCTTGAGCCCAATATCTGCATGGTTAAAACCGCCCATCTGCCCATGTTGGTGTGTGATATGGCTCATCGCGCCGAGCCGACCTTCATCGAGCGTATGCTGGTGTACAACAGCATTCAGCTCAAGGAGAGAAAGCCATTCGTGGACTTCGCCCTGGGTCTAGACTTGGTCCGCCACGGCATTGGTCTGTTCGAACCACGCCTGCCCGTCTATGAAATCATGACGGCCAGGGCAGACGCCATCGTGTCCCACCATTGGGAAAACGGACAGAACTACGTGTATTATGAGGCCCTGCACGGCGGCTATCCTCTGATCCACAACTCTAAACTGATCGGTGATTGCGGCTACTATTACGCAGACTTCAATTGCGACGAAGGCGGTCTGGCGCTGCGCCAGGCTTTCCACAGCCACGATCGTGAGTTGGAGACCTATAAACGCACCGCCCGAACCTTCCTGGAGCAGCTCAACCCAGAGTCCGAGCGTAACGTCGCCAGCTACAGTGCGGCGCTGCAAAGCCTGTTCGACTAGGCCGCCATGTCACGAATTAACGCCACGCCGCGCCCGCTCCGGATCGGGATCACCATCGGTCTCAGGTCCGAGGACGAAAGTCTGTGGATCAACGGCATCAAGCAAAACGCCATCTTTCTGGCGAAGCTTTTCCAAAATTCGGTCCACCGGCATAACGTTGTTCTGCTCAACACCACCGATGTCGCCGTCACCAATAAGCTGCCCTGGGACCTGAAACAGTTCCCGGTCGCTTCGTTCGAGGCGGCCAAGGATAATCTCGATGTTCTGATCGAGCTGGGCGGCCAGATTAACGACGTCCAGACGGACTATCTGAAGCAGCGCGGCACCCGCATCATCAGCTACTGTTGCGGGCCGGAATATGTGGCGAACGCCCAAGCTATTGTCTTCCAGATGCCTGGCTTCCAGACGCCCTTCATCAATCAACGGTACGATGAAATCTGGGTCATTCCCCAGGTGGCCGAAACAAGTCTTCATTATTTCAAGACCTTGAGGCGTCGTCCCGCAAGGGTGATCCCCTTCGTGTGGGACCCCATGTGCATCGAGGAACGCAGTAAGGCCCTGCCTCACGGCGGGGAATATCGGCCCCATGGCGGGCGCGCCAAGAAGCTGTCTGTGATTGAGGCCAATCGCGATCTGCTTAAGTTCTGCCTTTATCCAACCTTCTTGGCTGAGCTTGCTTTTCGGATGGCGCCCGACAGGATTGAGTTTCTGCATGTGACCAACGCCGATCGGTTCGTGAACGATGACTTCGGATTTGTGGCCCTGATGAAGGGTCTCGACATCGTCAAGGCGAATAAAGCCAGCTTTGTCGGCAGCTTTCCGACGCCGGATTTCCTGTCACAGCACACCGACCTGGTCATTTCTCATCAGTGGGGCCTAGCCCTCAACTATATGTATCTGGAGGTGTGCTGGCAGGGCTATGGCCTGGTGCACAACGCCCATCTGGTCCCTGAAATCGGCTACTACTATCACGAGAACGACGTGGAAGAGGGCGCGCGGATCCTGCTGCGCGTCTTGGAAGAGCATGACGCCCACTGGGAGGACTATCGGTCCGACCAACGGAAATTGATCGGCAAATACCTAGCCACCAACCCCGAATTGAGCGCTGCCTACGACGACCTCCTTTTCCAGCTTCTTTCGAGCGAGCCTGCCCCTTAGCGCGTGGCTTGGCCTATTTTAATCGTCCTCTAAAAGGATGGCGCAGGTGTAGGTGTAGGTGTGGGTCGGCAAGCCTGACGCTTACCTCAACCAGACCCAGATAGCCGGCCGGTCAAGTCAACGATTGCTTGGCAAAGGCGGACCGGCGCGGGTCTGTGGCTGACCACAATCAGGCCTTGCCCCGTCCGCGACAGCCGCCGATCGAGCGCCGTGACGAGTGAAGCTTCCGTCTCGCGATCAAGACCTTCGGTCGGCTCGTCGAGGAGAAGCCAGGGAGCTGGCCGCAGATAGGCGCGGGCCAATGATAGCCGTCGCCGCTCGCCGCCCGACAGGACCTCGCCGCCGTCGCCGATCCAGGTTGCCAGGCCTTGGGGAAGTCGCCGCACCCGCGCGTCTAGCTGGGCGTCCGCGAGGACTTCCCACATTGTCGCCTCGTCCGCTGTCGGATCGGCTAGACGCAGATTGTCCGCGATGGCTCCCGTCAGCAGTCGGCAGTCCTGCGGCGCATGGGCAAACAGGGACCGGGCCCAGCCCAAAGGTTCCACCTCCAATGGCTGCCCGTCGATCAGGAATTGGCCGGGCTGCGCGGCGCGCAGGCCGACCATCGATTCCAGCAGCATGGTCTTGCCGCAGCCGGAGGGGCCGGTGACGGCAAGCCGCGCGCCCGGCGTCAGGCGGCGCCCATCGATCTGGATTACGGCCGTGGCCGGCGGCCGCGGCGCTGTACTCGGAACCTGGGCTACGAGCACGCAATCCAGTCGTGCGATGGCCTCGCGATAGGCGCCCTGTTGCTGCGCGGCCCGCAGGAGCCCGCTCGCACCCTCCATGCCGGCCAGGGCGGCAAGCACCGCCAAGGCTATCAGGGGCAAGGCTGCGCTCGAAGCGAGCGCGGCAACGGCCGCCAGCGTTATTGCGACCAGACAGGCTTGCAGCAGGCCGAGCAGAGCTTCGGCGTCGTTGCGGGTCAGAGCGGCGCGGCTCAGGCTCGCGTCATGGAGCATGAGGGCATCGACGGCCTTCGCGGTCAGATTGAAGCACCGCAGTTCAGGAACGGCCTGAAGGAAGGCGCCCAGTCCATCCTTCAATCGTCCGCTGGCGCGCAGCTGATCGCGGCCTGCGGTCCGGGTCAGCCGGTCGCCCAGCGTCTGGCCGGCCGTTATCTGGAGCCCGAGCCCCAGAAGGAAGGCGACCGTCGCCCGAGGGGAGGCGAGGGCGATCACGGCGCCGGCTGCGCCCGCTGCCGCCGCTGCGGCCCAGGGTGCGGAACGTCGGACGAATGCGGTCTCGATCGCGTTCACGTCTTGGACGAGGCGGGCGGACGCCTCGCCCGATGAAAGGGTGAGCGCTATTTGCGGAGGCGCGGCGGCCAAACCGGCGAAGAGCGCGGGTCTCAGCGCCGCCAGGGCGTGGAAGGCGGCGCGGTGACTGAACAGGCGTTCGCCGTAACGCCCCGCCGTTCGACAGATCGCCAGGCCGCGAAGCCCCGCGCTGGGCAAAAGGTAGTTGAAGGCCTGGATAGCGGCGGGACCGGTTGCCCCCGCCATGGCCGCGCCGGCCAGGAACCAGCCGGACAGTCCCAAGAGCCAGATCGCCGTCGTCGCTGTGACAGCCGCGGCGACCGCTGCGATCAGAAGATCGCTGCGCCGCTGGCGGATCTGGCCGGCGATGAATTCGCCGATCGGGGAATGATCACTCACGGCAGCCTCACGACATGGTCGGCGATTGCCGCCAGGGTTTCGGCGTGGGTCGCGACAATCACCGTCCGGGTCTGCGCCGCCTGGCGTATGAGATCGATAATGTCCCGTGCCGCCGCATCGTCGAGATCGGCGGTCGGCTCGTCGAGCAACAGAAGCGATGCCGGCTTCAGAAGAGCGCGCGCCAGGGCCAAGCGTCGCCGCTCTCCGCCCGACAGTCCGCTGCCGCGTTCGTCCAACACGGCGTCGCCGCCCTGCGACCGGCGGGCGAGGGCCGCCGATAGACCGACGTGCGAGGCCATGGCCAAGGCCGCTTCGCGTGTGACCCCAGGGTCCGCCATCATCAGGTTATCGACCATTGTTCCGGGCAGGAAGGCCGGCGCCTGTCCGGCCCACGCCGCGCTGTCCGAGAACCCATCGGTCGCTGTGAACCCGCCAAGGGCGATCGATCCCGAGGCGATGGGCGTCAGGCCGAGGATCGCGGCCAGCACCGACGATTTGCCCGAACCGGTGGGGCCCACCAGCGCCGTGATGGCCCGTGGCGGGGCGAGGGCGTCCAGCGGGCCGATGGCCAGATCGCCAAACTGTAGGCGCAACTGGCTCAGCCGCAGCGGAAGCGCCTCGCTCGCTTGGCTCGAGGGGGAGGACGGCGACGGTGCGGCGTGCTCCAGGAGAGGACGCAGGCGCGCGGCGGCCGCTTCGCCGAGCTGCTTTTCGTGATAGGCGCCAGCGAGTTTGCGAAAGGGCGCGTAGAACTCCGGCGCAAGAGCCAGGGCAAAGAAGGCGCGTTGGAAATCGAGGCTCTCGGGAACCTTGAACGGCAAAAGGCCGAGCAGGGAAAAGCCGCAGTAGACCGCAACCAGAGCCACTGCCAGGGCGGCGAAGAACTCCAGAGCCGCCGATGAAATGAAGGCGATCCTGAGGACGCCCAAGGTGCGGTCGCTGACCTCACGCGAAGCGGAGCTTACTTTGGCTGTTTCCTGCGCTTCGGCCTGGAAGGCCAGGATCACGGGCAGGGCTCGGACGCGATCGACAAAGCGCCCAGAGAGCTTAGCGAGCGCCTCGAATTGTCGGCTGGCTTCGGCGCCGGCCGCTCCGCCAGCTAGAGCCATGATTGCCGCGAAGGGGACCAGGGTCACAAGCAGAATGCCGGCGGCGACGGGGCTAGCCAAGGCGACGGCGACGGCGATCAGCAGCGGCCCGATCCGAGCCTCAAGGCTAACGGGCAGAAATTGGCTGAAATATCCATCGACCGCCTCAACCTCATCGACGGCCGCGCCTGTCGCTTCGCCAATCGAGGCGGTGTCTCCGCGCGCCCGCGCCAGCACTACGCCTAAGGCATCGCGCCGCAAGGCAGATTTGATTCTCAGGGCATGTCGCGCCGCGAGCCGGGCAATAGACCAGGCGCAAAGCGCGCGCATGACCAAAGCGGCGCCAAGTCCAAGCAGGGGTAAGGCGACGGGGCGATACGTCAAAACCGCCGTGAGGGCGGCGGCAAAGGCTGCCGTGGCGGCGGCGTTGATCGACATCAAGGCGGCATAGGCGGAAATCGGGGCATAAGCCGCTCGCGCCCGGGATTTTAAGAATCCTCGATCGGCGACGGGGTCAGCTGTGATCATCGAGAGAATATTCCATATATGCGCATCTTAGAATATTTATATGTTGAAGCTCGGCCCGTGCTGAGCGCTGTCGGTCGGGAGAAGTAGCCGTGTCCATGGATGTCGTTGAGCTTTCCCGGCTGCAGTTCGCCCTGACGGCCATGTACCATTTCCTCTTCGTGCCCCTCACCTTGGGCCTGTCGTTTCTCCTGGTCATCATGGAGAGCGTCTATGTGATGACCGGCCGACCCATCTGGCGCACCATCACGCGCTTCTGGGGGACCATCTTCGGCATCAATTTCGTCCTGGGCGTCGCCACGGGACTGACCATGGAGTTCGAGTTCGGGACCAACTGGTCCTACTACTCGCATTACGTCGGCGACATTTTTGGCGCGCCCTTGGCGATCGAGGGCCTGATGGCCTTCTTCCTGGAGGCGACCTTCGTCGGCCTAATGTTCTTCGGCTGGGAGCGCCTGTCCCGGCAGGGCCACCTGTTCGTGACCTTCATGGTCGCCCTGGGCTCAAATCTCTCCGCACTCTGGATTCTGGTGGCCAACGGCTGGATGCAGAACCCCGTGGGCGCTGCCTTCAATCCCGACACCATGCGTATGGAGGTGACGAACTTCGGCGCGGTCCTCTTCAACCCGGTCGCCCAGGCCAAGTTCGTCCACACGGTCAGCGCCGGCTACGTCCTGGCTTCGGTCTTCGTGCTCGGCGTCTCGGCGATCATGCTTTTGAGCGGCAAGTGGCCGCGGGTCGCCAAGCGCTCCTTCGCCGTGGCCGCGTCCTTCGGTCTGGCGGCTTCGCTCTCGGTCGTCGTGCTCGGCGATGAGAGCGGCTACGCACTCACCGACAACCAGAAGATGAAGCTCGCGGCGCTGGAAGCCATGTGGGAGACCGAGCCTGCCCCGGCAGGGTTGACCGCCTTCGGCCTTCCCGACCTCCAGACCCACACCACCCGGTACGCGGTCAAGATTCCCTATGTACTGGGCCTGATCGCCACCCGCAGCCTCGATCGCCAGGTGGAAGGCATCCTGCCCCTGGTGGCCGACTCCGAAACGCGAATCGAGAACGGCCAGAAGGCTTATGACGCCCTGCAACGGTTGAAGGCGTCGCCAAATGATCCGGCCGCTCGCGCCGCCTTTGCGCTGACCGGCCGCGACCTCGGCTACGGCCTGCTGCTCAAGCGCTATGTCGCCGATCCCCGGATGGCGGATCGGGCCACCATCGAGAAGGCTGCGTGGGACACGGTGCCCAATGTGCCGGTGATGTTCTGGGTTTTCCGCATCATGGCCGGCATCGGCTTCCTGCAGATCGCGGTATTCGCCGCCGCGTTCCTCCTGGTCACGCTGCGCAAGTGCGACACCAAATGGATCCTATGGACGGCCGTCCTGATGATGCCCTTGCCTTGGGTTGCGGCGGAGGCTGGCTGGGTCCTCGCGGAGATCGGGCGCCAGCCCTGGGCTGTCGACGGGGTGTTGCCCACCTTCCTGGGGGCCTCCAGTCTCACGGTTCCGCAAATCTGGACCACCATCGTCGGCTTCACTTTGCTCTACGGGGTCTTGGCGGTGGTCGAGGTCGGGCTGATCGTGCGGACCATCAAGCGCGGGCCCTATGCCCATCACGAGGAGCCGGATGCGCCCGTGACGGATGTCATTCGTCTGGCTCCGGCTGAATAAGGAACGCGAGTGATGGCCATCCCCCTCGACTACCCGACGCTAAGGATCATCTGGTGGGCCTTGATGGGCGTGCTGCTGATCGGCTTCGCCCTGACCGATGGCTTCGATCTGGGGGTCGCGGCGCTCTTGCCGTTCGTCGCCCGTAACGACCGCGAGCGGCGCATGGTGATCAACACCATCGGCGCGACCTGGGAGGGCAACCAGGTCTGGTTCATCCTGGGCGGCGGCGCGATCTTCGCCGCCTGGCCCTTCGTCTATGCGGTCAGCTTCTCGGGCTTTTACCTGGCGATGTTCGCCGTTCTGGCGTCGCTGATCCTGCGGCCGGTGGGCTTCAAGTACCGCTCAAAGCGTCCCTCTAAGACTTGGCGGACGACTTGGGACTGGGCGCTGTTCGTCGGCGGCTTCGCTCCGGCGCTGGTGTTCGGGGTCGCGGTCGGCAACGTCCTGCAGGGCCTGCCCTTTCGCCTCGACAGTGATCTGCGCGCCACCTACGAGGGTACGTTCTTCGGCCTGTTCACGCCCTTCACCCTGGTCTGCGGGCTCCTGTCAGTGGCTATGCTGGTCACTCACGGCGCGGCTTGGCTGACGATCAAGGCGGAGCATGGCGTGGTGCGCGACCGGGCCCGGACCTTCGGCTCGATCGCGGCCCTCGCCGCGATCATCCTGTTCGGCGTCGGGTATGCCTTCGTCGCCTTTGGGGGGCTGGGCTTCCACGTCCAAGGCGCCATCGATCCCGCCGGACCGTCAAATCCGTTGCGCGCCACGACCTTGGCGGAACCTGGCGGTTGGCTGGACAACTTCCGCAGCTACCCCTGGATGTGGACGGCGCCGCTTCTCGGCTTCGCCGGCGCGGCCCTGGCGTTCGTCGGCATTCGTGCCGGCAAGGAGGTTCCGGCGTTCGCCGGATCGTCGCTTTCCGCGCTCGGCATCATCGCCACCGTGGGCCTGTCGATGTTCCCGTTCATCCTGCCCAGCCGCATCGACCCGAAATCGAGCCTGACGGTGTGGAACGCTTCGTCCAGCCACATGACCCTGTTCATTATGCTATTGGTCACCGTGGTCTTCCTACCGATCGTGCTCGGGTACACCGCCTGGGCCTACAAGGTGATGTTTGGCCGCTCGACGGTCGGCGCCTTGTCCACGAACCCCGACCTCTACTGAACCCGAGGAGATCCGATCATGTGGTATTTCACCTGGGTCCTGGGCGTGGGGTTGGCGGTCGCTTTCGGTGTCCTGAACGGCATGTGGCACGAGTTCTATCTGCTCGACGGGGGTGACGATGGGCAGGACGACGTCTGAGACGAACGGTGCTAGAGCCGGATGACTTCTCTCGAATTCTGAATCCGGATCTACATATTTGAATCGTGCTCTAAACGGTCAAAGCTGAGGTAGCTGGCCGGCGGCGACAAATCGTCTGCCTAGCGGCGCCTGAGCAAGCCGCTAATCGCGGGTCCGCACAGGGAAGCCCCCTGTTAGCGCTCGAGCTTCGCACGAATGGCGAGCAGTTCGCGTCGACGTTCGTCACTCGTTTCTGGGTAACGCATCTCAAGATCCTTGAGCGTATTCAGAACGATCTGCGACACGATCAAACGAGCATTTTCCTTGTCGTCGGCAGGAACCACATACCATGGCGCCGCCTTGGTGCTCGTAGCGCTGAGGCAGGCTTCATAGGCCTTCATGTAATCGCCCCAAAATTTCCGTTCCTCTATGTCGGCGGCGCTGAATTTCCAATTCTTCTCAGGTTCGTCGATCCGTTCGATGAACCGCTTGCGTTGCTCGTCCTTTGAGAGATGGAGAAAGAACTTGACGATGCGTGTGCCGTTTTCGTTGAGGTGGCGCTCCAGGTCCACGATCGAACGATAGCGATCGCGCCAGAATTCCTTGTCGCCGCGCGGTCGGTCCACCAATCCCTCGCCGCTGAGGATTTCCGGATGGACCCGGGCGATCAGTACCTCCTCGTAATAGGAACGATTGAAGATGCCGATTTTGCCACGCTCTGGGAGGTCGCGGGTCGTTCGCCAGAGGAAGTCGTGCTGCAGTTCCGTTGCGCTTGGGTGCTTGAAGCTGAACACCTGGCAACCCTGAGGGTTGACGCCTGACATCACATGCCGGATGGCCCCGTCCTTGCCCGCCGCATCCATCGCTTGAAAGATTAGCAAGATGGCGTGGCGGTTCGAGGCGTAGAGAAGCTGCTGTTGTGCGCTCAACTGCTCGACATGGGACTCTAGGAGCGACTTGTATTGATCCTTGGTTTTGTACACGGGCTCGACTTTCGTCGGCCATGTCTTGAGATCGACCTCGTCCCCCTCCTGAACGCTATAATCCTTCGGATGTATTTTCATCTTCGTCCTCTCGCGGCGATCTCGGTCACGGGGCGGATGCTGTCTCTCAGGTGATTTTGAGATAGGCGAATACCGGCAGTTTCACCGCCGCCAGGCCTGTTGCCAGCACGGCGGCCGCGGCGAGCGTGCTGGCGATCACCGGGACGGGCAGGGGCGTCATCGCGACGCCGCCCGCAGCCAGCGCCGCGGCGATCAGGACATCCGCGACGGAAGATGCGATGAGCCAGAGGCTTGGGCGCGCCCCCCAAAGATGCCGACGACCGCGAATGGCGTAGATGGTCGCCTGGCTGCTGAACACCAAGGCCACGAATGCGAGGGTCCTCAAGGCGTCGATGCCGAGGTTCAGCTGAAACCAGCCAATGGACAGGACGCCCACGCAAAAGGCCAACTGACTGACGCCCAT
>Ga0182013_10006652_pt1 | contig 12993 bp, 7 predicted proteins | sample 612S2MmetaG_FD_120487 | JGI IMG/M metagenome (GOLD analysis project Ga0182013, IMG submission 120487) | Permafrost microbial communities from Stordalen Mire, Sweden - 612S2M metaG | ecosystem: Environmental > Terrestrial > Soil > Wetlands > Permafrost | place: Sweden: Stordalen | collected... | reverse complement strand
TGCTTGCGGATAGTGTGGTAACTTTTCTTCACGGCGGTTCTCCCTTCAAGGTTTCGCAACCCGATTCTTTCAGAATCAGGCTGGACCGCCGCTCAACTTTCAACTACAGCCGGGACATCCTCGAAAAGTCGGCTTTCCGACTGCTTTCCGCGATCTGCCGAATCTTGTCGCGCAACTGGAAATCCGCATGTGAATCTCCGATCGCGCCCTTCCGGGAGGGAGGGAACGAGAATAGCCCCGGATAGAGTCCGCTGCGGCGGACGGCATCCGGGGACACGATCACAATCACGTTGTCGCGTCCCGCAGGGCCGCGGCGAACCTCTCTTCCTGTTCTGCCAAGTTCACCCGATAGTCCTCGCTCCCAGCCCCGCAGCCACTCCTCCGTCCCCGTCAAAAATTTCTTCTCCACTTTTGCAGTCCATTACCCTCTCTCGGCGCACAATCGAAGAGTGAAGGCAAAAAGCCATCACCCGGAGCAACCGCCATGATCCCTGCAATTGATCCTTCATCCCTCCAAACCAAAGCAGAGGAGCTCTTCCCCGCCCTCAAAAACCCCGCAGTCGCCCACTGCTGCGAAGTCTGGGAACGCGTCCATGCCGGGGCGCTCAAGAAAAAGAAAGGCGGAGCCGTCGCGCTCTACGACGCCAACCAGGCCTTCCAACATGCCATCCCCCCGCTCATCGGCTACGAAAATATATGCGACTTCATTGCCTGCGTAGGTTACGGCATGCTCTCCAACAAATTGCTGGAGGCAAGCGGAACCAGGCTTCTCTATGCCGCCCAGGTGGCCCTGAGCACCGTCGCCCCGCAGTCAAGAAAGCAGACGCGCGGTGCCGCAAATGGGCCAACCCCCTCCCCCCTTGTCCCCTGTCCATGACAACAATAGAGTTACGCGACAAGCAGATAAATACCCCATGAAAAGAAACAGCTTACGTATAGGGTATCTTCGGGAATTCCCCCTTTTTCGCCGGAAATAGCGCCTTTTGAGCGCCGCCGAAGCCGTTCTATGAGTCAATATCCTGTCTTCGGCTGTCCATGCGATTGCCGGCAACCTGAGATGCTTGGCATCTCCCGCCCCTTACAATAAAACCATGCTGAGGGATTTGCGCCCACTCTATGCCTACATGCGCCGCTACCGCTGGGGATACCTGTGGGGCACTCTTTCCTGCATCGCCACAAACGCCGCGGCGGTCCAGTTTCCCAGGGTCCTGGGATGGGCGGTCGACAAACTGCAAAGAGGTCAGGCCGATCACCGGATGATTCTGCTGTTCGCCGGCCTGCTGGTCGGCATTTCCCTGATCAAGGGCATCTTTCTTTATGCCCAACGCTGGATTCTGATCGGCATCTCGCGCGAGATTGAATTCGACGTCCGCAATGACCTCTTCAGCCACCTGGAAAAGCAGGACTCCGGCTTCTATCAGCGCTATCGCACCGGCGACGTGATGGCCCGCATGACCAACGACTTGAATGCCGTGCGCATGTTGCTTGGCCCGGCGCTCATGTACTCCGCCAATACGGTCTTTTTCACTATTTTTGCGTTGTACTTCCTGCTGCACTTGAGCCCATGGCTCACACTGGTCGCGCTGGCGCCCATGCCGCTGGCCAGCATCCTGGTCCAGTACCTCGGGCACAGGATTCACGACCGCTTCGAGAGGATTCAGGCCAGCTTCTCCGAGATCTCGTCCCAGGCCCAGGAAAACTACTCCGGCGCACGCCTCATCCGCGCCTTTGCACGCGAAGAATCCCAGATAGGCCTGTTTGAGAAACTGAATCGCCAGTACATCGCCCGCTCCCTGCGCCTGGTTCAGCTGATGGGCATGCTGTGGCCTACGCTCGAATTCATCCTCGGCGTTTCAATGGTCATAACTCTGCTGGCCGGTGGCCACCTGGTCATCGCCCATCGCATCTCAGTCGGCGATTTTGTCGAATTCAACACCTACATGATTCTGCTCATCTGGCCCATCATCGCTGTGGGCTGGGTCATCAATCTTTTTCAGCGCGGTACTGCCTCGGTCCAGCGGATCGACGAACTGCTCCAGGCCGAACCCGGGATCGACGACCGCGCCGCGGATTTATCTGTTGGACCGGAGACGGTGCTGAGAGGCGAAATCGAATTCCGTCACCTCGATTTCAGCTATGGCGACACACCTGTGCTGCACGACGTCTCACTCAAAATTCCCGCCGGCTCAAGCCTGGCCATCGTGGGACCCACCGGCTCGGGAAAGACTACACTGGTCAGTCTCCTCTCGCGGCTTTATGAAGCACCGGTTGGGTCGCTCCTTGTCGACGGCCGCCCGGTACGGGACTATCCACTGGCAGTGCTGCGCCGCAATATCGGCATGGTTCCCCAGGAGACCTTTCTGTTCAGTTGCACCATCCGGGAAAATCTTACTTTCGGCCGGCCGGAAGCAAGCGCGGAAGAGATGCTCGAAGCCGCAGAAGCTGCTCATATTCGAGCCGAGTTTGAAGAGTTCCCCCAGGGCTATGAAACGGTTGTCGGCGAGCGCGGTCTAACACTGTCTGGCGGGCAAAAACAACGCGCCGCCATTGCCCGCGCCCTGCTGCGCCGTCCCGCCATCCTCATCCTCGACGACGCCCTGGCCAGCGTCGACACTTACACGGAAGAGCGAATCCTCGGCGGCCTCAGCAGCTATACCGCCGCATCCACTACCATCCTCATCTCCCATCGCGTCTCAACTGTGCGCAACGCCGACCAGATCGCGGTACTCGATCGCGGAAGAATCGTGGAGATTGGACGGCATGACGAGTTGCTTTCGCTCGACGGCTATTACGCCGGTCTCTACCAGAAACAGCAACTGGAAGAAGAACTCACCGTCGCCGGATGACCCTGCCCAAACCGCCGATAAGTGGCTCACGCATTCCAGCTTGAACCCATCCCGGAATCGGAGCTGTATTCGTCGCCCTCAAATCCTCCCCTGCCGCCTCTGGACATGGACACCACCTGTACAGGCGCCGGATTGACTTCCGGGTCTCTAGCCACTTCCCGCCATGCATCGCGTACATTGCGGACACAGTCGATTGAGTGCTCAAACTTGTTGAGCGAGGCAGATTGCGAAGCCTGCAAAATCTGCGCGAAGATGGTGGCATAAAACTCGCTCAAAGCCTGCGCTGGGCGTCCGCCTACATCCATGCGCAGCCGGGCCTGGAGGTGAATAATGATGTCGAGCGCGCGTTTCACTGCCACCCGCCGGGCGGCTTGATCTCCGCGCTCCACGGCCGCACTGGCGGCGTATAGAAAGCGGATAATTCCGTCATAGAGCGCAACCACCAGTTCCACGGCTGAGGCGCTCTCGAGTGCATGTTCCTGATAACTTCCCATCGGTGTGCTTCTCCTTAGCCGCCCTGTTGTTGGTTGTAGCCGGTAATTGCCGAGTACAGCTCATTGACGCCTTGCAGTTGCGAAGGCAGTTCCTGCATGATCTCGTTGGCGCTGTTCAGCTCCGCCGTGAGGCTCTTTTGCTGCGCGGAGATGAGCAGGTCTTCCTTGGAGATGTCTGCATTCAGCGTGGACTCGATGTTGCTATTGGACCTGGAGGCGAGGGCCAGGATTCCAGTCGAAGAACTGGTTCCGGAGTTGGTGAGCATGGTTGAGAACGTCTGCCCCCATCCGTTTGCATTCTGAAAAAAGCCCACTACACCGCTGTAGTCCGCGTTCAACACTGAATCGAGGGATGCGGTGTCCAGGGCGATGGAGCCGTCGTTGTTCACGCTGATGCCCAGGCTGGTCAGGCTATTGATGTCCGACGAGTTTGTATAATTGAGCGTCGAAGTGGTGGTGTTGGTGGTGTCGAGAAGGTTCGATGTGATCGAAAGCGCCCCGGCCGAGCCGTCGGCGCCGGAAAGCAGCGAGATCGACCAGCCTCCATTGCTGCTTTCGACCGGTGTTGCCGTCACACCCAGATTGGCGCCGTTGATTGCGCCAGCCAGGCCTGCAAGCGTGGCATTCGACGAAGGCACCTGAATGGTGGTCGCCGGTCCGCTGCCCACTTGAACGATCACTGAACCGGAGAGAACGTCACTGCCCGCACCGCCGCCGATCAATCCGCCGTCGGGAGTCGAGTTGGTATAGGGGCTGGTATTCCCATAGCTCAAGGGCGTGTCGCTGGTGGCAACGATGCTTGAATTCACCGTCAGCGCTCCGGCGGACCCCGCAGTTTGCGACAGCAGCGACAAGCTGGACTGCCCATTGCTGGTCACAACATTGGCCGACACACCAATATGCGCGGAGTTGATGGCGCTTGCCAGGCCGGAAATTGTGTTATCCGCCGAATTCACGGTGATGGTTTGCTTGCTGGTGTCTTGAATGCTTGAGTCCACAGTCAACGTGCCTGCTGTTCCTAAGGTTCCAGAAAGCAGTGTGAGGCTCGACGAGCCATCGCTGTTCTTCGCCACCCAGGCGGTGACTCCGATACCGGCCGAATCGATTGCTTCAGCCAGAGTTGTGAGCGAGTTGCTGGATGTACCCACGGTGATGGTCTGCGCCGTGCCGCTGCCCACCTGGATCGAGATCGAACCGGTGAGCGTATCGCCGGCGTTGGCGATCGAAGCCAGCGTACCGGTCGAGGTTACCGTGTCGCTGCCCGCCGTACCGGAATAATCCAGGGCAAACCCTCCGGCTACCGTGATCGAGAGAGAACCGGCCAGGGTGGTATTGGTGTTGGCCGCAACCGAGTCCAGATTTCCGTTGGGGTTCTGGGCATTCAGACCGCTCAAAAGCTGCTGCTGAAGCAACGAGAGCGTGGGAGAGCCAAACAGCGGCTCCGCATGGTTTGAACTGTCTAGTCCCTCCTGGGCGTTGACCGCGCTGATCAGAGAGTTGTAGTCGCTGACCATCGTATTGAAGGTGCTCTCAACCCCCGCGTTGTCGTTGGCAATCACTACCTGCACCTGCTCGAGGGAGCCATCCGACTCTTTGGTGCTGGGCGCCAGGAGCTGAAAGGTCACGCCCGAGATGGCATTGGCGACAGTGTTCGAAGCACTGGTCGTTTCGACGCCATCGACCCACAGAGTGGCGTCAGCTCCAGGCACCGACGAGGTGTATCCCAATGCAGAGGTGGTTGTGTCGACCAAGGCCGAGTTAACCGCAAGCGTCCCTGCCGTCCCCGAGGTTCCCGACGTGAGCGACAGGCTCGACGTCCCATCGCTGTTGCTCACCGGCACTGCCGAGACACCGATGCCAGCCGCAGTGATTGCCCCGGCGATGCCTGAAATCGTGTTTACACCGCTCCCCGTGTAGATGGTGTGGTCCACGGGCGAGCTTGGCTTGGCTCCGATGACTACGTTCTCGGTCTGGCCGCTTCCGACCTGAATCGACAAAGAGCCGGAAAGAGTGTCAGTGGAAGCGGCGACCGAAGCCAGCGTCCCGGATGAATACTGCGAACCGGAGTTCGGCGCGGCGGTATAGCCCAGAACCTGGCCAATCGAATTCGCGCTGACGGCAATATCTCCGCCTTTGCCGGACGTTCCGGAAACGAGGGTAAGACGCGATCCGGACGCATCTGTCAATATGCTCGCGGTAATGCCTGCACCGGATGCGTTGATCGCACCTTCCAGTCCGGTCAGCGTATTGTCGGAAGAGTCCAACGTAATGGTCAGCGGGTTGCCGCTTCCCTCCTGAAGTGTGATGGACCCGGTCAGGCGAGAAGTAACGCTCGGCACGACTGCCAGATAACCGCTCGACGTCTGGGCGAGGTTTTGCACCTGCACGGTGTGTGTACCTGCCAATGCGGTCGAGTTGGCCGCGGTCAGCGTAAGCACATTGAGATCGGAGCTGGAACCCTCTTTCTGTGCAATGATGCCCTGAAAGTCGGTCAGAGAACTCATGTCGTTCGACAGATTCGAAAACAGCGTCCCCAAGCTCGATATTGCCGTGTCCTGGCTCTGCAATGTTGTCAACTGCGTCTTCCAAGGCGTCTCCACGTTCTGCAGATTCGCGACGATCGAAGAAACCGTCGTGCTGACATCGAACCCAGCCCCGCTGGTCGGCGACCCGAAACTTAAACCCACCGTGCCCATCTGTTACTCCCGCGGAATGCTCATGCAGCCTAATACCCAACCGATGCGCGGCTGAATTGAAAAAAACTCATAACGCTGAATACGACGGCTGTGCATCCTGCCCAACTCCCGCTTGCAGGATGGTTCATCGGCCCAGGGAGGGCGTACCATGAATTCCCATTTCTACGCGAAAAGACATCCCCATTTCTCAGGCTTATCTTCTACAGTTTGGGTATGTCGAGTGCTCGTAAGCTATTGACTTAATTGAGATCTGTCGTAAAATGTTTCGAAATGTAGTGTCACGTCATTTAGGCATATATCCCGTTGTTATTATTTGTTTTGCTAAACATGTAGTGTGACCATGAGGACGCAGGAGGTGCGGCGTGTTTATTCGCACACAGTCGAACGGCTCCCGGACCTATCTGCTCATTGTCGACAACAAGCGGGTGGATGGCAAAGTCATGCAGCGCGTCCTGTTTCGCCTTGGCCGGCTTGATCAGTTGCTGGCCAGCGGCCAGTTCGACTCGCTGGTCCAGTCGCTGGTCCGGTTCTCAGACGAGCTTGACGTCCTTGGCGCCTATGCGCGCGGCGAGAGCATTGCCACGCGCAGCGCCGGGATTGGGACAGGTTCCACACGAAACCAGTATAGGCGAAGAATAGACGAAAATATACGCAGGCAGGTTTGGCCGCGATTGGGATGCGTGGAGGCGGGAATAGCCGATCATGTCTGGTCGGTTAAGGAATTGCCGCGATACCCCCTTAGAGTACTATTCAAGGCACAGGAAAACCCGCCTGATAGCGGGTTGCTTGTGTTTCTAATCTGTCGCGTCTAGTAACTCTCTCCATTATTGTCGTACCGGGGGAATGCGTAGTGCAAAGTTTTGTCTGACGAATTCATTCCCCCCTAGGAAAGCGTCGGCACCATGGCATCACAGCCCGAGCGTATCGCGTCCCTCGAAGCCACCGCATCAATCGCGAAGTGGGTTTTAGGAATCTTTATCCCACTCGTGATTGGACGGGGAGCATTTATCACGATGAACGTGATTGCTATGAAGCAGCAACTGGCTGACGGAGGAAATATTTGACTCGTCACCGAGTTGAAGACGCCAACCTCTCCGGAGCAAGTTCAAGCAAACTTGAGTACCATCATTGCCCAGGTTCAGACGGCGCGAGTAAATGGAAAGAAGCCAGACGGGGAAAAGGTAAAGACTCTCGCCGGAGCACTCCTCCTGACGGGTCACCGACTTGGCTACGGAGTTGCTCGCTCAGACGCATCCCACTATGCATTGCCAGCAGGTAAACCGGTAGGTACTCAGGATTCCGTGATCGAATGGCAGAAGTATGCGCGGCCTCCTCCTCCAGGGACAGGAACCTGGCGTTGTTCTCCTGTTTGCGGCGTGTGGCGCGAACCGGGTTGATCGTCACCTTCTCGTTCTCGATGGAAACTCGGAAGATCAAACTAAAGGCAGCCCTCATCCGGTCGTACGTTGAGCCGGACCATTCGTTTTCCTCGGTATGCTCATCGTTTCCCCTCCATCGGTAGCCGGAAAGACCCGATTGGTTACAACGGTATGCCGCCACCGGGCTTATGGTTGTGCAGCCAGGTAACTGCGTAAAGGGATAAGAGCATCATCCACACCGAACGCTGGTGGGGTATCGATCAACCAACTGCCGTTGAGCGGTTAACCACCCGGAACTCCAGTTCAGCATTTTCCCATGCAGGTTTTCTCGCGAACCTTCCACCACGACGCTCTGTTGCTCCGCATTATCGTTTGCTTGCAGGCGCAATGTTGGCGACCTCCGTTGCCAACGGGACGGTTGGTGCCGCGGCTCCGAGAACCTTGGTGACAGAGTTGCCGCCGTGATTTGCGATCCAGACGTTTCCTGAGATGTCGACGGCAATGCTGGTGGGCGAACTGAGTCCATCTGTGTAGCCCGTGCTGGGAGAGATCGCAATTCCGCCGGAGTTGAAGACCGAAATGGAGCCGTCTGCGTTCGTTACCCAGACCTGGTTCGAACCGTCTATAGCCAGGCCGGTGCCCGCTGCGGAGACTCCGCTAATGTGGCCCGTGCTTGTGACTCCGCCAGCGCTGTCGAACTCCGCCACAGTACTGGAACCGGAGTTCAGGCTCCAAACATTTCCAGATTGGTCAATTGCGACACCGGTGCCGCCATTCGATATAGCGGACGACAGGTACGCTGTTCCGGTCGGCGAGAACACTGACGTCGTGTTGCTGGGGTCGGGGTTGGGGTTGCCAATCCACAGCATGTTAGCAATGACGGTGATCCCCTGCGCGAGCAAAGTCGTAGCCGGCAAATAGATACTGTCCCCGGGGTAGGTTGCAGTGATTGTTTGCATCCCAGCGGGCAGTCTGGAAGTGGTCAGCGTTGCAGTATAGGTATAAGAACTGGAGTCGTAATTGCCGAGCGTGGCTGAGCCCAGCAAGGTTGTTCCTGTTCCTCCTGTCGGGATTGCGTAGAAGTTCATTGGCTGCGTCGGTGTTGGTCCGGAAACAGTGGTCGAGAAGTTCGCGGTAATGCTGGTTGGCGTCCCGTTGTTTGCAGGGCTGGGGATCGTACCCAGAGTGATAGAGGGGGTCGTGGTCACTGGGAGCACGTAAACCCCGCTGTTGACGGCGCCGTTGCTTCCGTCTCCTGGATAGGACGCGACAATGTAGTGGGCGCCAAGAGAAAGCGAGCTTGTGCTGACCGATGCGGTGTTTGCGGATAACGATTGTGGTGTGCCAACCGGGTTGCTGTATGCAATGTCGTTGAAACTGACCAGACCGGTGCCGGTATTGACCCCATTGCTGAAGGTCGCGGTCAGTGTGCCCGAGCCGTAAACAACCGAGGTTGGACCGCTGATCGCGAGAGATTCAACCCCCGGAGTTTCACCGCCGGCTGCGTTGACGAAGGTGCCTTCGATGAGTCCAATCAAGTCATTCTGGGTGTCAGAAAAGAGAGTCGACGATCCCGAGAGCGCCACTGCGTCCGGCGTGTCGAGAGATGCGCTGGTAGGAGAACCGCCGTAGCCGCTGAAGCCCTCAGAACCGTTTCCGGCGATCGTCGTTATGGTGGTTAGACCGGCGCCGCTGATGGTACGGATGAGATTGTTGTCGCTGTCAGCCAAAAACACGGTGCCGGACCCATCTACAGCTAAGCCGCGCGGACGCGCCAGTTCTGCCGTTGCCGCCGTAGTGCCCGTATTGAATCCCTTAATGCCAGTCCCAGCAATCGTGCTGATAAAGCCTGTACCGAAATTCACCATCCGCACACGCTGATTGTGTGTGTCGCCGATATAAATATTGAATGCGGAATCGACAGCAACGCCGGTGGGCGAGTCGAGTTGCGCGGTTGGCGAAGTGGCAGACCCGCCATCGCCACCCCAGCCCTGCGTACCATTGCCCGCCACAGTATTGATGGTTGGGCTGATGGTTGGGCTGATGGTTGGGCCGGAAATCTCGCGAATGCGATGGTTGTTGGTATCGGCGATATAGAGATTGTTGTTCGAATCGACAGCCAACGCAGTGGGCAGATTCAGCAACGCGGTCGCAGCCGTTCCTTCGCCCGAATATCCAGCGGTCCCCGTACCCGCGATTGTCGCGATCGTGCCCCCGCTTACCTCGCGAATGCGATTGTTGTGCGAGTCGGCAATGTAGATGTTGCCGTTTGAATCGATGGCAACGCCTGTGGGCGAGTCAAGCATCGCCAACGTCGCAGAGCCGCCATCGCCGCCATAGCCCTGGGCCCCGTTACCGGCCACCGTGGAGATGATCCCCTCCAGATTGATTTCGCGGATGACGTCGTCGTCGGTATCCGCAATGTAGAGATTGCCTGCCGTGTCGAATGCCAGTCCATGGGGAAGTTCCAGAGGAGCGTTGATCGCCTCCACGCCGTTAACCGGAGAGTTTAACGGGCGTGCATGGTTGGCCGGCTTGGAACTGGGGTACAGATTGGCACGCGAGTGTGCGCGAGCCAGTTGCGCCAGCGCTGCACGCTGGGCCGCGTTCTGAGCAAGAACAGCCGTGCCGCCGGCCATAGCCAGAGCAACCATTAAACACTTCGCCGTCACCGCTCTGTTTCTCATTCGCTGACGCACCCGGTGGTTACTGACATGAGAAGGCCGAGGCCCATCCATAGGCCACTGAAGGATTCGGATCATTTGGACTTATGGTGATCGTCAGCAGAGTACCCGCGGGCAGCGCGGAACCGTTCTTGACTGTGCAGGTCTCGGGCCCTCCGGACGAGTAAGCTTCTGTGCCGCAGGACATCACGGAAGAACCCAGTGTCAACTGGTCGTGTGCGTAAGGCCGTGCGCTTGCATTCGACGGGGGGTTCATCTCGCTCAAGGTCCACTTCACGGGCACAGGAGCAAATGAGTAAATGGTCAAGCTCGGCGTGCATTCCGCCGGCAGAATGGTTGTGGATGTAATGGTGGCATTTCCGCCGGGCAAGCTGGAAACCGGGTTGTAAAACGCCGCTGTGGACGTGCCTTCGGTAGAGTGCGTCAGAACGGTCATCGGGATGCCCGCCGGACTGGAACCGAGCGAGGCGACAGGGCCGGAGACTCCGGTTCCACCTGCGCTGCCGCCAACTACGGCGACACCCTGTGCTCCCACGCTACTTGTTCCACTCACAGATGCCGGCACACTTGGTGCGTGGCCACGGCTCGCGGCGTTCTGAGTCGTGTAGCTTGTCCCCGCAGTGTAGCCCGCACCGCCAAAAAGGAATACTTGCACTGGGAACGGCGACCCGAAATCTTCGGGGCCATTCTGCTGAAGAGCAATTCCGATGACCTGCGCTGATCCGGCAGCCGGATACGTAGTGCCGATGTCTTCGCAAAATCCATTGTTAAACTGGCTGGCCGCGACAAAGTGACCCGGCTTAGCTTGGTTGTCGAACTGACACGGGGCTATACCATAGGCAGCTACCTGCACGGTCTGGCCAGCGGTCGATAACCCATTACCACCCCCCGGCGAGATGTTAATGCCGATGACTTGATTGCCAATGTTCGCGTCGTTGACAAAGGAAATCTGGCCGACTGTGGCCTGGTCAGGGACAGCACCAGTGCAACCCCCGGTAGGATTAACATTACCGCAGATATTCGGATTCCCCGGCACGGTGGTCTCCAGCGCGTATTGCGAGCAGGTGCCGTTGCAGACCATGCTGATGGTGGACGGCCCCGTTGGTCCCGTTGCGCCGGTCGGCCCCTGCGCGCCAGCCACCCCCGCCGAGCCCTGTGCGCCGGGCGAGCCAGGGGGGCCGGTTGCCCCGGCGGAGCCGGTCGAACCAGTTGCGCCGGTCGCTCCGGTGGCGCCGGCTGGGCCCGGCGTCCCCGCCGCCAGCGCTACAAGGGTGAACGAGGCCTCGTTTGTCCCAGAGGGCGGACTAAGGATCAGTGTTGTGGGCGACGCATTCATGAGCCAGATCGTATCTCCTGCATTCAGCGTGATCAGCCCGTGACCAATAATTTGCGCGTTGCCTGCCACTTGAGAGGCCCCGAACGTCGTGTTCGGAGCGATGAAGCCGTTTACCAGAAGCGCCAGGGATCCGCCCCCGGCCGAATAGACATCGTAGTCGTAAATATAGGTTCCCGCGGACAACACCGTCACGGTCCCGATTTCAACCTCTATGGAGGCAGAAGATTGAAAGCTAAAACCGGAGTTCGTAGAAACATTGGCAAGGGGAAGCGTGGCGAAAATTGAAACGCCTGGCGGTACGCTCAGAGAATTTCTCGTCGTCAGGGCGATATAGTTAGCAGGCGTAGAGCCGCTTGCGCCTGTGGCCACCCAGTAGGCGGCGTTGCTGCCCGGCGCGATCACGGAAGAGGACGGTCCGTTGCCCTGAATGGCGAGATAGACTGTCGACGAAAACTGCACCACCGCGCCGGCCGGGTAGTCGACAGTCGCCAAATAGGTGCCGCCAACGAACGGGCCCGGTGCACCTGTGGCGCCGGTTGCGCCGGGCTGCCCGGTCGTTCCCGTAGCTCCGGTTGTGCCTGGGGCACCGGCTGGCCCGGTCCCTCCCGTAGCTCCGGTTGCGCCGGCTGGCCCTTGTGGTCCCTGCGACGTTACGGTGATGTCGAGATGAGCCGCGTGGCTCGTCTCGTCATTCTCTTTGGAATCGAATACCACGTCGCCGCTACCCGTGCTCAGCGCAATGCCGTTGTTGTTGGATGGCGTCGTCACCCAGTCCCGCACCAGAGATGTGATGTCGATGACGATAAACCGCTGTGCCGTCGCCGGAGTAAACGATGCCGCCTGCCTGTTCAGCGCCGGAATCGTCGCATACGTCACCGTGGACTCGCTCCATGAACCGCCAACCGGCTGAACGTTCACTTGGCCCGGCGTATTCACGCGGTTCACATAAAGCTTGAGCGTCGCCGCGCCGATCTGGCCGGAGGTAGTCCCGGCCGGCAGAGACGAGAGATCGAACTGGATCAGCGTCGTGCTCGTGCTGTTCACATAGAGATTCGAAAGGCCGCCGTAGTTGGTCGTCGAGTGAGCGCTGTTCACAGACGCGTCAGCCACCACCACGCCCTCCGTCGCATGTGCCATTCCTGTAGACAGCAACATCAGCATGGCCGGTGCTATGCACCTGATAAGCGCGCGGTGGCTCATCGTTCGCCTCCTGATTGACTTTTCTGGCATTCAGTTAAAGTGGCAATCCCAAAAAACGGGGCCGGTTGAGTTTTTCGCGTGCGATCAGAGCACACGGGCAGGTTCTTTTTTGCAAGAATTCTAGCCCCGTGAATTGTCACCCGAACGGGGAAAGGGGCTCGAAGGGAGAAGAGAGGAGATCTCTTCCGCTTACTCTACCGGAACATCCCCGGAGAATGTCAAATCGTGGAAGTCTAGATTCTTGGATCGAAGATCGTAAACAAGAATGCTTCAACAAACGCGCAGTAACATCAGGCGGCCTTTAACAGGTTAACGATGTTCTCAATAGCCTTGTCGGCTTTGTGATAGGCGGTTTCGA